>Ga0306920_100014431_pt1 | contig 10786 bp, 13 predicted proteins | sample flu12Cox44000170_FD_204666 | JGI IMG/M metagenome (GOLD analysis project Ga0306920, IMG submission 204666) | Lab enrichment of tropical soil microbial communities from Luquillo Experimental Forest, Puerto Rico - flux4day.12C.oxic.44.000.170 (v2)... | ecosystem: Environmental > Terrestrial >... | reverse complement strand
GAACAGATTGGCAGTGACGTTGCGGCGTGTGCGCTAGGTGATGCCGTATTCGGTACCACCAGCGGAATGGGCGCGTACGCGGAGTATCTGGCTGTCAAGGCGGCGGCCATCGCAAGGAAACCATCCAACCTCTCATTTGAGGAGGCGGCATCAGTGCCGGTGGCCTCCCAAACTGCATGGCAGGGACTCTTCACCCACGGTCACCTGGAAAAGGGACAAACGATCCTAATTCATGGTGGTGCCGGCGCTGTGGGGGCCTATGCGGTGCAATTGGCATCGCATGCCGGTGCCACCGTCATTGCCACCGCAAGCGGCGACGATGAGGCGTACCTCAACTCCATCGGAGCCAGCCGGGTTATCGATTATCGAGAGGCGCAGTTCGAGAAGGTTCTGCGAGAGAAGGTCGATGTGGTCTTCGACTTGGTTGGTGGCGATACACAGAAGCGGTCGTTCCTCGTCTTGAAGGAAGGCGGCCATCTCGTCGCTGCCACCCAGCCCGTATCGCAGGAAGAGACCGAGATGTACCGTGTGTCGGGCGTGATGATGAGGCTCGCGCCGTCAGGGGACGGGCTCGGCAGAATCGGGCGACTGCTGGAAGAGGGGACGATACGACCAGACGTTGCGACCGTGTACGCGCTCCAAGATGCGGCCCAGGCCTGGAAGGACATCGCCGGGAACCTGCCAGGGGTTCATGGGATGTCGCCCAGTGGGCCGGGAGCGCCAAGACGCAAGAAACACGGCAAGATCGTGCTTCGCGTGGCCTAGACATCTCCAACAATTGGTGGTGCATGCACCTGGTGGGCGCACTTCGCGTTCACCCGCATAAACATCGCGCCAACTATCCTCTGCAAAAAGATGCGCCGCCGCGACGGCGTGTTCAAAGCCGGCCAGAACAGCTGTTGCGGCGCAGAGAAAGCAGGACTGTGATGCTTACGAGACGAAACAAGAATTTCGTGTGGCGTCGCGTCGACGCTCGGAGGCTCGACCTCAAGGGAATGAAGGTCGCGATCGTGGGCGGAACAGGCGGCATCGGGCGTGCCTTCAGCCGTTTCTTGGCATCGCGCGGCGCGAGTGTTCTGGCCATTGGTCAGACCTTTCGCGATTCCGACATGCCGGGGATCGAATTCTTCAAAGCGGACCTTAGCCTGATGCGCGAGGCTCAACGCATCGGCTCATTGTTGCCAGCAGAGACACTTGACCTCGTCATATTCACAAACGGGATCATGGCCGCGCCCAAGCGCCAGGAAACGGCTGAAGAAATCGAGCGCGACATGGCAGTCAGCTATTTAAGCAGGTTGGTTATGGTACGCGAAATCGCCTCGCGTCTCGGAAAGAACCGGCCTGCGGCATCAATGAAGCCGCGCGTATTTATCATGGGCTTTCCTGGTACCGGTCAGATCGGCAAGCTCGATGATCTAAACGGTGAAAGATCCTACAGTTGGGGGATTCCCTGCAGCGGCAAGCAGGTCTATACCGCGCGCCAGCGAGCCGAGTGGCTCGAGAAAATCCGCGAACCTGGGGTGCGTCGGCGGGCCGAGATTTACTACCAAGAGCTGGATGGGTTGAGGTTGTTGCGTCTAGAGGTGCGGAAAGATCTACTCGCGGAGAGCAACAAGCACCAGGTCTGGAAACGGCTCTGTGGGATTCCTTCGATCGGTGCGATCCGGGCGGCGGTGTTGCTAGGCATTATGCAAACCGCGCACCGCTTCCGCACCAAACGACAGTTGTGGACTTACAGCGGCTTAGGGGTCGAGGGACACAGCAGCGCCGATCATCAGGTGGTGAAAGGCCAGCTGCAACGGAGGAAGAAAGCGATCGAGATCCGTAGGTGTCGGCACTTTGCGAGATCAGACCGATCACCCATTCAAAAATACGGTGTTTAAAACTATTAGCGCCTAGCCAGTTGCTGCGGATGTTGCTCTTGATAGCTCCTGGGGTCAGTCCAAAGAAGGTCGCATTTGGATAGCGCCGTGCCGAGTCGAGTACCAGCATCTCGTTGCCTGCGACGGTATTCATGTGCAACGCCATGCTGTCGTTGGCTCCTTTGCTTTTTCTGCAACAGGAAAAGCACAATCTTCAGCCCGACTCACCCGCCCTCTTCCGTACCACACTGAGAGTTTCTCTGAGAACCGCATTCGTTAGTCAGTTGCTGTTCAGACGAGGTCAACCGTGATGCACGTGGGACCGCAATCGTCAGTAACCAAGACCCGCAACAAACCGAGCATTCTCTTAATGGACGCCAATTCCGAGAGGCGTGCGTTGCGCAAGAAAATCATGGCTCTTCACGGCATTGAGGTGGTTGGTGCATGTGATCTGACCGAGGCTACTTCCATTTGGCATCCGGATCGTTACGACGCGGTACTGATTGACATTCGAAGGGGCCACTACGGGTGTATCACCTGGCGCGATGAAATCAAGAAGGAAAAGCCGCAACAGATTGTCGTCTTCGTCGTAGGTAAACCAAAATACATCGAGCTTAATCCCTTAGCAAGATCCTTTGTCTCTGAAGAGCAAGATGCGCAATGGGGAGACCCCCCCGCGCAAAGCTATCAGGGAAAGCTGCAACTCCCTGCCGCAAAGGCACGGCCTCATCGAAACGGGCTGGCGATTACCACAGCGAAAAAGCTGACGGATGGTCGTCCCAAGATTCGCAGCTGCCTGAGCCAACTGCGAGCTCACAGGAAGCGCCCGGCGATGCGGCTGACAACCGCGATCTGACGGGGGCAGTATCTGAGGCGAACCACAATCCCAGTTCGGTTTCGGAAGAACGTAGCTGAAAATCAGCCTTGAACACGAATGGAGAACGAATGAAGACCGAGATACCACCCAAAGCTTTCGGTAGCGTCGCCCTTAACCATATTCTAGAGAGTGCTGTCGTTCTTAACTGGGATGCTCTGGCGTGCGGTTCGACAAATTGCCTCGTCAAGATCGAATATCACATCGGGTCGGATGGAGCTCTGGAGTATCTGAGACTGTGGGCTCGTGCGCGCGAATATTGGAGTCTCATCTGCAACTGCTCGATTCATCGCGGGTGGTCGAATGGTCCGTGCTTCTCGAACGGCTATCACTCTCATCGGCTGGGCCGGCTCTTGCAGTCAATCATGTTGAACCAAAACCAGTTCCGGCATGACCATGGGCCTAATAGCAACGGCACACTGGAAATCGGCCCTCCCACGGCGGAGGACGCTACTTGCGCGACTGCGCGGGTTAACGAGGCTTTTCAGCGCCCGGCGTAGGGGTACTCTTTGCAACTTTCGCCACGTCGCACCTCCAGAAAATAGATTAGCCGTAACCTCAGCGCTGATATCTTTTATTTATGCTGAAATCACACAAACGCGCGATACCGAGATCAAATCTGCCCAACAACGGGTAGCGAAGGCAACCGAAGAGCGCGACAAGCAAAAAGAGAAATTAAAGAGAGCTGAGGCGCGGCTGAAGGCGGAAAAAGAGAACCTCAGGACGAACCAACAGAAGCTGGAAAGTTAGGCACAGGGCTCGCTAACAGCTATCCTGTCCGACGCGTCTCGAGGAGCATCTGACAGAACATGCGAAAGAAATTGGTCTCTGCAGTTCGCAACAGCGATGCCACATCGAGCCATGAATGGCTGGACCTGGAACAAGCGGCTCGGGTCGAGGTCAGTTCAGAGGCTGAAGGCTATCTTGTCGAGGCGGCTCTGCTGAAAGATGTGCAGGGCGGATGGCGGGCCAGCGCGCCCGGCGTTCAGACCATTCGGCTACTCTTCAATCATCCGCAGACAATTCAGCTCATTCGGTTGGTCTTCAAAGAAAAAGAGTTTGCTCGCACTCAGGAGTTCGTGTTGCGGTGGCTGCCGCACGGGACACGGGCTTGGAAAGATGTCGTTCGCCAGCAGTGGAACTTCAGTCCACCGATCACCGAGACCGAATGCGAAGAATACAAGGTGGATCTTCCCTCAGCCATTGGGCTTGAGTTGAGCGTTCGCCCTGACATCAGCGGAGGCGAGACTCGAGCTTCACTGGAAAGCCTACAGTTGTGGGTGCGTCCAGAAAATTAGAGCGCATGCGTTGCGTCGCGGCGGCGCTTTCTAGCTGCATCCTTTTTGGCCGCCGCCTTGATCCGCTGAACGTGGACGGCCGAGTAACCGCCAGCAGCCGTTGCGCGGCATTCAAACCTTAGGGCCGGCCCGATCACTGGAGCGTCAGACGATCACCCTAGCGGAATCGCCACCTACTTCCAGGTAGGTGCGCTAAAGCATCAGGCTGCTCTTTGGCCTGTGCTACCCAGGGCGGGGTCGATCCTATGTTCTGCCGGAGGAGGAGATTCAGTTGCGGCGTGATGCTGGACGTGGCGCAGGTTGTAGAGCATCAGTTCGGCGACAGTGATGTTGAGCCGCTGGAACCCGCATTGCCGAGGAGTGCTTTCCTCTCCGAGCGCAGTGATCGTCACGTAGTACTTGTTGCGACCATGGCCAGGTAGTTTTGGAGTTGCTATTTTGCATATGGCTCTTCGGGAACGATTCCAGACGCGTCCAAATCATCGAGGGTGAAAGGCGGTGGTGGAACAACGAGCGATCACTTCCAGCAATGGCGTCGGGCGGAGCAACGGCTGGGTCCGATCTGGTGCTCGACGGACAGTTGGGGCCCGAAGTACGCCCGCCGTGCGTCGACCCGCGTTCGAGTTCTGGCTGTTGTTCCCCACGGGAAGGGGCCCCCGCCTTCCTTTCTGGCTGGAAAAGCGGGGCATCGGTTGAGGTGGCAACCTGTGCCAACGGCAGATTGTTTCTACGGAAGGGGTCAGGCAACCAGAAAACGGCAGGTGTGCGAGCAGAGTTTGTCTCAATAAAGGGGTTTACCCCAGCAGGTGTGCCGTAAGTGTGCCGTACGCTTCGGTCCCATGTGAGCTAAAGTGCTTCGTTTCAATACCAGTCAAAACGCTTCCGTGCGGGCTCGGTTGTGGGCAAGTCATTGATTCTGCGATGGGAAGAAATATTTGCCTCCTCCGACCCTCGACTACGCTTAATCTCAGGCTGCGATATGGCTCGATTATCCGCTCTCTTGCGACGACGTCTGGCTACGAGAATACTTCGCCCGGCATGCGGCAAAGCGTGCGTGTTGCCAGCGTGTTCTGGATTGTGCGCGGCGCAACTCGCTGGCCGGCGTTGATCTGTCTGCGCGCGATCTTCAGCTTCAGCGCCCGCTCCATCGAACGCAATTCGGCGATTTCCCCCCCGAGACCAGGGTTGACGCGCGCCCGGTCGAGCCCATGCGGCCGGTACGGCCCACCCGATGGATGAAGTCCTCCGGGATCTGTGGCAGATCATAGTTAATAACGTGTGCGACGTTGTTGACGTGTATGCCGGGCGAGGCCACGTCGGTAGCGACCAGGACCTGAAACTTGCCCGCTTGGAATCCGCTGAGGGCGCCAGTGCGCTGGGATTGCGTGCGATCACCATGGATCATTGCCGCCGCAAATCCGTCACGCACGAGGTGCTTGGCCAGGCGCTCGGTTCCGTGTTTGGTGCGGGCAAAGACCAACGTCTGGCCCATTTCTGCATAGAGAAGCTGGCGCAGAACCTCCGACTTCTCAGCTCGCGACACTTCGAAAGCCTGCAATTCGACAGTGTCCGCAGGCCTCGAGGTGGAACCAACAGCTACTCGCACGGGCTTGTTCATGTAGTCGTTTACCAGGTTGGCCACCGAGGCTTCCAGAGTGGCCGAGAAGCACAGCGTCTGGCGTTCGCGCGGCAGCGCCGCTACGATGCGGCGAATGGCCGGCAAAAAGCCCATGTCGAGCATACGGTCAGCTTCATCGAGAACCAGTGTCGTTAGGTTGCGCAGATCAATCTGCTTGCGGCGGAGATAGTCTTCGAGCCTCCCGGGGGTCGCGACGACAATGGTCGCCCCCTTACGGATTGCCTGGATCTGACGCTGCTCGCTCATGCCGCCGATGACCAGAGCGGCGGGAGCCGCTCTGCGCCCTCGCAGCTTTTCGTGTTGCTCATGAACCTGCATCGCCAGCTCGCACGTGGGAACCAAGACCAGGGCAGACACCGGGCGAGGCGAACCTTGCGCTGAAAGCCGCTCGATCACCGGGATCAGAAAAGCCAGCGTCTTGCCAGTGCCGGTTTGCGCTGTGGCGAGTACGTCTTTGCCCTCCAGCGCAGGAGGTATGGCGGATGCCTGAACCGGCGTCGGGGTCTAATGAACGGCCACAAGCCCGCCCGGACCGGTGAACAAGTAAGCCAAGCCGCTGCGCGGATCGTACAAGAGTGATGGCGTAACGTAGCGCTTAGCTTTCGAGTGGTAGAAGAGTCAGTCTTCGGGCTCGGCCAGAATGAAGCTTACCCTACGGATCGTTCGATACGGCCATTAGCGATCTGCGAGTCCATCCCACAAGGAGGCGCACTCCCGGAAGGCTAAAGTTGCCACGGCCATGAGTCGCATGCAGAGCAGCATCCGAAAAGTCAAGAAGAACCAGCGGGTCGAAGCCGTGGAGAAACTGCCCGATCTACTACCCGTCAGTCCGCTGACAATAATTTGCCCGTATTGCGCTGCAAAGCCGGGACTTGCGTGCGCAACCCATCTGGCGGCAAACTTGAGATCGTACATGTGGCTAGGCTAAAAGTTGTAGCGGCGAAATGAGCGCGCTGTGCAGTATGCCCGGGCTGCCTCGGACAAGCGCGAATCCGACGCCAAAGCGTGGCACGACGTTAGCATTTCAACTGACGCGGAGTCCGTACAGGGACAGCACGTTTTGAGTGTCTGAGAAGAAGGCGTTCGCCCTAAATTCCAATTCTCCCTAATGCCGCTGTTCAGTCGATTCACCCCATTCTGGACAATGATGACTTTGTCTTCACCCGTTACGCACATCAAGAACAATCACGCAGAAACCAAAAACTTCAAAACGTTTGTCAGTACCAATCCAGCGGCGTTGCTCGTGCTGCCAGTCAACCGCCAACAAGGCGGGGACCTACGTTGGGGAGCTACGCCTAAGGAGTCGCCGACTGCGATGACAAGTGGGCGCCGATTTATCCCTTACCCGCTTTTGTTTGGGCGGCGCGAATCTGAGGCAGCAGAATGTCGCGAACATAGTGCCAGTAGGGAACGAGTTTAAGAGCAGCCTGCGCGTACTGCTCAGCGGCCTTTAGATCAGGTGTGGTTCGGTTCAAATTCGACCAAGCGAGACTCGCCAGCAGCTCAGGTTCTCCCCAGGTCGGATCCAGCGAATCGCTGGTGCTCTCTTTGTGTTCCCGGATGGCAGCCAAACCTTTCTGATAGGTTGCGAGCGCTTTGTCCTGGCCGCCTCCCCGCTCCGGAGGAGTGCTCCACAGAGTCGGACCCACCACCCACAGGAGTCGGGGGTAGTCTGGTGCTGCAGCGGCAGCCTCCTTAAGCAGCAGCGAGGCCGGAGCCATGATTTCCTTCAAGTGCGCTGGGTCTTTCTCATTCACGAAAACCCCTTCCAGGAATAAACGGTTAAGCAGGCAAGATGCCGCCCCAACTTTTGCATCCACGAAACCCGGATCTCTTTGGAGCGCTGCGTCGAATTCGCCTTCCGCTTCCGTCAGATCCTCTGCCAACTCCTTCGGGGTAGCTGTTTCGTTAAAGCCATTGATGGTTCTGCGCCATTTCGCAAATCCACGCCAATATCGGACGCGAGATGCAAGTTCAGGCATGTCAACAAATGGCACAAGCTGTTCGTAAAGTTGGTTCAGCGCTGTGCGGTCGCCTTCGTAGTCAGCTCGTTGTATTTGGCTGACAATCTCGACCACCCGTTCCCGCGCTGGATCAGCTGACACGCTCTTGAGATAGACTGTCAACCCCACAGGCGCATACCATCGATAAAGATCCACGGTTAATCGACCCGCAACGACTACCGGGTCTGTGTTCACCAATGCTCGGGCCTCCTTAGTCGAGCTGGTGCCAAAAATGACCGCCAAAACCAGCGCAACCTCGATCACAACTCGCCTCATTTCGATTACCTCCTATATCGGCTTATTGCTTACGGCGCCAACAAATTCAGTGCTTAGGCCGGCGCGCTCGTGCGAAACTTGGCTGGCCTTCGTATGATTCAAACCAATGGTGACTATTCCGCGGTCATGTCTGTGCGACATTGCGCGCAACCGACTCTTTCGTCCCGAGAGGCGAAACGCCTTCAGCTGCTGCCCGAGCAGGCGTTTGCGCCGCGGCCGATTCGCGCCGATGCAGCCCGGCATTGATTATTCCCATCAGCAACACGGTTACCAATTCAAATGAAATTTGCTTGGCCACCACGGCCCCTGGCCATGGCTGAACCGCGTAGTACGTCAGGAACCAAGGCAGCGAGGTGAGCATCCACACGGCAATGCCAAAGCGGATGCCTTGACCCAGCCAGGGTCGAGATTGAATACCGTTACCATAGATCCAGACCAGCGCCGCCGCCGAAGACGCGAATCCTACGAGCATGTAGACAAAATGGCGATTCGCGTCATCTTGTGTCCGCAAAAGTTGTGGAGTTGCGGCATAGTCTCCCTGAAGAAGGAGGCCGTGCACTACAAATCCGAAAATATTGGCGGCGATGAAGAGAATTGCCCAGCGCAGAACGAAACGTTTCATGTGCACCTCCGGGATCTGTGTTGCTCTGTGAGTCGAACAAAACCCACCACAGGTTCGAGTAGATACCGTAGATGAAAACCCACCGTCTAGCTGTGGACATTCGGCGAACCGGCAAATACGGTCGGTCAATTGCATGAAGATTCCTCCAGAAATTGAGAGAATGTGAGCCACGAAGTATGCACAGACCTCTTGACCGTTATGCGCTGGTCGTCGTGGCGTGGCTGCCATTCTTCGCAATTTGGGTATTGATTGCACTGTCCTACGCAAACACCACTGTCTCCTCGGCGCTACTGACGAGCACGATTTCAATGGGCAGCGCGAGCTTGCTTGGATTGGCAGTCTGGTATCTCTGTCAACGCTGGCCATGGCCGCTCAAAATCACCATTAGCTTTTACCTGCTCCACGTATTGTTCGCAGTCGCCTACACGCTGCTATGGCTTGTGGTCGTATGCTGGCTCGAGGGGGTGCGATACCACCGCCCCGTCCTTAGCGTCTTCCACGAGTTCGTAATTTCCCACGTGTTCGCCTGGCAGTTATTGATTGGCGTATGGATTTACGGTCTATTTGCTGGAGTCTCCTACGCGGTACAGACGCGGGACCGCTTACATGAAAAGGAGACGCTTGCAATGCGTGCGGAAGCACTGGCCGCAGCTGCTCGCCTCGACGCCCTCCGCGCTCGATTGAATCCGCATTTCCTGTTCAACGCTCTTCATACACTGTCAGCGCTGGTGAAGCTTCAGCCCGCAATTGCGGAAGATGCCATTGAGCGCCTCGGAGACATGCTGCGTTACTCGCTGAAAGAGGATGGCTGCGGGCTCGTTGAATTTTCGGAGGAATACGAATTTACGAAACAATATATTGCCTTCGAGCAACTCCGATACGAAGACCGGCTGAAGGTGGAAATCAACATTGACCCGGAGTCCTTTAATTACGAGCTTCTTCCTTTTTCGATCCAGACGCTGGCAGAAAACGCCGTGCATCATGCAATTTCAGTCCGTCCTGAGGGCGGATCAATCTGGATCACGAGTTCATGTCGGAATGGAAGACTTAGTGTCACCGTCCGCGATGACGGTCCGGGTACCGAAGGCGAGCAAGGCAATTCACACCGTTTAGGCCTGCGCTCACTGCGCGAACGCCTACTTGCCGCTTATGGTTCAACTGCAGATCTTCGCGTCGAATGCAGTGCGGAAGGTTGTGAAGCACGGCTTGTCGTTCCGGAAGTTCTGTATGCCCCAGCTGAAGGTGGTCAACCGGGATAGGTATGCAAGAGTCCGTATTAATCGCCGATGATGAGCCACCTGCCAGGCGCACTCTAAGACGGCACTTGATGGACCTTGGTTGGACCGGCGAAATTCATGAGGCCGGCGATGGCCACGCAGCGATTACCTTTGCAAACCAGTCCAGGCCAGCCCTGATCTTTCTAGACATCGTGATGCCCGGCGCGTCGGGATTGGAGGTCCTCGAAGGCCTGGCCTACCAGCCTCAAATCATCTTTACCACCGCTTTCGATCAGTACGCGATTCGGGCATTTGAATTAGGGGCACTTGACTATCTGCTGAAGCCCTTTGGCCGCGAAAGATTAGCGACAGTGTTGCGCCGAGCTCAAGCTGTTCTGAGCTCTCCCGAAGTTTCCTTGCTCTCCCGCGCTCGGGAAACCTTGCAACACGCAGCGACCCTTTCGAGAGTTTTCGTTCGGGATGGCAATCGGATAGTGCCCATTCAATTGTCGAGCGTGGAACGGGTCCAAGCCAGCGATGACTATGTCACAATTCACTCGGCCGAAAAGCAATTCTTGATCGCTGTGAGGCTGTCCGATCTCGAGGAACGATTGGTCGGGAGGAATTTTCTCAGAATTCATCGCTCCCACCTCATCAACCTTGAATACGTGACCGCCATCGAACCGCACGACCCTGCGCGTCTCCAAGTCGTGATGAAGAGTGGCGCGCGAATCGTCGCCAGTCGTGCGGGATCGAAACGGCTGCGTGATCTGGCACTCTAATACTCGAGCACCGCGTGGATCAGTACCGGGAAGTCGGCCAGTGTTTACGAATGCTTTCCTTTCATCTGATTTCATAACAATGTCGACCCCCTCGAGCACCGAGTAGACTTTGGTTTGTGAACGACCCAAGGCTCGGGAGGAAGGAGCCGATATGTGGATTATAGGTGTGGACTATCACCCGAGCGTTCAACAAATCGCGTTTGTAAAAACCGA
>Ga0306920_100014430_pt1 | contig 10787 bp, 15 predicted proteins | sample flu12Cox44000170_FD_204666 | JGI IMG/M metagenome (GOLD analysis project Ga0306920, IMG submission 204666) | Lab enrichment of tropical soil microbial communities from Luquillo Experimental Forest, Puerto Rico - flux4day.12C.oxic.44.000.170 (v2)... | ecosystem: Environmental > Terrestrial >... | reverse complement strand
TTTCTTTTTTTTTCACCTCTGTCGAGTGACAGAGTTAAAGAACCATTCCAACCACTTTTTTTTGTGCTTTAACCAAGATTCCTATGGGATGGCTGTGCATCGATTACCCCCCCGGCTTTAGTCCTTCTTTTCTTCGGTCTCTCATTTTGCGAAACCGAAGATTTCATCGCGTTTACCGCAGGCCCTTTTTGAAGATTTGCCAGCATATTGGCTTTCGCTTGTTGTCTTAACTCCGGTAGAAACTCCGTAGCTAACGCCACACGCTGCTCGTCAGTGAGATGCCGGCGATGAAAGTTCGAGCTGAAAATGAACTCGATCTCACTAACATCGTTGAAATTGTCGCCCAGGACGTGCGCTAACTGGATCGTCTTGGGCTCAAGCCCGAGTTCGCGACAGATTTCATAGCGGTGCCGCCCCTCCAAGACCTGGTCTTGACGGTTAATAACGATCGGGTACAGCTGCCCGTTTTGCGCGATGTCCGCTTTCAGCGTCGCGCGCTCTTTTTCCGAAAGCGGCGGAAATTTCAGTGCATACGGATGCACGGTTAACTTTAAGTTAGCTTGGTCAATCATAAGAAATCGCCGCGGCGAATTGTTAGTTTCCACGGACGCGGCGGCCGGGTTAGTCTGTTAGTTGAAAGATGTCGCTCCCGACGCCCTCGCGATCGCGCAGGCCGCCGGGTCAGGAGCTGCGACGCGGGGCGAGCGGTTGTTAGTCTCGACGATTTTCCTTGTTAGTCGGCAGAATGCGCGATGGCTTTCTTGCGTCGGGCTGCGCACCTCGGGCCTGCAACCACTTTTCGACTTCACTGAGCCTGTAGCGGATGAACCGCGAATTGTATTTCCTTGCGGGCATCCCGAGGTGCATCCAACGGCGGACCGTGGCCTCACCAGTGTTGTAATGGGCGGCGATTTGAGCCCCGGTGAGCTCGGGTTCGGTATCGATACGCGATCTAGGGATCTTCATGCTAGTAAAGATATCGACAGCCTTTCGTAAAAGTAAAGAACTATGACAACAGAGTTTTATTATGTTTGATGTGTGACACGAAAATCAAGTTGCAATTATTGAATTTCGCATCATATTTCAAGCGTCCCCAAAGTTGAACTTAACAAAACTAACAAGCCAGCGATGACTAAGAACAACAGAGGTGGTAAGCGTAAGGGCGCAGGGCGGCCTAAGCTTGGGCGCGATAAGTTGCTGACCGTCCGATTATCGCCGACGACTATCGACAGGCTTGGACCCCGCCCAGCGTTGACGGTTAGGAGCGTTATCGAGTTTATAGTGGGCGGTGACGCGACCTCGTACGACGGCGACATCATCGTATTCAGAGGTAGAAGTGCAAGAAAGAAAACGATGACGCTTCAAGACGCCTTTTCTCGCACTACTAACGAGGGCGAGCAGAAAGGGATTCTGCAGCAGTTGATCGAGGGCCAAAGCACGCTGTTCAAAAAAACGAGCGCCAACCTCGTTAAAGATTGACGCTCTTCGTGACGCACGAACGACGCGACTTTGCCTAGACGACTTCTGAAATTTCTTTGAACGGGATCTCTTTTTCAGACGAAAGAATCTTCCCAAACCCCGCTGTCACGCGCACCCGGCGATCGACGTAATACTCGGCGGTCGTTCTGATATCGGCGTGCCGCAGCCCACTCGACGCGACGTGCAGTCCGTGCATGTCGGCCAACGCCGCGCCGTACATTTTGCGCAGGGCGTGCAGCGGCTTGTTGCCCTGAACGCCCTTGTCGCGCAGCCAGTTGAGCAACGACTGGAACGTTTCCTCGCACCGGTAATGCTGATAACTGACCGACTTCGGTGTGCGCGCGCTTTCGAGCACGAACTCGCCCGATGCCCGTGCCCGCCAACCGCGAAAGAGTTCGAGGATCTCGGGTTCAACGGGCAGCTCGGACGCGCTCTCAGGCGTCTTCAACTGATACCACTTTGTCGGCTTGATGCGCAGTGCACCCTCGACGAAGTCGAACGATTGCCACTCAAGCAGGTCGATTTCGCGGCGGCGAAGCCCGAGCGTCATCGCGAGCAGAAACACCTTGAGTTCTTCGACATGATCGTCAGCCAATTCGTCGATCGCAGCTCGAAGCAATGTGACCGCATCGACACCGCATCCGTAAAACTTCGTGTCCGTGCCTCGCTCAAGCTCGACGCCATCGAACGGGAGCACCGCCGGGAGTTTCACTGAACGAAGCTTGTCGATGACTTTCGACTTTGAGAACAGCGCCCGCGCCCGTCTCAAGTACGAGTTGCAACTGACCGTGTATCGCCGACGGGCGAGTTCGTCGTGCCCTGCGCGTGCGACATAAGCCCGTTTCCATGCGCGGATCTTGTCCGCCGTGAGTTCCTGTAAGGGCATCGCGTCTATCGATGCGGCCCACGCTTTGTGCCCACCGTTGCGGTAGTCGTGCCGCGAACGCGGTTTGGTCATCGCCCGGAGTTCGGAAACGATGAACCGCAGACAGCGCGCGTAATCGTCGAACGTCTTGTGCGCGAGATCGCTTTCATTGCGCGCCGCGACCAGGAAATCGCCGACTGTCACGCCACAGGATTTCACTGAACCGGGCGTCGTGATCGTCGTCGTCGACGCGCTGCGGTACTTGGCGTCGAATGCCTCCCAGCCGTTCGTGCTCAAATAGACAAACCAATCGCGTGCGATCTGCGCAGCCTCTTCTCTGTTTGGAGTTCGAAGGGAAAGCGACCGTTGGACACCGCCGCACGACATTCTGGCGCAATAATTGTCGACTTGTACGCCATCGACCACTGGTCGGAAGACTCTCGGCAACCAGTACGCTTTCGAGTGCTTCGTGACCGTACTCGCGCCGACCTTATCTAGTTTCTTATCTAGTTTCACTGTTCGCATATGTTATCAACTGTTTCGATCTTTCAACACGTAATCGACTGGGAACGCGCGAGATAAAGTCGAAAGTTGATGAACTTTAGTGAACTATCGAAAAGATTGCTATAATGACTTCGGATCACAGGGTTATGGGTTCGAGCCATTCCGGATGCAAGTCATTAATGATAAGGAGATTATATTTATTTATTAAGCTAAATACCGCGCCGAAAAGCTGAGTTACTTGCCAATGTTTTGCCACTTTTCGAGCGAACCCCTCTCTCTTGCTCTTTCAGCTTTCTCCTGCAAATCGAAGACTACCGAGATTTGATCGCCAATCGGCTTAAATACTTAGAAGTGGCTCAAATAAACGCTTGGGCGGGAGTGGATTCGAGCCATCGAAGGTGTAAGCCAGCAGATTAGGTCGAGGAAGTCCAGATTTCAGTGCGGACGACACACGATCGCATCTAGCTAGTGGCATTCGCCCCATAGACCCGCTCCTTCAAGGGTGGGAATGGCACAAAGACAGCAAACTCAACCAACGCCTTGAGCTTTAGCGCTTTGATTCACTTTGACAAGATCTACAGACGCGTAGCGGAAAGAAGCGAGCCCCGGGTGTTCAAGGCGAACCCGAGATTAGCGAGTCGTCGTTTTACGGCGGCCAACTGCGAAGCGAACCCGTCGATTTCGTGGATCTCGAAAACCAGGTTTTGCACATGGCCCAAGACCTCGTCCGGCGTGTTCTGCAGAATAAGGTACTCTCCTCCTTCGCAATCGATCTTTAGTAGATCGACGGTTTCTACACCCCCAAGAAGCTCCTCTAGAGAAATCCCGCGCACTTCTTTTAAGCCGCTAGCGTTGTAATAGGCCGAGACGCGAAACTGAGCGTCTTCGGGCGCATCGATGTTTAACATAGCGGGCCGGCCATCGGTTACCGCCGCCTTCACGAGTTCGATCCGATCGCTAAAACCGTTGTCGGCTACGTTCTTTTCTAATAAGGCGAAATTGCTCGGGGACGGCTCGACGGCGATTACTCGGCGGGCATGCAGGCGCTTGGCAGCCAAGAGGGCAAAATCGCCGATATAGGCGCCGATATCGACGACAACCGGTTCGGCGGATAACCGGCAATGGCGATGGTAGCTCTTATCGAGGAAAACCTCTGCCACTACGATCGCGTCCTTCCGATTTAGGCGGATCGTAAAAGTTAGACCGTCGAGCGTGCGGATTGTAGTGCGTTCCCCCGGCCGGTATTCGACTAAGGCTTTGCGGTATTGGCCTAAATCCCTAAAGCAGTCCCGGGCAGCACGCACGGTACGGAACAGATTATAGGCACTCCGAGCCGAGTAATAAGGCTTGGCCAGCCCCGGCGTAGTAAGGATTATCCGCCGAATCCAGATATTCATAAATCCAAGAGATAAAGCCTGCTTCTGAGTGAGTTATCAGGAACATGACCCCTTGGCAAGACGTTTTGGTTTCCTTTCCGCAAACTCCGAAATTTACAATATTCCGGTATAACACCGACAGTCCCTCTGTGATCCAGGCCAAGCGCATGTTCCGCCAAGTGCTTCAAAATGATCTGTAAGAGAGGCTGGTCGATCTGACGTCGAGAGAATCCTGGACAGCGTACCGAGGAGCTCCCGGCAATGCTGGAGGCTAGCTGTCCCCCTCAGACGCCATCAGACTTCGAGAGCATAAACACAGATCGCCCGCGCGGCTCATTTCTCCTCTTTCAACCGGTCAAGCCAGTTTGGCTCGGCACATTCCGGGAGCTTGGCCAACTCATTTAAAACTTCATGAATAAATCGTTCGCACTTTTGGGCAGTCTCCCGCGGAAAACGTTCTGGCCCCAAGCGCGAATAAAGCTTGGCTGGGATAGCCAGGAGCTTCTGGCGCATCGAGATCACCAGATAAGTCAGTTGCTTCAAGACCAGTTCCTGCTCAACCAATTGGTCCCGATCAAAAGCCAGGTTCATGGCTTCCCGTTTGAACTTGAGGTCCAGAATCTGGTTGCGTTTGCGCAAGTGGATTTCCTCATCGGTCTCCGCCTGATCTGACACATTGCGGCCAACCTCCTCGCGCAGCAGTCTGTGGAGCCAAGCGAACATGCAGAATGGACTCCAATACAGCCGGCACAATTCGGCCAATGCAGGCTGGCTCCCTGGCGCCTGACTTTGCGCCGCTCTCATGATGATCCCCCAGCGCGTGGTGTGAAAGCTTGCCGTGCACCCGTCGGCGGACCATGGTCGCGTTCCACAATGAATTCCGTGTTTCACCAACGATAACCGCTGAAATAATGTTTAGGAACAAAATTTCCTGAAACTCGGAGACCGGGCTGCCTTTGTTCAGCGCCTCCAGGGCACCCATCAGTTGCCATTCACCCATGATGATTGCGAACGTGGGCGCGAAGCGGCGGTGTTCCATAGCGCCGCTCAGACCGGGAACGACCTTCTCATTGATGAACACGAGGCCGAATACGTGGATGACGACGTTCAGAACGATCAATGGCAAGCTCCGGCCCAGTTGCCGTGCCAGTTACCGACAGCGACTGGGTTCATCTGAATAAGAGATTCAAGGCAAAATGGTTGTTCAGTCCGTGCCCCTTAGAACGAGATATTGGACTTGGTCCGACTGGAATTTGAGGAAAGCAATCATCATTTCGAGGATAGACCTCATTGGCTGGGAAGTGAACCCCATAAGCTGAGACACACCCGATATCCAGGGAAACTTTCTCGACTCTGTGTTTAAAGGCGTTTCGGCATTGTGGCAAAATAGGTTTAAGAATCCTGATGATTGGCCAGCCCGGCCTTGATTAGAGACAGCCCCCAGAGCACGCGACCGCGCTCACCGCACTCGCGGAAGGCTTCCAAGCACCACGTCCGATGTTGTCCGAGGGATTTTCGGTGGCATGGGGTCACCGAAAAGGTTGGAGGGAGACGTCTGCTGATCCGTCTCCCCTCTTGCCGGATCTGTGCCGCAATTGGGGCTGGTTTCCATAATCGTCAATGCCGCAGAGAAATTCGCATTTTTTGCGCCGTTAAGCATCCGCCAGTTACCATGCCGCAGGATGAATGCGGCTGTCCACGGGAGGTTCTACTGGCCGGGCGTAGGCGTAGGGCTTTCGGTAGGCCTAGGGCTTGCGGTAGGCGTGGCGGTTGCACCCTCCAATGTGGTAGGCGTTTCGATACGTCCGATTATATCCTTAACAGGCTGCTTTGTAAGAAATTTAGTGAGTGTCCAAAGATTCTGCGTTATTCTAGGCATATTTATCTGCGATAGGCCCGAAGATGTCTCTTCCGTAACCACTCGAACCACACTTCCTCTTATGAGAAAGTAAGCTCGTATTTCCTCAACCATTTTAAGCTTCAACTCGTCGCTGGGCTTATCAAGCATTTGGCGCAGATCGTCCTTGGAAACACAAGCTAATGGGCCATCGACAGTCACCCAGCGGTAACCTTGTCTAATCAGATCATCATAGCTGGCAGCTAATCCCGCTGATGCCAGGCCGACGGCGACAGTTGCCACCGATAATATTGTTCGTACGTTCACGGTACTCCTTTTTTTCCGCGGCTTTCCGTGCCCAGGTATTTCCTGCAATACACTCCGTCTGCGCATCCATCGTCGGTACGGTGGACGAATGACAGCAAATCTTTATCCAAGGAAAAGTGTATCAATCATGTTTGGCCACCGCAATCGTAAGCTCGGGACGCTTGGGTTTAAATGGATTGCTCCTGGGCGACGACCGAGCGTAACTCTCCCAGCCATCGGCGGGGCAGCTCGCTTCGCAGTTCGGCCAATTCCTCGGCAGGATCTTTGCGACCCTTGCGGTCAATTGAACTGAACAAACCCTGCAAAGCAAGAACCGGCCGGTCGATACAAACTCGACCACGGAATCCGCGGGATCAGCCCAGTATTGCTCGGTGTCGAGTCAGCGTCGATCTGACAGTGTCCAAGGGGCACGATGCAAACGGTGTTTAGTCAGCGGTTGTTAGCTGGATTGCGAACTCTTCGTGACAATGACGAGGTTCGGGATGGCGATCCCGATGATGTCATCGATCCCGACGATTCAGGTCCGCGGCTTTCCGTCAGTTTGAAGGAACCTGTCGGTAAAACCTATCCGGCTACCGGACCGGCCGCCCAGGCGGAGCAAACAAGCGCGGAGCAAACAAGCGGGCGCTTCCCTGTACTGGCGATCAATCCAAAGCGCCACAATCGGCGGCAGGCACTCCTGCTCGGCCCAATTTGCTCGATCCCATGGTACTCCGTACGATGCCGCCCAGAGTTGTCGGTTTTATCTTGTACGAGCCGCCCACCGATGGCTTCTGCGCTTGGCTAGCGTCACTGACTTAGCTCAAAGACATCTTACCCGACTGTTAACCAGCGCCCGTGGATTTTCACTTGATAGACTTTCGAGACGTTGTCGTATCGCGCCCCGTCGGCTTGAAACGCGTGCAAGACGCCGTACTGATCGCGGTAGCCGTACCAGTCGAACGAAGGGTACAAATAGACCCAGCCCGCGGTTGCATGCGTGATTGTCAGGAATGCAACCATTGTTAGGGTTATTAATGTTTTCAATGCCTTCGCACCGGCAACCCCTTGTGCGGGTAGCAGCAAATTACCTCGCGGTTTCGCAATACGTTTTATTAAGCCACGTTGTTCCAATCGTTTGATCGCGCGATACAAGCTCGGGTTTGCCCGATTGTATTGCTTACCGGCAGCTTCCGCATCAATGCGATTCGTGTCTTTATCTGTAATCCTGACGCCATAAAGTTCAGCCACTCGACCACCAAAACGCGTCTTTCGCGAACTGAGTTTGAAAAAGTTAATTGGAATGAAATTGCGGGTGGTGTGCGATAGATCACTTGGTTCAACCGATCTGAATCCTGGTCTTAAAATCCCGATTGCAACTGCACTTCTTAGCCGTTGGTTCACTTCCTTTGCTTCTGCCTCAAGTCCAGGCAACGATTTTGCAGCTTCCAGTAAGATAAACCGTTGCGACTTCGAAAGTTTGGTAACCATGAAACAGTTATAGCTTTTCAAAATGAATTGATGCGAGCTGATGAAGCCGGCTTCACCACATGCGTTGTTGGCTTGCTCTCGCTCGCGGGTTGGACTACTATGATTGCGTTTCATTGTGTAGTTGAATCATCCAGTTAGCTGCCGGGTTGTTTGCAGGCATCCCGGCGGTTTTGCTTCAAGAAACATCGACAGATAAGCTGCCCATGTGGACCACCGCTGAGAAACACTTCGCTTTACTCTTTGGCCGCTGGCGCTGCTGACGTTGCTCGCGCCGTGCCTTCTGGCGCTGCTGGCGTTCAAGCGCTCGAATTGGAAGGTTATGACATAACCTTCGGTGACATCGGTGACGTTCTTCGCCGAGGCTATAATCGCGTTGAACCGTTCAGGCGTACCGGCGGCTGCATGAGCTGACCAAACAATTTCGGAGTTCCGCGCCGAACTCGGAAATCGCTACGCTATCGCCGCAAATTAGACAACCTTGGCCGACTGTAAAGATACCCACTTGCGAGCAAGTATAGGCGAGCTGCCTGTAATTTCTGCTCTTTGTGGTCGCCGCCGTGAGCGTCTGGCGGGCCGCATTCATCGAGTAAAGCATCCCCGATGTCCCATAGTGATTTCTCCCCTTTCTTGACTGCCGCAAGGGTGCGCGGGAACGCTGGTAAAGGAGTGGGCTCAATCACTTGGTCGCCTCCGCAGACTGCGCATACCTACTACCGCCGGGCAGAAACGATCGGATATAGTTGTCGAGCGATGCCAAGTTGACTAGCCAGACGCCCTTCTTGGAGCCCGGCTTTTTGATATGTGACCCGAGGATGTCGCCACGGACGACAGCTCGCCAGAGTTCGGGACGACTTATCCCGCTGCGCTCGGAAGCGTCGATCATCCGAGTCCATTCAATGCTTGTTAGTTCTCTTCTCATATAGATAGTGCACGGAAAATAACACGAAAAAGGAAACGGAATAAGTGACTCCGTGAAAAATTCTGGAGTCACCCTATCCAGGCGAATTGAGTGACTCCGCGTCAGGGTCAGATGTCACCTTATTCAGTTAACCCGAGTGGGCTAACTTTGCGGGAAACAGAGTGAATTTATGGGGTCTAACGAATTGGGTGACTCCGCGAGAAAGTCAGATGTCACCCTATCCGAGGCGAGCCGATCGACGTTTAGCGTTGCGCAGCTCTGATAACCCAGCTTTTCTGAAGATACGCGCCCATTCGGACGACGTCTTGGGGATAGACGAGCCAGCTTTCTTGAGAATCTCGATTGCTCTTTCGCGCACTCGCTTCTTGAGCGGCCAGTCGTCTTCGTTGCCGCCCTTGAACAGATCAGCGAAAGCAGTAATCACGGCGCGCACGTTGTGCATGTCAGGGTAGTCAGGCGGTTTCGTGACCACGTCGAGCAGCATTTGAAGGATTTCCTTTTGCCCGTGGAACACAGACGCTAGGATCAGCTCTTTGAAATATGTAACGAATACGCGGTCATCGCATAACGGATGCGGACGTGACAGCTCGAACCACGGTGTGGATTCCGGGTTGCGTTTCGCGTATTGTCGCCACTTTTGAAGCAATCCCCAGATTTCCGATCGAAGGACGAATTTCTCATCCGTATATCGTTTGACCGCTTGCAAATATCCCCGTGGACAATCGGTATACTTGTCCCCGACACTGGTAAGCTGATGTCTCATCAAGGACAAACGAGCCCAAATCGAACCTGGCCCTAGCCCTTCTGACCAAGGGTATTGACGCTTGCTCATTTTTGCTGACCCTCCAGTTTCGGCAAGCGTGGGATGAACTGCGTTGCTGCTCTGATCGCATCGAAGTCCTCGTGGATGTAGCGATCGACAACACCGCCAGCAGCGTGGTTCGTGACTCTGCGCGTGATCTCTTTGAGCGCTGCCTGATTGAAAACATTACTTGCCGAAGTGTGCCGGAAGCTGTGAAACGACAGCGCACGCACCGAGCGCCCTTTGCCATCGTTACCTTCGCGCAGGAAGCTCTTTTCGATGCCAGCAGCATCACAGAGCGCGGTGAACGTATTCGACAAGCCGTGGGTGCTATTGATCGGCTGGCCAGCAAGCGTTGGGAACACCGCTGCGTCAGGATCGTCGGGCACAGGCTGATTGCTCAGCCAGTCGAGAAAATCAGGGCGCAACCCGTGCACAGCTTTCGACTTCGTCTTGCCCTCGCGAAACGTGACGATCCCGTTCGCAACATCGAGATTCGACCATCGCAGGTTCGCGCAATCGCTAAGGCGCGCCCCAGTCCCGTACGCGAACAGGATTGCCCCTTGCCAATCTGGGTCAGCGACAGTGAGCAGAGCTGCAACCTGATCGCCAGTGAAAGTATCCTTCTCTACCGACTCGCTGTTCTCGGGCGCTGTCGCCATGACGGGATTGAAGCGAATCTTGCCGACCTTTCGGGCTTTCTCGAACGGCGCAGACAGATATTTGCGGACCAGTTTATTGATCGTCCCGGCTGATCTGCCGTCTTTGCGCAGCAAGCGGATGAACCCCTCGATGCCGGCGGTTGTGATCGATTCGAGGCGACGCTGCGCCCTTGGTCGCCGAGATAAGCTAGGAACTCATCGACCGCTTGCGCGTACGCTTTGAGCGTTGACTCGGCGATCTGGCCGTCTCGCGACTCGATCCGTTCGCGCAACCAGCTCTGTACGCTCGCGTACTCGATGCCCGACTGCGGGAACACGAAGGTCCTTATTTGCCGGTTGCGATGGAGGCTTGCAGGGATGATCAGCTATCTTATGAGCACACAGACGGAGCCGCGGTTCATGGTGTATTTACATTTGCGCTAGCGAGGCCGCGCCTCAGACCGGCGAGGTGTAGGGATAGAGACCGCGTGGGAGCAGCAACGGTTGGGTGAAACGGCCTCGCTCAGAGCGGGACCGAAATTCGTCAAGGGTCCGGGCACTTCCTCA
>Ga0306920_100014428_pt1 | contig 10788 bp, 10 predicted proteins | sample flu12Cox44000170_FD_204666 | JGI IMG/M metagenome (GOLD analysis project Ga0306920, IMG submission 204666) | Lab enrichment of tropical soil microbial communities from Luquillo Experimental Forest, Puerto Rico - flux4day.12C.oxic.44.000.170 (v2)... | ecosystem: Environmental > Terrestrial >... | reverse complement strand
GACCCAAGTCATTCGGCCAGGCTGGATGAAGTTCTTTATAATCTTGCGGAAGTTTGCCGGGTTCTGGCGGTTTTGTTGAGCCCATTCCTTCCAGGAACAGCCTCAAAGATTTATTCGCAACTAGGGCTGACTGATAAACCAGACAGTTTCTCCAAGGCCAAGTGGGGCGAATTGCGGGCTGGGCACAAAATAGGTGACCCCGCGCCCCTTTTCCCGCGCAAAGACGTGTAAGCCAAGCCTCGCTCAGTTCAAGGGCCTGCGCCGCCGTGAGCAGGCATTGGCCTACGATTTGTTGCTCCCATTCTGCAGGGCTTCTAAAGTTCGCTCGAGGATTTCTTTCGGTTCGCCCTCAGCCGAGATGGAGCGCAACAGCCCGCGCGTTCGATAGAACTCAGCCAACGGGACGGTGCTCTTTTCGTAGGCTTCCATGCGAACCCGGATGGACTCGGGCCGGTCATCTTCACGTTGGTACAGCTTCGCCCCGCAATGATCGCAGATTCCCTCGACTCTTGGCGGACGTGCCTGCACATGAAATACCGCCTTGCATTCTGGACAAGTGCGCCGCCCGCTAAGACGAGCGACTATCTGGTCGATCGGCAACTCATAATTGATCACTGCGTCGAGGCGGATATGGTTTCGCGCCAATAAAGCCTCCAGCGCGTTGGCCTGGGTAACTGTGCGTGGAAAACCATCCAGCAGAAACCCGCCCTCACACTTAAGGCAACCCACACGCTCGGCGACCAAATCCAAAACCGTCTGATCGGGGACGAGTTCTCCGCGACGCATGAACTGCAAAGCCGAAGTTAAAGCGGGTGTTAGCTCGCACGTCCGTGCCTCTTTCGCGCAGCGAAAAATATCACCAGTTGAAAGGTGACAAGCCTTGAGCTCCGTGCCAAGCAACTCTGCCTGGGTCCCCTTCCCAACTCCCGGCGGACCCAAAAGCACTAATCGGCGCGCAACCTTATGCCTCTGAGGTGGGTCACTGCAAAAAGCACCAGGCCCACGCAGCCAAAGCTTTCTATCGTTTGCTACTTCCATGATATTCCTGTGAAGTGTAACACTCGGAGCGCGCCACTCGGTTGTGCAAACAACTCTTTTCCGGGACGCGCCCCGAGTTATTACATCAATATCATCGCTTTTGAGCGATTTGCCAACAACACAGGAATTGTCGATTGCTGTCCGTTTTTTGACTACCCGCAATTTTGACTCGCCCCGCATTTATAGACCTTAGGGCCTGCTTGGTGGCGTAGTCTGCTGCAGGTCCTTACCGCTGGTTGATGTCCCCGTCGTGGATTCTGTTGTGTCAGATGTGCCACCTACCGCTGGATTCTTGTCCGTCGAATATGAACTGATGGTCGACTGATCAACACCCACTGAACGGGCTACTGTCTCGGCGCGTTGCAGATGTTCGCGCAGTTTTGGCAACATGTTTTCTGCATATTGCTTCACGTCTGCCTCTTGAAGTTTGGAAGCCGCTTTTTCAAACTTCGCGATGTCCTTGTGGTGGCTCTTGAGCATTTCAGTCGCGAACTTTTTGTCAAAATCCGCACCGCTGCTCTCCTTGTCGAATTTGTTGACTTCGTGCTGATTCATTTTGGTTTGCTCCTCGGTAACACCGTATTTCGTGGCTAGAGGCAGGAGCTCCTTATTGGCCTGTGTGTGATCCTTTTGGATTTCCTCGCAGAAGGATTTGAGGTCGGCATTTTGCGCCTTCGCTATCCCAATTCCCGCCATATCAATTTCCATCTGGTTGTCCCGGAATGCGTCCTTAATAAAGCCCTTTGCGGTATGGCTTACGGACTCGCTTGTTCTGCTATCGGTTGTCGTGGTGCCGTACCCGGCAGTTCCTGTGGTGGTTTGGGTATCCGCAGCCCCCAGCGGCAACGCAGAAAGGCCCGTGATTGTGGTAAGAATGCATGCGATCTTGAGTTTATTGAGCTTGTTTTTTCTCATATTTAATACCTCCAGTATCTATCGTTCGTAGCCTAACTTCCTGCATCCCAATCACAAGTGGGGTACAGTCCTCCTGAAGTTCTGCAGTTTTACCACGCGAGAGGGAAGAACGGCGCAGAGAGTCCGAAAGGCCTGAGTTCCTCAGGATAGAAGCTATCCAGCCGTCCCTCGGAATTATCGTGTCGTCACCGCACGCACCAGTGCCGAGCTAACCAAGTGACGTCAGAAGGCTTGTTGCGTTCAATGATGACCGCCGCCATGTCCGCCACTATGGCTGACGTGCCCACCACCACCGTGAACAGCGTAAGAGTGTCCGTAATACCCATGGCCATAGTAGCCATGTCCGTAATAGCATCCCGGGCCGAAGCCAAAAGCAAAGCTTACGCCTGGATAGTAGCCGTAATATGGGTAGTACGGATAATAGTATCCATAGTAGGCGGAGGTAGCCGCGGGATACGGAATGGTGGTTACCGTGCTGGCAGGAGGAGTGAGCGGAGCCTCGGCAGGGGTGGCAGACATCTCGGTTCCTGGGGTCGAAGTGTCGTAGGTCTCGGAAGGTCCAGTTGGAGCAGTGTTCACTACGGGAGTTGGAGCTGGAGCTTGCGCAGCCATTTGCGCGGTTTGTGCCGCCGCCAACTCCACTTGCTTGCGCTGATCGACCATCGCATTGATGACTTTTTCAGAGACCCCGGCATTCTTCAGGTAAACGATGTCGGCGGGCCGCAAGTTATAGATCGTTCCTGAGTTACGGATGTAATTCAAAATGATCTCCTCACCAATGTGAGCGCGGCTCAACTTGAGTATGTCGTCAGCGCCATAAGGGAGTTTTTGTTCAGCGGCAGCCGGAGTTGCCGGGGTAGCCGGAGCCACCACCACTTGCTGTGCCGTAGTACTGGTGTCAGATGCCAGGCTCACTGAAGCCGGCAGAAAAGCGAAAGCGGCGGCGAAAAGCGCCTGCCATAGATGGATAGCTCGAGTTTTCATAAACATCACCGTATAACCGTCTTACGTCCTAGTACAACATCCTCGCAACGGTATTGAAGTCAAGCGGAAAGCGAGGGTTGTGTTTACATCCTTCGGCTTTCAATTTCAGGACTTTTTGACTTCATTGGTTTGACGCAAATGCCCGCCTTCAAATTCGACCCCGAAGGAGGTTTCGAGTTCAGAAAGTGAGCACTCTGAGTGCTGCGCGTGATAACGTGACAGGGGGAGAAAACTGCGGCCATACCTAAAGCAAAAGCCTTTTCTTTCCAAGCAACGCCCTCTATTCCTCAAGAGAATCAGTCGATGAAAAATAAACTTAAGGTCGCACAATTTGGACTAGGTCCGATCGGCGTTGAATGCCTCAAAGCGGTCTCGTCACTAAGTTGGGCGCGGATTGTAGGAGCAGTCGACAATGATCCTAACAAGATTGGGAAACCTCTAAGCGAATTGGGGCAGAAAGGTGCGTTTCGTACCTTAGGTGTCACAGCGTCGATTGAGGGGTTGCGAGAACAGCCTGACTTGGTCTTCCACACCGCGGCATCGCGTTTCAAAATCGCTTACGAGCAACTCCTCCCTCTGGTGAGACGAGGGATCTGCGTCGTTTCGTCGTGTGAGGAATTGGTCTTTCCCAGCCTCCGGGAGCCAAGGCTGGCAGGCAATTTGAACCGCATTTGTCGCAAGTCGGGAGCCCGCATTGTAGGCACAGGAGTTAACCCGGGGTTCGTAATGGACCTTCTACCGCTGTGCCTCAGTGGAGTGAGCCAGGAAGTGCGATCGATTCGTGTAGGCCGCGTAGTTAATGCCTCGACACGGCGTGAGCCGCTGCAGCGCAAAATCGGCAGTGGCATGCAGCCAAAAGCATTTACTCGGCTGCTCCGCACGGGCCAAGCCGGACATGCCGGACTGAGGGAATCAGCCGCGCTGCTGGCATATTCATTAACGGGAACTACCGGACGCATTCGTGAAACGGGCGAAGCCGTCATCGCGTGGCACGATATCCAGACGCGGTACTTAAGAGTCCGGGCCGGAGAGACTTGTGGTTTGCATCAGACAGCCGAGGTAAAGATTGGACGGAAGCTGCAAGTGATTCTCGATCTGAAAATGTATCTTGACGCTGAAGATCCGCACGACGTCATCGAGGTCGGGGGCAACCCCCCGATTTGCCTTTTAATCAAGGGCGGCGTCGCCGGCGATCAAGCTACGGTGGCTGCGCTGATCAACACGGCACCCCGATTACTCAAAGCCGCACCGGGGCTGAAGCTGATTACCGAGCTTGGGCTCGCTTGACGGGCACGAATTGCCAAGATTGCTGAAATCCGTAAATTGCATGCATGAATCACAGGCACTGCAATGGAGCGATCTGTCCAGCGGTCGTCGCGACACTGGTTCTCAGCGCCTGCGTGGCGTCACCGGCTGAATACCCTCCGCCTGAAAGCGGGGACTTCCTGCTGCATCGTTTTCATTTTACTTCAGGGGAGGAGTTGCCGGAGTTGCGCATTCATTACAAAACGTTCGGCCAACCTCAGCGCAACTCAGGAGGTCGCGTAACTAATGCCGTCATAATTCTGCACGGGACGACCGGCAGCGGCGACCAGTTCATCCGACCTGAATTTGCCGGCGAGCTTTTTGGGCCAGGCAAACTACTGGACGCGCAGCGCTACTTTCTCGTTCTGCCGGACGGCATCGGCCACGGACAATCCAGCAAGCCCAGTGATGGATTGCATGGCCGTTTCCCGAGATACGGATACAAGGACATGATTGAAGCCCAATTCCGACTGCTTTCAGACGGGCTGAAGGTGAACCATTTACGCCTGGTGATGGGCACATCTATGGGCGGCATGCATACGTGGCTTTGGGGAGAACTGCATCCTGACTTCATGGATGGCCTGATGCCCCTGGCGAGTTTGCCGACGCAAATCTCGGGACGGAATCGCGTTTGGCGTCGAATAATCATCGACGCAATTCGTGATGATCCCGAGTGGCGTCAAGGCGAATATGCTCAGCAACCGACCGGGCTGCGTACCGCCCTGGAAATGCTTTATTTCATGGGGAACAATGCTCTTCAGCGTTACAAAGATGCGCCAACGCTGGAAAAAGCGGACCATTTGCTGGACGCATATGTTGCCGGACAGCTTAAAACCGCGGATGCAAATAACATCCTCTATGCTGTCGAAGCATCACATGATTACGATCCCGGCGCCGAGCTTGCGAAGATCCAGGCGCCTCTGCTAGCGATCAACTTCGCAGATGATCTCATCAATCCGCCGGAGCTGGGGGTTCTGGAAAACGACATAAAGCGAGTCCCTCACGGCCGGGCGATTGTCATTCCCATGAGTGAATACAGTCGGGGACATGGAACTCACACTCTGGCTGCAGTTTGGCAACACTACCTGGCTGAGTTCCTGAGTCAGGGGAACCCGGCGCACTGATTACGAGCGGAACGGAGCGTTTGCAGCCGCTTTAGCGAAGAAACAGAAAGCTGGTCCTATCCACAACCGCGGAGCAATGCCCACCTAGTCGCTGCTCCTCACGCAAGAGTCCTCGCCAAAGGCTGGTCTTTCAGGTAATCAAAATCGCATGAACGATCCCAAAGTCTCGAGGCGTGATGCGCTGGTGCGGACTGGTGCATTAATCGGAGCTGCGGTAGTGGCGCAAAAGCTTCCGTCGCTGGCTTCAGCGGCCACTGCGCCTGAACCTTCGAATGAGCGGCCCTTTCTCTTTTGCCTGAATACGGCCACGATTCGCGGGCAGAAGCTAGGCATTGTGAAGGAGATAGAAATCGCGAGTCAGGCAGGCTACGACGCGCTGGAACCCTGGGTTGATTCTATTCAGGAGTATCAGAAGAGTGGAGGAACCCTGGCTGACCTGCGCAAGCGTATTGCTGATTCGGGGTTGTCCATCGAAGGAGCCATCGGATTTCCGGAATGGATTGTCGATGATGATGCCCGCCGCTCAAAAGGGATGGAACGCGCGCGACGCGAAATGGAACTGGTCGCGCAAATTGGAGGGAGACGATTTGCTGCTCCACCCGCTGGGGCTACCGACCTGCCCAGGCTTGAGTTTGCTCGCGCGACCGAACGGTACCTGGCCCTGCTGGAAGCAGGCGACCAAATCGGATTAGTGCCTGAACTGGAGCTATGGGGATTTTCGAAAAACCTTAACCATTTAGGCGAATGCGTCGCCGTGGCCATGGAAACGGGGCATCCGAAAGCCTGCGTGCTTGCCGATGTGTTCCACCTCTACAAGGGCGGCTCACAAATTCAGGGGATAGGCCTTCTGGGGCCACGCGCCGTTCAGGTTCTTCACATGAACGACTATCCGAGCGATCCGCCGCGAGAGAAGATCGATGACAGCTACAGAATCTTTCCGGGGGATGGCACTGCGCCGATCCGCGATATCCTGGCGCTACTGCACCGGACGGGCGGGCAGAAGGTGCTTTCGCTGGAATTATTCAATCGCAAATATTGGGCGGAAGACCCGCTCAGTGTCGCTAAGAACGGGCTGGCGAAGATGAAAGCGGCCGCTCAAGCTGCGATGATGTAAATCCCCCAGTACCTCGCTTTATAAGCCCACCTTGACAGTTACTATAGGCAAGTGAAAATTTTGCCAGGGTGAAGTCAAGCAACCCGGTGTGAGAACTCCCGGTTCGGCGATGCCTGTTCGGGCGCCGGAGGGGGAGAAGGGCATTACAAGGAACCGCCGCCCTTTGGGCCTTTAACCACGGCTAGGGACCCGGTCAAAGGGCCGGGACGCGATTGAAATGGCCATCGAAGCGCAGAAAGGGGAAATCATGAGAAAACGGATTCAGGATGAGTTCACGGAAATGCAGATTTCGCGCCAGAGGAAATACCAACTGCGAATGCAGCGGGACAAGCGATGCACGGAATGTGGACAACCGGCCATACAAGGCTCCCGCTGTTTGAAGCACCTGGTCAAGGCCCGCGAACGCCAGCGTACGAAACGGGGTCTTAAACGCCGTTACTATAACACCCTCAGCTACCGACTTGAGAACGTAGGCGGCTGAGCAGAAACACCTGCGCGTCCTGGCCTCATTTTTTCGGTGGACGCACGCTAAAGCGCACCATCGGACGATTGGTCTTCGACTTAATCGGGCTATGGCTCTTGCGTCGCCTGCGTTGGAGTTTGGCCGAAGACGAAAAGAAAGAAGCCCCCGCCCACACTCCTGCAACAACTAATCCGGTGGCCCAAAACGCAATCCATTCTCCGTGAACCATGCCTCATTGTGATGCAGCACGGTTAGCTGTAAAGTCTCATTTGAGCGCCGCCCGAGCAGGGCTTGTCTTTTACGGGTTGCGCAATAAACTGTGGGTATGAAGAACGATGTGGTGCCGGTCCAGATCCGGGGGATTCTGCCCGCGAACAGTGGATGCGCACTGTTTGTCGGAAATGACGAAAAAGTTTTCGTCATTAATGTCGAGCCGAACATGGGCAGCATCATTGGGATGTTTCTTCGCGAAACACCTAAAGAACGCCCATTGACTCATGACTTGATGCAGAGCGTTTTCAAGGGCTTCGGAATCACAGTCGAGCGCGTTATCATCACAGAACTGCGTAACTCAACCTATTTCGCCCGCCTTATTCTTCAGCAGCAGAATGAACTGGCCCGCAAGATTGTCGAGATCGACGCCCGGCCAAGTGACTGCCTGGCGCTGGCCACCGCGCAGAAGCGCCCCATTTATGTCGCCTCCAATCTGTTTGAGCAGGTGGAGGACATGAGTGAGGTGCTGGATCGGATCAACGAAACGGGCACCGGAGAAACCGAGTAGGATTTGTTAAGATGCCCCCTTCCGTGGCCAGGCAGACGGCTCCATTGGTGTTGGTCTGCGGCGAGGATGAATTCGCCGTTAAACAGCGCGCCAAGCAACTTTACGTCGACTGGACTAGAGAGTTAGGAGGAATGGACCACGAGGTGCTCGACGGGCAAGTGTCCAATAGCAGTGAAGCGCTGAAAGTCTTATCCCGATTACGGGAAGCTTTGCAGACTCTCCCCTTTTTTGGCGACGCCAAGGTTGTGTGGCTGCAGAACTGCAATTTTCTTGGAGACGAACGGGCGGCGTCCACCCAAGCGGTCACTGATTCGCTGGCTGGGCTGGCCCAGGAGCTCAAGGAATTTCGCTGGAATAATGTTCGGCTAATAATAAGCGCAGGCAAGGTCGACAAACGAAAGGCCTTTTTCAAAGCCTTGGACAAACTCGGCACGGTCGAAACGTTGGCTGGCTGGTCGATTGACGACCGGGACTGGGCGTGTCAAGCCGAGGCTTGGGCCAGGAATGGTATCCGCTCCCATCAAAAGGAGATTGAGGATGAAGCTCTCGCTGAACTGGTTCACCGCATCGGGCCAAACGCCAGGCAACTGGACAGCGAAATTGAAAAGCTGACCCTTTACGTCGGGGACCAAAAACAAATCGCCGTCGACGACGTGCAGGCCATTACCACGCGCAATAAGACTTCGCGGGCATTCGCCTTGGGAGACGCCCTGGGAGACCGGGATTTACCACGGCTGTTGGCGCGGCTGGACGAGGAACTGTGGGAAGTTAAATTAGACCCGCAAAAATCAGAAATTGGCCTGCTGTACGGCCTGATAGCGAAGGTTCGCGCCATGTTGCTGCTCAAAGAAATGGTGCGAGAAGGTTGGATAAAGCCGGGGGCGGATTATTCGCGATTCAAAGCACAATTAGAGAGGATCCCCGCTGAGCAGGTGCCGCAGGACCGCCGATTTAACCCTTTGGCTCTCAACCCGTACGTTCTTTTCAAAGCTCTGCCCCAGGTAGCGAGATACAGCGAAGCGGAGTTGGTGAGAGCCATGGACCTGCTCCTTGCCTGCAACCAACGCCTGGTATCCAGCAGCCTTGACGAGTCGCTGGTATTACAGCAAACCCTGGTGCAGATTGTGGAGAATGCTGGGCTTGGCCGCAGCGCCACGTCGGGCATGGAACAGCGCCGATGAACCGCAAAGCAGCAGTGCACCTATGAACACAGCGGCAGCAAAAATGTGGGTGTATGCAGGCGAGCGTTTTGCGGCCGTCAAGATCAGCGGCCGCGCCAATTTCACCTCCAGCATCGATTTCAAAACCCTGCTCCAGGAGTTGAAGCAAAAGGGCTGCAACTATTTCATTTTGGATCTCTCCGAATGTACGCTTATGGACAGCACCTTCCTGGGTGTCCTGGCTGGTTTTGGGCTGCAGACAACGTCAGCCAGTAAGGAGAAAGGCGCTGGCGCAATCGAATTGCTCAACCCGAACGAGCGGATCCTCGAGTTGCTTGAGAGCCTTGGGGTGTTGCACCTGTTTAAAGTCGTTCAAGGCTCTGCCGACTCACTCGATCCTAACCAACAGCGAGCCCTCACCCCATGCTGTCCTTCCAAGGAAGAGGTGACTCGCGCTTGCCTGGAAGCTCACCAAACACTGATGCAACTGAACCCCGAAAACGTTGCTAAATTCAAGGAAGTGGCTGCGTTTCTCACTGAAGACCTCAAGAAGGCCAAAGGAAAGACTGGCTCTTGACCTCGTTCTGCATACGGAGCTGCCTGTTTTTGCGGGTCTTTAGCTTCCGTTCAGACCTTCTTCAGCCATAAGGCCGAAGATTCCATTCCTCAATGAGGTCTCTGGGGATTTCGTTCAGGAATCGAGAAGGACGCTGCACAATATCGCCTCCGGCCCCGTATCCCGTTCGCACAAGCGGGTAGCTGAGATAAAGTTCGTTGCGGGCCCTGGTAATGGCGACATAAAACAATCGTCTTTCCTCTTCCTCATCCTCGATGGAATCCAATGAGCGAGCCAGCGGGAACAATCCATCGCAAAGCATGATGACAAAGACGACATCAAACTCTAATCCTTTGGCCTGGTGAATAGTCGAGAGCCGGAGCCGTTCGTCATCTGCAGCGGCCGGCTGAGAATCCTCCGCCTCCACACTGGTCAACAGAGCAAGCTGGGCTAGAAAATCATTTACAGAAGCAAACTGCCGTGCGAAAACCGCAAGTTGCTCAAGATCGTCCAGGCGGGATTCATGGTTATCATAGGAGCCGACGAGGTACTCTTCGTAACCGGCTTCGACTACAAGGCCAATCATTTTGGACGCGTTCCCGGCAATCCCCTTGCCCTCCAATTGCGAGATTGTCGCTACGAGCTGCGCCCATAGAACGGCCGCTTTCTTCGGAACCACCCCGGCGCAGGTTTGCAAACGCCTGGCCAGTGGTGAAGCCTCGGTCGACTCCTCATTGGTCGTGCTGTTCGGGTCCGACTCGTTCTGCTTAAAGCATAGCCACAATTTTTCGGCGCCTTTTCCGCCAATCCCGGGCAGCAATTGGACGATTCGTTTGAAGGCCAGTTCGTCGCGTGGATTGCTGGCCAGTTTCAGGTAAGCCATGACATCTTTGATATGCGCTTGTTCGTAGAAGCGGATGCCACTGGTGATACTGAAGGGAATGTTGCGTTTGGTTAGTTCCAGCTGCAACTCGAGCGCATGAAAATGGGACCGGTACAACACTGCCATTTCGTTAAGGTCCTCGCCTTCTTCCCTCAACTCCATAACGCGCTGAGCGACAAAGGCTGCCTGTTGCAATGCATCTCCACACGCCGCCAGAACAGGCCGTACTCCGGGTTTGCGAGCAGGACAAAGTTGCTTGGCGAACTGCTGAACATTTGCGCCAATCGCCGCGTTAGCCACGTCAAGGATCTCCGGAGTGCTGCGGTAATTGGTTTCGATTTTGTAAATGACTGCGTTGGGATATCGTTCGGGAAATCTTAGAATGTTTTGGAAGTTTGCGCCACGCCAAGCGTAGATGCTTTGAGCGTCATCGCCTACTACCATCAAGTTATGATGTCCCGCAGC
>Ga0306920_100014427_pt1 | contig 10788 bp, 12 predicted proteins | sample flu12Cox44000170_FD_204666 | JGI IMG/M metagenome (GOLD analysis project Ga0306920, IMG submission 204666) | Lab enrichment of tropical soil microbial communities from Luquillo Experimental Forest, Puerto Rico - flux4day.12C.oxic.44.000.170 (v2)... | ecosystem: Environmental > Terrestrial >... | reverse complement strand
CGATGAATTTCTCGATAGCCATCGTGCTCACCTTCCTGACCGGACCGCTCATGCGGCGCCGATCACCGTTGCGTGCAACGATAATATATGTTGCCCAAGGGCTTCGCAAAACCCATACCACGAGCCGTGCCGTAAACCATGCCGCACCGCATGAGCGCAAGCCGATGGCACCGTTATCGCTCCGGAGTACCGGTCTGCAGCGCGAGGGCGTGCAGCTTCCCGCCCATTTCCGCCTTCAGCGCCTCATAAACGATCTGATGCTGCTGTACGCGCGACTTGCCGCGGAACGACTCGGCGATCACGGTTGCCGCATAGTGGTCGCCGTCTCCTGCTAGATCGCGGATCGTCACCTTCGCATCCGGTATCCGCACGCGAATCAATCTTTCGATATCGGCGGCTGCCATGGGCATGGCGTATCTCACAGCATTTCCGGCCATCTGCGCAGGCCGAGAGGGCTAGATGACTCAAGGTTGCGACCACAATGCGGCGCTCTCCTGCGGGCGTCAATGCGGTGCCGCGATCACACCGAGCCGGCTATATAGGCCGGTAGCCAGGCCTCGAAGCGACGGGTGAGATCGCTGACGCGGAGCGGCCGCTCGCCGTCGGCCGAAAGAACGGCGCCGCCGGTTGCGCCAAGCCGCGTGAGCGGCACGCCTGCGGCTTGGGCTCGTTCGATGATCGGCTCGGCGCTTTTGGCCGTGATGACGTAGCGCGCCTGGTCCTCGCCGAACCAGAAGGCGTGGGCGGCAATGCCGGGCGGCGCTTCCAATACGGCCCCGATCCCGGATGCCATCGCCATCTCGGCGAGCGCGACAAGAAGCCCGCCATCCGAAACGTCGTGGGCAGCCGTGACGAGGCCCTCTTGGATCATCGCGCGCACGAAATCGCCCTGCCGCCGCTCGGCGGCGGGATCGACCGGCGGCGGGGCGCCCTCTTCCCGGCCGCAGAGGTCACGCAAATAGAGCGACCGGCCGAGCCAGCCCGCAGTCTCGCCGACGAGCAGGATTGTTTCGCCCTCGTTCTTGAAGGCGATCGTCATCGATTTGGTGAAATCGTCGATAACCCCGACCCCGCCGATCGTCGGCGTGGGTAGAATCGCGCGGCCGTTTGTTTCGTTGTAGAGCGAGACATTTCCGGACACGACCGGAAAATCGAGCGCACGGCAGGCGGCGCCGATACCGCGCACGCAGCCGACAAATTGCCCCATGATATCGGGCCGCTCGGGGTTGCCGAAATTGAGATTGTCGGTAAGCGCCAACGGGTGCGCGCCGACGGCGTTGAGGTTGCGCCACGCTTCCGCAACCGCCTGCTTACCGCCCTCGAACGGATCCGCCTCGCAATAGCGCGGCGTCACGTCGGCGGTCAGCGCCAGCGCCTTGGGTCCCTCTTTGATCCGCACCACTGCGGCATCGCCGCCCGGCCGCTGCACCGTGTTGCCGAGAATGATGTGGTCATACTGCTCCCACACCCAGCGCTTGCTGCACAGATCGGGCGAGCCGATCAGCGTCTCGAGTGCCTCGGCGATGCCGACCGAGGCCTTCGCTGAAGCGGGATCGATGTCAGGCTTTTTCGGAGACTCGATGAAAGGACGCTCGTAAACCGGCGCCTCGTCGCCCAGTTCCTTGATCGGCAGGTCCGCCACCATCGCGCCGCCGTGGCGAACGACAAAGCGCCGGGTCGGCGTGGTTTCGCCGACGATGGCGAAGTCGAGCCCCCATTTGCGGAAGATCGCTTCGGCCTCCCTTTCCTTGTCCGGCTTGAGCACCATGAGCATGCGCTCCTGGCTTTCGGACAGCATCATCTCATACGCGCTCATGCCCGGCTCGCGGCACGGCACCTTGTCGAGATCTAGTGCAACGCCGAGATCGCCCTTGGCGCCCATCTCCACCGCCGAACAGGTCAGCCCGGCCGCGCCCATGTCCTGGATGGCGATGACGCAGCCCTTGGCCATGATTTCAAGGCAGGCTTCAAGCAAAAGCTTTTCCGAGAACGGATCGCCGACCTGCACTGTCGGCCGCTTCTCCTCGGCATCGGCGCCGAACTCGGCGGACGCCATGGTGGCACCATGGATACCGTCGCGGCCTGTCTTCGAGCCGAGATAGACGATCGGCATGCCGACGCCGGTCGCCTTGGCGTAGAAAATCTTGTCGGTCTCGGCGAGACCGACCGCCATGGCGTTAACGAGGCAGTTGCCGTCGTAACGGCGGTCGAACCGCACTTCGCCGCCGACGGTGGGCACGCCGAACGAATTGCCATAGCCGCCGATGCCGGCCACGACGCCGGCGACGAGCGAACGCGTTTTTGGATTTTTGGGGTTGCCGAAAGACAGCGCGTTAAGGCAGGCGATTGGCCGCGCACCCATCGTGAACACGTCGCGCAAGATGCCGCCGACGCCAGTTGCCGCGCCTTGATAGGGCTCGATGTAGCTCGGGTGGTTATGGCTCTCCATCTTGAACACGACGGCGAGCCCGTCGCCGATATCGATGACGCCGGCATTCTCGCCCGGGCCCTGAATCACCCAGGGCGCCTTGGTCGGTAGCGTGCGCAGATGAATTTTCGAGGACTTGTACGAGCAATGCTCGTTCCACATCGCCGAGAAAATGCCAAGCTCGGTAAAGCTCGGCGCGCGGCCGATGAGTTTGACGATGCGCGCATATTCATCCGGCTTGAGGCCATGCTGGGCGACCAGTTCCGGAGTAATGGCAGGCTCGTTCGAGATCACAGCAATGTTGTTGTTCGCGACCGCGTCAATTTCATCCTTCACGGCCGGGCTCATTCGGCCATTCACGCAGCGAAGCGATCACGCCGCCAACTCAAAGTGATCCACGAGCCCCGCGAACAGACCGCGGCCGTCGGTCTTTCCCAGGGACGCTTCGACTTGATTTTCCGGGTGCGGCATCATCCCGAGCACATTGCCGCGTTCGTTGATAATCCCGGCGATACCGTTCATCGCGCCGTTGTGATTCCAGTTCGGATCGATGATGCCGTCCGGCGACGAGTAGCGGAACAGCACCCTACCCTGGCCTTCGAGCCGCGCGATGGTTTCGCCGTCGGCGATATAGTTTCCCTCGCCGTGCGCCACCGGAACGCAGATGACTTGGCCGGCATTGTAGCCGCGCGTGAATGGCGTATCGGAGCGCTCAACCCGCAAATAGACTTCGCGGCAGATGAAGCGAAGCTGGGCGTTGCGCATCAATACGCCCGGTAGCAGTCCGGCTTCGCAGGCAATCTGGAAGCCATTGCATATCGCCAGCACCAATCCGCCCTTGCCCGCGAAAGCGCGCACCGCGTCCATGACCGGGGCGCGCGCCGCGATAGCGCCACAGCGCAGATAATCGCCGTAAGAGAAGCCGCCCGGAATGACGACAAGATCGGTGCCCGCCGGCAGCGCCGTGTCGGCATGCCAGACCATCGCCGGCTCGCGCCCCGAAGCAAGCCGAAGCGCGCGGGCCATGTCGCGCTCGCGATTGATTCCAGGGAAGACGATGACAGCCGATTTCATCGCAGCCGAGCCGCTTTTTCCTCAGGTTACTTCGATCCGGTAATTCTCGATCACGGTGTTGGCAAGAAGCTTCTCCGCAGCGTTCTTAAGCGCGGCTTCGGCGCCGCCGCGATCGGCGCCTTCGATTTCGATATCGAAAACTTTGCCCTGGCGCACGCTCGCGACGCCGGCGACGCCGAGCGACCGCAACGCGCCTTCGATCGCCTTGCCCTGTGGATCGAGAATACCGGATTTCAGCGTAACGGTAACGCGAGCCTTCATGACCCATTCAATAGGTATGAATCGCGGCAGCCGCAACTCATAGCCTGGAAAGGCGGGGCAGAATCCCAAAAATTCCGACAAAAACTCCGAGACCAATTCGAGGCCTGGAACGCCGAGCCGGACCTGGTTGGCCGGGTCCGGCCGAACGAATGCCTCTAGCCCTTGACCAGGACCGGTCCGGTGCCTTGCGGCCGTTCGCCCTCGCTCATGATGCCGAGCCGCTTGGCGACTTCAGTATAGGCTTCGAGCAACCCGCCCAGATCGCGGCGGAAACGGTCTTTGTCGAGCTTCTCGTTCGACTTGATATCCCACAGCCGGCAGGAGTCGGGCGAAATCTCGTCGGCCACGACGATCCGCATTAGATCATTTTCCCACAGCCGGCCGGTCTCCATTTTGAAGTCGACGAGCCGTATGCCGACGCCGAGGAAGAGGCCGGAGAGGAAATCGTTGACCCGAATCGCAAGCGACATGATGTCGTCGATCTCTTGCGGCGTTGCCCAGCCGAAAGCGGTGATGTGCTCTTCCGACACCATCGGATCGTTGAGCTGATCGTTCTTGTAATAGAACTCGATGATCGAGCGCGGCAGCTGAGTGCCCTCTTCGATGCCGAGCCGCTGCGACAGCGATCCGGCGGCGATATTGCGCACCACGACTTCGAGCGGAATAATCTCAACCTCACGGATCAATTGCTCGCGCATATTGAGCCGCCGGATGAAGTGAGTCGGAACGCCGATATCGTTCAGGTGCTGGAAGACATATTCGGAGATCCGGTTGTTGAGGACCCCCTTGCCTTCGATCACCTGATGCTTTTTCGCATTGAAGGCGGTCGCGTCGTCCTTGAAGTGCTGGATCAAAGTTCCAGGCTCCGGTCCTTCATAAAGGACCTTCGCCTTGCCTTCGTAAATACGGCGACGGCGGCTCATAGGAGTGTACCGGGGTTTTGTGAAATCCATAGTAAAGCCGTGGCTCCATTTCGGACATCGAGATCCGCGGCGGCGAAAGTAGGCGCGCGACTCAACTCAGCGGCCCTCCGCAATGCAAAAGCTACCCGAAGGCGAAGCGGAGCACAATCGACATAGACCTGCGAGCGCACAGCCGCAACGCCATTATGGAGGGCGAATCTCGTTGCCTTGACGCGCTAGCCTCGATATGCAAGGCGGCATGTGATGACGGGTCCAGGTGTCTCGCTGGTCCGGTATCTTGCGAGTGAACGCGTGCGATAGAGGCGACACATGACCACTTTCGACAAGCGCGAAGAAGCGTTCGAAACGCAGTTCGCACACGACGAGGAACTCAAATTCAAGGCGACGGCGCGACGCAATAAACTGCTCGGCCTGTGGGCCGCGGAAAAGCTCGGCTTGACCGGCGCCGACGCCGATAGCTACGCACTCTCCATCGTCATGGCGGATTTCGAAGAAGGCAGCGATCACGACGTGATGGGCAAAATCCGCAGGGACTTCGACGCCAAGGGCGTCGTTCAATCCGATCACCAGATCAGCCGGACGATGACCGAACTGATGGCCAAGGCGGTCAGCGACATAAAGGCCGGCCGGTGAACTGAAATGCCGATTCCTGCTTTCACGCTTGCCGGCCGCTTGCGCGGCGGCGAGACCGTATTCTCCGGCTGGTGCGGCCTGCCCTACCCGATCGTCGCCGAAATGCTCGGCCGCGACGGCTTTCCCGCGGTGACCATCGAAAGTCAGCACGGTTTGTGGGACGTCGCCGGAATCCTCGCCGGAATCGCCGCGGTCCGCCAAGGCGGCGCGGCGCCGGTAGTGCGCGTGCCGTGGGGCGATTTTGCGCTGGTGAGCCGGGTGCTCGATTTCGGCGCCGAAGGCATCATCGCGCCCATGATCAATAGGCCTGCGGACGCGCGCGCATTGGTTGCCGCCGCCAAGTTCCCGCCGATCGGCGAGCGCAGTTGGGGCCCCCACCGGGCGACGACATTCGCGGGCCTTAGCGACCAATCGATCTATTTGCGCGAGGCAAACGATCATATCGTGGCGCTCGCGATGATCGAGACGCGCACGGCGCTCCAAAATTTCGACGCGATCATCGAAACGCCCGGCATCGACGGCTTCTTTCTCGGCCCGTCGGATTTGTCGATCGCGCTGTCGGACGGCAAAACCATCGATCCGTTGTCGAAGGAGGTCGATCGCGAGCTCGACCGCATGATCGCAGGCGCCCAACATGCGAAAAAAATCCCCGGTGCGTATTGCCACTCGGCCGAGCGCGCCGCAGCGCTGGCCAAGCGCGGCGTCAAATTCGTTGCGGTGTCGAGCGACCTCGCCATGCTACGCGCCGGCGCCGCGGCGGCGTTGAAGGTGCTCAGAGGATGAACGGGAAAAACCCCGGCGCGATTGGGGTGAACCGGTTTTAGCCTCCGATCGCCCGCTCAAGCCTGTTCAAAGCCGTTGCCAGATCGGTCTCAACCTCGGCCGACCGGACTTCGACGACTGCGTAGTCGCGCTCGGCGAGCCACGCGCGCTTTTTTGCTCGTGCCTGCGCCGCTTCGGCACTCTCTTGCGGCGGCACCAGATCGACGACAAGCCGCAGCGGAAACGAGACGAAATCGCAGATGTGCGCACCCACCGGGGTCTGGCGCTTGAAACCGCGCCCGGCAAAACGGCGATCGTTGACGAGCGCCGTCCATAGAACCCGTTCCGCCTCGGTTGGATTGCGCCGCAGCAGCCGGGCGAGCCCGCGCACCGGGCCCCGCTCCTTGGGCACCCGGCCGCCATCATGCTCGGCAAGCAGTGTGCGCAGCATTTCCGCCTCCTCGCCGTCGAGGACGCCGCCTCGCGCCGGCCCCTTGCGGCCCTCCGCGATTGCCATGATCACGCCGTGCAAGGTCTGGATATCTTGCTGTGTCGGCCGCATCCGCGTGAAAATATTGCGCAGATTGATCTGCATCGTCTCACGCTTGTCCGGCGGGCGAAAGAATTCGACCTTCTCAAGCTCGCGTTCCAGCGCTTCGAAGAAAGCGAGCAATTGCTGCTTCGGCACCGGCGCCGATTGGCCCGGCATGGCGAAAGGAAGCGCGCCGCCGCTTGAGAGCTTGAACCACTCATAGGCCAGGATGACGACGGCTTGCGCGAGGTTGAGCGAAGCGAAAGCGGGATTGACCGGCAGCGTGACGATGGCGTCGGCGAGCGCCACTTCGTCGTTCTCCAATCCGTTGCGCTCGCGCCCGAACAGTATGGCGACGGTCTCGCCGGCTTCGACGCGAGGCGCAAGTAGCGCAACCGCTTCCGCCGGAGCGACGACCGGCTTGGCCTGATCGTGCGCGCGCGCAGTAGTGGCGAGAACGAAAGTGCAGTCGGCTACGGCAGCCTCAAGTGACGGGTAGAGCACCGCGCCGTCGAGAATACGGTCGGCCCCGGTCGCCATCATGCGCGCTTTCTCGTTGGGCCAGCCTTGCCGCGGATTGACAAGGCGCAACTGGGAGAAACCGAAATTGGCCATGGCGCGGGCGGCCGCGCCGATATTTTCGCCGAGTTGCGGCTCGACGAGTATGACGGCGGGGGCGCGGCCGCCGCTCCAATCCTTGGTTCTATCGGTGCCTGCTCCGGGCATCGCCTTCTAATGCACCGGGACGTGGACCCCGTCGAGGCGGGGGCGCGGGTGCCTATTTCGCGCCGCCGGACGGCATATCGACTTGAGCGCCATAGCGCCGGACAACCGTGTCCCCTCTGCCGCAAACTTCGGCTTTCTCGGTTGAACGACGGGTGCTATAGCGACGCCGCCGGCGCGCCCAGGCTTCACTCACGCGCACGGTCCCGCCTTTCCATTCATTACGCGCTGTAAAGGTCTTAGTCCCAATGCAGAAGATCAAAGTCGCCAATCCGGTGGTCGAGATGGACGGCGACGAGATGACCCGCATCATCTGGCAGCTCATCAAGGACAAGCTGATCCATCCTTACCTCGATATCGATCTGATGTATTTCGATCTCGGCATTCAAAAGCGCGACGAAACGCGCGACCAGATCACCGTCGATGCGGCAGAAGCGACCAAGCGGGTTGGCGTCGCGGTGAAATGCGCCACGATCACGCCGGACGAGGCGCGCGTGAAGGAATTCAACCTTCACGAAATGTATCGCTCGCCGAACGGAACCATCCGCAACATTCTCGGCGGCGTCATCTTCCGCGAGCCGATCATCTGCAGGAACGTGCCGCGCCTGGTGCCGGGTTGGACCAAGCCGATCATTATCGGCCGCCACGCCTTCGGCGATCAATACCGCGCCACCGATTTCCTGGTGCCGGGAAAGGGCAAACTCTACCTCACCTTCATCGGCGACGACGGCAAGGAGATCAAGCGCGAAGTGTTCCAGTTTCCCGGCGGCGGGGTCGCCATGTCGATGTACAATCTCGACGACTCGATTCGCGATTTCGCCCGCGCTTCAATGAACTACGCGCTCAGCCGCGGCTACCCGCTTTATCTGTCGACCAAGAACACCATCGTCAAAGTCTATGACGGGCGCTTTAAGGACATCTTCCAGGAAGTGTTCGATAAGGAATTCAAGGACAGGTTCGCCGAGAAGAACCTCACCTACGAGCACCGCCTGATCGATGACATGGTTGCCGCGGCGCTGAAATGGTCCGGCGGCTATGTCTGGGCCTGCAAGAACTACGACGGCGACGTGCAGTCCGACACCGTAGCACAGGGCTATGGATCGCTCGGGCTGATGACCTCGGTGCTCACCACACCGGACGGCAAAGTGGTCGAGGCTGAGGCCGCCCACGGCACGGTCACGCGGCACTACCGCGAACACCAGAAGGGGCGCGAAACCTCGACCAACTCGGTCGCCTCGATCTTCGCCTGGACGCGCGGGCTTGCGCATCGGGCCAAGCTCGACGACAACGCCGAACTGGCGAAGTTCGCCGCGACCCTGGAAAAGGTCACCTTGGGCACCGTCGAAGCAGGTTTTATGACCAAAGACCTCGCCATCCTCATCGGCCCCGATCAAAAGTGGCTCTCGACCACAGGTTTCCTCGACAAAGTCGATGCCAATCTAAAAGCCGCGATGGCCGCTTAAAGTCGCCCGGATGCTGCGCTTGCGGGTTCTCCGCCGGCGCTGGCTGACAATCGCCCTCCCCGCACCTATCTGCGGGAGATGGACGCGCCCAATTCCGCTCCCCGAAGTTCCCGCAGCACGCTCGGTACCGCGGCTCTGATCGCGGCGCTGTTCGGAATTTTGGCGGCGGCGGCATGGCTCGCCGTGCGAACCTGGATGTCGGCCCAGGGTCCGCCAATGCCCGCGGTCGGTTATGCCGCGATGGCGGTCGGCGTCGTCCTTTCGCTCCTCGTCGGCTTCACGCTGATGGCGCTGGTGTTTTACTCGAGCCGCTACGGCTATGACGAAAGGGCCTCGCGGGAGATTCACGCCGGCGACGAGGAGGACGAATGACGCAGAACGCCGACCGATTCACGCGGCCGCGCGCCGGTGCTTGCGCGCGATAAAGTTGGGATCGCGTTGAACGGAGCCCGGCCGATTGTCTAGCGTGTTTTCCGACTGTTTAACTTGCCGCCCGCTCTTTCCGTTGCCGATTCACCTGCCAAGTAAGGGAGCCGACATGAGCCGAGCCATACGCCTGCAAAGCGACAGCAACGCCCACGACCGCCCCTGGCGAGTCGCCGTCGAGCAGGGCTTCTTCGCCGCCGAGGGCCTTAGCGTCGAATATCACGAAGACAATCCGAAGGGCACCGCGGGCCGCGTCGAGAATGTTTCGCAACGGTGGAAGGAACCGCAGCTCCGTTGCCCCGCTAAAACGCGCGGTCCTTTCGGCCCTCTTTTCATCCCCATCAACGGGATCTGAACCTTTCACCGGCACAACACGACTAAAGAGCTAACCCGGACCGCTAACGTCCCCCGCCTTCGTCGGGCGCGCGGGATTTCTGCGGTCCGCGGCCAACAGGGGCCCAGCATGACCGAAACGTTGAGCAAAGCCGTCAATGACGTCTCCTTGCGCGATGCCTCCAAGCGCACCCGGCGCAACGCCTATGGTGCGATTCTCGCTGCGACCGCCGCAGTCACCATCGCTGCGAGCAGCATGGTGAGCACACCGAGTTTTGCATTGCCGCGCTACGACGGCCTGTGGAGCGTTTCTGTCGTCACAAAGAAAGGCGACTGCGACCCTGGCTATCGTTATCCGGTGCGAATCACGAACGGCACGCTGTTCAATGCTGGCGATACGACTTTCACCGTCACCGGCAAAGTCCGCTCAACCGGCGCCATCACCGTCACCGTCAGCGCCGCCGGCAAAAGCGCCACCGGGTCGGGCCGACTGGCTGGCGACGCCGGCGGAGGTTCCTGGACCGGCGGCTCATGCTCCGGAACGTGGACCGCGGAGCGCCGCGGCTCCTAAGCGTCTTCGGCAAAGGCCCCGCCGGCAGAAGCGGCATCGGCAATGACAAAAATTTGCCGAATTGCGTAATAATATCAGCACAAATTGTGGCAAAGTCCAAAGTTGGTCCCATATAGCGGCGCTCCCGAAAGTTTCGGAAATATAGAAAAAGAAGGGCCCCGAAGGGCCCACGTCGCCGCGCGCGATCGTCGAAAGGCGCCTCCCTTTAGTCAGCGATCATGACGGCACCTTGAGACTCAATCTGCCAGCGCGTCCGCTCTTTAGCGGGTACCCCGCCCTCTTCTTCCATCATGGCGAGAGCGACAGGCCTTCGGGACGGAATTTCCGTCACGGTCACAAGGCTGGACGACGGGGGCGCGTCATGACCGACATCAAATTCGACGGGGTTTCCCCCAGCACGTTGATGATGGTGTCGATCTGGGACTTCATTTCGAACAGGAGCTTCAGCGGCGGGAGCGTGGTGTCGACCGGTATCGTCGGGTTGCCGTACTGCACCGGACGGGTAACGAACGCCGGCATCGCCTTGGCGTCCTCGATCTGGGCAAGCTTCTCGGCAGCGGCCTTCTTGTGGTTGGCCGCTTCGTTGGTGGTTACCTTCGCCACGACCTTGCCATCCAGATCCACGCGGCCCGCGCCGGCGCTGCTGCAACACAGATCAT
>Ga0306920_100014425_pt1 | contig 10788 bp, 9 predicted proteins | sample flu12Cox44000170_FD_204666 | JGI IMG/M metagenome (GOLD analysis project Ga0306920, IMG submission 204666) | Lab enrichment of tropical soil microbial communities from Luquillo Experimental Forest, Puerto Rico - flux4day.12C.oxic.44.000.170 (v2)... | ecosystem: Environmental > Terrestrial >... | reverse complement strand
CGGGGAATGACTTCCTCGTGGTCATCGTGGCGGCGGCGATGCTCGGCGGGGTGGGCAACCCGACCGGCGCCATGCTCGCATCCATCGTGCTCGGCGTGGTGACCGAGGTGGCGGCCGGGTTCCTCACGCCGAGTTTCAAGGAGGTCATCGCGTTCGGGGTGCTCGTCGTGGTGCTGCTGTTCCGGCCCACCGGCATCTTCGGCCAGGGCGCGACGGTGAAGGAGATTCCCGCGTGAGTTCGGCGTTCTCCTTTTACCTGACGACGCTCCTGGTCTACCTGGGGGTCGACATCCTGGCGGTGTGGAGCCTCAATCTCCAGTACGGGGTGGCCGGAATCTACAATTTCGCCTGGATCATGTTCCAGGCGGTCGGGGCCTACACCGCCGGGGTGCTCACGCTCGGCCCGGACACCGGGAACGGCGGGTTCCAGCAGTACATCCTGGGTGTGCGGCTGCCCGAGCCGCTGCCCGTGCTGCTGGCCGGTGTGGTCGCGGGCGCGCTGGCCCTAGTCGTGGGGATCGTGGCGCTGCGCCGGCTCCGCACCGACTACCAGGCGATGGTCATGCTGGTCATCTCGGTCATCGCGTTGCTCGTGGTCGAGAACGTCACCGGGCTGTTCAACGGCCCGGCCGGCCTGTCCCTGATCCCACAGCCGTACGGCTCGCTGCCGCTGTCCACGCTGGGGTACCAGTGGTTCTATGTGGCCCTCACCGCGGTGACGTGCCTGTTCGTCTACCTGTTCGTCCACCGGGTCACGTCTTCACCCCTCGGCCGGGCGCTGCGCGCGACCCGGGACAACGAGGACGCGGCGCAGGCACTGGGCAAGGACGTCGTGCGGCTGCGCCTGTTCATCTTTGTCATGGGCGGTGCGATCGCCGGGATCAGCGGGGCGGTCCTCATCCTGTTCATCGGGGCCTGGTCGCCCGGATCGTGGGCCTACGTGGAGACACTGGTCGTGCTCACCGCGATCATTGTCGGCGGCACCGGCAACAACTTCGGGGTGATGCTCGGCGCGCTGCTGGTGCCGGTCGCCTTCAATGAGGCGACGCGTTTCATCCCGCAGTTCGGCAGGCCAGGGCTGGTCGACGCGCTGCAGTGGATCGTGATCGGAGGGCTTGCCCTGGTCTTCCTCTGGTTCTGGCCGCGCGGCATCGTCCCAGAGCGGCGCCGCCGCTTCCCGGGCGGGCCCCTCGTCGCGCCGACCGAGATGACCGGCCCGAGCGAGGTGACGTGAGCGCCTCGGTGGAGCAGGCATGCGAGTCGGCCGCGCCGGGCGGGGCCATCCTGTCGGTCGCCGGGCTGCGGCGCGAGTTCGGCGGCGTCTGGGCGTGCACCGACGCCACGTTCGACCTGCGCCGGGGCGCGATCACGAGCCTGATCGGCCCCAACGGGGCCGGCAAGTCCACCGTCGTGGGGATTGTCGGCGGTGCGATCGCGCCCAGCGCCGGCCGGATTGTCTTCGACGGAACCGACATCACCGCGATGTCGCCGCACCGGCGCGCTCGGGCCGGCCTGGTGCGCACTTACCAGCTCTCTAGCGAATTTGGCAGGCTCACGGTGCTAGAGAACCTGCTCGTGGCCGCGCCTGGACAGCGCGGCGAGCGGATACGGACACTGCTCTATGGCAAGCGGTACTGGCGCAAACAGGAGGCGGAACTGCTGGACCAGGCCCGGATCCTGCTCGACCGGTTCGCCATGAGACACATGGAGGACGAGTACGCGGGCAACCTGAGCGGGGGGCAGAAGCGTCTGCTCGAAATCATGCGCGCGCTCATGTGCCAGCCCAAGCTCCTGCTGCTGGATGAGCCGATGGCGGGCGTGAACCCCACCCTCGCGCAGGCGATCGAGGGCTATCTCGCCGACTTGGCCGCCGAGGGGCTGACCATGCTGCTGGTGGAGCACGAACTCGGGCTCGTCGAGCGGCTGTCGGATTCGGTGATCGTGATGGCGCAGGGCGAAGTTATTGCCACCGGCTCCATGCCAGATCTGCGAAGGCGCCCGGAGGTGCTGAATGCCTACCTCGCCGGCTGACGCCGCCGGGCGGGATCGCCCGGCGGTCATGCTGTCGCTGACGGACGTGGTGAGCGGCTACGGCGGGTCTCCGATCGTCCGCGGGGTGAGTGCGCAGGTCGGCTCCGGTGAGATTGTCACGATCGTCGGCCCCAACGGCGCGGGCAAGAGCACGCTGCTCAAGGCGATCGCTGGGCTGCTCCGGGTTGAGTCCGGCCGGGTCGTGCTCGCCGGCACCGATATCACGAACCGGCGCACCAGCCGGCTGGCGCGGCTTGGCCTCGGCTATGTGCCGCAGAGCAACGACGTTTTCGACACGCTCACCGTGCGGGAGAACCTGGAGATCGGCGGCTACCGGGTGCCGCGGCCGGAACTCGGCGCCCGGATGGACGAGATCACCGGCCTGCTTCCGGCGCTGGGTGCATTGATGGGCCGGCGAGCGGCCAAGCTCTCCGGCGGTGAGCGGAAGATGGTCGCAGTGGGGCGGGCGCTGATGAGCCGGCCGAAAGTGCTCTTGCTCGACGAACCCACGTCGGGGCTGTCGGCCGAGCGGTCGGCCCAGCTTCTGACCAGGGACATTCGAGCGCTCGCCGAGTCCGGGGCATCGGTTCTGCTGGTAGAGCAGAAGGCCCTTGCCGCGCTGGAGATCTCGCACTGGGGATATGTCCTCGCCCTAGGTCGCGTGGTCCTCTCCGCGCCCGCGGCCCAGTTGCTCGCCCGCCCCGATCTCGGAGAGGTGTTCCTCGGCAAGGTAGCCACCCCGGAGCCGGGCCCGCCGCAGAGCACCCAGGCGCCGCCGGGGGCGCATGTGGCGCGCATCCACGGGCCGGGGACGGCGCAGCGATGAGCCGACCGTTGACCGTCGCGATCTGCCAGCTTCGCTGGTCGCCGGATGCAGCGCGGAACCTGGACCGGGGGCTGGCGATGGCCGCCGAGGGTTTCTCCGGGGGTGCGAACGTCGTGTTGCTCCCCGAACTCGCGGTACCCGGGTATACGACCGATCCCGTGGTGCTGGCCGAGTCGGCGCAGACCCTCAACGGCCCGGCGGTGAAAGCCTGGCAACGCGTCGCGGCGGGCGGCGGGTACATCGTGGGCGGCTTGTGCGAGCGCGATGGCTCCCAGCTCTACGACTCGGCGGTCATGGTGTCCGGCGATGGATTGCTCGCGTGTTACCGGAAGGCGCACCTGTTCGACGGCGAGAAGAACGTCTTCGCCCGGGGTGACGCCGGCTTTCCGGTGGTGAGTACCGGGTACGGGGCTTTCGGTATGTGCATCTGTTATGACCTGCGGTTTGTCGAGGTGCTGCGGATACTGGCGTTGCAGGGGGCGGAACTGGTCCTGGTGCCATCGGCCTGGGTGAGCGGCTTCGACCGGGGCGCGGCGTCGGCGGGCCCGTTGGACCTGCCTGGCCAGGTGACCGGGTTGCTGGTGCAGGCCAACTTGAACCAGGTCTTCACGGCCGCGGCCTCTTTTGCCGGTCCTGGCCCTGGCGTCGAGTTCCTCGGCCGCTCGGTCGCCGCAGGGCCCTACGGTGACGCGCGGGCCGGGCCGCTGCCCGCCGACACGGAGCGCGTCGCCTTTGCCCATGTGGACCTGGACGAGGTTGCCGAAGCAAGCCGGCGCACGCCGCTCGTAACGCCGCGCAAGGACCGCAGGCGGGACCTGTACTCCGTCACGTACCTGGGGCATGAACTCTAGGGGAGATGATGAAGCCCGCGCCGTTCAGCTATCACCGGGCGCGATCCGCCGAGGAGGCCGTGTCGCTGCTTGCCGAGCTTGGCGACGACGCCAAGCTCCTCGCCGGCGGGCAAAGCCTGGTCGCGATGATGAATTTCCGTCTCGCTCGCCCGGCGGCGCTCGTGGACATCAGCAGGCTCGCCGAACTACGGTACGTCCGAGGGCACGACGGGGAGCTGCGGATCGGTGCGCTGGCCCTGCACCGTGACCTTGAGCGGCTGGCCGACCCGCAGGTGCTAGCCGGTTTCGGGTTGCTCCCGCGGGCGGCGCGGTACATCGGCCACTACGCGATCCGGGCGGCGGGGACATTCGGCGGGAGCATCGCCCACGCCGACCCGGCGGCCGAGTGGTGCATGGCAGCGTTGCTGTTTGACGCACAGATCGTGGCGCGTGGCCGCGGCGGCGACCGGGTGATTCCCGCTGCGGGATTCTTCAGGGGGTTCCTGGAAACCGACCTGCGCCCGGACGAGATGATCATCGAGGTGCGGCTGCCCGTGCCCCGGCCCGGCGCGGCCATCTGCGAGTTTGCGCGGCGGCACGGCGACTTCGCCATCGTCGCCGTGGCGGCGGCGGTGTCCAGCGAAGGCGGGGTGTGCCGCGATGCCCGGGTGGTGCTCGGCGGGGTCGCGGGCACGGTGCAGCGCGCCGCCGGTGCTGAGGCTGCGCTGATCGGCTCCGGCCTGGGTGCGGACGCGATCGCGGCGGCAGCGGAGGATGCGGCCGCCGGGACCGACCCGCCCGGCGACGTCCACGGGTCCGCGGAGTACCGCCGTCATCTCGTCCGGGTGCTAACGGCCCGAGTGATCGAGGAGGCGGCCACGGATGCGTGACGCGCTCAGCGGCCCGGCAGCGGCTGCCCCGGCCGAGGCCCAGGCGGGCACCGCGCCCGAGGTGCCGGCGGCAGGGGGCTGGATCGGCAGGTCGCTGCGGCGTGCCGAAGACCGCTACTTGCTCACCGGGCGTGGCAGCTTCGTCGACGACCACGAGGCGCCCGGCACGCTGCACCTGGTCCTAGTGCGCAGCGACATCGCCTCGGGCACGATCGAGGCCATCGACGCCACGGCGGCGCTGCGCCAGCCGGGCGTCGCCGCGGTGATCACCGCCGCCGACCTGGCCGGCGTGGCGCCGCTGCGCGGGGTACTGGCGAGACCCGAGTTCGTCGCGACTGACATGCCGATCCTGGCGGCCGGCCGGGTCCGGCACGTGGGCGAGCCCATCGCGGCGGTCCTGGCGGATTCGCCGTACACCGCCGAGGACGCGGCGGAACTCCTGGAGGTTTCCTACGGGAAGCTGCCTGTAGTAGCTGGCGTCGCGGACGCGCTCGCGGATGGGGCGGGCGTGGTGCACGAGGCCGCCCCGGACAACGTACTCGTAGACGTCACCCCGATCTCGTCACCGGGCCTCGACGACATCTTCACGTCCGCCACGCACGTGGTGGAGGTGGGGGTCTCGACCGCTCGGATTACCGCGGCACCGCTGGAGGGCCGCGCGTGCGTCGCGGCCTTCGACGAGCGGACCGGGCAGGTCGTGCTCCAGACCTCGACGCAGGTGCCGCACACGGTGCGGACGGCGGTGGCCTTGTCTCTGGGTATGGACGAGCATCAGGTGCGGGTGATCTCGCCCGATGTGGGGGGCGGCTTCGGGCAGAAATGTGTAGTGGCGCGGGAGGAGGTGCTCGCCGCCGCGGTGGCCCGCCTGCTGCGTCGTACCGTCAAGTGGGTCGAGGACAGGCGGGAGGGTCTCACGTCCGGTTTTCAGGCGCGCGAGCAGTTCTACAACGTTCGCGGTGCCTTCGACGCGACCGGCCACCTGCTCGGGCTCGATGCCGATATCCGTTGTGATGTTGGCGCCTATTCCTGTTACCCGGTGACCTGCGGGGTCGAGGTGCTGATGGCGGCCAACGAGCTGCCAGGGCCCTACCGTCTGCGGGTTTACCGCGCCCGCTCGCGCGGCATCGCGACGAACAAGACGCCGATCGCCCCGTACCGGGGGGTGAGTCGCCCGCAGGCGGTCCTCGCCATGGAGCGCCTGATGGACGAGGCCGGGCGGGTGACCGGCCTGGGCGCGGTCGAGGTGCGAGACCGCAACCTGGTCGATGCGCAGGAGTTTCCCTACCGCAACGTGATGGGCGCCAGCTACGACGCCGGGACCTACCGGGAGTCGCTCGCGCGCTGCGCCGAGTTGCTCGGCCACGGCTCCTGGCCCGGTGTGCAGGCGCGGGCACTCGCGGAGGGGCGGCTCCTGGGGCTCGGCCTGGCGTGCTTTGTGGAGCCTACGGCGTACGGCACGGCGTCGTTCGGGATGCGCAAGATGACGATCGTGCCCGGCTACGAGCGGGCGACCGTGCGGATGGACCCGAGCGGCAGCGTGATCGTGATGGCGGGCACCCACTCACACGGGCAGGGACACGCCACCAGCTACGCCCAGATCGCCGCGGACGCTCTAGGCATCGACCCGGGCCGGGTCCGGCTCCGGCAGGGCGACACCGAACTCGTGCCGCACGGGTGGGGTACCTTCGCCAGCCGCTCGATCGTGGCTGGGGGCGGCGCCATCGCCCGCGCCTCGGCGGACCTGGCCGGGCAGCTCCGGGCGATCGCGGCGCACTTGATCGAGGCCGCTCCCGGCGACGTGGAACTGGCCGACGGCCGAGCACAGGTGCGCGGCGACCCGGCCACGTCCGTGCCGATCGAGGAGCTCGCCCGGACCGCCCATCACGCGGCGCATCTGCTCCCTGACGGGCTGGGCCGGGGCCTGGAGGCGACAGCGGCCTTCGACCCGGAGGGAACCTTCTCGAACGCGACCCACGGCGCGATCGTCGAGGTGTCGCCCGATACCGGCGCCGTGCGCCTGGTCCGGTACGTCGTCGTCGAGGACTGCGGTGTCATGATCAACCCGATGATTGTCGACGGCCAGGTCGCTGGCGGCGTCGCGCAGGGGATAGGCGCCGCGCTCTTCGAGGAGCTTCCCTTTGACGAATCCGGCCAACCTGTCTCCGGCAGCTTTGTCGATTACCTCCTGCCGACCGCGGCGGACCTGCCGGACTTTGAGATCCACCACTTCTGCACGCCCACGACGAGGACGCCGACCGGCGCGAAGGGAATGGGGGAGGGCGGCACCATCGGCGCTCCTGCGGCCGTGCTGAACGCGGTCAACGACGCGCTCGCACAGGTTGGCGCCGACGTCGGGCGCATCCCCGTGCGCCCGGGCGACGTCGTGGCCGCGATCGCCGCAGCCGTCTCCCGTGACCCGGTCGACAGCGGGGGGAAGACCCAGTGACCGATGTTCAATCGATCCGGATCACGGTGAACGGCACCGACCACGAGCTGGTCGTCGAGCCGCGCCGCACGCTCGCCGATGTGCTGCGCCACGACCTGGCGCTTACCGGCACACACGTTGGCTGTGAGCACGGGATATGCGGCGCCTGCACCGTGCTCGTGGACGGGCTCCCCGCGCGCTCCTGCCTGATGTTCGGCGTCCAGGTGGACGGGAGGTCCGTAGAGACGGTGGAGGCACTCGGCACACCCGAGGCGCTCGGCCCGCTGCAGCAGGCCTTCACCAACCATCACGGCCTGCAGTGCGGGTTCTGCACGCCAGGCTTTTTGATGCTGGTCACAGCGTTCCTGCGGGAGACGCCGTCGCCTTCCGACGACGAGATTCGCGAAGTGGTTGCGTCGAACTTGTGCCGGTGCACCGGGTACCAGGGCATCCTGCGGGCAGTGCGGGCAGCCGCAGACGCCCGGGCCGGAAGCTGACGGGGTCCGTCGGCAGCCGCATGCGGCGGCTCGAGATCCCAAGGTGCTTGCGGGCGCCGGCCATTTCGCCGACGAGGAGGAGCGCCCAGGCCAGCCCTGGATGCGCGTGGTCCGCTCGCCGGGTCGCCGTGCGGTTTTGGGTGCGGTCGACGCAGGCGACGGCCTGGCTGCCGATTACGCCAGAACGGGCCCGCCAGCTGATCGCAGCCAGTTCCAGGGGTTAGCGCCACCCGGCAGACTATTCGTCATGGATGAAACATCCGGCCGTTCGGCCAGATGGTGCGCCGATCACGATTATTCATCCTCAAGGTAGCGGATGGCTCCAAGTATGTGTTGCTGCGTGACGGCTTGCGCGCGGGCGGCATCACGGTCCCGGAGGGCCTCTATAAGCTGCCGGTGATCAGCGACGGATTCGTCGCGAGGACGCGCCACCTGCGGTCCTTGCGGGAAAGACTGCCAGAGAAGCCGCATAAGAGCGAGGAGCAAGGGCGAGCCGGCAATCTCATATACGCGGAAGTGAAGCGTGCGATTGAGGTCATTTATATGGCTGGGATTTAGATTCGCATCAGCGAGTTGCTCGTTGTAGGACTCAAGCTCGCGGATGTCCTCGTCCGAGATCTTAGGCGCGGCGAGGGACGCGGCGAGGCCTTCCAGGACGGCACGTATCTGGTACTTTTCCTTCGTGTTACCCGCCTCAGCCTCGACTACCGTCGACCCTTTATGGGCGTCGTACCTGACAAGGCCCTCCGATTCGAGCCATCGCAGCGCCTCGCGAACCGGAGTGACACTGACGCCGAAGCGTTCTGCCAAGTCACGCTGTCGTAGCTGTTCCCCCGGCTTCAAGTCGCCGCTGATAATGAGTTCCCTGAGCAGGGAAGCCATGAAATCGCTCTTGCTCAGATAGATTCCCCGGCCGACCGGTTGACCTTCCGGCCCGAACGGCAGTGTACTGCTCTGAGCGTCATCCATCTCGATTACATATGTTATCTCATATGTCACCTGGCCATGATCATCATCGCGGATCTTTCACCGCCAGGGCCGACGTTGAGGAGACGCATGAGGCGTCGGGCCAGGATCAAGTTGTTCAAGATCGTTTAGCCATAGCGTAGGCGATCAATCAGCTTTCGACGGGTGGGGCGCTCCCGTGCCAGCGGCTCCTGCCCCGAACTGAATGGCCAGGCGCCTACTCCGGCCGCGAACGCACCGACCGTGAGGACTGGACTACGGTTTGGAACGCGTCCCGGTGGATGGTGCGGAGATGACGCCGTCCGTGGCCGGATGTGAATGCCGGTCGCTTTGGTCTGCCGCACCGGGTGGCGCCCTGTGGTCAAACACCTGCGGACAGCCAAGTGGAAAGCCATCACCGACAGACTGGCAGGCACTCATAGGCACGTCTGTGCACTAAATCTGCAGGCAGTAGCCACGGATGTCCCGGCAGACGGGTGCCTGACTTGCGAAGATCACAACCTCAGTCGGCGCGGTGTCCTGCTGTTGTCCGCTGGCCTGATAGCACGATAGATATGCGTTGTCTGCCGGTCCGCAGCGGCGATGTGACGCGGAACACGAACGTACACTCCGTTCAGCCAGCGCCCCAGCCGGACGACCTTGCCGGTTGCTGCGCTGGTCAGTGTGAGGTTTTTCTCCTCCCGCCGAATGGCCACGCTCACCATGCCGATGAGGCCGGCGGACACTCCAGCCGCACCCAGCCCAACGGCTGCGAGAACGATTAGGACGGCCATGGCGCGTTCAGTGGTCTTGGTCGGCAGGGGCCGGCTGGGCTAGCGCGGCGGGCTGCCTCTGCGGATCGGCGCGACGCCGGATGTGGTTATCGCTGAGGCGGTGCCTACGCTCATCCGCCGGCATGCGGCCCGGACCCGGGTAAGCGATCGCTACCAAGGTGGCAACAAGCAGCACGATCGTGACCGCCATCAGGGTGAGCTGCCAGCCGGGGATGCCGCCGACCAGGGCAGCGTGGACCCGCGCGGGATCCGGCAGCCGCGGATGCTTGTTCCAGCCGGGCGGCAGCGGCGGATCCGCCCACGATAGCAGCCGGGCCCGCCTGGGCGAGGCGGAGGCGGGCACGGTGGCAAAGACCACGACCGCGCCTGCCTGCCCGGTCACGATGACGGCGACAGGGCCGAGGGCACGCCAACGGTTCATGACAACCTCCTGCTAAGGCAGAGCCTGGGCTGGCAGGCGGTGATACATGGCGCAGCCGAGCACCGTTAGACGGCGGTGGCGCTCGCCCGCCCCCGCGTGGCGCCCTGTCGTATTCCTGGCTCAGCCGGGAGGGATTAGGAGGGGGTCCTGGGTCGAATGGTTACCTGGATCCGAAAGGTTAAAAGGGGGGCAGCGGCAAGTACGGCCGGCTCAGCCGGTGACTGGCTCACCCCGACAGGGATCGATACTGTCCATCCTCCAGCCGACGGCAAGGCGGACAACTGTGCTCAGAGGGCCACTGGACAGCCAAATGGACAGCTATCGCCGACCGACTGGCAGGCACTCACATTGCGCAGGGTCAGCAACCGGGTGGCAATAACAGCCTCTGCCGTAAGAGCAAGCGTGACGGCGGCCCGTTGCAGGACGCCGTTCCAGGGCTGGGCCGCCTGCGATGCGAAAACGGCCATGGTGGCGGCGCTGGCCAGCGCAAGAACCAGGACTGGGCGGGCGGCAACGGCCCAATCTGGGTCAGCACGAAACCGCCGCGCCAGCACCAGCGGCGCCGCCAGCATTGCCACATAGACAACGCCGCTGGCCACGTCATGGACCTGGTTGTGCCATGACTCACCGACGAACCCTGGGCCGGTCAGCAGCATGTGATCACGGCGGAATACTCCTGCGGCCACCGCCGCCGCGCCCGCTACCATGACCAGCCACGGCCCGGCCGATCCGAGCGCCGCTACCCTGCGGAGGGCGGCGCCGAGCCCGATCGTGCAGGCACCCAGCACCACAAATGCGGCCATCATGATCTGCGGATCGCGGGCATCCTCGGCGGCCAAGCCGCTCAGTTGCACCCCTGCCGCCGGGTGACCGGCCTGGCGCAGCGAGCCGGCCACCCAGGCCGCTGTGAACAGCAGTGGGCCCGCGATGCCAGCCCATCCTGCCAGCCTGCTGAGTTTCATCACCCCGCCCGTCCAGGGAAGGCGCATGATGGTGCCATGGAGGCACCTCGCGCCGCGGCCCGGCGCCACCTGCCCGGCAGCCCGTTCACCCCCCCGGCTCCGGCGCCCCCGGCCGAGACGTTCACCGTCGCCGATCAGGTCACCCACGACAAATACGGCCTCGGCGT
>Ga0306920_100014424_pt1 | contig 10789 bp, 12 predicted proteins | sample flu12Cox44000170_FD_204666 | JGI IMG/M metagenome (GOLD analysis project Ga0306920, IMG submission 204666) | Lab enrichment of tropical soil microbial communities from Luquillo Experimental Forest, Puerto Rico - flux4day.12C.oxic.44.000.170 (v2)... | ecosystem: Environmental > Terrestrial >... | reverse complement strand
CCGGGGCTGCCGATCAAGCCGGGGCGTTGTCAGACGATGACGCACGATTACAAGCGGCACGGCACGACCACCCTGTTCGCCGCGCTCAGCGTGCTCGACGGCACCGTCATCGGCCGCTGCATGCAGCACCACCGCCACAGCGAATTCATCCGCTTTCTCAACCCCGTCGAGCGCGAACTCCCCGCCGGTAAGCTGATCCATGCGGTGCTCGACAACTATGCCACCCACAAACATCCCAAGGTGCTGGCTTGGCTGTTCCGTCATCCGCGATGGATCTTCCACTTCACCCCGACTTCGGCCTCTTGGCTCAACGCGGTCGAGAACTTCTTCGCCAAGATGACCCGGCAACGCATCCGCCGCGGCGTCTTCCGCTCGATCGTCGACCTGCAGAGCGCTATCAGCGCTTACCTTACCGAGCACAATGCTCACCCAAAACCGTTTGTCTGGACCCAATCGGTAAATGCCATCCTCGCCAAACTCGACCGCCTGCCTGTACTCTCTGAATGCGTCTGAGCACTAGGTCGAGGACTAGGTCTGAACCTCTTTGACCTGGTGAAATGCCCGCGCTCGGGAATGTGACCCGCTGCCGGGCTCCCCGAGATCTTGATCGCAACCTGTCTCCCTTGAGCGCCTGAGAGCGCAGGAGTTTCCGGCTGTTCAGCCGCGAAATCGCTTTCCCGCGTCTCCGGGCCTTTGAAAACGGATTTGCGCTATGGCAGATGCGCTCGTGATCCATTGCCGCCCGCTCGACGAAACCAGAGGTCCGAATTACTGCTGTCAATGGCTTGCGGAATGCGAATCCGACGGTCGCCGTTTCACGGCCCGCTCGCGGCAAGGCGTAGTCTACGAGCTGGCGAGAATGCTCGTCGGCGCCGGCATCCCGGATCGACCGCTTCGTGTCAAATTCGCCGGGGTGGCCGGCCATATGATGTGGAACTCGTTTGTGGGGGCCGCGAGATGGACTCTCACCGAGGGAGCCGTCACGCCCCTGCGCAGGACTCCATGGAAGGAATTCGACGCCAAGATGTAACGGATAGGGTAAAAGAGAGGGGGGGCTTGAGTTTTCCGGCACTTCTCCTCCCGGGGGAAAACATCCCTCTAGAATTCCGCCGCGGGTACACGCCCAGGGTGATCTCGCAAAGAGCAGTCCCGATCGGTCTCGCCACCGGCGCTTAGACTTCGCGACGCAGCGAACAACCGCTCGAGGTCCTTTTGGCCGCAGTGATCTGGGCTCGTTCGCGTGCCGATCCTCAGCCTGCCCGACCGCGCGCCCGATCGGGAAGAGACCGCGGCAGAAATCGTCGTCTAGCCGATCCCGATGGCACAGCTGGCAATGGCCGCTTCAAGCATGGGAGCCGGCGATTTCTCGAACAGAAACCGCACGCCGATCACGACGCGTGGTCGACCGTCGAGCACCCCTCGGCGGTCGCGAACGCGAATTGCGGGAGCAGCGCATGGTCCGGAAGACTGTCAGTTGCTTGCCGCTCTCGCTGGCTCCGCGCGGCCTCTCACGCGTCCAAGCCGCTGAATATATCGGCATTGGCGTGACAAAATTCGACGAGATGGTCGATGACGGCCGTATGCCCAGGCCCAAAAGGATCGACGGTCGTCTCGTCTGGGACCGTATCAAGCTCGACGAAGCGTTCGACGTGCTCGATGATGATGCCAGGCAAAAGAACGAGTGGGACGATTTGTGATGCAAGTCCGTCTGCGCGACAAGAGCGGTATCCGCCTCTATCGGTTTCTCGCCGAGGATATCGACCGGCACGGCAATGTGCGAATTTATTTCCGGCGCAGGGGGGAGCGAAAAATTCGTCTCACGCAAAATCCCGGCACCGATGCGTTTGAAAAGGAATATCAGCGCGCGTTCAGTGGCGAAATGGCGCCAGCGCCAACACGCTGCAGCAGTGCAGCTACGTTGGGGACAATGCGTTGGCTGTGCGCGCAGTATTACGCCTCGGCAACATTCCAATCGTTAGCTGCGAGCACCCGCAAGGTTCGACGCGGATCCTCGAAGAGATTTGCCAGCGGCCCGGCGGCTTCCGGTACGCGATGATGGAGACCGCGCATGTTGCAAAGTTCCGCGATGAAAAGGCCGCCTTTCCCCACGCGGCCAATAACCGCGTCAAGGCGTTGCGGCAGCTATTCGCATGGGCAACATCGCCCGAGTAGGCTATGCCAAAAAGAACCCGGCGCGCCATGTCGGCAATCTGCGCGGCAACAATCCGGACGGAATCCGGGCATGGACGGAGTCCGACGCGCTACGCTATGAGGCACGCCATCCGATTGGCACGAAGGCACGGCTGGCCTTTAATCTCTTGCTCTGTACCGGTGTGCGGCGCTCCGATGTGGTCAGGCTCGGCCCGCAGATGGAACGTGGGTTTACCGAGACATTGCCCGACGGCAACACGATGGAGGTGCAAAAGCTCGTCTTTATCGAAACGAAAGGCGCCTCCCGGATCGTCAAGACGCACGAACTGGCGATCCTGCCGCCGCTCCGCCAAAGCATCGACGTAACGCTGACCGGCCATTTGGTTTATCTGGTGACGGCGTGGGGGCAGCCGCACTCGGCCAAAGCCTTTGGCAATTGGTTCAAGAAGCGGTGCCGCGAAGCCGGCCTCGAGGAAGTCAGCGCGCATGGCCTACGCAAACTCGGTGCGCAGCGCTGCGCCGAAGCCGGTGCCACCGAACACCAGCTGATGGCGCTGTTTGGTTGGAGCAACCCGCAGCAGGCCGCCGTCTATACGAAAAAGGCCAACCGCGCTAAGCTCGAAGCGCAGACAGCCGCGTTGCTACAAGCACAAACCAGCAACAAACGTGTCCCACTCTTTGCGGCGGTGGCATCCGGTGGGACAAATGGTCCGAAAAAACCTTTATGATCAATGATGCTTGTTAGGGATGGCGTCCCCAAGGGGATTCGAACCCCTGTTACCGCCGTGAAAGAGCTGTGAGACAGCGAAACTGCCCTTCGCTGAAATTCGGCGAAATGTTCTAGAAGGCGCAGAACACCTGGACTCATCATCGGAATCGTGCGAGGACGAATGTCAAGGCTCGTAGTCGCTCACACAGATACGCGGGACTCGCGCGGGACTCGACGGGATCGGGATTGTCAGCCATGCCACAGAAGCTCAAAGCCCCTTCATTGGAGACCCGCAACGCGCGGCTCAAACTACCGATCATCGCCAAACCTCGTTTTGTCAAGGTGGCTCCTGGTGCGTCACTCGGCTATCGGCGCAACCGCGCGGCCGGCGCCTGGGTGCTGCGGCAAGCCGATGGCAAGCGTGGCAACCATCTTAAGAACATCGGACTCGCCGACGATTTCGATTCGGCCGATGGCACAACGATCATGGACTTTTGGCAAGCGCAGGAGCGCGCGCGGGAGCTAGCGCGAACCGAGCTAGCCAGTGTGGCAAATCCGACGAGCCCGCCGATCGAGCTGCTGGTGCGGCGCTTGACGATGCCCGCGGCCCTCGAAATCTATGAGAAAGACCTCGTGGTGAGAGGCGGTGATCTCGCAAACGCTAGCCGGTTGCGCGGGCACCTGCCGCCGGATCTCGTGGACAAGGCGATCGGCGAAATCACAGCCGGCGAGTTCCTGCTATGGCGCGCGGCGCTCGCCGGGAAGCTTTCCCCGGCCGGCGTCAATCGACTGATGACGATCGCCAAGGCCATGCTCAACCATGCGCGCGCTTTTGACGTGACGATCCTCAGTTCGCGCAATTGGGAAATCGGGCTCGCGGCGTTGGCCGACGCCGCAGTGTCCCGCAATGTGATTCTGTCTGAAGAACAGGTCCGGGCGATTGTCGCGGCCGCCTACAAGCAGAGCTTAGAATTTGGGCTGCTGACGGAACTGCTTGCGGTGACCGGCGCCCGCATCAGCCAGGTCGCTCGGGCGCGCGTCGTCGATCTGCGGGGCTCGGACATGCCGCCGCGGCTGATGATGCCGAGCTCGAGGAAAGGCAAGGGCAAAAAGAAAGTCACCCATCAGCCAGTGCGTCTGCCGACGGCATTGGCGGCTAAGTTGGCTGAGTTCGTGGGCGGCCGCCCGGCCAATACCCCCTTGCTCCTCAAACCCGTTGAATATCAGAGGGTGAGTGGCGGTCCTCAGCCGGTGTGGACTGCAGCGCGCCTGGAGAGGTTGGCCCAACTGCTGACGGAAAAGTTGTCGTTTGATGACATCGCGGCCGAGCTCGACACCAGCAAATCGGCGGTGGCCGGAATCCTTCATCGTCTGCGTGCGCGCGAGGTGATCGAGCCGGCTCCCGAGCCGCCGCCGACGTTTCGGCAAACTGCCGGGGGCGGCCCGTGGAGCAAAAGCGACCATTCTCGACTATTTGCCCGGGCTGTTGTCGAGGCGATCGGAGAGGATTATCCGGAGCGGGTGACAATCTACGCGCTGCGCCATACCAACATCGTTCGGCAGATCCTCGCCGGAGTACCACTGAGAGTGGTCGCGGTGTATCACGACACGTCCGTCGGGATGCTGGAGCGCCACTATAGCCATTACATAGGCCGCCAAGACGACGCCTTCGCGCGGATCGATTTACTCGATCTCGCCGTCCCGCCTGCCCGAGACGTCATCTCGCTCGCACCACGAAGGCGTCAAGTCACGCTCTAGACGGCGGGATTCTTCGCCGACAAAAACAGGATTGACGAGTCCAGTCCGCCATCGCATCGTAGCGCATCCCGACGATTTTTGGTGGGGTGTGGCGATGCCCAACATGATCAGGGGCACTAAGAAAAACGGAAAGAAGAAATCCCCACGTCGGTTGCAGTTCGCCGCACTGGCTCCTGCGCCGCTCGGTTACAACGGCCCAAACACAGCCAAACGCATCGGCATCTCACTAACTAAATTGAACGAGATCAGCCGAGAAAACAAAAAAACGGGCGACCCGCCGCTACTGGTGCCGATCAGGATTGGCAGGCGCAAGATTTTTCTCGAAGAGGACATTCAAGCGTTCGTGCATCGTCTGCGGGGGTCATCAATTTCCTAAACGAATCCGCGCCGCCCTCCGGTAAGAGCGGCGCGCTCGATCGATGTACCCTCACCTAATAAGGGGCGAGAAGTGATGGGGGACAAGGATGCCACATGCATTGATTTCGGTCTCGGTCCGTTGAGCCGAGAGCCCTCGGGCCCGAGAGTCCAGGGGCTCAATCAAGTCCTGCCAGTCTGCCGGCGGGTTCGCCGAGAGCTGCGCTGTCGCCCCTTGGGCGGAAGGTGGAACGCCACACCCTGGAGCGGTGCGGCTGCAAAGCGTCTTGGAGCAGCTATTCGCGGTCGAACAGCATCAACGCGCCACCGCTCAACGGCTCGCTCGACTCGACAGCGAGACTTGGCAGCTAGAAGCGCTCAATCCCGGCGATCTCGCTCGGCTCGTGCACCAACGATCGAGAGCGCCGGCTGGATCGTGCGGTTTACGACGCCGTGCTGGCCGACGAGGAACAATCCCGCCAAGGCGTATTTTTGCGCCTCGGGCTCAATGATGGTTACTGCAGTGGAGAAGGAGACTGACCATGAGCGAGAAGCTACCGGTGGAGAATTCGAATTCGGTGGCAGACGGCGATTGGGTCGTGCCGGCCGACGATCGCAGACGCTTTTTCGTCATCGACCTGAACCAGTTGCCGATGACCGAGGAGAAGAGGCGCGAGCTCCTGCGCCGATGGCTGGGAAACGACGGTGGTCGGCTCCCTGAGGTGACTGTCGGCAAACCGTCGCGGTACGAGGGCGACATCTTCGAGCGCCTCGCCAATGGCGAAAAGTTTGGTGACGACGAGAAAGGTGACTGCTGATGTCGCACCCGGCATTTGACACTGTGGCCAATGTGGCGCGCGAGATCTTTGTCGAGCACGAGGCCAAGGGGCGCTCGATGAAATCTCCGAGGATCTTCCCGCGAGAGGCAGGGCCAAGAGGCGACGGCTCCACTCGGGGCGCACTTTCCCTCGCGGGAAGCCGATTATTCGGGCTGTGCTTTTGGACAACTTGGGAGGCGGTGATGAAGCCATGAAATAGCTGCCTCCATCACGGAGAGGCCGGCGCGGAAGAGGACCCCGGCCGGCCACTCGATCCCTGCGTTCCACCCCTGAAACACAATGATCGGGATGACAGATAGCAGCTTTGGCCGCGGCGACCAATACGCTCATTTCGCTTCGACAAATGACAGCACAGGCGGCAATCAGACCGAGCACGCCGCTCGCGAGCCGGGAGGCTTGTTCGACCAGCTGGAATTAACGAAAGTCGAGGAGGAACCGGTGGCGGCGCTGGCATCGCTCGACACCGGGGCAGGCGTCTCGCTCGATGATTTCTACGCCTACATGCCGATGCACAACTACATCTTCGCGCCGACACGACAAACGTGGCCTGGTTCGAGCGTCAAGGCCCGTGTTCCGCCTGTTCCAATCTTCGACAATGGAATTCCGGTGCTTAATGATGATGGCGAGCAAAAAGTGGTGGCGGCGACGACATGGCTCGATAAGAACAAGCCTGTCGAACAGATGACCTGGGCCCCGGGGCTGCCCATGCTGATCGTCGATCGCCTTAATTCCGAAGGAGGCTGGATCGAGCGCCGCGGTGTCAGCTGTTTTAATCTGTATAGGCCGCCGCTACTTCCTTTGGGAGATCCGAGAAAAGCGGACCCGTGGATTCACCTTGTGCGCCAAGTGTATCCTGAGGAAGGCGACGCCGATCATATTTTCCATTGGCTCGCCCATCGCGTGCAGCACCCGGAAGAGAAGGTCAACCACGCCCTGGTGTTCGGCGGAGTTCAGGGCGTCGGCAAGGACAGCTTACTGGAGCCCGTGAAACGTGCCGTTGGGCCGTGGAACTGTGCCGAAATATCACCAAGGAATATCTCCGATAGCCGATTTAACGGGTTTGTCAAATCCGTTATTCTGCGCATCAGCGAAGCTCACGATCTCGGTGAGATAAACCGCTATCAATTCTACGAACAGATGAAGTCCTATATCGCCGCGCCGCCCGATGTGCTGCGCGTCGACGAAAAACGTGTGCGTGAATACTACGTTCCAAATTGCTGCGGCGTGATTTACACTACCAATCACAAAGCGGAAGGGATTTACCTCCCAGATGAGGACAGGCGTCACTATGTGGCTTGGTCGCCTCGCGTGAAGGAGGATTTCACCGATACTTTCTGGACCGAGCTTTGGAACTGGTACGACGGTGGGGGCGATCGGCATGTTGCGGCTTATCTCGCGCAGCTTGACCTCGCAAAGTTCAATCCCAAAGCGCCGCCCCTACGGACCGCCGCCTTCTGGGACATCGTCAATGCCGGTCGCTCCCCTGAAGACGCCGAGATGGCTGATGTGCTCGACAAATTAGGAAACCCTGATGCGGTTGTCGTTGCCAAGATCGTCGGTACGGCGCCCCGAGAGTTTGCCGAGTGGTTACGGGACCGGAGGAACCGCCGAAAGATCCCGCATCGCCTCGAGGCCTGTGGCTATGTTGGCGTTCATAATCCGGACGCAAAGGACAGAATCTGGAAGATCGCGGGTGAGCGGCATGTGGTCTACAGCAAGGCCTCCCTAAGCCGTCGTGAACAGTTGAGCGCCGCCGCAAAGCTGTGTTCGGGGTCAAGAAGGTCATAAAGGTCATGATCAATGCTTTTGGAAAAAATTTCCCCCCCTTGGCTTTCGTGCGCGTGGCTAAAATGTCGGATCATGACCTTTATGACCTATACGACCCGGCCCGAGATGGACGCATTCGCCGCGCAGCTATGCTGTAAGGATCGTGCCAACAGCGTCGACCTCTCGGAGCGCCAGTGCCGCGCGGAACCGAAAGCATCATTAGGAACCCGTCGTACAAAAGTGCCGAACATTCTGGTGTTCGAAAAAGTCCGTTTACTGTCATAGGGGCCTCGTACGATAGGTTCGACGGCATGCACCAGTTCGGCAGGGACGGGCCGCGGGTCAAAGACGACGGATGGTCTGCGCGGCTTGTCTGGGACGCCAGCACGACAGTGAAATGGTCGTCAGCGTGTTCAGTCCGTCAGCTAATCCCCGCAGGCTATCTCGTCGGCTCGCCGCCATATCTGGGCGTGCCGTAAACCGTGGAATTCGCCTGCGCCGGTTCCGGGCGGCCAATCTTCTCGATCCCGTCGTGCGAGCGCCGCGCCGTGGACAGCAGCGGTCCGCAAAATCCAGGCCCATGCTCTATCGGGAGGAGGCCGACAGGATCACGGCCGATTTGGCACAGCTCGACCGCTTTCACTCTCGCAGCAACGACCATCACCGGACGAACTGATGGCGCGAGGATGTGGGCCAATTAATCCGCATTTACGATGGTGGGCGACCTACAACCTCGACAAGACCACTGAGGGCGCGTTGCGCGGATTCAGACCTCAACGGGGACCAGCCGCCAGCGCGGGCGGCTTTTATCGGAGCGATCGCAAACAAGTTTTACGCCGGCCGCGATCGTGTTTTCATTTTGCAACAGCCATCTGCCGAGGCGCGCTCGATCGATCTTGCCGGCATTGACCCCTTGCCCTTCGCTGATTTCAAGAAGCTGCTCGAGAAGCTCGCCGTTCTGATCGTCCTCGGCTTCACGGATCAGTTCATTGGTCCGACAGCCGCGCGGATCGCCCGGGATCAGGGGTCGGAGCTCGCGCCAAGTGGCAAAGACAGCGTTGCGATGCAACACTACCGGATCGTCACCGCGCAAGGCTTCCTGGCTGTCGGCCGGATCGGCTAAACCGAGATGGACGAGAGGCGAACGTACTAAATCAGACCACGGCCCGTAGCTTGCGAGCGGAGGCAATTTGTTCGGCATTCCTGCCGCGATGTAATAGCGTGCTAGCGTCAGGCATGCTGCAATGTAGCGTCCGCGATCAGCCAGTATCTCAGCGCGAGGATCGCGGTCGAACTTACGTAATTCCGGGCGCTCGACATCGGCGTCAAGTCGGCATTGCAAGCCGCGCCGCACCATATCGTCTGCCGCCACCAGGTTGATGCCATTGGCGAAAGGAGTGAAGATGTTTTTGATCTGGCGAGGCTCGCTGGTTCCCAATGGGCGCAGCTCCATCAACGGGCGTTCCGTCACCTGACAGAGAAAATCGCCCTGCAATAGCTTACGAACATTGTCGAGAACCGGGATCGGATTGCCGCTCAAAGCTGCAGCAATCAGTCGTTTTTCGGTCTCTTCCTCTTTGGGTGCGACGGCGATGACAGCGGCAGGAGCGCCGGTCGCGACTGCCGCATTGCAATCCACGAGATATGATTTGCCGGTGGCGGGTGTCGGGGAGACGATCAGAAAGAGCGGGGAAACGGGGATCGCCGCGCGTATGCAAGGGGTTATCATGCCGGCTACCGCGACTGCCCTACTGCGCTCGTCGACGAACGGAAAGTCCTCAAACACCGACAAAATCAGCGCCAGTGCCGTCTCGGCTTCAACCCGGCTCGGCCGTGCCGGGATCCGCGGCATCACGAGCCCGCCAAAATCTGCGAACAACCCGGTGGCGTGATCGTATCCGTTACGCTCGAGGAGGGTGTAATCGGGTCGTAAAAGCGGCATCCGCGTCAGCCCCTGGAGCGGGGGAAATCCCCAGCGATCCGACATTACCGCGATCTGCTCGACGACCGGCTTCGGCGGGTCGATCGTTACAACGCCTTCCTTCACATATTTGCGCCACCGAGCAACCTGCCCGAGTGCACGACCGAGTGCGGGTAGGGATAGAGGGCGAATTGCTGGCACCTTGATCGTTGCGCCGTTGCTTGTTTTGGCCGGCGCTAAATCGATCCAAACAAGCTCGCCCGCGCGGTTGTAGAATGGCACTCCCGCTTGGCGCAGCGCGCAAATCCCGCGATCGGCGGCTTTGTGACGTTCGCCGGCGACAACAAAGATGAGCGGCGTCTCAGGGCGACCGGGGCCGTCGGGGGCTGTTTCTGGCGGCGGCGGCTCCGGCGGCAAGGGTGCGCATCCACTCGGCTCGCTGTAGGGCGGCAGCCCATCACCGGCTCTGGTCAGCTCTAATTGATCAAAGAGCCGTACCTCTTCGGGATGATCGTTAGGAGGACCGGTAACCCAACCCCGCTTATAGAGCATCGTCTCGAGTTCTTCGAGCAAGCTATGGGCAGCCGCTTCGTTGAGCTCGGGCAGATCGGCGCGTGGAACGTCACACGGATGCCGATCGCGCCAATCGAACGGCTTTCCGTTGTGCGGGTCAATGTCGACCAGAATCCCGGCATCGGCGGCGCGCAGGGCAACGGATGCGCGGTGCTTGGGCCCAAATGCCTCAGGCTCGTTGAGATCGGCCGAAGGATAGGGCTCCTCGCTGCGGTAGAATAGCGTGCAGCATCCGGGACGGCCGCGCCGCGTCAACGGACTGATACCCGCCACTCCCTCGACAAGCGCCATCAGAGCGTCGGCAATTGTGCTCTCTGACGCGACGATTTCGACGGCGACGACATTGCCCCCGAGTAGACCGGTGTTCATCGCCTCGGCGCTGGCTGGTGTCAAGGTTGCACTCGGCGGATCCTCCCGCGCCCCGGCCAACACCGCCTCCGATGCACGCCCGTCATCGCTCGCGGCATATGGTCTATAGCCGCGCTCCCACAGGAGTTTGCGATGTAACAACACGGCTTCAAATGAACGTTCGATAGTCATGTCATTTTCTCCCCTGGTTGAGGCCAAAATTCTGCAACAGCTGGTTTACATCCTTGGTGTGGGCGGGTGGTCTTAAGACCCAGACCGTCTTGCCGAGTTCGCGGAAATGTTGGATAGCGCGCGGCGCCGTCTCGGCCGCCTGCGAACCGGGCGGGTCGTTTTGCGCTATAAAGATGA
>Ga0306920_100014421_pt1 | contig 10790 bp, 11 predicted proteins | sample flu12Cox44000170_FD_204666 | JGI IMG/M metagenome (GOLD analysis project Ga0306920, IMG submission 204666) | Lab enrichment of tropical soil microbial communities from Luquillo Experimental Forest, Puerto Rico - flux4day.12C.oxic.44.000.170 (v2)... | ecosystem: Environmental > Terrestrial >... | reverse complement strand
CCGGCCGGGAACGAGACCAGTGAAATCGGCCAGAAAGGAATCGCTGCGCACGTACGCACGGATGCCCTCCACATCGCCCCTGCGGGCCAGCCGCATGAGTGTTGCCGTGAGTACCCGCAAACATCCTCCAGGCTTGGTCATCTCAAGAGGTCTCTCGCGCGCGTCCCGCGGGAAAATTTCGACATTGTGGCAAATGACGACAATCGACGCGCTTGGCTCCTGCTACACGCGCACGCGTTATTTCCACTCACGATAATGCCGATTTGCGTGACTAACTACTCACGCTCATAAAAACAGGGCCGCCACGTCGGCATCGGCGAGCCTTCGACACTGCCTCGAAAAGGCTTCCGAGAATGGCACTTCTCGGAACCTATAGACGAGACCCCTTGAGCGAGCTGTTTTTGGATTGCTCTACAATCCGAGTGTAGCGGTGCACCATGCGCTCGGTGGCGTGATCCGACATTGCCATGATCTGTCGAGTGGAGATGCCGCGGTCGTGCGCCGAGGTTATATGCCCCACGCGCATGGAGTGGCTAGAGAAGCGGGCGACCAGTTCGGCAATGCGCTGCTTGCCCATGCCCTTCTTCTTTCCCCACAACTGGATGCGCCGCTTGACGATGTTGCGGAGCGACCGGTCGGACAGCCGGCTGACGCCGACATGCTTCGTGACGCCCCTTCCCACGATTGGGCGGAGCACCGGCGTGCCCGGCGTGATGCCAGCCATTCCGATCCACTCCTCGACCTTGGCACATAGTCGCGGAGCATCGTGCCTTGAGATCAGGAACTCCTTGCTGACGTCCTGGCTCGTCTTGGATGTCAGCAGTGTGATGCGCAACCCGTAGGAGTCGATTGCGAGGAAGCCGCGCCCTCCGAGGCTTGGGCCCTTGATTTGCCAATCAAGCCCAACCACCTCAGACACCCGGCGGCAGCCGCCCCAGCCCAAGGCCAGCGCGGCGCCGTCGCGGACATCCCGTAATACGCCGGGCTGCAGGTCATCGATGATGTCGCGCAGCACTTCCTCCATGAGCGCGTCGACCTGGCGCACGGCGCGTCGGTTGGCGATGTGGCGTCGAATACCGCGCCACACCTCCTTGACCATGGCGTGGTCAATCTGATGGGGCTGGCCTGCAGTCTGGTGGGCAAGCTTGAGAGCCGCCAGCACGACCTGAAGCGAGGCAATCGCCGGCGGCTGCCCCGTGCCTTTGCCCCTGGCGAGCCAAGCGAGGTAGCCAGCCAGCGTCTCCGGGTCGGCAGGCAGTGCTATCCGGCCGCTGGTTTCACACCATGCCTTGAAGTCGCGCCAGCAGCGCGCGTAGGCGCGGCGGGTCGCCTCGGCGCGCGCCTCGACGCGATAGGTCTTGGCTTGCTCCGTGAGTTCGGCAGGGAGTTGGCGCTCGCGGCCGCTGACGAGCAAATTATCCACCGTAGCTAACGGGGTCAGGGTCTTTTCAATGCCGTTTATGAGCCACCCCCTGTCTTACCTCGCGGTTTGAACGCACTATCTGCCGGCTCACCGCCCTTTCGTCGCTTTGCCGCCTTGGGCGTCAGTACCTTGTCGGCATCTACGCCCCGCTGGACCTCGTCCGCGAACGCCAAGAGTTCGGGCAGCGTGTCGTCGGGGTGCCTGCGCAGCTCGAAGACCTGGCTCTCACCCTTCTGCACCTCGACGACCTCGGCTAAACCGACACGGGCATGTCGATACAGGCGCAGCGATCCAATCGGACCTTGCACTCGTCGGATCAGACGTAGATTGCCCAAGTCGTCGTTATTTTCATCGCTCATCGCTCATTCCTTGGGGTCGGGACCCGTAACTATCGTAACTATCGTAACTTTAGGCAGCCGATGCCCCCCTCTTAGTTACGGAAGTTACGATAGTTACGGGGGGTGCATAGTCGCGATGTGCGTAGCTCGCCCGGCCCACCTTCTGGGCTTCACCGTTTTTGACCATCCCGCGCAACCGCTGTTTCACGACATTGACGAGGAGGCCAGTAACCTCCGCAATTTCCATCGGGCTCATGGGTTTCTTGTCCTCGGCTAGGGCCTCCATGATCTTTGCCGTGGTCTTCGAGCGCTGCACCTCTTCGGCATCCCCGAGCAGCCGCCATCGGCATGATCCTCGGTCAAATTGCATCGCACGCTCGAACTCCTCAATATCTCGGCCACGCCCGTAGAGCGTGATGCCCTGGGCGGCACGGTTCAGCACCAGGGTAGTGTCAGCACTGCCGGCAAGCCCCAGAGTACCGCTAACGGTGTCGAGCGGATCGTCTGCTTCCATTTTGCGCTGATGGTGCAGGATAAGGATCGCGATGCCTCGCTCTCCTGCGAATTGTTGGAGTGCCTGTAGGGCGTCGTAGTCTTCCGCGTAGCCCGCATTCGGCTTGATCGGTTTCACTTTCTGAAGTGTGTCAATAACGATCAACCTAGGGTTGGCTACGCTGTCGCACCACTCGACAATGTCCTCAATCCCTCCCTTATCCAGACGACGCCATTGGGTAACGAGAGTTAGGCGCGCCGGCCATTTCCCCTTCAGTGCGCCGCGAAGTTTTGTGCTGCGCTTCTGCAGTCGGCGTTGGTTGTCCTCAAGGGCAAGATAGAGGACATCGCCAGTGCATGCGGGTCTGATCACGGTCATGACGAAGCCGCCTTCGGCCACGCCGAGGCTGAGTTCCAGCGCCAGCCATGACTTTCCCACTTTCGGTTTGCCAACGAGCAGGGTGAGGCCCTCGGGTAGAATGCCTTCAAGCACCCATCCAATTTCCGGAAACTGTTTGCACTGCAGAGCCGCTGCCGTAATGCTCCATTCTCGCCAATTCCATTGCTTCTTATTCTGTCGCTGCCTCCGTGCCGTCCCCATGGTTCCAGATTCGTTCGTCGGTTTAACGAGGTAGGGGCGCCGTTGGCCATCCAATTGTTGCCGCAGGCCATCGACTCCTAGCCTCTGCAACACCTCGTTGGCGTCAGGTTGCTTGTCGCTCATCTTTCGGCCCTCAGCTCTGCGCCGGGCGTCTGAACCTCAACCGCGATGCCCCGTCTCAGAAGACGTTCTGCAAGCCGATGGGCGTTGCGTTGGCCGGTCTCGTTGCCGTCTGCAACGATCGTAACGAGGTCCACGTAATCGGGAACTGCATAGGCAAGCGCCGGCATATGGTCGGCGCTGCCCGCGGCCCACGCACCAAGGCCGGTTGCAACATGCACAGAGAGCGCGTCCTCGATGCCCTCGGTGATTGCAAGGCCCATGTTGTCGTTGATGGGCGCGAGGACGATGGGTGTGCCAAGCGAACGACCGAGCATAATTTTGTTCGGCCGGATTTCAGCCTTGCCGCAACCGTCGGCGTGCAGCCGTGTGAGGTGGACGCCCGTGATCGCCTGGCGCGGAACTGCGAGCTGACCTGGCTCCGGCTCCGTCGCCAACGCGAACGGCGCAATCATCGTTGGATGCGGGTGCTTAGGTGGTCGCGGCCGCAGGTATCGGAGGGTGGCAGGCAGGTGGGGGATGTGAATACCGCGAAACTTCATATATTCGATGAGGGTGACGCCAGTTGTGCGAGACTGGTCCCACAGCCACAGTGCCTTGTCGAGCTGGCGACCACGGTCATCGAGCTTGCCGGGGTCGCGGGGCGGGCGAAGTGTGGGTCTGGTTGGGGACGAGGCGTCGGGTCGCCATTGTGGGAGCCCCAGCATAGCGAGAATATGATCGCGGCACGCCAACGGGTCATCGCCAGCGAAGCTGTGTACGCGGAACCCGTTAGGGGCCGAGAGGTCGAGCCAGACGCGCAGCGAGCGATCATGGGGACTGTGCCGGGGGCCGGGCGCTAGGATGCCGTCGCGTCCAAGAGGATCACCGCCGAGTGCGCGAGCCATTTCGCGTTGGCTAAGGGCACGGCTATAGAGCTGATCGAATTGCGGCACGACCGACATTCTCCGATGTGAGGAACTCGGCCTGGCGCTCGACAATGTGGGCGCTCAACGGTACAACAGTGGCCATCCATGATTGACCTTCGCCGCTCGCGCCACGTAGCGTGGTTGTGTTTGCGACGTGGGGGACGCACTCGGCATACAACGCGGCGGCCTGCGCTCTCCAGGGCTCAGGCCGCTTCCAATTCAGGGTGCGGAGGAATCTAACGCGCAGTGTTGAGCGCGCGTGCTTCGGCGTGCGGGTGTCGGAGAGTGCCGTCCCCGCCGTCGGTCGGCGCAACCTTGGGCCAAGCGGCCCGCGGTTCATGCCAGGCGAAACATCGCCCGAACATCGCGTGTCAAAGGCGTGCCATTCGACCTGCGGGTTGCTGCATCGTTCTGCACGTTGCGGGGTAGGGCATTGCAAACATCCCGCCGAAATCTCCAATGATTTCAATGGAAGTGGTGGTGCTGCCGGTGTGGATTGAACACACGACCTCTCCCTTACCAAGGGAGTGCTCTACCACTGAGCTACGGCAGCAGGCTGCGCCCGAAATCGACGCCGGACGGGTCTAAACCATTGCCTTCCGGCGTGCAACACGTGGGGCGAGCCACGGCCGGTAGATTGAATGCCCATGGGTCAAGCCAGCATGGCAGGGGCAACGCCGGAACGGGGCGGCCACTGTTGACGGCGCATCGGGTCCCTGGAAAGTGGGGGCGCGTCGTGCCGATTTTAGGTGCCGCGCGCGCCGCCAGAATGCGCAAGGTTGCAGTTCAAGGACTGGAAGATAAGCATTCGGCTAGCCCCGTAGTGCCCTGCATCTGCCTTGACGCCTCCAGTGCCTGATAGTCCCGCAATCCGTCCATGGTGACCAATTGCGAAAACTGCGAGCCGCTGCGGAGGAATTGCCGAGTGGGGCGCTGGTCGGTCTTGATCCAGCGGTCCTCAACGAGATATCTCATGACAGAGACCTTCCGTGAGGGATACGGCTACCGAGGCTCTCAGTGGCTCTTGATGAACGTCCCGTTACGTAGCTCGCGCGCAGCCTTCTGCAGCTCGGCCTGGGTGTTCATAACGATCGGCCCGTACCAGGCAACGGGTTCCTGAAGCGGCTTGCCCGACACCAGCAGGAAGCGAACCCCTTCTTCTCCGGCCTGCACAGTGATCTCATCGCCGCTGTCAAAAAGAACCAGCGAACGATTGCCGACCCGCTCGCGTATCAGAGCTTCCGTGCCGTCAATCTCTTTCTCGGTCAAAACGCCGAACGGTTCGGAGGCCGAGTAAAATGAGCCTGAGCCTTCGAAGACATAGGCAAAGGCATGCCGTTCGGTCTCGACAGGCAAGGTCTTGCGCCGCCCAGGAGCAACCCAGACGTCGACATAGCGCGGTTCGGCGGCGACGCCCTCGACCGGCCCTCGCCTGCCCCAGAAATTACCGCAAACGACACGCACGCGGGTGCCGTCGTCATCGATAACCTCGGGTATCTCCGCGGCACTAATATCTTGGTAGCGCGGCGCAGTCATCTTGAGCGAGGAGGGTAGATTGGCCCAAAGCTGGAAGCCATGCATGCGACCGTGTCTATCGCCCTCCGGCATTTCTTGGTGGAGGATGCCGCTGCCGGCGGTCATCCACTGCACGTCGCCAGCCCCAAGCGCGCCCTTGTTGCCGAGGCTGTCTTGGTGTTCTACCGTTCCGGCAAGTACATAGGTGATGGTCTCGATGCCGCGATGCGGGTGCCACGGAAAGCCGGCACGGTAGTCATCAGGGCGATCATTGCGAAAGTCATCCAGCAACAGGAAAGGATCGAAAGCGGCCGTGTCACCAAAACCAAAGGCCCGGCGCAATTTCACCCCTGCGCCTTCGATGGTCGGCTTTGATTGGGTGATGCTCTTTACCGAACGTATGGACATGATGGGCTCCTGAGGAGGATAGGGTCAAGCTGCAGCTGCGTGCGCCTTCGGGATAAGGCGGGCAGCGAATCCTGCAAACTCATCGACGCGAAGGATTGCAGAAATCTTCGGGTTCCCGCATCTGTCACGGTGTCGGCCTCATCGATAAGGTCTGGCTTGAACGTGAGGTAAGCTTCTCCACCCATCACCAGTGCGCCGAGATCGCCGAGCACTTGACGAAGATGCTGTTGCGCAATTGCAGTACCGACGGCTCCCGGAGAGGCGCCAATGATGGCTGCTGCTTTCCCCGACCATGAATTGCGCCCGTAGGGGTGGGTACCCCAATCGACGCTTTTCACGGAATTCACCGCGAGCATATCGGAACCCGCGACTTCCACCTTACAACTTGGAGAGTCGGCCCGACCCAATGGGCTATGTCGCCAATCCGTTAGGATCGTCCTTCGTTGACGCCGGAGTCGGCAGTTTTATCACCAAGGGCCATCCACTGAGCCAACCCTCCATCGCGGATGCGCGGTGGGTCAAGAATGCGCCGGATAACCAAGCTCGCTTCCGAGTACCGACGCTACGACAAGCGGCCTTTCCCACGTTCGTGAAAGCGTACGGACACAATGGATACTTCACCAGCCTGAAGTCCATCGTGCATTTCTACAACACGCGTGATCTCTTGCCGCGCTGCAGATCAGATGATCCAGGAGGGTGTTACGTGCTGGCCTGCACCGCGGAGTCGACGGCCAATATGAATACCAAACGAGTTGGCCGTCTGCACCTCTCGGACGCAGAGGAAGATGCGCTCGTGAATTTTATGCAGACGCTGACGGACGGCTTCATGCCTCGTTAAATATCTGCGCAACAGCCCTAGCCAGGGATACCCGCGAGTGCGCTATGATGCACCTATATGTCTGCGCTACAGGCTGACCATAGATATGCACGATCAAAAACGGTTCGGCGCCACACTCTACATCACAGAACTTTAAGCTCCTTCCGCCACCTCATTCAATTGCATCGTCAGCCCGCGCAAGCAACGTCGGCGGCACCTCAGATGGGTGGAAACCAGGTGCTGCTGTTGCTGTCGCGGCCCGAGCCGTCCCCCCCCCGCTCAATCGCCCGCCAGGCCAAAAGCACCCAAAGGATGAAGGAGAGGATGAGGACGATGAACATCTCATCAGGAACTTGGGTATTTTGCGATCCCGAGTCCGCCCTCGGAGCCGACTGTTCGGTGTAGGTGGATACTGAAGCGACGGAGGTCGTAGCAGATGACATGGTGGTCACTCCGCGGATTGCAGCCGTGCCCAGTGCAGTCTCAAGAGCTCCTACGAGCCAATTGAGCAGGCTCTGCAGAATTCTGCGCAGCGCAAATGAAGCGCCATCTCCGTGCTGCACTGTCTCCTGATAGGCGCCGATTCAACCCCGGCGGCAGCAACGCCTTCTCTGCGTGACATGCCACCGTCGCTGATCGCGATATGAAGCGTCTCTCGGCAGCTCATGGCGGAGCTTGAGATATCGTACGGCGGACGCCGCGAGCTCATGGGCTCGACTCGTGCCTAACGAATCCGCAGGATCGGCTATGTTTACGCTGGAAGATTGCAGACCGGTTTTTATGCAGCCTTCACGCAGGGCCTCGCAGAGTTTGAGCAATGTCGAGGGGGAAGGTTTTCGTCATTGAGTGCCGTCCGACACATGGGAATTGCGCACGCTTTGCGGAATGCGAAAGAGGCAATAGCAGACTCGCAAGCTCTCTCGAGGACACGGCGTCAAAACCGACAACCCACAGGGCCACTATCAACCGTCCTTTCGCCTAACTTCCGGATGCCAGGTGGCCATATGGCTGGCGTGCGTCGGGCCGTAGGCCCCAGGGGCAAAAACCGGTCATAGAAGTCGGTATCGATATGGCGGACCTGGACGAACCACATTAGGTGCATGGCGTCGGTGCCGCCGGGAAATCGACCGTAGGTCGCTAAGATGTAATTGCAGATCGCCTTGGTGCAGGCGAGACCCTCCTCACTGACGCTGACGAGCCCAGTACGATGCTCGGCTTCCGGCATCAGGTGCGGCACAGAGGTGGCCGCCTTGGCCTGACGCCAAGGTGGCGCCAGCAACGAGTCAACTGCCGCGTCCATGTTCGCGTAATATGGCGGACAGCGCGCCTCGACCACCCCGTCGAGACCGATCGGATTGGCAAAACCCGCCAGGTCTGATGCGACAGTGCGGAAGCCAATGCGCCGGAGCACCTCGAGGGAAAGAAGTCCGCAATGCTTCCAACCTCCGAGGCCTAGCGCCTCGGCTGCGAGCAACATGTTCTGGCAGATCGCAGCTGGCTCACTGAAGGTGTAGTAGCAGGCCTGTCGCTCGAGCAGCGACAGCGGCATCATCCGTTCGGCATCGAGATATTTGCTCATGATCCAGCGCTCGCTACCAGCGCAGCGAAAGCCGCGGCGGTCATCGACGATGTTCCAACCGCCGCTTGCCGGCGCGTAGCGTCGCAGATGAGGGTCGACGAACTGCGGGATCAAGGAGATCAGCGCGCGGCACTCACATCGCACACGGGCATGAAGAGAGTTGAGCCCGCCATGCTCGAATCCCACAGATCATGGGCGCTGTAGGGCGGTACGCAGCGGGGAATGTCGAGGCGCCCCCCGGCTTAGCTCTCGCCGGCGCTCACGATAGATGGCGAGAACTTTCTCGCGCTCGTCCGGTGTGTCGATCTCCCGGATCCTGGTCGCGGCAACCTCGGCGTCGAGTGCGTAGAGGCCTCGATCGTTGGGTGAAGAAAAGCTTCGTGTGGCCGCCGGACCTCGTGGCAGGAAAGGTTCGCGCGCTGCGCGAAGGATAGGGTGCAGGCGATTGATAAGTCCCACAGCGCAAGCCCCGAAAAACCGGCAACAGCTGCGATAAGAAGTGCCTCCTCCATCTCGCTTAACGGCACCGGTGGTTCCCTCTCCGGCAAGAGCCTTCGCCGAGTTCGAGCGATCGGCGGCTTACGCCGAGGGCCGGCCGTTCATACCGGCCGCAACCTCTTTATCTCACGCGTGGCAAGAGCGATGTCGGGATCGAGGCTGCCGCGGCAAGGGCAGGTATAATCGCGCGCGCGATCAGCCGCTTCTACCACCGACCCCGTATCTTCGACGCGCAATACACACCGCGCTGGGCCTGATCTGCGTCATCGTTCGGTGCCATTGGGATGCTGAGCCGAAAGCGGCCGTCACCCGCTGATAGGAACGATCTACTCTTGGTGTTTGTCTGCCGTATTCGTCTCGGCTACAGCGCTGTTGGTGAGCGCTCATCCACTGTGGATCGGTACGCCGGCTGGAGGACCACCTGGTCGCACCGAGCACCACCGCTGCCCGGCGTCAGTTTCTGGGAGAAACGGAAGCAATCGCGCGGACGCGGCGATCCTGTCACCGGCTGGCGATGAGCCGTGCCAATCGCGCTGCCGCTGGCACGATCAACGTTCGCGGGAAACCACTGAAGCCCAACATCAGGCCGGCAAAGGCACCCCGATGCCCAGTACGACAGTCGCCTCGGCTGGCATTACACGTCTAGCTCTTGCTCTGCAGCTCTGGATTGCGCGTTGCTGTGGAGAATATGGTGTGGCAGGCGCAGCACGCGTTCCCCACCGACCGTCACGTAAGCCATACCGTAGCCAGGCTAGTCGTCGAGCATGGCGCGCACGCTCTTGTGGTGGAACGGCTTGCCGCGCTCGTTGACGTGGCCGGCGTGCTCGAGTTCGGCACTAATTGCCCGATAGCCCATGCCTTGCTTGTGCAGCCGCTTGGCCAGGGCGACGGCCTCTGGGCGCTCCTCGGCGTGGGACTTGCGCCCCTCGCACTTGCCGTCGCGATTGCGGACGCGATCGCGGGCAAGCCGCAGCTTGGCGACCGTCATGGCCTTGTCGAACTGCGCCACGGCGCCGAGGACCTGGTGGACCAGAGTCGCCGTCGGCGTGTCCTCGACGAAGGCGCCCGGGCTGTCGGCGGCGATGATCTCGATGCCTTGTGCCTTGAGCATACGATGCCCGGTCTCCTGCACAATCAGGTCGCGAGCGAAGCGATTGGCGGTCTCGACGATGATGGTACGGACGCCGTTGCCCTTCAGGCGCTCGAGCAGCGCGGCGAAGCCTGGCCGCTCTTGGACCGGATCGGCGCCCTCGACCGCGGCGTCATAGAACTCGTCGACTATCTCGTAGCCGTCGCGCCTGGCGAACGCCTGGATGGCGTCACGCTGGCGCTTGTCGTTGCCCTCCTCGGCGCCGACGTTGGTGGCCCAGCTCGTCCTGAGATAGGCGACCGCTTCGACCCGCTTCTTGGACATTCGCTCGACCCATCAACGTGTTGCACCATATCTCAAGATATCGTGCCAACATTCTGATGCGATTGCTACGCAAAATCGCCTACCGACCTCCGCTAGAAGGTAGGGTTCGCCACATCCCGAAGAAGCGGAGTAAAGGAAAATGCAACTCCAGTTGCCACTATGGCAGCGCCTGCTGCTGACAATCGCCGCGATGCTGGTCGCGAGTTGGATCGCAGGATTGCTGTGGCGCTCCATCTTCAGCTTCTCACTACCGAGCTACGCTGCGGGCATGGTCGGTGGATTGGCTGGGCTGCCGTGCTGGGAATTGTTGAAGCGCTTTCGGCCCTCACAGGGCGCATCGCGATGAGCGCGGCACCCTGCGCCTGACACACCGTTCCGACGCTCTTTGGTGTTTGGCGAAAGGCCTCGCACCAGCGAGCGCGTTATCCGCAACTATCACATAAAGTTGTCATCTCCCATTTTGGGACCCATGCCCACCTGCCGGAGGACTGTCCAGGGCTATCGCATTTGACTCAGCAGATTTAGCATAAACTCGTCATTCCACCCCGCGCGTTTCAGCTTGGCGGTCAGCGATCCCTTGCTTTGATCGAGACGGGCGACGTCAAGTGCGCGTCGGCGGATGACTGCGATATTTGCTGGGCCGTTGTCCTTGCGGTTGCGTGCGGCGTCCTCACCGA
>Ga0306920_100014420_pt1 | contig 10790 bp, 11 predicted proteins | sample flu12Cox44000170_FD_204666 | JGI IMG/M metagenome (GOLD analysis project Ga0306920, IMG submission 204666) | Lab enrichment of tropical soil microbial communities from Luquillo Experimental Forest, Puerto Rico - flux4day.12C.oxic.44.000.170 (v2)... | ecosystem: Environmental > Terrestrial >... | reverse complement strand
CTGGCGTAGCGGTCGCTGCGGCGCCGGCGCTGGGGCGAGGAAGTTGCAGTTTTTGAGCAGCGTGCGGCCGCCTGGCTGCTAATGGCGGACACGGCCATGCGAAACCTTCCGGCACAACTGCTGGATCTCTTTCGAGCCGGTCGAGGGAAGTCCCACCGTCTTGGCCGACTATCGGCCCGCACAGATCATGTGGCGATCCCGAGCTTTGCCTGGGTTGGCATGCCTGATGGCATGTTTTTGCCCGAGAAACAAGTCGGGGGAACAAATGAGCACTGGATTTCTCTTGCAGACTGGCGGCTGTCATTGCCAGGCCGTGGGCTGCCCGGGCACAGAGTCATAATCTCGCACTTATGACGCACATCGCGGTCCTTACGAGTGGTGGTGATGCCCCCGGCATGAATGCGGCCATACGCGCCGTCACGCGCAGTGCGCTCGATCAGGGCATGACGGTCTACGGAGTGCTCCAGGGTTGAAAATGCGACCAAAATTTTCGCTTATTTCGACGCTGATAAGCAGAGGACGGGTTTTGAGCTGCGGGCCACCACGCTTGGGCATGTCGTGCGCGGCGCTCCGCCCAGCGCCTGCGATCGCCTGTTGGCTACCCGGTTGGGCGTCAATGCCGTCAAGTCCCTGAGTAATGGGAGACTAGCGTATTGGTCGGCTATCAGAAAAACGAAGTCACGCGAACGCCGCTCGCAGACATCGTCGGACGCACCAAGCCAGTAGATACAGAACTGGTCGGGCTTGCCCGCATCTTAGCACAGTGATTGCGTAAAGTGTTTTGTAACGCACCATCCGCCACTTCGGCGGGCCGCTGTGGATCACCCACGCCGCCCAGGGAGGGCGGTCCGAACGCGCGCCTCTCCGACAATCTGAAGGGATGGCCGCTCCGCGACACCCTCTAGGTGGCCCGCACGTCGCTGTTTTCGCGGCTCACTAGCCTGCCGCGACGCAGGCCGGGGGCTGGCGTGCACGCTCGCCTGTCAACGCTTCACGAACGGCCTCACAGCCGCTGGCGCATGACTCGGGGCCGATGTGGGCCCTGTGCCAATTAGTTTGATGGGGTCGCTGGCTTTCTCGACCAACGCATCAAAGACGCGTAGCCGGTTAAGGTTCAGGTGCCCGTTAAATGAACAATGTGCATTTGTGTGATGCACAATTATCATTTGCCCCACAACGTAAGCCGGTGGAAATGTAGATGTGATCTATGACCGACGGGAGGATCGCATGCACAGTTTGCTTAAATCGACGGTTTTGGGCTTAGGGCTGCTAGCGGGAGTGAGTGCGACCGCACATGCGCAATCGGTTTCGACCGTGCCGCCGACCAGCCCGGCGACGGCTCCGACCGCCACGACGCCCCCGGTGGTCTCGTCAGCTAAGATCTATCCCAACCCCGGCCGCAATACGGAATGGAACGAGGAACGCTACCAGGCAACAGAGACCGATAACGACCGCGGGCGGCATCCATACACGGTTGGCCATTTTGGCCCTCCGCCGAACTAAATTGTTATCGGCCGCAAAAAGACCCGCCGGGCCCAGCCGGTCGGGTCTTTTGTTTGTGTGCGATGACAACGGCCCGCCGGTGATCAGTGGTGGCGAGCAATGATTTCCGTTCCGTAAGCGGTGAGCTCCATCAACCTGCCGCCCGACCCCAGTGACATCTGTAAATGGCAGAGGCCGTGACGGTTCGGCGGACGAGCGCTGGCGCTGCGGTTGTGGATGCAGCGTCGCCCGCTGAGTGTAGGCGGAGGGCCGTCCTGAGCTGGATTATTTTTGCCAGACAAAATCGTAACTGCAAGAACCACCGCTTTGGCGTACGCGTGCCGTGCCGGCGGCGTCGATCGTGCCGTTGACGATTATATCGATTGGCCGGGAGCCGGCGTTGCTGCTATTGGGCGGCGCGACGATGTGCATCGCCAGCTCGCCCTGCGGCCCGACTGGTCCTGTGAGCCGGTAGCCGGTGGCGGTGGTATACCGCGCCTGACCCTTCGCGACGTGAAGCGGCCCCGCTCTCCGGTCCGCACATGGGGCCATCCGCCCGTTCCTCGCCGTATAAGTTTGATTGACCTTCGCCGAAGAGACCAACCGATAAGTACCGTCGAACGGCGCCCCGGCAGTCGACGATGGAGTCTGCGCGTCCGCGGCAGTAACCAAACCGAAAAACCCGAGGATCGACAATAATCCAATCCGCCTTCGCATGAGTTTCCCTCCCTCCGCGAGGTCCCCGCGCCCAAATGGCGCGAATGAGTGCCGCATGCGGCCGAGAACCTGTGTTTTCCAGAGACCCCACCCAATCAAACAGCCTGACACCCTTGATCCGAGGCCGCGGGCCGGTCGTCCGGGGAGCGCGCATCCTAGCATCCGCGGCGGCCAGGCAGCGCGCCAAAAATCGCAGAATGTCCGCCGGTGCCCACTCAGCAGCCGCTGTTGCTACCACCGGGAGCGGGACGTTCTGGATCACGAGGCCGGGCCGCCCTCATAGGCTGCCTTGAGACCGGCGATGTCGAGCTTGATCATCTTCAGCATCGCCTGCATGACCCGTTGAGCCTTGGCGGGATCGGGATCGCCCAGCATTTCGCCAAGCACGGTCGGCACGATCTGCCACGAAACGCCATAGCGGTCCTTGAGCCAGCCGCACTGCTCGATCGTGCCGCCGTCGGAAAGCGCCTCCCACAGCCGATCGACCTCCGCCTGATCGCAGCAATCCACCTCGAACGAGATTGCATGCGTGTATTCGAATCGCGTGCCGCCATTGAGCGCCATGAAGCGTTGGCCGGCGAGGGTGAACTCGACGACCAGCACAGTGCCAGCTTTTCCGGCGGGACTGTCCATGACGTTTTTCTGCACGCGGTCGATCCGCGAATTTGGCAGCAGTGAAACGTAGAAATTCGCGGCCTCCTCGGCCGCGCCATCGAACCAAAGGCACGGTCTTATCTTGGACATCCGCAGATCCTCTCTGTTGAGTTGGAAAGACTGCCGGGTCGGGGAAAAGCTTCAATGTCCCCAGTCATGAACACAGCTACCCGCTGTCTATTCCCGACGATGAACGTTGGCGACGATAAAGGTCACCGGCGTGGAACCGGTATTTTCGACCCAATGGGCGCGCGGGCCGAATTCGGTGAAGACCTGGCCGGGGTGCAATTCCTCTGTCGTTCCGTCGTCATGGTGGTTGGTCAGAACCCCGGAGAGCAGGTAGACGATCGTCGGATCGCCTTGATGGCTGTGGAGACCGATATGGCCGCCCGGCGCCACGACCGCGCGGCTGAGGCGCAATTCGCGATTTGCGATGCTGTCGATCTCCTTGGCGAGATCGATCGCGGCGAGCACATCCTCCGTGACCGATCGATAATCGGTCGGCGCGCTCTGCTGCCCCAGAACGAACCCTGCCGCGACGAGCGCCAAACCAGCCGAACACAATGCTATGGTGTGACGCGCTGCTCGCATCCCTTTTCTCCCGTTCCCAACCGAGTCTGTCGTATTTCAACCTATCGGAAAGAGGCAGCAGTGGAAGAATTGCATCGAGATCGTGCATCTCTTCGGAGCGGCGCCATGCCGCGGATCCCACTGCTTGCGCCTCAGAAAAGACCAACTATCGCGATAAGAATGCCCCGTCAGTCGGATTTTGTGGAATATGGGCCCTCTTCTATTTCTCCTCTGGTGCTCCGCCGTCCTGCGCCGATGCAGGACTTATAATTCCCGTAATTCCCGGTTCGGCGGAATTAATTCCCGGTTAGGCCGATGCAAATTCCCGGTTGGCGCGACTACGGGAATCGGCCCACAAGGGGTTGATTTGCCTTGCCGTTTTCGCGGGCAAACGGCGCTGCCAACGGGAAAATCGAAAAAATTCCCGGTTCAACGGGAAACATCGGGAATTTCGCTAGGCGAACCGGCCGGGCGCAAACGGGGCGATGTCGATCGATGGGGGGCGGCCGGCGACGAGATCGGCAACGATCCTGCCGGTCATCGGCCCCGCGGTCATGCCGACATGGCCGTGGCCAAAGGCATAGACCACGTCCGGGGTCGCCGACGAGAGGCCGAGGACAGGCAAGGAGTCGGGCAGGCTCGGCCGATGGCCCATCCACACCGAAATTCGTTCCTCCGGGTGGGACGCGGCAAGACCGGGCAGCATTCTGCGCCCCTGCTCGAGGAGAATACGGGCGCGCCGCCAGTCGGGCGGGGCTTCGAGGCCGGCGAGCTCGACGGTGCCGGCAAAGCGCAGCCCGGTATCCATCGGGGTGGCGACGAATTTGCCGTCGGCATCGGCGGTCGGGATGCGCGGCATCGCTTCGGGGTCGCGAATCATCAGGTGATAGCCGCGCTCGGTCTCGAGCGGCACCTTGTCGCCGAGCGCGGCGGCCAACGGCTTCGAAAAAGCTCCGGCGCAGACGATCGCGGCATCCGCTGGGAGATCGCCGGCATCGGTCTGGATCGCGGCGAGCCGGCCGCCTTCGAGACGGAACCCGTGCGCTCGCGCGCGCACAAGCTCACCGCCCGAGCGGATGAAATGTTCGAGCAGACGCTCGACCAGCGCCAGTGGGTTCGAGGTGTGGCCGTTCTCGCGCACCAACACGCCGCGCACGTAATCGCGCGATAGCGCGGGCTCGAGCTGGCGCAGCTCGTCGGCGTCGAACTCGTCGATCTCGACCCCGTTTTCGCGACGCAAATCCCAGGCGAGGCGGTCCTTTTCCGGGCCGTCCGCCGTTCGATAAACATAAAGATGGCCGAGGCGGTGCACGAGATCCTCGGCGCCGGCGGCACTGACCAGCGGTTTCAGCGCGTCGAGGGTCGGGCCGACCAGAGGACGCAGTGCCCGTGCCTGGGCACGCACTTTCTCAGGCGTGCCGGCGCGCACGAAGCGGACGAGCCAAGGGGCGATCGCCGGCAGATAGCCCCAGCGCAACGACAATGGGCCGAGTGGGTCGAAGAGCCAGCGCGGCACATTGCGGATCATCCCCGGCATCGCCAGCGGGGTCACCGAGGAGCCGTTGAAGCACCCGGCATTGCCGAACGAAGCCCCGCGGCCGGGTTCTGCCGCCTCGATTAGAAAGATGCTGTGGCCGTCGCGCTGCAGCCAGCTCGCCGCGCACACCCCGACCATGCCGGCACCGATCACCCCGACCCGCTTCGCCCCGATCGCCGGCATCGCTCGCTTCCCTCTCCCCGAGCCGATATTAACCGTGCCGAGCCCCCGAAAGAAACCGCTTGCCGGTTGCAGGCACCCTCGCCATCGGCTAGTGTCGCCGCCCTTCCCGGATCGCGCACGGAGAGGTGCCGGAGCGGTCGAACGGGGCGGTCTCGAAAACCGTTGTCCCTCTTGCGGGGGACCGAGGGTTCGAATCCCTCCCTCTCCGCCAGACCTGCATTTCTGCTTGTCCCACCCCGTCGTACATCCTCTTACGGAAACCCGCTTATCCGCCACATCGCGCTTCTCCTTGTCTCCCGTTATATGCTACTATCTCACCATAAATGGGGGAATGAAGTGGGGAAGGGGAAACCCATTCCCCTATCTTCCCTCGACACCGGATCGTTAATCTGCGATGGCGCGGATCGGCAAGCTCACAGCGGTTGAAGTGGCGAAGGCAAAGGGGCCAGCGGTGCTGCATGACGGCGGCGGCCTCTATCTCCGCGTCGCGCCAAACCGCAAAGATCGCAACGGCAACGAGAAGTCGGGTGCCAAATCGTGGGTATTCCGGTTCCAACTCAATGGCAAGCGCCGCGATATGGGGCTTGGACCCTACCCTGATATTTCGCTCTCGGAAGCGCGGGGACGGGCGACAGATTACCGGAAGCAGCGCCACGACGGGATAGACCCGCTCGACGCCAAGATAGCCCAGCGACAAGCACAGCGGCTGGCAGTCGCAAAGGGCCGCATCTTCCGCGAATGCGCCACCGAGTTCATCGAAAAGAACCGGGCAGGCTGGCGCAACGCGAAACACCGACAGCAGTGGGAAAACACGCTCAAAACCTACGTGTATCCGAAATTGGGTGATCTTCCCGTCTCGGCGATTGATACCGGGCTTGTCGTGGAAGTGCTCGATCCGATCTGGACCGACAAGCCGGAAACGGCAAGCCGAGTGCGCGGCCGTATCGAGGCGGTACTTGACGCCGCGACTGTGCGCGGCTTTCGGCAGGGACCGAACCCGGCGCAGTGGAAGGGGAACCTCGCGCATGTCCTTCCCGCTCGCACCAGGGTGCGGAAGGTGGTGCACCATGCCGCTTTGCCGTTCAACGAGATGCCGGCGTTTCTACATGCCTTGCGAGGTCGGAAGGGTATCGCGGCGCGGGCGCTGGAATTCGCCGCGCTAACCGCCGCCCGTACCGGCGAGGTTTTGGGCGCTTGCTGGCGTGAAGTCGATTTGACTGCGAAGGTTTGGACCATCCCCGCTGATCGCATGAAGGCCGGCCGCGAACATCGGGTGCCGCTGTCTGACGCGTCGCTCGACCTGCTTGGAAAGGTTCGGCCATTGGCGCTGATGGTGGACGGGGCCCCGGACCCGGCAGCACCGTTATTCCCCGGCCCACGGCGGGCATTGCCGATGTCCAACATGACGATGTTGATGCTGTTACGCCGCATGAAGCGCGACGATCTGACAGCGCATGGCTTCCGCTCGACGTTTTCGGATTGGGCGGCCGAGTGTACCGCGTACCCGCGCGAGGTCGTTGAAATAGCGCTCGCACACGCGATCGCGAACCGGGTCGAGGCTGCTTATCGTCGCGGCGATCTTTTTGAGAAGCGGCGCAAGCTGATGGAAGCCTGGGCGAAGTTCTGCGAGGCCCGCCCCGCAGGCGAAGTGGCGCCGCTGCGCGCTGGCGGGTGAGATCGTTCAGCTGCCGATAGCGATTGCAACCCCCAAGTCATCCGGCCTATGGCCCGCCTATCTAGCTGAGGTACCACGGGCCGGCGCGTTGCGATTCTGGCCGGAGAAGCCTATCAAAGTGCGGCAGGAGAACGTGAACGCGCCATCGATGACACCAGAACAACGGCGTATAAGGCAGATTTTGAGGTTCCGCGACTGCCAAGCGCGTCGGCGCCATTGGTTAAGTTTTTGGGGCATCGCAGATTGGATCGCCTGCGATCGAGGCGCAACCGACCGCCGGGATGAGCAATTGCGCGCGCAGGGCTACAGCGATCTGTTCGACGCGATCCTCGCCGGTGAGTTCGATCATCACGGCCGGAGCTGCGTCCTTTATCTCGCATCTCATCCTCAGGGGAAGCCGCGGCTCAGCGCTGACAAGCTACGACAGCTGCGCGATTTTTACGCTGACACTACGATGGTCAACGACCAGGTGCTGCCGCGGTGCTGGGTGCCGCGCCCCCTAGCACAGCGGTGGTTCGAGCGGCGAGGCATCCCTTGGCCGAGGCAGTTTGATCCGGTTGTCCGAACTGTGCCGCTTGGCAGGTCTAACGAGCAAGCGCCCGCGAGCAGTTCTGCTGCCATGGCCAAAGAAGCCGACCCGACCGCGAAAGTGCGGGGCAAGCCTGGACCAAAACCTCGCCTTCGAGAGGATCTTGTCACCAAAATGCTCGGGGATCTTTGCTCCGGACGGCGAACCCCGGAGCAGCTCAAGGGAGATAAACTGGAGGCTTTGAGAACTCAGTATGGCGGCTCGCCAAACACCGCAAAAGTCGCTAGGGACGAGACATTCGAGCGATTTGCAAAATTGCAGAAATAAACTCTGCACTTATCTTGCAAGACTCTGAATATTGAATTATCGACATCTGTGAATAGCCCATAATAAATATGCGTCCGTCGTGATTAGACGGACGTGTTCTATGTCGGTTTCTCAATCCACGTTATTTACCTGCGGTTCGACATCTGTGCCTAACCGCGCGCTGTATTCGCCGAAAGAAACTGAAGCGATTCTCAATATCTCACACGCGACGTGTTATCGGCTGATCTCCGCCGACAAGCTCGACGCACGAAAGCTCGGCGGAAAAACCCTCATAACCAGAGAGTCGATCGAACGGCTCATCGCCGAGCTGCCGAGGGTCGGGCGGCAGAAATGAGAGGAGCCGATCAACGCTTCGTCACGAAGGCAGATATTACGGCAGCGCTCAAAGGACATGAAACCGATCTTCTCGACGCACTCAACATCGATTGGCGACGCGCGAAGCCACACATCTCGTGCCCCTATAAGAACCATGATGACAATCACCCGTCATGGCGCTGGGACGAACGCAAACGCAAGGCATTCTGCACCTGTGGCGCACGCGACGTGCTCGGGGTCTTGATGGGCGTCGTAGGGATCGAGTTTGACGCTGCAAAAATACGCGCCGCCGAGCTGCTGAAACGGCCGGACCTGATCAGGGAGCGGCGCGGGCGAAAACGGAGGGGGGCGGGGGGTGATATACCCACCGAACAACGCTGCAACGGTGCAACGCCCGCCGGCTGTCGGCTCGCTAATTACGCCGAACCCAAGCGGTTGCCAGTGGACTTCCTGCTGGCGAACGGTTTGCGCGAAATCACCTACCAGGGCGCGCCAGCAGTCAGCATCCCGTATTTCAGTCACGACGGCACCGTTGCCGCGATCCGCTTCCGGGTGGCGCTGGACGGCCCCGATCGGTTCCGCTGGCGTAAGGGATCGCGCGCCCGGCTCTATGGCCTGCACCGGCTGACTGCAGCGCACAATGCCGGCTATGTGGCGCTCGTCGAAGGCGAGAGTGACTGTCACACGCTGTGGCTGCACAATTTCCCGGCCCTCGGCCTGCCCGGCGCCGGCAATTGGAGCGAGGAGCGGGACGCGCCGCTGCTGGCCGACCTGGCGACCATCTTCGTCGTCGTCGAGCCCGATAGGGGTGGCGATGCCGTCATGAAGTGGCTCCGTCGCTCCGCAATCGCGCAACGGGCGAAGTTGGTGAGGCTACAAGGCGCCAAGGATGCCAGCGCCTTGTACCTCGCCGACCCTGACAGGTTCCGCGTCGCATTTCAGCGTGCGCTTGATGAGGCCGAGCCGTTCGAGGCAATTGCCGATCGCGAGGCGAAGACCGCTGCCGACAGGGCGGGGAAGGCAGCCGACGATCTGCTATTCGAACACGACGTTCTCGCCCGGCTCGCGGCGGCGCTTCCGCAAGCCGGCTTGGTCGGAGAGGACAGGAACGCGAAACTCCTTTTCCTGGCGCTGACGAGCCGGCTGTTCGATCGGCCGGTGTCGATCGCGGTGAAGGGACCGTCAAGCGGCGGCAAGTCCTTCACGGTCGAGGTTGTGCTGAAATTCTTCCCGTCGTCCGCGTATTGGGAACGAACGGCGCTGTCCGACCGCGCTCTCGCCTACAGCGCTGAAGATTTCCGACATCGCCATCTCGTCATCTACGAGGCGACGGGTGTGGGCAGCGACATCGCAACCTACCTAGTCCGCTCGCTGCTAAGTGAAGGGCGCATCCGCTACGAAGTCGTCGAAAAGACCAAGGACGGGATGAGGCCGCGCCTGATCGAAAAGGAAGGGCCTACCGGACTGATCGTGACCACGACGGCGACAAAGCTGCACCCCGAAAACGAGACGCGGCTGCTGTCGCTGGGCGTGAAGGATACCCCGACGCAAACGAAGGCAATCCTGCATGCTCTCGCCCGCGATAATGACCTGCCGCCGGCTGTCGATTTCACGCGCTGGCAGGCGCTCCAGGAATGGCTTGAGGCCGGCGAGCGCCGGGTCGTGGTGCCGTTTGCCGAACGGCTCGCCGATCTGGTGCCGCCGGTGGCGGTCCGCCTGCGACGTGATTTCCGGTTGCTGTTGACCTTGATCGCGGCGCACGCACTGCTGCATCGCGAAACGCGAGATCGTGACGAACAGGGGCGTATCGTCGCGACGCTACGGGACTATGCTATCGCTCGGGAGCTGGCCGCGGACCTGTTCGCTGAAGGCGTCGACGCGACGGTGAAGCCTGGGACGCGGGAGGCCGTGGGCGCGATTGCCGCGCTAAAGCAGGCGCTCGGAAAAGACGAGGTGTCGCTGGCCGAGATCGCCAAGGCGCTGAAGCTCGATAGGAGCGCCGCGAGCCGCCGGGTCGCCGACGCGGTGTCGCGCGGCTATCTGGTCAACGCCGAGACCCGCAAGGGAAAGCCGGTGCGCATCAGCCTGGGCGATCCGATGCCGGCCGAGATCGAAATCCTACCGCACCCCGACAGGCTCCGTGACCGTTGCAGCGTTGCAGCGTTGCCGGCGGGAGATGAGCCCGCCTGCCCCAGCCCGATCGATGAAAACGATCCGGCCGACATCCCGGCCTTTGCCGAGGAGGTCATAGAATGAACAGCGCCGAGAAACTCATTGATCGTCTCGTCGAGGTCGGTGCCAAGGTCGAAGCCGCAAATGGTCGGCTTGTCGTCCGCGCGGGCGCGCGACCCGTTCCGGGCGAGTTGGTTCGGCTTCTCCGCGAGGCAAAGGCGGAGGTTCTTGCAACCCTCTCTCCTGGCTGGTGGCGTCGTCAATTTGTAGTCCGCACTATCGATCATGAACTCGGCGGCGCCCGATCCCATGATGACGCCGCGCGGCTCGCCTGGGACGAGCTGGAATGCCGATGGCACATGCAGCGTGGCGAGCGGCTACCCGATTGGCAGTGCGCGGGCTGCGGCGAATTTATCGGTGGGATCGAGACCCTGACGCTCGGCGACGGCAACCGAGCGCACCTCGTCACGCTGGACTGCCTGCTCCGCTATGGCGCGCGCTGGCGAGGCTCGGCAACGCGCGCACTTGTCGCGATGGGCTTGCAGGCACCGGTGCAGCAGAACGAGCGATGGGAGCGTTGTGGCTGTCATCGCCGATGGTGTCGCGGTTGCGCAGCTTCTGGCCAAATT
>Ga0306920_100014419_pt1 | contig 10790 bp, 8 predicted proteins | sample flu12Cox44000170_FD_204666 | JGI IMG/M metagenome (GOLD analysis project Ga0306920, IMG submission 204666) | Lab enrichment of tropical soil microbial communities from Luquillo Experimental Forest, Puerto Rico - flux4day.12C.oxic.44.000.170 (v2)... | ecosystem: Environmental > Terrestrial >... | reverse complement strand
ACATGGGCAGGCGGGCGGGAAAAAGCCCCGGCAGCTATCTGCCGCAAGGTCATTGAAGCCATGGATTCAGGGAATCATTCTATCAGCATCTGGGGCGATGGGCATCAGACGCGCAGCTTCATGTTTATTGATGATTGCACCAATGGCATCGACAAGATCATGCATTGTGATGACCTGATTGCTACCCCCATCAACCTGGGCTCCAGCGAATTGGTTTCCATCAATGACCTGGTCTCTAAGGTCGAGAAAATCGCGGGGATCAAGCTTGAACGGAATTACGACCTGAACGCGCCTCGTGGAGTGGCCGGTCGCAACAGCGACAATACGTTTATCAAGAAGAAATTGAAATGGGAGCCCAGCACAGCATTGGACCATGGCTTGAGAAAGACCTTCGAATGGATTAAGGAACAGTATTACTCCAGAAAGAAGGGCAAAAGGGTGGTCGAATAATAAGACTGGAGTAGTGGGACGTTGGAGTATTTGAAGTTCTCGGCACTCCATTACTCCACCACTCCATCACCCCCGTTTTTAGAGCACCGTCGCTCCTGCCGCCGGCCGCGAGACGAATAAGGTCGGCTTTATCTTTGTGCGCTTTTCGTATTCGACGGCAACCCGATCTGAAATCGCTTTCACTTTATCGGATTGCACCAAAGCCACGGTGCAACCGCCGAATCCTCCGCCAGTCATTCGGCAGCCGTAAACGCCTCCGGTCAAGCCGATCGACTGTGCAATCTCAACGACGGCATCCAGTTCGGGGCAGCTTACCTCGTAATCGTCACGCAACGAGGCATGGCTCGCATACATAAGTTGTCCAACGGTGGGCCAATTCGACGCACGAACACCTTCGGCCGCATGAAGGGTTCGCTCGATTTCGCTGACCACGTGTTTGGCGCGCCGATACACCGTGTTGTCCATCTTCGGCCGGGTGCGCTCCAGTTTTTCTGCGTCCGCGTCGCGTAGCGAAGAGACCCCTAATTCACGAGCCGCCTGTTCGCATTGCGCGCGACGTTTGGCGTATTCGCCTCCCGTCAACTCGTGTTTCACGTTCGTATTGGTAATCAGCAACTCGATTGCGGGGTCCGTCATGGGCACCAACTCGGTATGGCGAGAGCGACAATCCAGCAACAGCAGGTGATCTTTTTTTCCCATCACCGAGATGAACTGGTCCATGATGCCGCATGGCATGCCGGCATATTCGTGCTCGGCTTTTTGGGCAAGCAACGCCTTATCAACCGGGTCGAGACGTTTACCCGAAATGGATTCCAGCAACGTAGCTGTGGCGACTTCCAGGGCAGCGCTGCTCGACAGGCCGCCTCCGAGTGGCACGGTTGAATGGATCAGCGCATCAAACCCCGGCGGTTTGATGCCACGCGCTTCAAACCCCGCCAATACCCCAAGTGGATAGTTAAACCACGTGCCCTTCTTCGCCGGGCTCAAGGGACGGGACAGATCGATTTCGGCCACAGAATTTTCGGCAGTTGATTGGAGACGTATGGCGTTCGATTTTGCATTGGACGGCGCAGCGGCAATCACGGTGTATCGTTCGATCGCCATCGGGAAAACAAAACCATCGTTATAATCAGTGTGTTCCCCAATGACATTTACCCGTCCCGGCGCGGCTGCAATCCATTGAGGGGGGTGGTGATGCTTTTTATTGAACTGCTCCGCCACGTAGTGACCAAGTTCAGTCAGTGTCATAAAAGGTTCACAGGCTCAAGCAGTGGCAAATTTGTGCACCGTGGTCTGGCGGTATGTGTGACCTGGTTGCAGAATGATGGAAGGAAAGTTCGCATGATTGACGGAGTCCGGGAAGTGCTGGGTTTCGAGGCAGAAGCCGCAATGTTGCGTATACACCACCCCGCTTTTTCCCGTCAACGAGCCGTCAAGGTAGTTGGATGTATAGAGTTGCACTCCCGGTTCGGTGGTTGAAATCTCCAGAACACGGCCGCTTCGTGGCTCAAAAGCCCTGGCTGCCAGACCCAAGGATTTGCCTCCGCCGTTCAGCACATAATTATGATCGTACCCAACAGGCTTTTCGGTGAGTTGTGAAAACCTGGAACCAATTGCGTGAGGTTGGGTGAAATCCATCGGCGTGCCTTTAACCGACTTGATTTCGCCCGTAGGGATTGAGTTTTGATCTTTCGGTGTGAAATGATCTGCCGCGATCATCAACTCGTGATTCAGCACGTCACCAGAGCCAGCAAGGTTAAAGTAGGAATGATTGGTAAGATTTACCGGCGTTGGTTTGGTCGCCGTCGCGGTGTATTCGATTATAAGTTCATTCTTGTCGGTCAAAGTCATTAGAACGGTCACGTCAACCTGTCCCGGATAGCCTTCTTCGCCATCTGCACTGGTGTAACTGAATTTCACCGCAGGTCCATTTTGTGGTTCGGCCTTCCAAACGACTTTGTCGAAGCCCTTGAGCCCTCCGTGCAAATGGTTAGGGCCATTATTGACCGCCAGTCGATAGCTCTTACCATCGAGAGTAAACTGGCCCTTGGCGATCCGGTTGGCTACGCGCCCGACCGTGCAACCAAAGTAGGGATGTCCTTTGAGATACTGTTCCAAATTATTGAAGCCCAGGACAACATCACCCATCTTGCCGGCTCGATCCGGCGCATGCATTTCTGTGATAATGCTCCCATAGTTCGTAATTTTCGCCACCAACCCGCTGCCGTTGGTGAGCGTGAACAACTCGACGGGAGTTCCGTCGGCCAATTTGCTGAAATGCACTGAGTGGACATTGGGTTTCATCGGCGAGCCGTCAGCTTTTCTGCAGATTCGGATTTGCTTGCGGTCTGTTCCTCGGCGGCTTTTTTCGCGTCACGCCATGCCAGAAACAGCATCATGCCGCCAAACACCAACAGCACCAGGCCCCACACCAGGTTCACATTAAGGCCCAGGGATCGAGCGTAGAGATCCGAGTTGGAATTGGTGATCAAGCCGTACAAGACCAGCAATGCACCAATGAGTGAGAACATAAGTCCGATAGGCCAGCGAAGGTCGAGTCCCATAAGTAATCTTTCGTTAACGGAAAATAACGTTCAAAACAACGCAGCAGAACAACAGGACGGTGCCTACCACTGCGGGCCGCAAGTACCACTCCTTTTCGTCGTCCTTAAGCTTCGGCGTCAGTGAATAGACCAACCCTTTGAGCTCCTCGTCGGTCTTGGTGCGAGCGGTTGCCAGCGAAATTACCAGCGTTAACACAAAACATACGGTAAATGCGAAGCTCGCCAGCCAGAAATTCTGCGCCATGGTTGACGGGAACGAGTAAACTTGGTGTCCGAGCCAACCACCTTTACCTTCCGCAACGGTCAGCCCGTGCACGAGCGCGGACGTGCCAATTCCCCCTATTAGCCCCAGGAAGGCACCGGTGCCGGTTGTACGTGACCAAAACATCCCCAAGAGGAACGTCGCAAATAAAGGAGCGTTCACAAAACTGAAAACGAGTTGGATTATGTCCATTGCGTTATTGTACATCCGCGAAAAGTAAGCGCAGGCAATGCTTAATAGAATCCCCACGACTGTGACGGCTTGGCCCATCCAGAAATAGTGTTGATCGCTCTTGTTCGGTGCCATGTAGGCCTGGTACAGGTCATAAGTCCAAACAGTATTAAAGGCAGTAACGTTGCCTGCCATGCCCGACATGAACGAGGCCAGCAGTGCAGTCAGAGCAAGGCCAAGTAGCCCAGTCGGGCAGTATTTTTTGACCAGCGACAGGATGACGCCGTCATAATCATATTCGGCGATGGCGTCATAGAGTCGCTGCTTAATCTGCAGGTCGCTGAGTTTGCCCGCATCTTTCACCAGGGCCTCAACTCGTTGCGGGCTCATCTTTTTGCCCATGGCAGCGGTGACGGCCTTTACCGCGGAAGCTGGGTCAGCTATCGAAGCGGTTTTGACAGCCTGGACACCGTTGGCGTAAACCTGTTCGCTAAGTATTGGCGGAGGGATCCGATAACTCTTGTCGGGCAGAGAAGTCAACGCCACGGCAATCATCCCAGGAACGATCACCAGGATCGGAAAGATCATCTTCGGCACCGCGGCAATGAGAGGGGTGCGTCGTGCCGCACTCATGTTTTTTGCCGCCATGGCGCGTTGCACCACCAGAAAGTTCGTGCACCAGTAACCGAACGAAAGCACAAAGCCCAGACCGAATACCATGGCAAACCAATCGACTCCCATTGGGTTGGCGGAGGGACCGCCGAGCAGCGGCTTCCATGCACTGGTCCAGGCATCCGCCGAATAAGCTTTGGTGCCCAGATTGTATGCGGCCGGATCCTGGGCAACGCCCTGAAGTGAGTGGTTCATTGCGCCCCAGCCACCCACGTCACGCAGCCCGAGATACACCACTGGAGCGAACCCAAGCACGATCATGAAAAACTGTAAAACCTCGGTATAAATCGCCGATGTTAGTCCACCCTTGAGCACGTAAACCAGCACCACGGCCGAGCAGATCCACAGTGCGACGTGATAGTTCCAGCCGAGCAACTGGTTTAGGAGCTTGGCCAGTGCGTTCATTGAAATCCCCGATGCGAACACAGTCATCACCGCGAAAGCAATTGAGTTCAAGGCTCGCACCCGTTCATCAAAACGCATCTTAAGATACTCAGGAACCGAGCGCGCCTTGGACCCGTAATAAAACGGCATCATGAACACAGCCAGAAAGATCATCGCGGGGATCGCGCCCACCCAATAAAAGTGGCTCGTGGCAATACCATACTTGGCACCACTCGCAGCCATGCCGACCAGTTCCAAAGCGCCGAGGTTCGCCGAAATGAAGGCCAATCCCGTGACCCAGGCCGGGATCGATCGGCCTGAAGTCAAAAAGTCCGAGGAGCTTTTCATGTAACGTCGCAAGGCAAATCCAATTCCGACAACGAACGCGACGTAAATGATGAGGATGGCGTAATCGAGAAGACCAAGTTCAACGGTTGGCATAATTCGATATGATTTGAGCCAACTCAGATTTAAGGATTTTCGTAACAGGTGTCAACGCGGCATTCGAAATGGATCCGTTTTGGAGTGCGGCGCCCTGCGATGCTGCTCTTCGATCGCGAACGCACGTGTGAAAAGACGTGCGTCGATCAGGCGAGTGGGCATGTATCCGTAAAAGGCGGAACGGGCGCCGCGCTCCAACGGCTCGCCCCTGGATTAAGATCTACTTTGCCTGCGTCTGAGAAGCCGTGGTGACTGAGGAAGGTCCGGCGAGTTTGCTATGGCGCACTCCGTACAAGAAGTAAATCACCATTCCAATGAGAAACCAAACAACGAGCCGTATCCAGGTTTCCAAAGGCAGGAATACCATTAGCCCAAAAGAAGAAAGCGCGCCCAGCGGCGCCACGATCCATACCCACGGCGTTTTGAATCGTCGCGGAAGATTGGGTTCGCGCACGCGCAGAACCAATACGCCGATAGAGACAATCACAAAGGCCAGCAGCGTCCCAATATTGCAAAGGTCACCCGCATCGCCGACCGGCAGAATCCCGCCGAAAATTGACACGATGACGCCGGTAACGATCGTGATAACCCAAGGGGTCTTGAAACGCGGATGAACGTTGCTGACAAATGGCGGGAGAAGTCCGTCCCTCGACATGGTCCAGAATACGCGCGTTTGACCAAGCATCATGACCAGGATAACAGACGAAAGTCCGGCAATTGCGCCGAGCTTAATCAGGCGCGCCAGCCAGCCCATTTGCGCGTGATCGGCAGCCGTCGCAATCGGGTCGGGCACGTCGAGTTGAGCGTAGGGTGTGACGCCCGTGGCTATGCCGGAAACCAGAATGTATAATATCGTGCACACCACGAGAGAGGTGATGATGCCGATGGGCATGTCCCGCTGCGGGTTCTTGGCTTCCTGCGCTGCCGTGCTAACGGCGTCGAAACCAATATATGCAAAAAACACCAGACTTGCGCCGCGCAAAACTCCCGACCAACCAAAATGGCCCCACTGTCCGGAGTTCGGCGGCACAAACGGATGCCAATTCGCAGCATTAATCGCCCAGACTGCTCCTCCAATGAACAAGAGCACTACGGCGATCTTCACGAACACGATGAAATTGTTGAAACGCGCCGACTCTTTGATGCCGATGACGAGCATGAGAGTTACCAGGGCCACGATGAAAATCGCGGGCAAGTTGAATATGGCAGTCGCGTGGGGCAAGTTGGTCGGGTCCGTGCCCAGGGCTCGAATCTGATCCGCCAGACCGCCGGTGAGGGATGCCCAGCCTGGGCGCATTTTCAACGATGCAGCCAGGGTCGTCGAGAGCTCCACCAGGTGCGTGCCCCGTGCCGCGGAAAACTCTGGAGGGACATGAATTCCAAAGTCTCTCAGGAAGGAGACCACATAACCGGACCACCCAATCGACACGGTGATCGCACCCACTGCATATTCCAATGCCAGGTCCCACCCGATGATCCAGGCGAACAATTCGCCCAGCGTTGCATAACCGTACGTGTAAGCGCTTCCGGACATCGGAACAAGCGCGGCAAATTCACTGTAGCAGAGCGCAGCAAACCCGGACGCAATACCAGCCGCAATAAACGAAAGCACCACCGCGGGTCCGGCATTAGTCCCTGCAGCTTTCCCCGCGAGCACAAAAATCCCGGTGCCGATAATCGCCCCGATCCCAAGCATCGTTAGGTTCAGTGGGCCAAGGGCCCGCTTCAGGCTTTGGTCAGTGAGCGCCTCCGCCTGGAGGTCGGTCACGCTTTTGCGCCGCAACAAGTTCGTGGACATTCGGTTCTGGAGTGTTTGATTGCTGCGCTGAGTTAATCGCGAGCAGAGAGATAAAGTCAAGGAAAGGATGCCGACATCAGCGTCAGAACAGTCTCATTCGCCCTTTTTGGCACTTTACTAAATCCCATGACCGGCTTAGCCTATGTAAGCATGGTTTGTTCAAGTATGAATGTAATGTTTGGGTTGTTTAACCTGGGCGGTGGGGAGATCATCCTCATTCTGGCGCTGGTTTTGATTCTTTTTGGGGCAAAAAAACTGCCAGAACTCGCCAAGGGATTGGGCACCGGCATCAAGGAATTTAAGAAGGCGACGCGAGAGGTGACCGACGAAGTGGCTAGTGCAATGGACGACACGGCATCTCCCGCAAAGCGCCTGCCTCCAAATCCTCCAACGCCCTCATCCTCCTCAGAAGCTCACCAGGCTGAAGCTCAAACCGTCCCTCAATCTTCTGCTGGCACGAAGGCGTAATTCGCTGAGCGGTTCCAGCTATGGCAGTTGAACCCGAAGCGGAGCGCCTAGATTTAGACCAGGAAGAAGAAGAGGGCGGACCAGTTAAATCGTTTCTCGAACACCTCGAGGATCTTCGTTGGGTATTAATCAAAAGCATTGCCGCCGCCGGCGTGGCAATGGTGACCTGCTTCTTTGCGGGCAATTACGTATTTCAGGTCCTCGAATGGCCCCTTAAGCGGGCGCCTTTATACGGCGCAGGTCAGTCTCAGGTCGTGCGATTTATGTTCGGGACCAATCAACTGGGCGTACTTCATGTCGGTACAAACGAGACGCTGACAGCCCTGGCTGGAACCAACCGCTTTGTTCGACTCGATATCACGCCAGTTACCGTTGGCACCAACACAGTGCTTGGGGTTCGGGTCGAAGCGGAAACTAAAGCCCCGGCCGACTCTTCAGCCCCAATTGACATCGTCAGTCTCGGGCCTGCCGCAGCTTTTGTTGTTGCTACCAAGATTGCGTTCTATGGGGGGTTGGTGGTTGCCTCGCCTTTCATTTTCTATTTTGTTGGGAACTTCGTATTTCCCGCTCTCAAGATTCATGAGAAACGATATATCTACCGAGGGCTGATTTTCGGTTTCGGCCTCTTTGTCACTGGCGTGTCGTTTTGTTACTTCGTCATGATGCCTGTGGCTCTCGCCGTTTCAGCGAAGTATGCGGAGTGGTTTGGGTTCAAAGCCAATCAATGGCGGGCGGAGGAGTATATCGGATTTGTCTGCAAGTTCATGCTGGGAATGGGAATCGGTTTCGAGATGCCAGTCGTAATTTTGACGCTGGTAAAAATTGGTGTATTGAATTACCAGATCCTCAAAAGTGCCCGACGCTACGTCATCGTGATTGCGTTTGTTTTGGGCGCAATCCTGACCACTCCGGAGGTGATCACTCAGGTTTTGATGGCTATTCCCCTGTTGCTCCTGTACGAGATCAGCGTCTGGGTGGCCTGGTATTGGGAGCGACAGGAAAAGAAACGTGAACTCCAGGCGTAGCCCGGATCCTCCTGGAACTCGACCGGCATGAACGCCAAAAAGTTACAGGCCCTTGCTCGCGAGCATGGCACTCCTTTAGTCGTGGTGGACCACGACATCCTGCGTGAGAATTACGCCTCTTTTAAACGCCATTTGCCTAAGGTACAGGCCTACTTCGCTGTCAAGGCCAACGCCGAACCAGCGATTGTCCGAACCTTTTATCAGGCGGGCGCTAGCTTCGATGTGGCGTCGTTGCCCGAATTCATGCTGGTTTACGAAAATATCAAACGCCTGCCCCCCAAAGAGCAGCAGGACTTTATCTGGGATAAAATCATTTACGCCAATCCTACTAAGCCCAAAGAGACCCTCCAGGCTTTGGACAAGTATAAGCCCCTCGTCACCTATGATAACCCTGAGGAGCTAAAAAAAATCGCGAAATACGCCCCGCACGCCGGGGTGGTTCTGCGACTGCGTGTGCCAAATACCGGTTCGATGGTTGAGCTCTCATCAAAGTTCGGCTGCGATCCTGGGGAAGCCGTTGACCTGATTCTGGGCGCCTATGAATTGGGACTGGTCGTCGAAGGCATTAGCTTCCATGTGGGCAGCCAATGCACTAATTTCCAGAATTTTGTGCAGGCGCTGGAGATTTCGGCCGCGATCATGCGTGAGGCCAAATCCCGAGGCCGTGAAATCAAAATATTGGATATCGGCGGTGGGTTTCCGGCGCCATACGACCGGCACGTCAAACCGTTTAGTGCCCTGGCAAAGAAGATCAATTCCGAGATCGACCGGTTATTTGCCAAGGACATCCAGATTTTAGCCGAGCCGGGGCGGTTTCTCGTTGCCACTGCTGCCACCTCCATCGCGAGCATTATCGGTAAGGCCGTGCGGGATGGCAAAATGTGTTATTACATCGACGACAGCGTTTACCACACCTTCAGCGGTATTATCTTCGACCACTGTCAGTATCACTTAAAGGCGTTCAAAAAGGGCAAAACCGAGGTGTGCGCTGTGTTCGGCCAAACTTGCGACGCTCTGGATACAATTTCATTCTCCGAAGAGCTTCCAGCGCTAGAGGTTGAAGACCTCGTTTACTCGAAGAATATCGGGGCTTACAGCAGTGCATCGGCGACCTGGTTTAACGGTTTTCCCCCGGCCAAAATAGTTCACCTCAACGAATAACAGCGGCCAGCTCTGGCGTGCCAAGGTTTTTCCCTGGATATACAGCGCTTGCAATCTGAGGCTAGCCGTTCCATGCTGGAAAAGCGCCTGTTAGCGTGGCGCACTGCTTTTTACGCCTGATCTGAAGTAAATGAGTACAGTACCGGATAACGAATTTGACTTGGAGAAGCTCTTTCTGCCTGCGTGGGCACAGGAGCAGCCTTCTGCGATCAAGTATGCGAAGTACGAAGGCCGCGAAGATCGGCCCGAGGGCCGGGGCGATCGGCGAGGTCCCCGGCCTCCAAGACGCGATGGTCCCACAGGAGCCCGACGTGACGGAAACCGTCCTCGTCCGGACCGCCGAGGGCCGCCAAATCGTGAAGGAGATTTTCAGCGCCCTGGAGGAGCCCGTCGTGAAGGCGGCATGGGCGACCGCCGTGGCCCGCGTCGCGGACCGCCGCGCGAGCGCAGGGAGCCTCCGGCGCCGTTGCCGGAATTGAATGTCAGCCTGGTTCCCGACGAGCGAGGAGTGGAGTCCTTGGCGCGTCAGATCAAAATGACCGGCCGGGCTTACCCGTTGTTTGATATTGCGCAGATGATTCTGCAGAAGCCCGAACGCCATGCGGTCAACTTCGCCATTAAGAAAAATCCGGAAGGGCAGCCTATCCAGCAACTATTCCTTTGCGCACTGGACGAGACGCTTTGGCTTTCTGAAGACGAAGCAGTTCGGCATGTGCTGAAACGGCACTTCGCTACATTTTACCAGGCCGAAAAAACCGCTACTGAACCACCCAAAGGAAAATACACGTTTGTGGCCCAATGTGGGTTAAGTGGCGTAGTCCTTGGACCGCCCAACTACCACGACTATCAAAACCAGCTCCGCAAGCTGCACTCCGAGCGCTTTGCAAGAATGCCGTTCGAAGCTTACAAAGCGCAGGTGAAAATTGTGCGCGATGAAGAAGTGGTCAAGAAATGGGTTGAGGACCAGAGCTGGAAGACCGATTACTTGTGTCTCAATCTGCCTGAACCATTACGCCTGGGTACGACGGAAGCCGTGGAACAGCATTTCCGCGAAACCCACAAAGCCAACATTGTCAAACAGATCGAGTCTTACACTCTGAGTGGCAGCGCTGCCCGCTCGTTGCGCAGCCCTGATTTGGTTCGGTTCGTGCGGAGCGTTTGGGAGGATCAACGTCGATTTCCATTACAGATCGCTACGGTGCTCAGCCAGCAATTTGCTACCCATGGTTTACAGTTCTTCAAGGTCAACAAGACCATCACCCATGTCTCGGTTGCGCGCCCGCATTACCTTGATCCGGCGCTGACCCCAGTTTCCGACGGTGTTAAACGCATCGTTGACTATATCAATGCGAATCCCAAGTGTACACGAAGGCAATTAATCGAGACCTTGGCTC
>Ga0306920_100014418_pt1 | contig 10791 bp, 14 predicted proteins | sample flu12Cox44000170_FD_204666 | JGI IMG/M metagenome (GOLD analysis project Ga0306920, IMG submission 204666) | Lab enrichment of tropical soil microbial communities from Luquillo Experimental Forest, Puerto Rico - flux4day.12C.oxic.44.000.170 (v2)... | ecosystem: Environmental > Terrestrial >... | reverse complement strand
ACTAGGACGCTTCCTGGGCGCCGGTATTTTCCCAGCTTTGGCGAGCTTGTGGGTCCATTGACGGGAATGCGGCCAACCCTTTTTCGTCTGCAGTTGGCGATATGTGAGTTGGCATCCCATTGACAGCCTCGATGCGCACGGCGACGGGGATGTCACCGAATTACGAGGCTTTCTATTTACAGGAATCCGCCAGCTAGCGTGTCAAGCGGGCGGCAACATTCGCATCTAAATGGTTCAAAACTCCCTGGCGCCGAGTTTTGAACTTCAAAACTCAGTCGCGCAGAGTCCAATGTCCAGTTTTGGAATCCAAAACTCAATCGCCCGTGCCGGCGAGGACCGGACGAACAACAAGCCTTTTGAAGCTGCTGGCGCTGGGAAGCTTAACCTTCTCGGACCACGAAGACTTTTCGAACCAAACTTTGAGATGCGCGGCCGCCGCCTCCTGGTCGTCTAAATGCTCATACGTGTTTAACGCCCGTCGGTATTCCTCTTGCGCGGCTTGAACCAGCTCAGGCGGGATGGGCGGGCGGCCGCCGGAATGCTTTTTACCGGTCGCCTGTTCGCTGTCTTCTTCCTGCTCGGGCAACAGCTCGGCAATTGGGTGCCAATCGAGAAACTGTGTTTTCCAGTCGGGCTTCTCGGTGACGCTAACGCCGTCGCCGTCGCTCAATTTGTCCGGGCACCGATAATGGAACTCTTTAATCCATTCCTCGTGCTTGACTTGCCTGGATAACACTTCCATCCAATCGACATACTCGGAGTCAATCTGCCCAAGCTTTGCCTGCTCGGGCGCCGGCTCCGGCTCTCGCTCCCAGCTCATTTCCGCCCGGACTCGCTCAGTTATGACGGCAATGGCCGGATCGGCCGGCATTGCCTTTATCCTCGTCACTCACATGCGTGGCCCTTCTCGCTTGGCGGTGGGAAGATCATGCATCGGGCCCGGCAGGGTGAACCACTCGTGCTGGGCCCCCTTATCTCACCCCATCATGTTGCCGGCCGCAACGGCACCACGACGCCTTCGGGCGGTTCGACGATCCGCAGCACATGTGCGGCCCAAGCATTGAAGGCGTGGCGCTTCTCGGCGTCGAACTTGTGCAGGTCGTAGGTTCGGTGCAGACCGGGCTGGCGATGCCCGATACACAACTCGGCGATGTGCGGGGCAGTGCCGAGGCGACTTAAGCCAGTGCGGACCGACCTCCGGCAATCGTGCCACACCCAAGGCAAAATTGGCTTACCGCCGTGAAGCGAGGCGATCCGAGCATCGAGCCGGTGCTTAGCCCGGCCGTAATGGATCTGTGTGCCGCCGATCACATACCCCCTGCCGCGAGGAAGCGAGCGCAGGATCTCGACCGCCATCGGCGACAGCGGCACCACATGTGGCTCGTCTGACTTCATGCGCCCCGGCGGGATGGTCCACATCGCGGCGTCAAGATCGAACTCCGTCCACGTGGCACGACCTAGCTCGGTGCGCCTCACGCCCGTGAGCAACAACAGCCGAGCGAAGGGGCCGTAATAAGTGGCCTCGGTTCCTTCGGTCGCACGCCAGATCAGCGCGATCTCACGGTCGCTCAAGACACGCTGTCGGGGCTTCTTGACGCCGACTAGATCCGTGGTGGAAAGGTGATCAGTGGGGGCGTGCTGCAAGTCGTAGCGAGGGACCGCCCAACCGAACAGTCGGCGGACATAAGCGAGCACCAGCCGGGCGGATTCGGAGTGACCGCGATCGACGATCTCGTCGACTAGGGCGATCACATCGGCACGAGTGACACTGCTAATCGGACGCTCACCCCAACGCGGGATCAGTTCACGCCGAATCAGCCGTTCGATATGGCGGGCGGTCCGCTTCGACGCGAGGTGGCGGGCGATGAAGGCTTCGGCCACGGCGCCGAACGTGCTCGCCTTCTCCGCGGCGGCGGCGCGCGCCTCTTCGGCCATGCGAGCTCGGGGGTCGCCGCCATCCTGCATCTCCACCAGCAGAGCGCGAGCTCGCTGGCGCGCCTCGCTTAGAGACATGGTGGGGAAGTCGCCGACCTTGAGGCGGACCGACTTGTCGCTGCCGCGCGGTCGGCGCATGGCGAAGAAGCTCACGATGCCCTGCTTGCTGGCGCGGCAGCCGAATCCGCGGACTTGCTGGTCCCAGATTTCTTGTGGTGCAGTCCGCGGCCGCGCCAGGGAGCGCAGCAGGCGGTCGGAGAGCGTGCGTTTCATGGTTTCGTCACCAGTTAAACAGCGCGCCGTCGCGGCCGACGATTTCGGCGTGTGCGCTCCACTCAGGCGTCACATCGACGAACTTGCCGCCCTCGACGTAGCCGACGCGGTCAGTCCTGTGCATCTCCACGATCTGGACAGGTCATCCATCCATGTAGCTGACCATGTCGCCTTCGAAGATTTCGTTGCCGTGCTTGTCATAGCAGTCGGACGAGCGGATGAAGTCGTATTCTCCCTCTCCGGCGGCCCATAGGTCCATCCAAGTTTTCGCGTTCCACAGGCCCCAGTACAGCCCTTTCTCTTCGCGGTCACCTTATGCCGCAGCTTCAATCGCTCGGTCATCGCTCTGACCGCTTAAAGGTGGGGCCGAGCCGATCATTAACTACACCGCGACCCTCACCGGAGCTTCACTAAGTGCAACATCCATTTTGGCGGTAAAAATTCCTGGTTGCCGCTCGGTCACAGTCCCTGGAGCTTTTTGATAGTCCTGAGCGTCGGCATCACTCCACGGATTTTCTCTAGGACACGATCCTTTGCCGCCCATAGATCCAGTCAGGGCCGAGTTTCTGGCCAGCCTGCGCTAACATAAGCCTCAATGTCGCGTAGTCATGTTTCGATGGGCTTGAACCGAATATCGCTTTTGCGAAGTCGTCTATGAACTCGAATAGCCGCCCAATGCAATTAAATCATTAAGCCTGATCTGTGCGACTTCAAGGACGACTGCTTGTTCCACCAGCGGCCAGTGCCGTTTGCAAAGTGCAAAACGTTCCGCGCCTCCCGGCTGCAAGCCTTTATAAAATTAGGATCCCGAAATAAGCGGCTTAGATTTACTACTATGGAATTGCTGGTAGGAAGGATGCCAAAAATGAGGCCGGCATACTCAATTGGCGGCGGAACGCCACCTTTAAGCGTTTGCGCTACGCCAAGATCAATTGTCCAGCTAGAGATTGCTTCGGGTAAGACAAGCTCGTCCGCCAATTGCCATAGCGATGGCTTTGTCAACGCGATTTGTCTGTAACAGATAAGTCGGCAGCTTTTGAACTCTGCCGATAGATGTGAAGCTGCATCCTTTAGCCGAGCACCGCGTTCGACCTTTTGCTTAGCGCTCTTGGCATCTCTTTGAAAATCGCTGATGGCCTGAATGAGCTCTCGGGTAAACATGCGATTACAACTCTGGCAACTTCCTAGGCTAACGTTCGTCAAGGCCCGTCGTGTGGCCCATCGTCGAGTCGGCCGTCGTAGGGCGTGGTAGCAGTGGCCCATCGTTGGCCGTCCGTGGTAGCGCCATGGTAGCGCCGCGACGGATTACGCCAGATGACGCCAGGTTGCGTCTGATGACGCTAAGATGACGAAAATGATGCCGCAGGACAAGGGTTTAGCCATGAGAAATGTGACGCCGGACGACGCCAGGTGTCACCGCGTTACAGCCTGCGACCGTTGTGTTCGACAACCTGCCGGGCTCGGTCGGGCACATCAAGGCCGGCGCGCTGCGCGCGCTGGGCGTGACGGCGGGCAAGCGGGCGGCCGCGATCCCGGACGTGCCGACGATCGGCGAAACAGTCCCGGGCTACGAAGCGGTGGTGTGGTACGGCATCGTGGCCCCCAAAGGTACGCCACCCGAGATCGTCGACACCCTCAACACGGCGGTGAACGCGGTGCTCGCCGATCCGAAGCTCAAGGCGCGGCTTGCCGAGCTTGGCGGCGAGCCGATGCCGATGACGCCGACTCAATTCGGAAAGTTCATCGCGGACGAAACCGAGAAGTGGGCGAAGGTGGTGAAATTCTCGGGCGCAAAGCCGGACTGATCAAACGAAGGCGGCCGAATATGCCTTCGCGGGAGGGACCGCCATGAAACTTCCTCGCCGAAGGTTTCTGCATCTGGTTGCGGGAACTGCTGCTGTGCCAACTGCTACCGTACTCGGACAGGGCACGACCACCCCAACCGGCGCCATCGGGATAGTCGAACGCACACATTACTATGCCAAGCCTGGTTTGGCCGCCGAGGTCCTCGATGTGCGACGCAAGGCTTCCGCCGTGCGCCTCTCGATCGGGCTTCCAGCCGGTGAAATATTCGTCAAATATCCTGGCGGTGACGGCAGCGAGCCGGATGTCGCTTGGCAATGCACCTTCGCCGACGTAGCCGCACGCGACGCGGACCTCGCGGCGCGCGCCGCAAGCGCGGAATTCGAGAGCGTTCGCGTGCAGATGAGGAAACTGTATGCGCGTTTCGAGCGGCAAGTCTTTGCGATCGCGTCGCTTTGATTGCCGCCTCTACTTAACAGCAACGAGCTTCGGCCAGTCCTCCATTTGCACGCGCGCCACAAGCCGATACTTGCCCTCCTCGGGCTTGAAAATCGATGCTTCGCCTTCCTTCACATCGAACCAGTCCTTGCCCAAGGCATCGATGATGTTGGGTTTGTGCGTGATGAGAAAAGTGTTTTTGCCCTTTGCGGGCATCTGCGCCAGCATCTTGCGAAGGGCCGCGGCTCGCCGGCTATTTTCGTCCGGTGACACGACGAGACCGCCCTCCGTTAGATCGACGGTCTTTTTGATGTCCTTAAATCCGGCGAGTACCGCCGTCTCAAACGCACGATTGAAATTGCTCGTATAGACCTCCCCGGCAGGGATGCCAACTTGACGGATTGCATCGCCGAATGCTTTGGCCAGCTCCTTGCCCTTCTCGTTCAGGTTTCGCTGCTTGGCCAAGTTATCGAAATTGAAGGGATCGGTATCCGCTTGATCACTGAAGGTTGCGCCATGCCGGACGACAATCACGTATCCGCCCGAACGCAGCGACTCGACGAGCTGTTTCTGGTCTCGGATAGCGACCTCTTGAGCCTGCGATTGCGCCGACAGCGGGCCAGTCAGCGCCAACGCCAAGCCAGTAGCCACAACGAGAGAGCCAGCGGATCTTCTTGAAAACATGCGCATCTCATTTCTCCGTTACGATATGCAGGCGCGCCGCGTCGCCGCAGCCGAGCTCATGCCTGCGCGTGATCAGGACTCGCACCCAGTAAATGCTATTCCGCAGTTGAACTAATCGTGATTGGTGCGAACGGCGCATGGGGCCGCGCCGGCACCGAGTGCGTTATGTGATCGCCATCACGAAAAAGCGCTTTTTGGCGCTCAACTGCGCAAAAAGAGCCGCGCATTCCCGACCGTACCCGGTCTGGCCGGAATAAGCAGCGAGGTGATCGAATCTCATCGGACAAAGGCGCTATTGAGCAAGGAGAACAAAAATGTCCCGTTCTCGTAAGGCCGCCGCGACTCTGGCTGCCCTACTCGCTTTTGGCATCGCATCGACTGCTTTGGCAGATGCCAATAGCCAGACCGTCTATAGTGCACGCATTGAGCGCCCGGCGTCGGGGTCCAACGGTCGTACAAGGATCCTCAACGATGCCGCGAAGCCATCCAGTATCGAGGAGAATGCTTCGTCGGCCGCGTCAGAGCTCCGCGTCGCGCAGAGCGCCGCCTTCCGTCGTGATGGTATCGCGGGCAGATCGAGGATTTGGATCAGATTGACCGAACCTGGCGGCAAATTGATTCACATAAACTTGGAACACGTAACGGCCGTCAGATCTGACACCCAAATTCCTGGAGCAAGGGCTCAACTCGATTTGACGAGCGGGAAATTTCAGGCCGTGCAGGAAAATATCGAGCAGGTCATGCAGCTGATTTTGGCGGCCCAAGGCGCTGCCGAGCATGCCGAACCAGATGATATGATGTGATCGAGCCGAGGACGCCGGAGTTGGCTGCCCAAAGCCACTACACGCTTGCGGGAAGTTCTGAATCGAGAGCGGGGCGCTATCAACCCTTGCTAGGCGCGACGCCGAAAACAGCACACTAACGAGGGCGTCACGGTCACTCCTTGCCAAGGATCAGCAGGAGCAGCCGCAGGCCCTGCCCAATGCCGATCAGGCCAAGGCCGCCTGATATCAGCCCGACCATCATCGCGTAGTATCTGAACGGGACACGCTCCGTTTTGGCCACCTCTTCGAACAGCAGCATCAAAGCGCCAAATGCGCCGGCGAGGAACGTTATGAAGCCCATGAATAGGATCAGGTAAGCGAGCACGGTGGTCGACATGGACGGCCCCTTCCAGCTCCCACTGTAACCCGTTTCACTCCCGCCGCCATGACTTCGCGAAAGCCGCCATTGCAGCTTCACGTGTAGCGGCGTAGCCGCGGGTCGGCATGCGGTCCTCGTGATGCCCGAAGGCTAAGGTCCACATCCATGACATGCCTACCGGCACGGCTGCTGCCTTCATGATGCGACCGACGACAACGCCGTCGGCGAGCACGTGGAAATCGTCGTCGTTCCAGTCACCTGACGGGCGACTCGCTGAGGCGCGCTTGAGGGTCAGATAATCCTTGTCCAATGTCGCCTCATATCGTCTTAATCCAGACAGCCCTCCGTCAGCGTTTTGCCAAGATGATGTGGCGTTCCCTAGGGTGCGGCTTGGGGAGGCTGCAGGGGGAAAATACTATGACTGAAGTTCTGAATGAAGTCGCTTGCGGCGAGCCCGATCAACTCGCGCCATCATCGGACATCGTTTTGGGCGGTTCGGTCTCGCAACAGAATACGCCGAGCTCTTTAGCAGCACTAGAGGACCGTGATCGGCGGTACGAATTGCAAGCGCAGCAAAGCCTGACGGCGGCTTTTTTTGGTGATCCTCTACCGGGTAGATCGGCGCTCGATCGGCGGCGAGCTGAACAAGAGCGAATCACCCGTCAGAGCGGGGCTTAGGGATCGGGAGTCCTATGACCATCACAATCTTGAATGACCTGATGCTCGTCTCTTGTCTTGTCGCCTTAGCGACGAGAGTGCTTTGAGCACGCCGCGCGAACAGCAAAAACCAGGGCAAGTGAAACTAAAACGCCTGGTCGGGTAAGGCATCGGGGACTGCTATGACCATGAATGTCGAAAACGTGCTGTTATTCTCCTGTCTCGTCTTCTTCGTCACGGGGATTGTAATTGCGGCCGCAAGCCTGCTCTGACCGCGTTAATGCGGTGCGCAGTTGCTTTCACTGACCCGAGGGCACCTATGGACATCGGTTGGGTAATGGGGGCCGCTCCCCTCGGGCTTGGAGTGCTAATGGTCCTGGGCGGCATCTTGGTGACGATATCCTATCTTTCCGAATGAGAGGGCTGGCGGCTATCGCCATTTCTCCTGGCCCCCAATCTTGCTCAGCTTCGCGTTTGATGGCCGGCGATTCGCCGCGACGGTCGGCCGATGATCTTCGTCATCGTCTCGACGGTGCCTTCGGGCGGGCGCCAGTTGGTGGAGTGCGTGCCCGTGTGGCCCTTCGCCCGACGGGCCCCTTCGCTTGCGCCTTTTCGGCGCGCGCGATCGCCTCGAGTATGAGTTTTTCTGCGCCTGTCACGTCGATCCACTTGACGATAGTGACCCATTTGCCCTTTTCCAGGTCCTTGTAGTGCTGAAAGAAGTGCGCGATCTGCTCGCACATGATCGGCGGCAGATCTCGGTAGTTGCGAATGTCCGCGTAGAAGGGGGCAAGCGCGTCGACCGGCACTGCGATGATTTTTTCGTCGCGACCAGCCTCGTCTTCCATCAGCAGTGCGCCCACCGGCCGGCAGCGCACGATCGCCCCCGGCACCACTTGCACCTGCGTAACGACCAGCACGTCGCAAGGATCGCCGTCGGCCGATAGTGTCCGTGGGATGAAGCCATAATTCCCCGGATAAAACATGGCGGTGTGCAGGAAGCGATCGACCATGAGCGCTCCCGACGCCTTGTCGAGTTCGTATTTCACCGGCGCGCCACCGAGCGGTATCTCGATGACCGCGTAGATGTCCTTGGGAGGATCGGGACCAACCGAAATCGCGCCAATATCCATCCGAACAGGTCCGACGCGCGTGTTGCCGTGTTAGAACACGTACTCATAAATCGCAATTGTAGGCAACCGCTGGCTGATGTCCGCTTCGCCCCGAAAGCGGACAATTAGGCAGTATCCGTAGCATGGGCAAAGCATCATCTTTTTGCCGCTGAAGTACGCGTGGGCAACGGTCAAGCGCCGTTGCGCACGCTGCGCAACTGGGTGAGAGAATTCGAACCGATCTCCGGTTTAGGAGGCGGTCCGCGCTTACGCGGATAGGAGCACGAACATGAACGCGCAGCCGTTTTCCATGTCAGGATCCACGGCTCGCCTTGGCCGCATCGCCATCCTATGGCGGGGCGACGAGGCGGCGCGCAGCAGCGCCACGCCAGAGTCCAGCCGGTTCAAAGCCGTCTTCGCGGCGCTCGCCGATGTCGGCATCGATGCGGAACCGGTGGTCTACGAGGACGATGTCCTCGAGGCCGTGCACGCACAGCTCGCCACGGTCGATGGCGTGCTCGTCTGGGTCAACCCGATTCACGAGGGGCGCAACCGCGCTCATCTCGACGCGCTACTGCGCCAGGTCGCGGCGCGCGGCGTCTGGGTGAGCGCCCATCCCGACGTGATCCTCAAGATGGGCACCAAGGAGGTGCTCCATCGTACCCGCACGATGAGCTGGGGCAGCGACACGGCGCTCTATCGAACGGTCGAGGTGATGCGTGTCGAATTGCCGGCGCGGCTCGCCGCTGGCCCGCGCGTGATCAAGCGCAACCGCGGCAACGGCGGCCAGGGCGTCTGGAAGGTCGAGACGCTGGCAGGTCCACACAACCGGCCGATGGTTCGCGTGCTGGATGCCACCAAGGACGCATCGGAGGAGCTGGCGCTGGAGGAGTTCCTCGAGCGGTGCGTCGAGTATTTCGAAGACGGCTGCGTGATCGATCAGCCGTTCCAGGCGCGCCTGAGCGAAGGTGTGGTGCGCTGCTACATGGCAGGCGATCGCTGCGCCGGCTTCGGCCACCAGAAGGTTAGAGCCCTGATTGACGCACCGGCCGCGCGCGCCGAAGCCGGATCGCGGCTCTACACCTTTAATGCCGACCCGCGCTTCCAGCGCCTGCGCCGGTTGATGGAAGACGAGTGGACGCCGCAGCTGATCTCCTTGCTGGGCATCCCGTGGCGCGATCTACCGATGATCTGGGACGCGGACTTCATGCTCGGCCCGCCCGGTGCCGACGGGGTCGACAGCTACGTGCTTGGCGAGATCAACGTCAGTTCGGTATTCCCGACCCCCGACGAGGCGTCGGCAGAGATCGCGCGCCGAGTTGCCGATCGGCTGCGGTCGAAGCTCTGAATGGTCCAGAAGAAACCAGCGATGGTCGAACATCCGGCGATGGCTACTCAACGTCCGCTTCGCCCCGAAAGCGGACATGGCTGAGCGCGTTATGAACCACGGCGAAAAACATCGCCGATCACGAACGGCGGCCCCCGGCTATCGCGTGCGCCACGGCGGTCGAGGAATCAGCCGCCGCGTGCAATCGCAACTGCAGATGCGTGTCTGCGTCCGCATACCTGTGGTCCAATTACAACGCGTTGCGGAAATCCGCTTCGCATCGATTGACACCAATGTGCGCGGATCGAATCCAAAACGTCCGATGCATTAAGACGTTCATTCCAACACTTGAATTGGAATAAACCCAAAGTGGGCGAAACCTAAATTCATTCAAAAAGATAGCGAAAGATTTGCCGGCCGCCTCCTGTTAGGGACGGTTGTTGCAACCGCGTTGCGACGACTTTTTCGGGGGCGGGCTGTGTGCAGGAAGAATCGATCTCATCATTGCATCAAGGCAGTCGCGAAGCTGGCGCTGCTTTCGGTCAGCTATGTTGCGCTCGCCGCGGCGGGCGCCAGCGGCGCGCGCGCCCAGGCGACGCCGCCGGCCGAGCAAGGCAGCACGCAATCGGACGAGCCCCCATCGTCGTCGTCGCCGAGCACGCCCGCGCAGGACGCGCCTTCCGCATCGCCGCCGGGCGCGCCGGCGCAGGACACTCCTTCGTCATCGCCGGCGACGCCGGCGCAGGGCGCCACGCAGCCCGGCGCGTCATCGTCGCCAGCGACCCCGGCGCAACAGCAAACGGACGCGCCTGCGTTGCCGGCGGTCACCGTCGAAGCGCCGCGCCGGCGGCCGGCCAGCTCGCCGACGGTGCAGACGGCGCAGGTGAGCACGCCGCTGCCGAGCCCGCCGCAGGGCGACCCGCCGCAGTCGGGCACGGCGGACCCGAGCGCGGCGATACAGGCGGCCTGGCCGGCGAGCGGCACGCAAGATGCGCGCACGGGGACGGTGGGCATCTACTCGAACAGCACGGCGGTGGCGACCAAGATCAATACGCCGCTGATCGACATTCCCCAGTCGCTCAGCGTCATCACCCGGGAGTTTATCAGCGACACGAGCTTTCAGAACCTCACCGACATCACGCGCTACGTTCCGGGCGTCGACGTGCACCAGGGCGAAGGCAACCGCGACGAGCTCATCATCCGCGGCGTCGATTCGAGCGCCAACTTCTACGTCAACGGCTTCCGCGACGACGTCCAATATTTTCGCGATCTTTACAACGCGCAGAGCGTCGAAGTGTTGAAGGGACCGAGCGCGATCACCTTCGGCCGCGCCTCCGGCGGCGGGCTCGTCAACCGCACGCTCAAGGAGGCCGACGGGCAGCGGATCTACGAGGCGACCGCGCAGACCGGATCCTATTT
>Ga0306920_100014417_pt1 | contig 10792 bp, 14 predicted proteins | sample flu12Cox44000170_FD_204666 | JGI IMG/M metagenome (GOLD analysis project Ga0306920, IMG submission 204666) | Lab enrichment of tropical soil microbial communities from Luquillo Experimental Forest, Puerto Rico - flux4day.12C.oxic.44.000.170 (v2)... | ecosystem: Environmental > Terrestrial >... | reverse complement strand
CTGCAAATCCTCTGCCGCTCTTCAGCTCGCCAGCATCAATAGAATGACCGCGAGCAAAGCCCACAGACTGGCGAAGCCCATCAACGCCATTCTGCTGAGCCATGCCCGTGTTGGCAGCCGCGAGAGCTGTAGCTTCACGAAATCCAATTCGTCGAGGATCTCCGCGAAATCCTCCCGCGCCTGATCAGCCTGCCGAAGCGTCAGACGGTGCTCGGGTTCGTTGGCAAGATCGAGCGAGGTGGGCTTTCATGGCGCACAGGTGACGGCGGTGGCCGGCGCCGCAGGTGTCGCCACCGGTACGGTCTACCGGTACTTCCCCTCTAAGGGCGAACTGTTCGCCCAGGCGTTGGCATTGAATGCGCAGCATGAGGTCGACGTTGTTGCCGCGGTGGCTCAGGCTGGCGGCTCGGCGACCTCGCGGCTGCACGATGCGCTGAAGGTCTTCGCCGAGCGCGCGGTCCGCGCGCGCCGCCTTGCCTGGGCGATGCTTGCCGAGCCGGCTGAGCCGGAAGTCGACGCCGCCCGCCTTGCCTACCGCCGCGCCTTTGCCGGGATCTTTGAAAGCCTGATCCGCGACGGTGTGACCAGCGGCGAATTCCCCTCGCAGAACGCTGCTGCCTCGGCTGCCTGCGTGATGGGCGCCTTGAGCGAAGGCTTGATCGGGCCGCTCGCGCCGGAAGCACCAGACCTTTCCGACACCCGGGCCCTGATCGAGGCGATTGTCGGGTTCTGCCTGGGCGCGGTTTCTGCTTCGCCCAGTGACCGTCTCCTGCGGGCCGTGGAGAGCACACGATGAGCACGACTGGTTCGCCTTGGCGGCCGCTTTTCGAGCGGCTTCTCGATGAGCTCGACGGGCAAAAGAGTCCCGATTGGCAGGCAGCGAAAATCGCGCTCGACCCGAAGGTCTATTACGACGGAAAGCGTTTCCAGGCCGAGCGCGAGCAGTTGTTTCGGCGCCTGCCGCTGTGCCTCGGCCATATCGACCAACTCGCCGAACCGGGCGCCGTCCTCGCGCTGGATCTCTGCGGCACGCCTGTGCTCCTGGGGCGCGGTGCCGATGGCGAGGTGCGGGTGTTCCTCAACGTTTGTCGCCATCGCGGCGCCCGACTCGTGACGCAGCAAGCCGAGGTGTGCCGGCGGCATCGGCTTGTCTGCCCCTACCACGGGTGGACCTATCGTCTCGATCGATCGCTCGCCGGGGTGCCCCGCGGCGAAGCCTTTCCCGATCTGAACCCGCATCTGCTCGGTCTGTGGCAACTGCCGTCGTCCGTACGGCACGGCTTGATTTGGGCTGTGCTCGACCCGGCCGCCGATGCTGGCCCACTCGACGTCGAGGCCTACCTTGGCGAACTGGACCCCTCGATGCGATCGGCCTGGCTCACCATTGCTTTTACCGCCAGCACGCGGTTCGACGCGCCAGCAACTGGAAACTGATCGTCGACGCCTTCCTCGAAGTCTATCACGTGCGTCGGCTGCACGCGGCGACGCTGGGCGCCTTTTTCGCGGACTCCGTATCGGTAAGCGAGGCTGTTGGCCGCCACCTACGGTTCCTCGCTGCGCGAGATTGCACCTCAGAGATCCGCACTCTCCCGCCCGAGCACTGGAGTCCGCAGGTGCATGCAACTCTGGTGCATCACATCTTTCCCAACAGCCTGTTCGTCTATCACCCCGACTATATCAGCCACCTCGGCATATACCCCGAGAGCGCCGACGAGACGCTCTTCGTCCACACGATGCTCATTCCCGAGAAGCCGACCACCGAAAAGGCCGAAGCACATTGGCGCCGCTCGTTTCGAGCTGATCGACACGCAGGTGTTCAACTCCGAAGATCTGGTTGTGTGCGAACAGATTCAGCAAGGGCTGCGAAGCGGCGCCAACGACGCGCTGATCATCGGCCGCCTCGAGCAAAATCTGTCCCGCTTTCATGCGAACGTCGCCTCGGCGTTGTTGTAGAATGGCCCGACCAGAGAAGACGCGATCGACAGGGAAACCCTCCTTGCGGTTTGCCACAGTTCAACGGAATGCTGTGGTCGGCAAGGGCAGGACGCGCAAGGAAAAGTGTGGTGGTGTTTAAGCTGTCGCCGACCGGCGCCGACATGACGCAGTTCACTGGCGGCATCATTGCTAAGCTGTCGGCAAAGGACGGCCAGTACCCGATCAGCCCGCTGATCATCGCCGGACCCGTTGTTCAGCCGAACCAGGAAAGCTCTCCCCCTCGCGAAGGCAGGTTTTGGGGCAGGAAGATCGGCTCCCTCCGCCGAGTAGCTTCGGTTAACGGACCTTCGCCGGGCCGGCACGCGAAACCCTAACCATTTGTGGACCTTGCGCCAGCGACGCGCTGTGGCTGCGCGTATAGCGATCCTCTCGGAGATCGCCCTGCCCAAGCTAGCCCTCGTCAGCCACAATTCGGCACGCGCCAAGAGGGTCTTTGGCGAGAATTCGATACTGCTCAGCACTACCTGAAATCGCGGTTGACATTGTTTTAGGCGTGGCGCATCCCTCTAATCGAGATGCATCGCGGATCTGACGTGATCGTAGCACGCCGACGTCGCCGTCGTTGGACGGGGGCAATGGATCTTCGCGTGCGGTAAGCCAGTCCGAAGATCGATCACGAAGGCCCCCGTCGGTAGCGACGGGGGCCTTCGTGCTTTCAGGGTTTCCGTCGCTCCTTTCAAACCCCAGAGAGGAGGACAAGATGACCAAAAAAAGCAGCTTCAGCGCGGTAATGGATGTCGCGTCTCGACCGCCGATCGTTTTTGTTGCGGGCGAAGGCTCGTGGCTGCGTGACTCAGAAGGTGGCAGCTTTCTTGATTTCGTTCAGGGGTGGGCTGTCAACTGCCTGGGCCATACGCCACGCCCGGTCATCGCGGCTCTCGCCGCGCAGGCTGAGCGCCTGATAAATTGCAGCCCGGCTTTCTATAACGAACCGATGATCCGGTTGTCGGAGCTGCTCGCAGTACATAGCGGGCTGCACCAAGTATTTCTTGCCAACAGCGGGGCCGAGGCCAACGAAGGCGCAATCAAGCTCGCGCGCAAATGGGGAGCGCTGCACCGCGGCGGTGCTTTCGAGATCGTCACAATGGAGCACGGCTTCCATGGGCGCACGCTCGCCACGATGTCAGCTTCGGGCAAGCCGCAATGGGGACAGCTCTACGAACCGAAGGTCCCGGGTTTCGTCAAGGTGCCTCTCAACGATCTCGGCGCCGTCGCTGCGGCACTGACGCCGAAGACGGTTGCCGTCATGTTGGAACCAATTCAGGGTGAAGCCGGCGTCTTCGAGGCAAATCCGGACTTCCTGCGGGACTTGCGGCAATTGACCCGCGACCGCGGCCTCCTGTTGATACTGGATGAGATCCAGACTGGAATGGGCCGCACCGGCACCCTGTTCTATTTCGAGCAGCACGGGATCTCGCCGGATATCTTGACCCTCGGCAAAGGGCTGGGTGGTGGCGTGCCGGTGGCGGCGCTCGTCGCCGACCGCACTGTTTGCTGCTTCGAGTACGGCGACCAGGGCGGAACGTTTAACGGCAATCCCCTGATGGCCGCGGCAGCCTGTGCTGTTGTCGAGGAGATCACGAAGCCCGGCTTCCTGACGCGAGTTGTGCAAGCGGGAGACTATCTGGCCGTCCAACTAGATGCGCTCTCTCGCCGGCACGGCTGCGGCGCGGTGCGTGGCAAAGGTCTGCTGCTCGCTCTCGATCTCGGGTTCGATGGCGCATCGCAAATGGCCGAGTTGGCACGAGAGCGGGGTTTGCTGATCAATGCCCCGCGGCCCGGACTCGCTGCGCTTCATGCCGGCTCTGACCGTGACCGATCCCGAGATCGATCACATGATCGGCGTGCTCGATGGCGTCTTGGACGAGCTGAAGCCGGCCTGAGACCGGGCCTTAAGCGGAGGCGGGCGTCGGTTCTGCGCGGCGGCTCCCCGGTGCATGATCGACTTTGCGTAGGAGGCTGTGCTCACAAGTGAGCGACATCGCCACCTCCCAATAACAGCCGAGCGGATGAAGCTCGGGCTCAGAGAAGCATCTTGCCTTTCCCCCGGATCATCCGTTGCAGGGCATCGAGGCTTTCTGTGAGCAAACAGGTTCGACCCAGATGGCGAAGTGACTCGGAAACGCTATGATGGCGCGGCGATTTGCCTTGAGGAACGAATTTGACCGACACGGTCGGCAATCTTGCATCTCTACTCTTTCTGGGGCTTTTGCTCGGCATCCGGCACGCCACCGACGCGGACCATATCGTCGCCATCGCGACCATCGTCAGCCGCCAACGCAGTTTGCGGGGTTCGGCTATGATCGGTGCGGTATGGGGGATCGGCCACACGCTGACGATCCTGGTTGTGGGCGGCGCGATCATCCTGTTCGGCATTGTCATCCCGCCTCGCCTCGGCCTTGCCATGGAGTTCGGTGTCGGCATCATGCTCATCTTGCTCGGCGTGCTGACCTTGACCGGGATGAGCGATGCGATCCGCGAGGCCGTTTCCCTCATCCAAGGGTCGTCTTGCTCGCACCAGCATGTCCATGCTCACGGTAACTATATCCATCGACACGCGCAGAGCGGTGCTGGGGCAGAGCATGGCCATCACGAAGACGACACACCGTTGGCCCGGCTCGATCTGCGTTTCGGTAGATTGCCGCTCTACCAATGGCTGCGGCCGCTCGCAATCGGCATCGTCCACGGCCTCGCGGGATCCGCGGCGGTGGCTTTACTCGTGCTCACCCTGGTCCGCGACCCGGTCTGGGCGATCGCTTACCTGCTGCTGTTCGGCGCCGGGACGATCGGGGGCATGATGGTTATTACCTTGGGTCTGTCCGCGCCCTTTGCGTTTACCTCATCCAATTTACCCCGGTTCAACTTGCGGCTGCGCGCAGCTGCCGGACTGATCAGCTTCGGCTTTGGCTTGTTCCTGATCTACCAGATTGGTTTCGCCGATGGCGGGCTGTTCACCAGTGCTCCGAACTGGCAGCCGCGATAGGCCCGGGCGCTCTGTGACGCCCAATCGGGCTCAGCTCAGGCCTCCGACGATGACGCAACGGATAATAAGTCCGGGGTTTATTTCCGTCATGAAGGGGGCGGGATCGCTGTAGCAGGCATGTACGCCGCCATCGGGGGATGACAGCGGTAGAATACGGTCCTTGGGAACCTTGACCCAGCGGTTGCGGATCAGGATTTCCAGCACCCAGGCGCCGTCCGGTCCCTTCGCCGTGTATTGCGAAGCCACGGGATGACAATCCCGCTCATGGCAGCATCCCTCACCCTCCGGACTTCTCAGGCCTCGATACCAGGTATGAAACGTATCATGATCGCCTTTGTCTTGGGCTACCGCGGCGCCTGCAGTGAGGCCAACCGAGCAGGAAAAGCAGAGGGCTATCAAGGCGCGATGAGATCGTTCTTTCGCTGCGATCATGAGACAAAGTTTACTGGATACCGAGGCGCCGCACAAAGCGACGAAGCGCCACAAGAACCTCCGACTCAGATCGCCCGTTCGCCGTCTCGTTGACCGGTCGCCGGCCCAGGAATAAGATTAAACGTAACGACATTCGTTCGGGTTCGGGGAGCCGGCGATGGTGGTGCCGTACGCTCGGGTGTTGGTGCTTTCGGCTATCACGGCGGCGCTCGTTGCGATGGTCGGTATCGCGATGCAACGCGAGTTGGCACCGCGCGGCACGCGCGCGCCAGTGGCCGGCGTCAAGGCCGGGCCCGAGCAGAATGCGCTCAGCGCCGAGGAAGAAGCCTACGCGGCAGCGTTGTGGCCGATCCATAGCGAAGTTGTGGAGGCCTCCGCTTTGGACATGAGCCTTGCTGGAGTCGCCTACGTGACCGACCATCACGATGCGTACCGGCTCCAGGCAAGAGTACTGCCGCTTCGCGACCGCTTCAAGACCGTGGCCGAAAAGGCTCGGGCCATGGCGGTGCCGGCCTCGATGAAGAAGGTACACGATTGGTATCTCGAGGCGCTGACGCTTTTCGAAGCCGCCTCGACCGAGATGGTCAAGGTCGCTGCGGACGGCAAGGTCGAGCATCTGATCGAGGCTCAGAGCATGAGCCATCGCGCCGCCGAGGATCTGCTCAAAGTGGGCGATGTGCTCTGGCCGGGCGAGTACAAGCCAAATTGATCCACGTTTCCGGTCCCTCCAAAGGGAAGGAGCTGCTCCTCTCAGAGTGACAGATAGACGAGAAAGGGGAAACGAGGTGAGGAACCTAGTTCGACGGATTGCGCTCGCTGGAGCGCTGGCTATCGCGGGTATTGTCGGGTTGGGCGTAGCGAACAGTGCGGCGGCGCAAGATCAGAACTGCTCGGTCTGGCTGGTTGAGAGCAGCCGCTTCATGAAGGTGCCGATGGGAGCTTTCATGCCCGATCGCGCCTTCATTCCCGGCAGCACCGACCCGCTGCACAACATCAACACCGTGGACCTGCCGGTCAATGTCGGCGTGGTCAAATGCGGCAACGAGCTGATCCTCGCCGATTCCGGCTGGAAACAGCAGGAATACCACAAGATGACGGGGACCGAGCATTGGGCGCCGTTGCCCGATCAGCTGAAGTTTCTCGGCCTGGACCCGAACAATGTGACCAAGATCGTGATCGGCCACGCTCACTGGGATCATGCGGGGCAGTTGTCGGACTTCCCCAACGCAGTCATTTACATCCAACGCGAGGAGTTGAACGCGATCGAATGGGCGCTCAACTACCCCAACCCAAAGATCCGCGCTACGAACAACTCGCCCGGCGGCTGCAAGCGCACCCCCGCTTGTGGATACGAACCGCTCACTGTGGCCGAGATCTACGGCAAGGTGCTCGCCAGCAAGGCCGTGATCGTCGACGGCGAGGCCGAGATCCTACCCGGCGTGAAGATCCACCCGGCCTTCCGCGGGCATACTGCCGGTTCTCAGCTGCTCGAAGTACCGACCAGCATCGGCAAGCTCGTCTTCGGTTCTGACACTTACTCCTCATGGGAGGGGATTCGCGATTGGATGGTCGCCAACATTCAACAAACCGACACGGTCCAGCAGATCTTGGCCTATGAGAAATGCTATAAGATCACCGGCGGCTACCAGAATTGCGTCGCCGCTCACGAGCCGCTGACCTATACTGACGCCTATCCGATCACCAAGAACTCCTGGGTTGCGCTCAACGGCGGGCGCATGGCGGAAATTGCGCTGGGGCCCGGCGAGAAATCCCATAAGCCGCAGCAGTAACCCCGGACATACGGCCTTTCGCGAAGCCCGGGCTCGGCGAGGCCCGGGCACGATGAAGGTCCGAACTGCCATCGGTGTGCTGGCGCTTGGCATATTGGCGCTGACCCTGGCGTCCGCCACTCACGCGCACGACGCCAGCGCCTATGGTGGCCTCTTTCGCTCCCGCAATCTCGGTGGCACATGGCTCAACGCCGATGTGGGATTGTTCCTCAACGCCGCGCTCACGGTGGCGGTCGACCCTCACGACCCCAACCATCTCTTGATGGGCACTGATGTCGGCCTGCTCGCCTCGCGCAATGGCGGGCGTAGCTGGTCGCCCGAGGCGCAAGGGCTAATCTCGGGGGCCGTTTTCGCGATCGCCTTCTCGCCTGACGGAGGGAATGTGATCTGCGCAGCGCCGACTGGTGTTTTTCGCCTAACCGACGGTCATTGGACCCGTGCCGTCGCCCCGGACAGCGCAGCACCCGCGCGCGAAATCGCCTTCGGATCGACACCGGACAGGATCTACCTTTTGGGAGATCGATCGCTATTCATCAGTGAGGACGGGGGGCACAGCTATCGCCGCCTCCGAGAGGGGCCGGCCGAAGATGTTCCGATCGCGGCGCTCGCGGTAACGGTAAAGCCAAGAGAGCTGCTGTTAGCCGTGATCGACAGCAAGCTCATGGCCAGCGAGGATGGCGGCAACGACTGGCGTCAACGTGCCGATGGCTTGGGTGGCGATCTCATCGATACCGTCGTGGTCGACCGCGCTTCGCCGCACCGACTGTGGGCGGCAAGCGCGGATCGGATCTTTATCAGCGACGATCTCGGACTGCATTGGCGCCCTCTCGGACGACCCCTGCCGGAGCCTGACACCAACGTGCGCGGGATCGCAGCCGACGCGACGGCTTCCACGCTTGTTTTGACCACGCACCGCGGCATGTACCGCAGCGACGATGGCGGATCGAGCTGGATTCTCAAGGAAAACAGTCTTCCCGCGCACCTCGAGGCAGGGCCTCTCGTTGGCGACCCAACTGAGGCCAGCACACTTTACGCCGGATATTCTTTGCTTCCCTTTCCCGAATTGTGGCGTAGTGCTGTCGAAGGCCGCAATCTGCTCTCGCGACTCGACCCGGTCAGCCTTCTCGGCGGTTTCGCCTTCATCGCATTGCTGATCATCAGCGGCGTCGTCTTCATAGGCTGGCTGGATCGGCGGCGCGCTAACACTATGTCCGGTCGGCGTTCTGTTTTGTGAGGGTCATAATGCGACGCTGGCGCCTCTGGCTGGCGGCCGCGGCTATGGCGGCAGCGCTAGGCGGTGGGGCCGCTTGGCTCCTCCATCTGGATCGGTCGAGCGTAAGGTTCGTCGAATACCGCATGCTGCAGTCCCTAGACACGCCGACCGCGATTGCAGCCGCGCCCGACGGCACAATCTGGTTCACGATTGATCTCGCTGCGGCCATCGGCCGGGTGCGGGGCGAACAACTCGAACGCCTTCCCCTGGCGAGCAAAAATGTCGACCCGATTGGGCTGGGGGTCGGGCCTGATGGCGATGCCTGGTACACAGACAATAGTGCTCGGGGGATCTCGCGTATGACTGCGTCGGGCGAAATTACCAGCTTTCCGCTCGGGACGCCTATCGTTCGCCTGGGTCGCCTGGCGGTGGCGATCGATGGTGCCGTTTGGTTCACCGAGGCTACCAGCTACAGCATCACCCGGCTAAAGGAGCGCGAGATCACTCGGCATGTGTTCGAGTCTCCTGGCGGCGATCCCTACGGAGTTGCTGTGGCCGAGGATGGCACGGCGTGGGCAACGTTGAGGGTCGGCAACCAACTGCTGCGTATCGCGCCGGATGGCGAGATGAGCGCCTTCGATCTGCCGAAACCGGCCGCCGGTCCTTCGGATGTCGCAGTTGGGTTGGACGGATCGGTCTGGTTCGTCGAGGTGCGCGCAAACCGCATCGGCAGACTGAGGAATGACGCTTTCGAAGAGTACGACGTCCCTGGGGACAACCCGGTCCTCACCGGGCTCGCCGTTGCCCGCGATGGAGCCGTATGGTTTGGGATGCTGCGCAGCGGCAGCCTGGGCCGATTAGTGGACGGCCGCGTCGATACTTTCAAGCTGCCGCGAGATGGCGCACGGCCCTGCAGCCTGGCGATCGATACCAGCGGCAATGTCTGGTACGCCGATATCAGCGGCTATGTCGGCATGTTGCCGATGCGCTACGCCCACCGGTGATCAAGCGTCTGCGGTCATCCCGCCAAGGCGGCGACCTGGTAGGCGGCCTTGATTGACAAAAGGACGCCCATTCCCAGGATCAGAAGCGTAGTCGCGATCTGCGCGCGCATCGCCCAGATGCTGCTGAGCCAATCCAGGACCTTCTGTCCCACTTGCGCAGCGATTACGCCCACCACCAGCAATGTCGCGGCGAAGCCGAGGCTGAATACCACGATGCTCGCCAGCCCTAGCAGCACCCTGCCGCTCGATAGCGCGGCGAGCAGGATCGCGAGCGCGCTCGGATCGGGGAGGATGCCGCCGGCAATGGCAAGAAGCAGTAGCACGCCAAGCTTCGGACGCCTATCCGTCACGAGGTCCAGCCGGTGCGAATGGTGGGTCCCCCATCCATGATTGTGCCACGCCGGGCTTTCTCCGTCCCGGTGTTCGAGATCATCGTCATGGTGGTGGCGATGGGCGTGATGATGGGCATGGGCCGGGGCTGCAATGAGGGGATCGCCCATCGCGAGGGCGAGGAGGTCGCGTTGGGTCCATAGCATCCACAGCCCCAGCGCGACGACCAGGAGTCCAGTGGCAAGTGCCAAATACGCCTCGACCCTCTGGGGCACGAGCCAAACCGACCCCAGCGAGGCAAGCACCCCGACTAGCACGATCCCGGTCGTATGCGACAATGTCACAAAGACGCCCAGGATTACAGCGTCGATCGGTCTGCCGCGCGCTCCGACGATATACGCTGCGGCAATCGTCTTGCCGTGCCCGGGGGTCGCTGCGTGCACGGCACCGACCCAAAAGCTCGACAGGACGTAGAATAGGGTTTCCCGCATCGGTCCACGCGTACGCTATGTTGCTCGCGAGGGCCATCAAATTATATTATTTCACATCGAGACAAGACCGCGAAAGCGGGACTCTGAAGATCGGTTAGTTCCCTTAGCTTTTCGCTTCCTACTTTTCGAACCGATGTTCGCCGACAGGGCGGTGTCCAGAGCCTGTCAGACGAAGCCGGTGTAATTGGGAGTTTGACGGGCTCGGGAACCCAAGGAAAGTATTTCGAGCGCGCGGCGGCGTTTGAGCCTCCGCAGTGATGGGCTTCGTCGCTAAGGAACCGATGGTTTGCAGACTCTTCGCTGGAGGAGACTGGGTTCCAAACTTCAGTTCCGCGCCACCCTTGGTCGTCGCGCGGGTCTCCGAGATAGGCGACTCCCGCATGTTGGCCAACGCGACGGCAAGCTTGTTCCGGTACAACCGCTCCGACGCGGTTACCTTGGCGGCCTGGATCAACAGCATGCGCAGATATTTGCTGCCGTGCTTCAGACCAAGGGCCGCCGCCAGATGTGAACCGGCGCGGACGGGCTCATGGGCCGAGCCAGACAGGTCTGGT
>Ga0306920_100014416_pt1 | contig 10792 bp, 7 predicted proteins | sample flu12Cox44000170_FD_204666 | JGI IMG/M metagenome (GOLD analysis project Ga0306920, IMG submission 204666) | Lab enrichment of tropical soil microbial communities from Luquillo Experimental Forest, Puerto Rico - flux4day.12C.oxic.44.000.170 (v2)... | ecosystem: Environmental > Terrestrial >... | reverse complement strand
ACCTCCTCGAGGTCGCGCCCGCCAAGCCAAAGCACGGCGCGCTTCGCCCCTAGGCCAGGGGAGGCAGCCCAGGTGAGGAAATTGGCGAAATCGCCCAGCGCTCGCGAGCACACTACGTCCAGAGGGGCCACTTCCTCGCCAAGCTCCTCATAGCGGCTCACAAGCACGCGTGTGTCCGTAAGTCCAAGTTCTCGAATGACTTCCGCAATAAACGTAGCCTTTTTGATGTTGGATTCGACCAGGAACACCTGCAAATCCGGGCGCAGGATTTTGAGTGGAACGCCCGGAAAACCGCCTCCCGAGCCTACGTCGGCCAGCCGACAGTTTTCCACAGGCAAGAGTCTTGCTCCAAACATGGACTCGCAGAAGTGCCGATAAAGTATCTCCAGAGGATCGCGGATGGCGGTGAGGTTTACGTTATCATTCCAAGCCTGCAAAATCTCTGTATATTGTTGAATCTGCTCGACTTGTTTATCGTTTAGGGTCAGTAGAAACTCGCCAGCCGCGCGCTCGATCACCGCCCTCGAGGGGATCTTTCGAGTGCTAGTTGCCATAAAAGTCAATGCTCATGGACGGTTGTGCAAAACTACGTTTTTGTTCGGCGCTGCCACAAAGTATCGGGCGCCTGCAACACCGGCTACGATATCCAGAATGGTATGCCAAATCACCCCAGGAAAAAGACTATGATACGCGATTCTAACTACAGCGAAAAGCGCCCCGACAATCCCGGTCCCGATACTGCCGCTCTTCCCCTGGTAAAGATGCGCCGCTCCGAACAGGGCCGAAGATACCAGAATTACCGCCCAATTCGACAGACCCAGGCGGAACAGCGCCGCAATAGCGAAGCCGCGAAAGATGAATTCTTCGCAGATTCCGGCGGTGAAAGCCAGGGTAACAAAAAATAAAGTCTGCACAGCCGAGCGCGGGAACAGCCGCACTGCCATCGCTCGAAGCCTCTCTGCCGTCGGGTGATTCGTTCCTGCCATCCGCCGCACGTTCATCCAGTGTCCAGCCGCGATGAATGTCGCTCCGCCTGCCGAAAGCAGCACGATCGATGGGCTAAAAGCATTCATAACGCCAAGTTCAGACAGCGACATGCCGCGCCCAAACGCCCGCCACGCGACAAGGCCGGTCAATGCCCATTGAAAGAGAATGGTAGACGCGTACAATTGGATTCGCTCGCGTCCTGTGACTTCTGGAAGCGCCATTAGCTTTCGCATTCGCTCGCTTCCACGCCAGGGAAGAACCACGCCTAGAAAAAGGAAGATCAGCCAGAAGTCCCAGGTCATTCCACGATGTAAACACGCCGGTGCAACGGCGCGCAACTTCCAGTAACTTTGCACCAGCCGGTTTGCGCGGCGCTCCGCGCAAACTCCCAGCATCCTCTCTATAATGTTCAGGAACCTATGCAGGAGGCTGAGGTGACCGATCAGGTGAAACTGACATCGATGGCCAAGGCGGCGGGTTGAGCGGCGAAGCTGAGTCCTGGGACGCTGGACTCTGTTTTGCGGCAACTGCCGCGACAAACTGATCCCAACGTGCTCGTCGGTTTTGAGACCAGCGACGACGCAGGGGTGTATCTGATTGACCCGCAGACGGCGCTGGTGCAAACGGTGGATTTTTTCACGCCCATCGTAGATGACCCGCGTACGTTCGGAGAAGTCGCCGCGGCGAATTCGCTGAGCGACGTGTATGCAATGGGCGGGCGGCCAATTTCGGCTCTTTCGATAGTCGGTTTCCCAGAAAAAGGTGAACCCGAAATTCTGGCGCAGATTTTGCAGGGCGGCTTGGCGAAGATGATGGAAGCAAAGTGCACCGTGATCGGCGGGCACTCCATCCGCAGCGAAGACGTGCTTTTCGGTTACGCGGTTACGGGCCTGATCAATCCGAAACGCGTTTGGAAAAATGTCGGGGCGCTCGCAGCTGACGCACTCTTATTCACGAAACCGTTGGGAACCGGGGTCATTTCGACCGCGCTCAAGAACGACAAAGCGAAGGATGAATGGGTCAGAGCCTCCATTCGGTCCATGCGTACGCTTAACCGCGCGGCCGCCGAGGCCCTCCACGAAATCGAAGCGCAGGAAAAATGGCACGACGCGATTCACAGCGTTACTGACGTGACGGGATTTGGCCTACTTGGTCACGCGCGCGAAATGGCGCTGGGCAATCCGAAAAAGGGAATTCAACCGGTTTCACTGGAGATCGATCACCTAGCATTCAACTATTTGCCGGGCGCGCTCGACGCAGCGGAAGCGGGTCAAATTCCTGGCGGCCTGAAGAACAATCGCGAATTTGTCGGCGAATGCGTGGAGTTCGCTCCTTCGGTCTCACAAGAACATCGCCATCTACTTTTCGATCCTCAAACCTCCGGCGGCCTGCTCGTCTCGATCGCTGCGGCCGCTGTCGCCGACGCACTGGCGGCGTTAGAACGCTACGGCGTCCAGGCTAGCCGCGTCGGTTCGGCTCTGGCAAAAAAATCGCCGCTCATTCAGGTCAAATAACTGCATGATAAAAGTCTTCGTGCGTTCCTAAACACCCATGGACACCATCACCCACGGCATTGCAGGCGCGCTCATCGGCAAAGCACTGTGGTCTGGCGACAACCTGTTTCCGGTCCAGCCGATCGGCCGCGCACGCATCGTTACCTGGGCGTTAATGCTGGGCGCGATTTTTCCGGACAGTGACGTATTTCGCGACATTTTCTCACGCAATGATCTGTTAATGATTACCTGGCATCGCAGCCTCACCCACTCTCTGTTGCTGCTGCCGATATTTTCGCTGCTGCTTGCCGCCCTGACCCAATGGATCGGGCGTAAGTTCGGATGGGATCTGCCGCCATTCGCGACGCTGACGATTCTTTATGCCGTCGGCATTTTCAGCCACGTCTTGCTGGACCTGGTCACGACGTTCGGCACCATGGTGTGGTCGCCGTTGGCCTGGACGCGACCCGCCTGGGATCTCGTTTTCATTGTGGATTTCACATTCTCAGGAATTCTGCTCATACCACAGCTGCTGGCGTGGGTTCATCGCGATCCATTGCGTGCCTATCAGCGCGCAGGCTTGATGTGGATGCTGTTCATCCCGGTGACCTTTGCCATCGCCGCGATCGCGCGAATTGTCGGCGCGCCAATTTCCACGCGTGCTATTTGGATAGCCATCCTGAGCTGGTCGGCGATCTTTTTGCTACCGGTGTTTCGCTCTTGGGGTTCGCAACTGCGGCTGGCGACCTGGAATCGTGCTGGCGTTGCTCTGGCCTGCTTGTACCTCGCGCTGGCGGTTTTCGCTCATCACAGAGCGCTCGAACGCGTGAAGAGGTTTGTGGACTTCCAAGGAGCAAAAGTGGAGTCGATCGGTGCCCTCCCGTTGCCGCCTTCACTCTGGAATTGGGACGGCTTGGTTCGCACGCAGCGCGGCGTTTACGAATTGCGAATGGATTTAAGCCAACCTTCGGGAATTCCGGACGTCGGCGACGCTGCCGCTAGTTCCGACCCGGGCTTTACTTACAAATATTTTCCCGACGCCCCCGTGAACCGCCTGATTCAACAGGCGCGGCAATTGCCGGAAGTACAGAACGTCATGTGGTTTGATCGTTTTCCGGTCACCCAGTTTCACAAAGAGGGCGCGGAATCGGTGGTGGAGATTCTCGATCTGCGCTTTCCGCAGATCAGGCCAGACCGGCCGGCTTCGTTCACTTATCGGGTGCGGTTTGATGCGGCGGGCAGAGTGATGTCGCAAGGCTGGGCGCGGCGCTAATGCCAATTCGCTTCTGCCCGCAATTACCGCCCGGATTTCGTGTCCGCAGGGTGAATCACTACTTGCCGCTGCTCGCCCATTCCGATGCTTTCGGTGCGCACCCCAGGAAATTCCTGCAGGGCCAGATGCACAATGCGGCGTTCCCGCGCGCTCATCGGATTCAATTTGAAGGGTTGCCGCGAAGTTTGCACGCGTTCGGCCGCCACCCGAGCGGTCATTCTTAATTCTTCAATGCGCAGTGCGCGATAGCCTCCGCTATCCAAGAAAATCTTGTCTTGCCAGGGCGGCTCGAGCCGCAGCGCGCGCAACGCCAGATGCTCGATGGCCTGCAGCAGTTCCGCTCCCCGCTCCAGCAAAAGATCCTTGTCGCGTCCGCTCAGATCCGCGAACACTTCGGGGCCGCCCGCGTCGGACGCGGAACCTGCTGGCAGCGAATTCACCTTGATTCTCAATTCGAGTTTCGCTGCGCCAATAATTTCCTGAAGGAATTTCTGCAGCGACTCGGCAGCCGCTGAACGATTCAACACGCCATTTTCAAGCAGGTTTTTGGTCATCGGGGACGCGACGCGTCCCGGTATTCTACGATAGCTTCACCGTTGCCGCTTAGGATTTCTTGCCGCGCGGAGCTTTTACTGGAGCGACAATCGGGTGGGTGCGGTTCAGGTACCACTGTTGACCGATTCCGACCAGGCTGCTGGTCAGAATGTAGACCGCCAATCCGCTGGAAATCGGGAAGATGATGAACATTGCGGCAAAAGAAATCGGCATGAACTTCATCATCATCTGCTGCTGCGGATCGGTGGTGGTCATCGGTGTCATCTTGGATACCAAATACATCGAGACGGCCATGATGAACGGCAAAATATAGTATGGATCGCGCGCGGAGAGATCTTTAATCCACCCAAACCATGGCGCATGGCGCATCTCGATGGCCGAGCTGAGCGCGCGATTCAGCCCGAACCAGATGGGCATCTGCACCAACATCTGAAAACATCCGCCCACCGGATTGATGCCCTCGCGCGAATACACCGCCATCACTTCCTGATTCATTTCCGCTTTGCGCGGATCGTTTATCTTGTATTTCTTGTATTTTTCTTGAATCGCTTTGATTTCCGGCGCCACGCGCTGCATCTTCATGGTGGTCTTGTAGCTGGAGATGCGCAGTGGAAACAGCGCCATATTCGCGATCAGTGTCAACACCACAATCGCCCATCCCCAGTTGGGGATGAACGAATGCAGCCACTTCAGCGCGTGGAACAGCGGGTCAGCAACGATTTCCATCCAGCCGAAATTCACCAGCGCCTGCAGCGGCGGATTCATCCTCTTCAGATCGTCGTAGTCTTTCGGCCCCACAAACAGCCGCATGATCATCGGCTGCGCGGCAGTCGCTACCGCCACTTGCGGCACCGGCTCGGCTTTGTCTTCCGATTTGCCTTGGTTATCGGTGGTCTTGATGGTGTGCCAAGTTTTCCAGTAACGCGTTTCGATCGCGCCGGGCGGCGTTCCGACCGGCGCAAGGAATACCGCCGTGAAATAACGATCTTCAATACCCGCCCAATCCTTGCCGCCTTGCCACAGCGCGGGTCCCCACTTGCCGTTGTCATCCAGTTTTTTGTGAACAAATCCGTTCAGCTTGCCGCCCTCGCTGTAAAAAGTACTGACGGTTTCAACAGGAATGGGATTTTGCACTGTGGTGTCGCCAAAGCCGCCCAGCCATGAAAGTCCCGCGGTGACCGGCTTGCCGTCCAGTTTGGCGCTGACTTCGGTCTGCACCACATAGCTGTCGGTAAATCTGAAACGTTTGGCGATTTCCAGGTGGCCGTCGCTCCAAGCAAATTCCAGTTCGACCGGAGCTGCTAGGGTTTGCAGAGCAGGCTCGTTTTGTGAGGTTGCCACAAACAGTCCAGCATTGGCCGCCTGATCCAAATTCGGATCGCCCAGCGATACGCTCAGCGGCCAGGCATTCAGTTCTTCTGAAGCATCCTGATGCACCAAGTCCAGCACGCGCTGCGGCTTGGCGTCATCTTTGTATTTCTTCAATTGCCAGCTCTTGACCACACCGCCGCGATTGGAGAACTCCACGCGATACAAATTGTTTTCGACAACGACGGTGCGTTCCTGCTTATCGCTTTTTGCCGGGCCCGGAGGAGTCGTAGCCGCTGCGCCCATGCTGGTCGTAGCAAGGGCGCTCGTTCCGCCCAAAGGTGCTGCAGGCTGACCAGGACTCCGAGCAGCGCTGGCTGCCGGCTGGTTTGCTGGTTGCGAAGGAGGAGGCGCTTTGGGCGCGAAAAATTTGGCCCAAGCGATAATCACGAACATCGACAACAGCGAAGCAACCAGAATGCGAAGTTCCGGGCGAAGGCCCGTGTTCTTTTGCGGTTCACTCACAAACCTATCCCGTCCTTCGCAATCGTCGAATGGTCAATTGCATGATTGTTGGCGGCGTGAACGATATCCTTGTCCCGCTGAGCAGCGATGAAGAAGTTCGCATTAAACTCATCCGGAACCGGGTCGTATCCAAATTTTCCGGAGAAAGGATGGCAACGCGCCAGCCGCTTAGCGCCGAGCCACGCCCCGCGCAAAACTCCGAATCGCTCGATCGCCTGATACGCATAATGCGAGCACGTCGGCTCAAAGCGGCACGTCCCAGCAAACAACACCGACAAATAGGTCTGGTAGCACCGCAACGCAAACAATGCCATCCGCACGCCAACATTTCTGTCTCTGAATGTAGTGCCGGTCTTTGGCCCGACTGCCTCTTTTGTAGGGGCCCCGACCCGGTCGGGGCCTTCTTCTTGCTCGGTCATACTTTCAGCAACCGCAGCAGATCGGTCTCCAGCGCGGCAAACCCCGCGCCCTCCGCGCTGACTTTCGGGTGTATGACGAAATCCCATCCTACCGAAATCTCCTGGCGATGCAGCCGGACTACCTCTCGCGTACGCCGCCGCATGCGATTGCGCACCACCGCTCCGCCCAGTGCTCGCTTGATGCTGAAGCCGAAGCGGCTCTGCGGCAGGTTGTTGGCTTTCAAAAACACGGTGAAGTGGGAACTCGAGCGGCGCTTCCCGTTGCGATAAACAGCGTCGAAGTCCGCCTTGCGCACCAAACGCGCACCACGCGGATACTCCTGTCCATTCTTACTCGGGCGTGAGGCGATGGCGTCCCTTCTTGCGGCGTGCCGCAAGAACTCTACGGCCGCCTACCGACTTCATGCGCGCGCGAAACCCATGCGTCTTGGCTCGGCGTCTCTTGCGCGGTTGATATGTGCGCTTTGGCAAAACAATCCCCCTTCATCTATTCGTGTCTGAACGCTCGTCGCCGCTCTGTAGCGACGTCATCGCTCTAGCAAACACGCACTAGCAGCCTCAGTGGCTTACTCCGAATCATCAAGTGTACTTGCCCCGCGCCAGAAGGGTCAAGAATCACCAGGGGTAGGCTATAAGAAGGGGAAAAGTGATACACCCTGGTAGTCGGGACAACCGTGTGCGCTTTCTTCGCTAGCGGGTACTTGTACGGTAGTAAGGTTTTAGGTGTCGTTGACCCCGCGACCGTGCATGAATAGAATGCTCGGCAATGACAGAGCCCTCAGCCCTGCCCGGTCAAACCATCTCCCACTACCGCGTTCTGGAACGGCTCGGCGGTGGCGGCATGGGTGTGGTGTACAAAGCTCAGGACACGCGCCTCGACCGTTTTGTGGCTCTGAAGTTCCTGCCGGACGATGTCGCACGCGATCCCCACGCCCTGGAACGTTTTCGCCGCGAAGCCAAGGCCGCTTCCGCATTGAACCATCCTAGCATCTGCACCATTCATGACATCGGCGAGGAAAACGGCAAAGCGTTTATCGCTATGGAGTTCCTCGACGGGCAAACCTTGAAGCACTCCGTCAGCCGTCCCATGGAAATCGAAAAGCTTCTCGGCCTCGCCATCGAGATTGCCGACGGACTCGACGCCGCTCACGCTGAAGGTATCGTGCACCGCGACGTCAAGCCGGCAAACATCTTCGTCACCAAGCGCGGGCACGCAAAAATCCTTGATTTTGGCTTGGCCAAAGTCGCTCCAGGCAAGTCGATGATGACCAACGGGAATACGCAGGCCACGGCAGAAATCGATCCAGACCATCTGACCAGTCCTGGCAGCACGCTGGGAACGGTGTCGTACATGTCGCCGGAACAGGTTCGCGCCAAGGAACTGGACACGCGCACTGACCTTTTTTCGTTTGGTGTGGTGCTGTACGAAACTGCTACCGGCCAGTTGCCGTTCCGCGGCGAAAGCACCGGACTGATCTTTGAAGCAATTCTGAACCGCGCTCCCGTGCCTCCGTTGCGGCTGAATCCAGACCTGCCGTCCGATCTCGAGCGCATCATCTTGCGTGCCCTCGAAAAGGATCGCGAGCTCCGCTTTCAGCATGCCTCGGACATGCGGGCGGAGTTGATGCGCCTGAAGCGCGACACCGATACCGGCCGGGTTGCCGCTGCCAGCTCCGGCTCGGTGCCTATCGCGCGAGAAACTGCCTCTGTACCCGCAGCTGCGACGGCGCTCTCGGCGGCTCCTGCTGCTTCGGGTTCTGCGGCGGTAGCGGTCTCCTCCGGGGCGATTCCCGCGGCAGCTGGTTCCTCCGCATCGATTCCCGGTGTTTCTGCTGCTCCTATTGGAGTTGTGGCAGAGCAACAGCCCGAGAGTCGCGGTATCTGGAGAATTGTCATTCCTGCTGCCGCGGTTCTGCTCGTCGCGCTGACGGCTGGCGCGCTGTACCTTCGTTCGCATCGCGCCAAACCGCTCACCGACAAAGACACAGTCGTACTCGCCGACTTCACCAACAATACCGGCGATCCCGTTTTCGACGATACGCTCAAAACCGCGCTCAACGTCTCCTTAAACCAGTCTCCATTTTTGGACGTGCTCGCTGAGAACAAAGTGGCGGCGGCGTTGAAGTTGATGACGCGCACGGCAGACACCAAACTCACGCCGGAAGTGGCGCGCGAACTATGCCAGCGTGCCGGAAGCAAAGCCTATATCGCTGGTTCGATCGCGGGCCTCGGCAGCCAATACGTGCTCGCGCTGAAGGCCGTGAATTGCCAGAACGGCGACGTCCTGGCACAGAATCAGGTCACGGCGGCGTCAAAAGAGAAGGTCCTGGACGCCCTGGGCGAAGCGGCGACCAAGTTGCGCGGGGAGTTGGGCGAGTCACTCGCATCGGTCCAGAAGTTTGACGTGCCCCTGATCGAAGCCACTACATCGTCCGTGGAGGCCCTGAAAGCCCTCACGCTTGGCGAAAAAGCCCAAAGAGAAAAAGGCCAGACTGCAGCCCTGCCTTACTTTCAACACGCCATTCAACTCGATCCGAAGTTTGCTGTTGCCTATCGAGCGGTGGGTACTGCGTACAGCAGTATTGGCGAGCAGGGGCGGGCCAGCGAATACTTCACCAAGGCCTTCGAGTTGCGGGAACACGCCAGTGAACGCGAGAAACTGACCATCACCGCTGACTACTACGGAAACGTAACTGGTGAGCTCGAAAAAGCGGCGCAAACCTGGCAAGAGTGTATAGAGAGCTATCCGCGACGCTATAACGCGTACAACAGTTTGGGTATCGCCTATAGCACGTTAGGGCAGTACGACAAGGCAGGCGAAGCCTTTCAGCAGAACATCGGGCTCGACCCCAATAACCACAGTCCGTATGGAAACTTGGCTAACAGTCTGCTTGCCTTACAGCGGTTCGATGAAGCGAGGCTCACAATCCAGCAGACACGGGCCCGAAAGTTCAGTGATCTCACATTGGGCAATGCGCTCTACGCGCAGGCCTTTCTCGGCTCGGATTCTTCGGCCATGGAAGAGCAGCAGAAATGGTATGCCAGCGGGCCCGACTATGAGAACAATGGTCTTTCGCTCGCCTCCGATACGGAAGCCTACGCAGGCCATTTGAGCAAGGCACGAGAACTGAGCAAGCGATCGGTCGAGTCCGCAATTCACGCGGACAACAAGGAAGGTGCAGCCATCTGGCACGAGAACGCCGCGTTGCGTGAAGCTGCCTTTGGCAATCTGGCGGAAGCGAAGCGGGAGGCAGCAGATGGCTTGAGCCTGACTCTTACCAGTCAGGCTGTCAACTTGGAAGCAGCGCTGGCTTATGCAATGGCGGGCGATTCGGCGCGCGCCGATTCCATGGCACAAGACTTAAACAAGCGTTTGCCGCTCGATTCGCAAGTACAGTCGCTGTGGCTGCCGGCCATTCGAGCGCAGGCGGCCCTGAACCGGAAGGCCTCTGCCACAGCCATCAGCAGCCTGCAGCCCGCCACACCTCCGATCGAGTACGCGCAGATCGCGTTCGTTAACAATATTTCCTGCCTGTATCCGACTTACATTCGTGGTGAAGCATATATGGCAGCGAACGACGGGAAATCGGCGGCCGCCGAGTTTCAGAAAATTCTGGATCACAGCGGTCTCGTCTGGAACTGCTGGACGGGAGCGTTGGCGCGTCTGGGAGTGGCGCGAGCAAACGCCTTGCAAGCCAAAACGTCGCAAGGCGCCGATTCCGACCTCGCCCGGACTCGCGCCCTCGCCGCCTACAAGGATTTTCTCGCGCTCTGGAAAGATGCCGACGCCAACGTCCCCATCCTCAAAGAAGCCCAAGGGGAGTTCGCTAAACTGCAATAGTTCGGAGAGCGTCACAACAAATCTGTCTACGTGCCTGATAAATCGGAGCGCCGGTAAAAGTGGGGTTTTAGCACTCAAGCTTCTAGCTAGCGAAGCCACGCCAACTCGAAATACCAGCGGGGAAAAGTGATACACCCTGGTAGTCGGGAGTCGCGCTTGGTGCCTCGGCGTTGAATCAAGTAGAATTCACACGTTCACACCCAGGGAAAGTCTTATCTCACTTAGTCGTGGTGGCCAATTATGTCTAATTCAAACCGGCTGGTCGACCCTGGCCCGATTCTGCAAACTGCATTCGCTTTTTGGTCGTCAAAGGTGCTTCTAACAGCGGTGCAATTTGGATTGTTCACGGTACTCGCAGATCGACACATTACAGGGGCAGAACTCGGCGCAG
>Ga0306920_100014415_pt1 | contig 10792 bp, 9 predicted proteins | sample flu12Cox44000170_FD_204666 | JGI IMG/M metagenome (GOLD analysis project Ga0306920, IMG submission 204666) | Lab enrichment of tropical soil microbial communities from Luquillo Experimental Forest, Puerto Rico - flux4day.12C.oxic.44.000.170 (v2)... | ecosystem: Environmental > Terrestrial >... | reverse complement strand
CTGTAAAACCAGCGGGCCAACAGGCGAAGGTGTTCCCCAAGCTCTGTCGCGGATTGCCGTGGAGGTCCGGTTGAGGGCAGGGTACTCATGACGTTCTCCAGATAGTCGCGCACGGTCTCTTCGGCCGAGCGCGGCCGGCCGGTATCGCCAAACTGCAGCGCACAAGGCTCGACGAGCCTCCCGCTGCGCACGCCAAACATGCCGATGGTCTGTTCCTCGGCCATGCGTTGCAGAATCACCGCATTGAGATCCTGCACGCGGCGCGCAATATCCGGACCGGCGCGCAGTGCGGCGTCCAGTTTTTCAACCTTCTTGTGAATCGCTGCTGCCCGCTCAAAATCAAGTTCCTCGCTGGCGCGTCCACGTTCTTGTTCATAATTCGCACGCAGCGAACCGCCATTGGTTTGCAGGAACTCCACAAGACGGTTCACTTCCACGTCGTACTCTTCCTTCGTACAGCCAGCGAAACACGGGGCCAGACACATCTTCATCTCCGAATAGATGCAGCCTGGAAACGACGGATCGCGCCGGATCTTGATCTGGCAGCGCCGCACCTTGAAAAAATCCAGCACGCTGTCGGCATAACTTTGCGCTGCTTTTCGGGAAGGGAAGGGGCCGTAGTAAATGCCGCCGGCCGGTTCGCCGTGCTCATTCACAGAGATGTGCCGGGTCACGTAACACCGGGGGTAGGCGTTACCCAGGTTGATCTTCAGCACCGGCGAAGGCCGCAGCCGCATCAGGTCGCGGTACCGTTTCGGGAAATACTGCCGCGCAATGCGGTAATAGGCGAGCGACTGTTCGAACGCGGAGCTGGTCACCCGATAGCGGACCTGCCGCGCGAAATCTCTCAGGTTCAGCCGCTTGGAACCGGGGTCGGCCGGGCTGAGCAGGCGCTGCAAGCGGCGCCGCAGATTGGCTGTACGGATCAGGTGAGGCTCCGCATTCGCTTCGCGGGCTTGGATCAGGCAAACCGCCGGGCGCTCCGGAAGCAGGGAGAAGAATTCTTCGTCTTTGTCAGCATCGAATTCGAGGCCAGCGTCCGGTTCGAGCACAGGGTCAGGATACTACGGAGCGCGGCGCTTCGCCGCCAAAGAAGACCTCACGCTTTCTGCAAAGCGGCAACGCCGTGTAATTCCAACGAACGCAGTTTGGCGCGCATCTCCCGTCGCGAAAGGTACTCGCGAAACAACACCGTCGGCGGCAGCCCTCGCCAGGCCATCAGTGCCGCACCCTTCCAGGTCAGCTCGTAGGATTCTCCATCGTGCGACAATTTCATATAGCCCAGTTTCCGGTGACGCGGGCCGTAGTTTTCAAAGGTGCGCGCCAGGCGGAGAATTTCCTGTCCCTTTGTCTCGGGAACCGCCCAGTCGCCTCCCGCGTGTTTTTCAATCAACAGGTGATGCAAGCGGTAGAGTTCGCGGGGGTCTTGAATCTCCGGGAAGCGGAACACCTGCGTAGGTTTCGCGTCCGGGGTCAATGGAATAACACCGTTGTTGTTGGTTTCAAGTGTTAGTCCCTTCGAAAAGTTCGTGGAGAATTCCAGATAACTGTCGGTGGCCCCGGGTGCGCAGGAGACGGTCAGGTTCGCAAAGTCGTTCGTGTCGCGGTTGCAGCAATACCCAACAATCTTCCGCGTAAAGGCGGGAACTTCGCCGAAGTCGTAGCAGCCCAGGAATTCGAATCCCAGCGCCTCTAGCTGCGGCACGACCGGCAGGATGCGCTCTGCCGCTGTCGGTGGCAATTCCGTTTTCGTCATCAAGTTAGGCTGGCAACGGGCGGCGAATCGGAATGTCCGATGTAGGGCGATCGGCGCGGCCAAATGCAGAAGGCCGAGAAGGCCGATGGCATTTATTAGAATGGTGTCGAGCATGTGCTTTCTTGTCGCGGCGCGCGCGACCTCTCCGTCAACCTGACGTGTTCCTTGCTTTCATTATTGAGGAGAGAGAGGGGGAAAGGCGGGCGTGTGTCAGTCTGGTCAATAATGTTTACGCACGGTGAGACGCGACCGCGAACAGGCCACTGGCAGAGGGCTCAAGCGGAGTGTTAGCCCTTCAACAGCCAGCCGGCGATCACCAGTCGCTGGATTTCGCTGGTGCCCTCATAGATTTCGGTAATGCGCGCGTCGCGGTAGGCGCGCTCGACCGGATATTCCTTGCTATAGCCGTAGCCGCCGTGGATCTGGATGGCCTTGTGCGCAACGCGGGTGGCCATCTCGCTGGCAAAAAGCTTGGCCGTCGCCGCTTCCTGGCTGAAGCGGCCGCCCGAATCCTGTTTCCATGCCGCCTTCCGCACCAGCAGGCGTGCTGCGTCAATCTCGGTGGCCATATCCGCCAGCATGAACTGGATGGCCTGGAATTGCGAAATGGGATGGCCGAAGGCCATGCGCTCCTGCGACCAGTTAAGCGCTGCCTCAAATGCTCCCTGCGCGATGCCCACCGCCTGCGAAGCAATCCCGATACGTCCGCCGTCGAGTGTGGAAAGCGCCACCTTGTAACCTTCGCCTTCGTTGCTGACGCGGTTGCTTAGAGGCACAACGCAATCGGTGAAGATCAGTTCGCTGCACGCGGTGGCGTTGATGCCGAGCTTTTTCTCTTCCTTGCCAACCTTGAATCCCGGCGTACCCTTCTCGACCACCATCGCGGTGATGCCTTTTTCGCCCTTCTCGGGAGCCGTGTTGGTGTAAACGATCGCAGCGTCGGCCGCGCCGCCGTTGGTGATCCAAGCCTTGGTGCCGTTAATGACGTAGGTGTCGCCTTTTTTCACCGCCTTGGTTTGCAGCGCAGCTGCGTTCGAACCGGCTTGTGGCTCGGTCAGTGCGTAGCATCCGATCTTTTCTCCGCGCGTGAAGGGCCGCAAGAATTTTTCCTTCTGCTCGTCGGTGCCATAGCGGTGAATGGGGTCGCAAAACAGGGAATTCTGCACGCTCAGAATCACTCCGGTCGAGGCACAGCAGCGCGAAATCTCTTCGATCACGATGGCGTAAGCCGTGTGATCAAAGCCCGCACCGCCGTCAGCCTCGGCAAATGCCACGCCGGTTAGTCCCAGCTCCGCCGCCTTGCTGAACAGAGCCCGTGGAAACTCTCCTGTTTCGTCGTTGTGCTTTGCGAGCGGTCGCACCTCCGATTCAGCAAATTCCCGCACACTCTTCTGCAATAGTTTTTGGTCTTCGGTGAGTTCCAGTTGCAAAATGACGCTCCGGCCGGCGCAGCAAACCGAGGTTGAAGTTATGATTTTAGCTTGCTCTCGGTCCGATAGCCACAACGGCAGAATGCTAAGCCTTCATCGCCTTGCTGAGGCGGTCGTAGGTGGTATGTAATTCCTCAGGATGTACGCGTGTTTCGCCGGTCACGGTCATAAAATTCGAATCGCCATACCACCGCGGCAGCATGTGCAGATGCAAATGTCCCGTGACGCCGGCACCCGCGGCCCTGCCCAGGTTCATCCCTAAGTTGATTCCATCGGGTTTGTAAGTCGCACGGAAGATGGTCTCGATCTTCTGCGCCAGGGCCATGATTTCCTCGAGGGCGCCCGGCTCGCACAAATGGAGCTCTGCCACGTGCGCGTAGGGCACGATCATCACGTGGCCCGAGGTGTAAGGAAAGCGGTTGAGGATCACGAACGATTTCTTCGCCCGATGGACGACCAGCGTCTCGGCGTCCTGGTTCCGTGCCAGCGCGTCACAAAAGATACACTCCGGCTGTTTCCCCGCAGCCGCCTCGGCCATGTACTGGTAACGCCACGGCGTCCACAGATAGTCCATCGTCGTCGGTCCTCACTGGGTGTTCTTCACAAGCGCATAGTGTATGACGGGATAATAGAGGGCAGTGAGCGGAAAACAGCAACCCGCATTTTCAATCGAAAAAAACGCCCCGGAATCCCGGGGCGTTCTATCGGTCGCAAATCCCAAAAAATCCAGGCCCGCTACGATGCCGCCTCGCTTTGCGCCGCCGCGGTATTCACGAAATCCTTGAGTTCCTTGCTGGGCTTGAAAAACGGAATCTTTTTCGCCGGCACTTCCACTTTCTCTCCGGTCTTCGGATTCCGCCCGATACGGCCCCGGCGTTGGCGGGTGCGGAAGCTGCCGAACCCGCGGATTTCGATTTTGTCGCCTTTCTGCAAGGCGTCAATGATGCTTTCGAAAATCGTCTCCACGATAGTTTCGGACTCTTTGCGTGGAAGCTCCGTCACGCGGAGAACTTCCTCGATCAGGTCGGCCTTGGTCAGCGTCGGTTGCTTTGTCATCGGTCTCTGCCTCTTTAGTCGGGAACCGCTGGTGCCGCACAACTCTATGGGGCAAGGCGACTTAGAGGGACAACCCCTGCCCGGATGTCCCCCTGTCTATCATTAAAATGACCCGCAGGTAAATGAATTTATCTGATGAATCACCTGGGCGGTTGAACTTGCAATCAGCTGCCGGCTCTTACCGCGAAGCCAGCTTCTGCTTCAGGGCATCGCCGATCGTGGCCGTCGCCGAAGACTTTGCCGACTTGTACTGCTCGATCTCCTTGCGCTCCTGCTGTCTCACGGCCGCGCGGTAGCTCAAGCCGATACGTCGGGTTTCCGGGCTGATCTTGATGATCTTGAAGTCGTATTCCTTGCCGGGTTCAAGAGGGCCTGCGCTCTTGAGCGGACCGGTTGTTGGCCGGAAGCTGCTGGGACCTTCGTCGCGGCGCCGGCGGTCTTCGATCTCCGTGTTGTGGCAGAGGCCTTCGATGTTTTCACCGAACTCCACAAACGCGCCGAAAGTGGCGATGCGCGAAACCTTGCCGCGCACGATATCACCCACCCTGTGCTGCTTGAACCAGTCCGCCCAAATGTCGTTCACCTGCTTCATGCCTAACGACACGCGGCGGTTCTCCGCGTCAATGCGCAGCACCTTGGCGGTCACAGGTTCGCCCTTCTTGAACACCTCGTGGGGATTCTTCACACGGCCAGTCCAGCTGACATCGCCCACATGCACCAGCCCGTCGAAGCCTTCTTCGATTTCCACAAACGCGCCGAACTCGGCAATGTTGCGCACCTTGCCGGTGACGACCGTGCCCACAGGATACTTTTCTGCAACCAGCAGCCATGGATCCGGCTGCGCCTGCTTCATACCCAGCGAAACGCGCCGGTCGCTCGGCTTGATGTCGAGAACCACGACGTCCACCTCTTCGCCAACCTTCACTAGCTTCGAGGGGTGCGTGGGCTTTTTGGACCACGACATTTCGGTGACATGCACAAGGCCTTCGATGCCTTGCTCGAGTTCCACGAATGCGCCGTAATCGACCACACCGACGACTTTGCCCTTGTATTTCCCGCCGGCCGGGTAGCGCTGCGCTGCGTCAATCCACGGATCCCTGCTCAGTTGCTTCAGACCCAGCGAGACGCGCTGCTTGTCCTTGTCGAATTTCAGGATGATGACGTCGAGTTCGTGTTCCGGCTTCACTACGTCGCTCGGGTGCCGCACGCGGCCCCAACTGAGGTCGGTAAGATGCAGCAGGCCGTCAATTCCGCCCAGGTCCACAAATGCGCCGTACTCGGTCACGTTCTTCACCGTGCCGTGCAGCACCTGGCCCTCGCTCAGCTTTTCCATTAGCTCGGCGCGCTTGGCATGCAGCTCTTCCTCAAGCAGTGCGCGGCGGCTCACCACAACGTTGCCGCGGCGACGGTTCAGCTTGGTGATACGCACCTGCACTTCCTGGCCGAGCAAGCCGTCCAGGTTCTGGGTCGGGCGCAGGTCGTATTGCGAACCCGGCAGGAACGCGCGCACACCGATGTCCACTACCAGGCCCCCTTTGATGCGGTCGACAACCTTGGCCGTGATGGTCTCTTTCGCCTTAAACTGCGCGTCTATCTTTTCCCAGGTGCGGCGACGCAGCACCTTCTGGTAGGAGACGATGACGAAGTTGTCCTTGGTCTCGCCGGTGCGCTGCACCTCGATCGTCGCATTTGGGTCCGGACGGGGAATTTCGGTTTCCGTGAACTCCGCGGCAGGGATCAGGCCTTCGGTCTTTCCGCCGAGGTCGACGACCACGCCCTGTTCGGTGTAAGCGACCACCTTTACTTCGACAATTTCGTTCTGTGAAGCCGGCTCCTGCGGCTCGCCGTACTGGTCGATGAGCTTGCTCATCTCCTCGGCGCTAGCGGCCTCTTCGGCAGCAGCGGCGGCTTCAGCGTCGGCGGCGGCCGTCTGTGCCTGGGCCTCGGCATGGGCGTGCGCCTGATCGGGGTTTGCCTGGTCGACGACAGCCGGCTCGGGCGCAGGTGAACCTTCGGCCGCTTCTGCGGCTCGGACCGTTTCTGGGTGTTGGGGAGTTTCGTTTTCCTGGGCCGGTGCAGTTGCTGCGGACGATACGGGGTTGTTGTTATCTGAAAACATCATGAATCGCCTCCGGGATATGCATCCCTGATTTTTGTCGAGTCAATCCTTGCCGAATCCCAACCGGGGTAAATGCAAGGAGGGGTTACAACGCGGCAGTGAGGACAAGCAACTGCTCGAAGTAACTCGGTCTCTATCTACGAAATGCTGCAAACGTCGCGGACGCGCTACAGCCCTAAAAGGATACTCGCCGCGCAAACCCTGTGTCAATCAAGCACGATTGCGCCGGGACGGATCTCGACTAGGCGTCCTGTGGGACCAGTTCCTGCCCGGTGACAACTGAACTTCAGGCCAGTTACAGCCGCTCAAACGCGCTTGCACCATGACTGCGTGGTGAAAACACCGGCAAGCCATTCGCTTTCGATAACCGCCGCGAGAGTTTTAGGCGCCGCTGCGCTACTTTTCTTCCTGTGCGCGTTCCCAGTCCACTCACAGCAGCAAGTTCCCACGCGGGACGACACCCTCGCTCTGGCCGTGGATTCGACCGAAGAACCACGGAAGACGGAATCCATAGTGGAATCGCCCGTCCCCGTGAAACCGTCTAACCCTGTTCCCAATGACCGCTTGTTTTTCGTCTTGCCGAACTACCTCATGGTCGAAGGCCCGAATCGCGTTCCGTCGCTCCCAGTGAAGACCAAGTTTTTGTTCACCGCCAAAACCATGTCCGATCCGGTCACCATTTCGTTTCTGGGAGGCATCGCTTTGATCGGGCAGGCTCGCGACAGTGCCCCGATTTACGGCCAGGGGCTCAAGGGTTACGGAAAGCGCTACGCCGCTGTCTATGCGGACACCGGCATCGGCACCCTGATGACCGCCTCTGTGTTCCCTATGGTATTGCATCAGGACCCGCGCTATTTTCAGCTCGGCTCGGGAGGCTTCCGGCGCCGCACGCTCTATGCTCTCAGTCGCATCTTTGTCACCCGCGGCGACAGCGGGATGTGCAGTTTAACTATTCCGAGATCGTCGGTAACGGTGTCGCCGCCGGCATCTCGAACTTGTACCATCCAGAAAGCCAGCGCACCCTTGGCAACACCATGGGCGTCTGGGCCAGCGACACAATGCTAAATGCGCTGTGCAATGTCGCCAAAGAATTCTGGCCCGACATCCGCCACAAGCTTCGCAAGCCCCAGGATGGAAGCAATCTTCTGACCGGGAAACGCTGATCGAAAAAGGGAATTACGCCCGGGCGCGGCCGGCTTGCCGCGCTTCCCGGCGAAAATCAGGCGCATGGACTTCGATCGTGCGGCACATTTCGTACAAGCGTGAGCGCATCCGCGCGCCTATGCGGTCCGCCAACGAGTCTTCCCTCACAGCGACACGCTGCCCTCCGGGCAGGCGCGCTCCGGGCTCAGGCCCAGCCGCTTCATCCAGATAGTTCGTCGTCAGAATCGTCATGCGCTTTTCGTTATAGCGCGCATTGAGCACCAGGCCAATGATGTCGAGCACCCAGGCCGACGGTTTGCTCGCCCCCAGATCGTCGAGCACCAAAATCGGCGCCGTGCGAATCGGCTCGAGGACACCCATTTCCGTGGACTCGCTTGCCGGGTTATAGCTCGCTTGAATCTCCTTCAGCAATTCGCGGTAGTCGCAAAACATGCCATTGTGTCCGCGACGAATCAAATCCTTCAGCGCTGCCACGGCCAGGTGCGTCTTTCCGACGCCCGAAGGACCCATAAGCAGCAGCCCTTTATCCGTGCCTGGATAGTCGCGCACAAACGCCTGCGTCAGCAGTTTTGCTTGCTTTAGCGACTGTTCATGCTGGGGGGTCCATGTCCGTCCGTCGGCCAGATCCGTCGCATAACTCTCGAAATCGCAGTGCTCATAGCGCTTCGGCACCCTCGCGCGCTCCATCACCTTTTCCGCGCGTTCTTCGCTGCCGCATTCGCAAGGCACGGCCACCTGCCCCGGGGCTCCAGCCTTTCTTGGCATCAGCCGCCACCCCGTTCCCTTGCACAACGCGCAATCTTCTCGAGCCATGTTCTCCCTTGAACTCTCTCGCCATCATACGGCCCCGCCGTGCCTGCAACAATCCGCCCAACTGCGGAAATCTGTGGAGAAAAAAGCGAGCAGGATTCGGCCAACCCATCGAAAGCAAAACAAAAAAGCCTCGCGTCGATCGAGGCTTTTGCTTCCTGCCAATTCGGGTTCAAGTCGCTGGTTGCAAGTCACGTTCTGACAATTCTTGGGCCTGTCCGCACGATTGCATGCTTCGGCGCTTTTTCCTCCGGCTGCGACGCCATCCGCGACAATTCTTGCTGCACCACGCGGGCGAATTCACCCATCTGCCGTTCCATCTCGATCATTTTCTCCCGCATATTCAAAATAATCTCGATGCCCGCGAGGTTCACGCCCATATCGCGGGCCAGGGTCAGAATCACGTCCAGGCGCTCAAGGTCCGTATCGGTATAGAGTCGCGTATTCCCCTGCGAGCGTGACGGTTTCAGCAGGCCAACGCGTTCATACAGCCGCAGCGTTTGTGGATGCAGTTTATAAATTTCCGCCACGGCACTGATCATGTACCCGGCTTTCGCCCGTTTTCGATTCTTTGGAGGCATCGTCATACCCCCGCCTTCTCGAACAAATCTTTCCGGGGATCGGCCGGCGCAATCTCTTCGAGTTCTTTCATCAGATTGCGCACCCGCTCATCGGTCGGCTCCGGCACCACCACCTGGATCTCCACGTACTGGTCGCCGCGTTCGCCGCTCCGCGCGCTCGGTACGCCCTTTTCCTTCAGTCGCAGCGTCCGTCCGCTGTTTGTTCCCGGTGGGATGCGAACCAGCGATCGCCCGTCGATCGTGGGCACCTGCACCTTCGCGCCCAGCGAAGCCTCCGCCACCGTCACCGGCACCTTGGTGTAGAGATCGTTGCCGCGCCGCTCGAAAAACTCGTGCGGCTTCACCATCACCTTCAAATACAAATCGCCCGCCGGTGCGCGCATGGTTCCCACGTTTCCTTTTCCCGGCACGCGCACACGCCCGCCATTTGCAACGCCAGCCGGAATGCGCACGTCAATTGTCTCCGACCGCCGCACGCGCCCTTCGCCGCCGCAGTTTTTGCACATGGTCCGGAGCTTTCCGGTGCCGCCGCAGCGGTTACACGGCACATTGAACCGCATCTTGCCCGCGGTCTGTTGAATTTGTCCGGTGCCGTTGCAAGTCGGGCAGGTCTGCGGCGTTCCCACGGCTCCGGTGCCGTGACACACATTGCAGCTGTCCAGCCGCGTGATTTGCAGTTTTTTCACCGCGCCACGCACGGCGTCCCAAAAATCAATTTCGATCTGATATTCCAGGTCGCTGCCGGCCTCTTCTTCTGGTTCCATCGAGGCGGCGCGCCCGCCGCCAAAAAACTGGCTGAACAGGTCGCGGAAGCTCGATCCCGTGGCTTGCCCACCGCCGCCTGCGCCACCGCCAAAATCAAATCCGCCAAAATCAAAATTGACGTTGCCCTCGCCCGCATCAGCGCCCCCTGGATACCCCGGAGGCGGTGCGTTCTCGCTGTAGAACCCGTACTGGTCATACATCTGCCGCTTCTTGGCGTCTGAGAGGACATCGTAGGCTTCCTGCAGCTGCTTGAACTTTTCTTCCGCGGCCTTGTCGCCAGGATTCAAATCGGGATGATACTTGCGCGCCAGCTTTCGAAACGCCGCGCGAATCTCTTTCGCCGTGGCCTTCTTCGAAACACCCAGCAAGTCGTAGTAATCTTGTTTCGTGCTTGTTGCCATGCTCGCTCTTGTAGCGGCGAATGTTTCACTCCCGCCGCGGTCTCCATCAGAAAAATGGGCCCAACACCGGTTGCATCACAATGCCGCGTGCTGGACCCAGATTTTTGATCATCGGTTCACCGAAAGGGTCCGCGCGATGCGAACTCTTCCTGATTGCTGGTCATCAACTGCTTGCAGCTAGCCTTAGTTCGGCTTTTTGCTTTCGTCGACGTCCACATATTCGGCGTCAATCACATCGCCGGGCTTCTGGCCCGCGCCGCTGCTTGCGCCGGAGGACCCGGAGCCTGCACCTGCGCCTGCGGCGCCGGCTTGTTCCGCGCCGGAAGCCTGCTTTTTGTACAGCTCCTCGGCCATCTTGTGCAGTGTCTTCTCCACGTTCTCGGTCGCGCTCCGCAGCCGTGCCACGCCGCCTTCGTTGACCGCCTTTTTGGCGTCTTCGATGGCCGCTTCGGCCTGTTTCACATCGGCGTCGTTCAGTTTGTCGCGGTTTTCGCGGATGGTCTTTTCGGCCTGGTACATGATACCGTCCAGACGGTTGCGTGCTTCCACCTCTTCCATACGCTTGCGGTCTTCTTCCGCGTGAGACTCGGCCTCGGTGCGCATCTTTTCGGCCTCTTCCTTGGTCAACCCAGTCGAAGCCGTGATGGTGATCTTCTGTTCTTTGTTGGTGGCCTTGTCCTTCGCGCTCACATTCAGGATGCCGTTCGCGT
>Ga0306920_100014414_pt1 | contig 10792 bp, 7 predicted proteins | sample flu12Cox44000170_FD_204666 | JGI IMG/M metagenome (GOLD analysis project Ga0306920, IMG submission 204666) | Lab enrichment of tropical soil microbial communities from Luquillo Experimental Forest, Puerto Rico - flux4day.12C.oxic.44.000.170 (v2)... | ecosystem: Environmental > Terrestrial >... | reverse complement strand
TGGCGAGGACGGCGACGATCATGAGAAGAGTGAGAAGCGCCAGGATGGGAGCGCTCGAGACTGCAAGACCGGCCGTATGGATGAGGCCTCCGAAGCCGACGATAACGAACATCTCCGCGACGACCATGGCGCGGATGGCATGCACCAGTCCGATGCGCGCACCGGCAAGAAGGAAGGGGTAAAGGCCGGGCAAGACAATCTTCCAGAACCGGCGCAACCCGCCGGCGCCAAATGATCGCCCTACATCGATCCAGCGCGGCTCGAGGCCGCGCGCCCCCTGATAGGCCGTCAAGGTGATGTACCACACTGATGCAATGAACACGACGGCAACACGGAACCAGAAACCTGTGCCAAGCAGCAGGATGAGAAGGGGAACCAGGGCGGCGATCGACGTGACGATGAACATCGACAGCCAGGGATGCAGCAGTACGTCGGCGAGCCGAGAACGGCCCATAAGAACGCCCAACGGCATACCGACGAGACAGGCCAGAACCAACCCGAACAGCATCTGCCGCAACGAGGCCAAGAGCTCCGCCATCACTTGTCCGCCGGAGAGCATGGCGTAGAGCTCACGCAACACGGAGCTGAGCGGCGCGAACAGCGCATCGCCCATCGTGCGGCCCAAGAGCTCCCAAATGGCGAGCGCGGCAAGGATGCCGACGATGCGATTAATCCAGGTGCTGCTCATGATTGCGCCGCCCTGATGTGCCAGGGCATCAGGCGCGGCTCGAGCGCCTTCAATCCCTCCTGGGAGAGGAGGCCGAGAACACAGAGCAGCAGGATGACCGCGAGCAGACCGGCCGTATCGAACCGGCTGGCGGCATCCTTCATGACCTTGCCGAGATTGACCGCGGCAAAGAACAGCTCCGCCGTGATCATGCCATTGATGGCGCGGACCAGGCCGAGCCGCAGGGCCGTAAAGACGAACGGCAGAGCGGCAGGCAGGACGACGCTGCGCAGCATCTTGTGCCGTCGCGCGCCGAAGGATCGTCCGACATCGATGAGTCCTGGATCGAGATTCCCGGCGCCTGCGGAGACCGTCACGACGATCTCGAAGATGGCCATGAGGAATACGAGGGCGACGCGCGCCTCGAAGAACAATCCGAACCAGATGATGATGAAGGGCACGAAGGCCACCGGCGGCACGGCATAGATGGCATTCATCACCGGCTCGACCATCTCCGAGGCGCGCTTGCTGCGCCCGATCAGGAATCCGAGCGGGACGCCAACCAGGATGGCCAGCGCGTAGCCGAGCATGAGGGCGCCCAGGGATGCCAGGAGGGCGAGCGACAGCTCGCCGGAGAGCAACCCGTGAACCATGCGAACGACCACCGAAGACGGAGGCGCGAAGACGATCCCGGGTAGCGCTCGGGCATAGAGCTCCCACAGGGCGAGCCCCATAAGGAGCGAGAGCGCGTACAGGGGTGCCTGGTGCCTCAAGCGCATCGCGTCATTCCTGCCACGATGCCGGCGGCCGCAAGCGCAGCGGACGACGCGTCCCTTCGTTCAGGCCGCAGGAGAGGGGCAATCGAGCTGACGTCGGGGCTCGCGGAAAGCGATCGCACCGCGTTGAGCAGAGAAGCCGTGCGCGCCGCGCCCAAGACGTCGCCGGCATTGGCGTGGAACTTGGCTTCGACGGCAGCGCGCGGGATGGGATCGCTTGCCGCACCGGGAGGATTGCGGCTCAACCCCTCCAGCATCCGCCCATCCCGCGTCAGAACGCCAATTCGGTGCGGCCACGCCGCTGGATACTGCGCCTCGAGCTCCTCGCTGTGAACGACACGGATCCTCGCCGCGAGATCGCGCACACTCGCCTCCCGATATGCACCTGCATCGAGCGTGGCGAGATCGATGGTGCCGCGCGTAAGCAGCAGCGCCGCGCAGGTCTGATGGCTGAGAAGTGCTTCGCTGCGAGACGTAACATGCGGCCGGTCGGAGACCTCGATGGACCGGCGAAAGGTCGTGATCTCGATGCGCTCAACGTCGCGCGCCGCGAAGGCGTGCTCCCTTTGCAGCCGGGCAAGCACCGCCAGCGGGCCATGCGTGAACCGGCAGGTCGGCAACGGCTTGATGGCCGTGTCGGCGAACAGGTAGTGCGATCCGAGCCCACGCAACGCGTTGGAGAAATCTGCACCCGGCACGGTGATCGTGCCGAGGCCGAACTTGCCGTCGAGCACCCCCGCGGGGCCTGCGAGCCCTGCTGCGGCAAGCTCGGCAGACAGCACGCCCGCCAGGGCGGCGTGTGCTCCATTCAAAGCCGAGTCGGAAATGGAGCCGTCGATTTGATACTGCCTCAGGCCGGATGCCATGCCGCCGGCAATGCCCATGGCGCCGGTCAGCGCCTTGGGATCGAGCCCACGGACCTTGCCCGCTGCCGCAGCGGCGCCGAACACATTGCACGTCCCGGTCGTGTGGAAGCCCGCAGCATAGTGGGCCGATCCGAATGCTGCGACGATGCGCGCGACGACCTCGTATCCGGCGAGAATCGCGGCAAGCAGGGTGGTGCCGGACGTCTTATAGGCTTCGGCGCTCGCGAGAGCCGCGGCGGTGATCACTGAGCCGGAATGGATCGGGCCCGCATCCAAGGTGTCGTCGTATGAATGGATGCGGCCGTGAAAAGCGTTGAGGAATGAAGCATGGGCCGGGGGCAGACGCAGATCGGTGGCGACGACAGTTGAGGCCGCCTCGCCGCGCCAGCGCCCGATGGCTTCGATTGCAAGTGGGGACTCGCGCGCCGTGGTGCCGGCGCACATGACGCCCAGGGTATCGACGACATGATCTTCGAGCTTGTCACGCAGGGTGCCGGGCACATCCTCCCAGCGCAGGCCCGCGACAAACTCGGCAAGACGAGCGACGATACTCACGCCGTGGCGACCTCCTTGCCGGTATCATGGAGCGACGGTTGTCGTGCGCTCGCGGCAGCGATGGTGACAAGGAGATTACCCGCTGCGTCGATCTCGGCGACACCCTCGCAACCGATGACGGCGGTCGATTCATCCTCTTCCACGATTGCCGGACCCCGGAACGTGGCACCTGGCCGAAGGGCCGCACGATCGTAAACGGTGCATTCCACCAATTTTCCTGCCTCGGGCAGGAAGATTGGCCGCGTCCCCTTGCAAGCCTTTTGCACCTCGGCATGCGACCCAAAGGAAGGCATTGGTGATCGGGGTCCCTGCGCGAGAGCGCGCAGCGACACAATCTCGAGCGGCACGCCGGGATTTGTACGGTGGTAACGCTGCGAATAGAGATCCACGAACGCGCGACCGAGAGCTGTAATTTCGCCCGAACCGATCTTTCCTTCCGGCAGCAGCACGGAAAGGTCGAAGCTCTGTCCTGCGTAGCGAATAGAGGCCTCGCGCCGCATGCTGATCTCGGCCTCAGCGACGCCGGCACTGCGCACGTGTCGACGTGTTTCGCGCTCAAGCTCATCGAGCAACGAATTGACGGCTCCGAGGTCTGCACTCTCAAGTAGCGCTGTATAGGAGCGCAACAGCTCGAAGGAGGGTGGTGCCATGAGAAAGCCTATGGCCGACATCACGCCGGCCCGGCGTGGATAGATGATCCGCGTGACGCGAAGCGCCAGCGCCAGACGATAACCGTGCACGGGCCCCGCGCCTCCGTAGGCCACGAGTGCGAAGCGGCGCGGGTCCTTGCCGCGCTCCATGCAGTGCACCTTGGCGGCTCGCGCCATGTTGTCATTGACGATTTCGTGGATGCCCCAGGCCGCGCGCAAGGTTGAAAGCCCGAGAGGTTTCGCAATCCGCTCGGAAATGACCTGTTCGGCGCGTGCGCGGTCGAGCTTCAACCGGCCGCCCAGGAAACCATCAGGATCGAGGTAGCCGAGGACAAGATCGGCATCGGTGACGGTCGGTTGCGTGCCGCCCTGTCCGTAGCACACAGGCCCCGGAAGGGCTCCAGCGCTCGCGGGCCCGACTTTCAAGCTTCCCAAGTCCTCGACGTGAGCGATCGAGCCTCCACCCGCGCCGATCTCGATCATCTCGACGGTCGGCGCCCTGATCGGCAGGCCGCTGCCTTTGGCGAAGCGGTAGACGCGCCCGACTTCGAACGCGGTGGCGCGCGCTGGACGTGCATTCTCAATGATACAGAACTTGGCCGTTGTTCCGCCCATGTCAAAGCCGATCACATCGCGGCAGCCGGCCACCTCGCCGAAATGAGCCGAAGCCGTCGCCCCGCCCGCCGGGCCCGACTCGACGATGCGGACAGGAAATCGGGTGGCAGCGTCCGTGCTGAGCGTGCCGCCATCCGATCCCATGATGTGCAGCGTGCCGCGCACGTCCTGTTGCTCGAGCGCGTTCGAGAGCCGGCCGAGGTAACGGCGGATCGTGGGTTGAACATAGGCATTGGCAACCGTGGTGCTGGCGCGCTCGTACTCCCTGATGTCGGGCACAACCTCGCTCGAAAGGGAGATAGCCAGATGCGCGAGCCGTGCTTTGAGGATCGCTGCGATCTCTCTCTCGTGCTGTGAATTCCGGAAAGCGTGCAGCAAACAGATTGCAACCGCCCCAATATCCTGTTGCGCAAGCGCTTGCGCAATCTGCTCGACGTCGCCTCTGTCGAGAGGCATAACGACCGCGCCCGTTGCGTCCATCCGCTCGGTGACTTCGAATACGCGATGGCGCGGCACGAGCGGCGCAGGTATTTCCAGCTCCAGGTCGTAGATGTCGAAACGGCTTTCACGCCCCATTTCAAGAAGGTCGCGAAAGCCGCGCGTGACAATGAGCGCGGTACGCGCTCCGCGCCGCTCGATCAATGCATTGGTGGCGAGCGTGGTGCCATGGACCACGCGTGCGATCCGCCGGGCGTCGACGCCGCTGTCGGCTATGAGTCTTGCGACTCCATCGATGATGCCCGCAGCCAGATCCTTGTGGTTGGTGAGAACCTTGCCGACATGGATGCGGCCTGTTGCGGGATGCAGCAGTGCGAGATCGGTGAATGTGCCGCCGATGTCGACGCCGAGGCCCCAGCGGTCACGTTCCTGCATTGGGCCGCTCATCAACGTGTCCGATCGGGGTGTCAGGCTCGATGCCGTAATCGCGCACCGCAGCTTCCCGCGTCACAATCCCCTCCTCGAGGTCGCGCTCAATTGCAGACCTGCTCCTTTGTCGCGGCGGATACATGCCGCCTGATCCTGGCGTCACGAGCCGCAGGCGATCGCCCCGGCGCAAGATGACCGGCAGCTTGTCGGGGATGGGTTCTCCGTTGAGGTATACGCCCCCGGGCGCGCCGTCGCTTCCGCCCCGAAACCCGCGCGGAGGTGTCTTGAGCTTGCCGTGCTCGGCGCGGACAGTAAGCGGATTGGATGCCACGGCCTCGAACTCGAGCTCCTGACCGAGGCCGCCGCGAAACTGGCCGGCACCCCCTGAATCCGGCCGCAGGGCTTTGCGATGCACGCGTAGCGGGAAGGCGGTTTCCATAACCTCGACCGGCAAGTTGGAGGAGTTGGCCGGAAAGCTCATGCAATTGAGTCCGTCGCGCGTCGCCCGCGCGCCCATGCCGCCCATGACGAACATGAGATCGGAGAACGGTTTGCCGCCAGCGTTGCCCGCAACGTAGACCAGAAACTTGTTTCCCGACTCAGCCAGCATGCGCTGCGGCACGACGCCTGACAGCGCATTGAGAATGGCGACCGGAACATAGTGTCCGGACGACGGCTTCATCCCTACCGGCGCCGGAAACGAGGGATTGAGGAACGATCCTTCCGGCGCCGTGACGCGGATTGGCGCGAACGTGCCGTCGTTGTTGGGAAGTTGCGGTGCGGCCAGGCACTTCATGGTGTAGGTCGCCCACGCGTGCGTATAGACGTAGGTGCAGTTGATTCCCTGGCGCGACTGCGGCGAACTGCCGGCGAAATCGATCCCCACCTGTCCATCGGACACTGTCGCGCGGGCGCGGATCGTCAGCGGCTCCTCGAAACCATCAACGGTCGTTTCACCCTCGTAGGTGCCGCTCGCTATCGTCTCAGCGATCGCCTTGCGCATGATCGCCTCGGACCGTCCCAGAATGGCGCCGCCGATGCCGTCGAGATCGGTCAGACCATGCTCGCTCAGGTACTCACCGAGCTTGCCTTCCATGACGTGGCAGCCGGTCATCAATGCGCGCACGTCGGAGGAGACCTGGCGCGGCACGCGCACGTTGGCCTCGAGCATCTTAAAGAAGGTCTCGTTCTCCCGCCCCGCCTCCGCCGCCTTCAGCGGCGGGATGATGAGGCCCTCCTCGTAGACCTCGTGCGGAGAGGCCGACAGGCAGCCGCCGATGTCGGCCATATGTGCCATGCATTCCGCGAATGCGACCAACCGCCCCTCGTGGAACAGCGGAGCGACAACGGCGATGTCGTTGAGATGCCCCATGATCCACCAGGGATTGTTGGTGACCAGGACATCGCCCAGCTTGAGTGTCGAGGCGGGAAACACCTCCAGCAGCTTCTTCACGGCGATCGAGGTCGTGCCCGTCTTCGAGGCAATGGAGACATCAGCAGCCAGCATGCGGCCAAAAGGATCGTGCAGGTGCACGCCGAAGTCACGGCCCTCGACAACGACCTTGGACATCGAGGTGCGTATCACGGCGTACGCGGCCTCGTCGGTGATCGTGATAAGTCGGTTCCACAGGATCTCGAGATCGATCGGATCGAACATGTGAGGTGTCGCTCACGCCGGCCGGCGCGCGCGCCCGGCAAGACCCTTCACGTCGATCGGGATTTCCACGTCGAGCAACGGCGCGTGCTGCTGGGCGCCGTAAACGTCGGTGTCGCCGATGTCGCCGGCTGGAATGCGCCGCGGCAACGTCGCCTTGAAGGCATTGCCGGCATCATAAACAGTGAACAACACGTCCTCTGGCGTCACATGATAAAGGCGCGCGATGAGGCCGGCATTGAGGACGTTCGTGGCCTTTACGGCTTCGAACATCGCTTTATCCGAGAAGACGACATCGATCGTTACCTCGAACGGCCCCGCGTTTTTGCTCTTGCACACCTGGGCGATCTCGCTGATCCGGGGCATCGCTGTCACACCATCTCGTACTCGATGGGAAACATGCTCAGAGGGTCCACGTTACGCACCACGTGGAAGACGGAGAACCGGTAGCATGGGCCGGCTTCGATATCGGACGGCGAGAAGGGAAACGCCATATTCCCCTCCTTGCAGAGACGGCCGGGAAAATCGACGTGCAGTGTGTTGACGCGCGCGATCGACAGCACCGCGTTGGCGATCTCCTGTGTCTTGCCGACGACCTCAACCAGAATGCCAAGCTCATGCGATCGGCTTTCCCGCATGGGTTCCCAGTCGCCCATGACACCATCGCGCCCGTAGACGCGATAGACCAGTTTGTACTGATCCGGCTCGACGCCGAACGCACGCGCTTTGGTGACGATATTGTCCTTCACCGAGGCGAGATAGCTCTCCCACTGGGAGAGCAGGCCGGGGTCGCGTGTGCCGCAAATGGTGATGGCGCGGTAGCCGGCGAGCTCAGCTCCCTCGAGCTTGACGGTGTACGGCTTGGCTTCCCATTCCATGCCTGAGATCTTCACGGCACGGTCCGAAACCGCATCGAATTTGCAGTTGGAGGTATCGAGCAGGCCGCCCGGCTCGATGTGATAGCAAGGGCTCGCATTCTCATGCAGGCTGTGATTGGCCACCGACATGGGCGTGCACTTGCGAATCGGATTCATCGCTTCAACGATGACGCCGTCTTCCTGGACTGTCGCCAGCAGGCAGTCGTGCCCCTTGGGTAGCGGCGCCGTCGCCCCGCACTCGAGCACCTTGCCCGCGAACCATGAAGGAGCGGTCGGAAGCTGCGCCCGCGTGGCGCACGCCACCCACGGAGCCGGATCGCTGCTGCGTCCTGCCAGCACAACCTGGGCACCGTTGTCGAGCGCCTCGATGTAGGGCTCAGGGCCCATCATGCCGACGATCCGCTCGGCATTGTCGATGGTGGCGCCGTCGAGCGGCGGCACAGCCTTGAGCGGCGCAATCTCGCCTTGCCCGAGCTTCTGCTTGACCCATGCCTTGGATTGCTCGGCGTGGATCGTCGCCAACTTGAACCGGTAACCGCGCTCGTGCGCCACCTCGCGGACGATGTCGACGACGGCCTTGAGGTGCGGCTCACCCCCCGCGCCGCCGCAACTCGAGATCACCATTGGAATCTTCGCCGACAGCGCCGCGTCGAGCATGAGCGCAATATCGCGCTTCATGGACATTTTAGAGTTCAGGCACTTGCCGGAGCCGAGGTAGTGCGGGCCCGGATCCGTCGAGCCGCCGTCGACACCGATCATGTGCGGCTCGCGTGCCATCCCGGTCTTGAGGGATTCTTCGGGAAAGCCGTAGCCGAGGAGGCCGCTGGTGGACAACAGCCGGAATTCAGGCATCGCGTCTCCTCCTGAGTGTTAATTGTTAGTTCGAATTTGCGCTCACTTGACCATACCTGTCTATACAGGTAGAGGTCAAGCATGACCTACGATACCTCTTCGAGCGCGGCCGCGCCCATTTATCATCGCATCCAGGAGCATCTGCGCAGCGACATCGCTGCGGGCCGCTTCACCGATGGTGATCGCCTTCCCTCCGAGTCGGAGCTGGCACGCACCTTTCAAACGGCGCGGGGAACCGTGCGGCAGGCGCTGGCGCGCCTGGAATACGAGGGGCTCATTGCGCGCGAAGCCGGGCGTGGTACGTTCGCCACGCCGAGCCGCGTACAGTCACGCATCGATACACGCTTCTATCAGTCGTTCGAGGAGCAAGTCAGTGCCCAGGGCGCGCTCATCGCGCTGCGTGTTATCGATTTCTCTCAGTGCGCCGCGCCGGAAGGCATTGCCCAAGTCCTGCGGGTGCTGGCAGGCGCCGACGTGCACCGGTTGCGACGGCTGAGGTTTGTTGACGGCGAGATCGTCGGCTACGAAGACCGGTGGATGCTCTCCGAGCTTGGCCGGCGCGTGCGGGCGGCTGCGCTCAAGACGGAGTCAGCCATTGCTCTCATGAGTGCCGCCTTGCGCGCCCCGCTCGGCCAGATCGAGGTTTTTGTGCGGGCCTCCGCAGCGACGGCCGAGGTTGCCGAGCTTCTGGGGGTGCGCAAGGGCGCTCCCGTCCTCGTGCGTGCGCACACGTTCTATGACCGCAACCGGCGCCCGGTGCTGACCGGGCAGGCCCTCTACCGCGGCGACCGCTATCAGTTCGCCTACGCGCTCGATGGCGCCGCTGCAGCGGTGCAAGTGAACGCGGTGCCCTGACGAAATGCCGGCGTACATCGCCGGAGCAGCAAAAAAGTTGGCGTTATGGTCGACCCGATAACTCTCGAGCTGATCGCAGAGGGTCTGACTTCGATTGTCCGCGAGATGCGGGCCATCGTCATCCGCACGGCCTACTCGGCAATGATCCACGAGGGCCACGACTTTTCCTGCGCAATCCTCACGGCCGGCGGCGATCTGCTCGCGGCCTCACAGGTCGATCAACCCACACATCTCTCGGCCTTGCCCTGGTCCGCCCGCACCATCCTTGCCAAGTACGCCCACGATATGCGCGAAGGCGACCTCTTCGTGCACAACGATCCTTACACGGGCGGCACGCATCTAAACGATGTCGTGCTTATCCATCCGATGTTCATCGAGAACCGCCCGGTGGTGCAACTCGGCGTGATGGCGCATTGGCAGGATGTCGGAGGCATGGTGCCCGGCAGCCTGTCGGGTGGGGCAACCGAGATCTATCAGGAAGGGATTCGCATTCCCGCGATCCGCATCGCGCGCGACGGCAAGCTCGTGCCGGAAGTCGCCGAGCTGATGCTTGCAAACATGCGCGCGCCGGACGACCGGCGCGGCGATCTGTCTGCCATGGAAGGTGCCTGCCGCATCGCGGAGGGCAAGATCCGGCGCATCATCGAGCGCTGGGGCGGCGCAACGTTCGCCGAGGCATCAGACCTCCTGCTCGACCGCGCCGAGACGCGCATGCGTGCGGCGATCAGGGAGTTGCCGGCGGGCGCCTACTCCTACGAAACGTATCTCGATCATGTCGGCGGCAATGACGCAAGACCGCTGCCGCTGCGCCTGACGCTCCACGTCGGCAACGGCGAGATTCACGCCGACTTCTCCGGTTGCCCGCCTCAGGTTGACGGTCCGACGAATCTCGGCCCGGCACATGCCTGGACCGCGACCTACACGATGGTGAAAGCCTTCCTCGATCCCTTAAGCCCGATCAACGCGGGCGCCTTGCGGCCGATCCGCGTGACGGCTCCCCTCGGCACCGTCATCAATGCAAGGCCGCCGGCGGCGTGCGGCGCGATCGGAGAGGTCAGGCGCGCGCTCGAAGGTTTGGTCATGGGGACGCTCGGCGTGGCCGATCCGAAGCGCTGCGTCGGCGATCTCAAGGGCGCCTCCAACATTACGACCGTCGGTGGGTTCGATTCCCGGCGCGGCCGCAGTTTCGCGTTCGTCGAATTTCCTGCCGGCGGCACGGGCGCCTGGATTGGCGCGGACGGCAACAACACGGTGCGCAACTTTGCCGAGGGAGACCTTTCTTCCATCCAGCCCGTCGAGGCGATCGAGAATGCTTATCCGCTGCGGGTGGAGCGTTCGGTTCTGCGCCAGGACTCCGGCGGCGCGGGACGCCGCCGCGGAGGACTTGGCCTGCGCCGGGATGTGCGCCTGCTGCAAGGAGAGGCTTTCCTCTCCGTTCTTTCGGATCGCAACGTCATTCCCCCCTACGGCGTATGTCAGGGCTTGGGCGGCGCGCCGAACCGCTTCACGATCATTCGCGACGGCGACGAGGTCGCGCCATCGCCGTTGCCGGGCAAG
>Ga0306920_100014413_pt1 | contig 10792 bp, 11 predicted proteins | sample flu12Cox44000170_FD_204666 | JGI IMG/M metagenome (GOLD analysis project Ga0306920, IMG submission 204666) | Lab enrichment of tropical soil microbial communities from Luquillo Experimental Forest, Puerto Rico - flux4day.12C.oxic.44.000.170 (v2)... | ecosystem: Environmental > Terrestrial >... | reverse complement strand
CGCCCCACAGCTGCTCCTGCGGATCCTGTGGAAACGTCTTTCCGCACCTTTCCTTGATCAATTGCTTAAACCGCTCTACCAGAGTCTGCAAGTCATCCGCCGAAAGATCGGTATCCTTCTCGGCCTGGGCCGCATGCTTCACTTCCTCTATGATGGCTTCAAAAGGTTCGTGATCCTCTCCTTGGCGCTTCCCTACACCCATGACCACATCTCCGTAGGTCTGTAGGAATCGCCGGTAGGAATCCCAGGCGAATCGTGGGTTGCCGCTCTTTTCGGCCACGGTCTTGACCACTTCATCATTCATTCCGAGATTGAGGATGGTGTCCATCATTCCCGGCATCGAATCGCGCGCTCCGGATCGAACCGAGACCAATAATGGATTGGTACGATCTCCCAACTTTTTGCCAACCGATTTCTCGATTTTTGCCAATGCTGTCCTTACCTGAGTTTCGAGTTCGAGAGGATAATGCCTATTGTTGTTGTAAAAATAGGTGCACACCTCGGTGGTGATAGTGAATCCGGGAGGAACTGGTAGTCCAATCCGCGTCATCTCATGGAGATTCGCGCCTTTACCTCCCAAGAGAGGTTTCATTGAACCGCTTCCGTCGGCCTTACCATCGCCAAAATAATAGACAAAGCCTACTTTTTTTGACGTTGCGGTCGTTTTTGCCACGGCGCGTTTCCGAGCGGGCGGTTTACTGACAGTCTTCTTATTCGTTAATTTGGGCATAAATTGAGATTTGGTGCGTTTGCTCTAACAGCTTGGAGAACCGACATGAACGCGCAATTTTGAGTGGTCAATAGAGGTTACTAAACTGAACCGCTCCCGCTGCGCTCACCATTTATTGTGCAGCTTTTCCCATCCATTGCATGAGCCCACTTCACATTGCTGCCAAAAGGGGGGTAAACTTCGGCAAGCCTTGCCAGCCGCGCGCGACCACGGGTCCCGCACCATGAATGCAACCAAATGGAACAAACAGGCGTCGTAGAGACGGAAGCCGCGTCGTCCGTTCCGTCTGCGGTGATTTAATCGGTTGTAAGCATGGCTGTAGATGGGCTGCCGCCTTAGGGTCCGGAGAAGTCCGATGATCGACGCGCCGTGACTCCAGACAGTCCCGAAATCTTAAGGAAGCCTGCCAGCGACGGGCCTAGAAAATCAGCGTAATCTGCGCGATATTTAATCGTGGGAGGGAAGCCCATGAGCACGTACGTGGTCATCAAAGAGTACCCGGATGGGCACCGGCTGTATCGGCTGCTGCAAGCGACACCGCGCGAGTTGGAGCGCGTACGGCATGATTGGACTCGGATAATTCCGATTCCGAACATTCACAGCGGAATCATGATTCTAGCCGAAGCAAGTAAATAGGCGAGTGCTGCCTAAGCCGAACGCGAGAAATTGCTCAAGTTAATCGAAGCGTCATCCGTGGTTGGCCAACCCTGACCTGATTTTGCTTCCTGATCTTGACCTTACTATGCCCTCAGCCGCTCATTGCTCCATATGCGGCGCTCAGAATTTCTGAATCACGCCTTTTTCAATTTTTCACGAAAATCGGTTGGGGACTCGCCGGTCAGCTTGCGAAACATACGGTTAAAATGCGTCAAGGACTGGAACCCGACCGTATAGGCAATTTCACTGACTCGCAGGTGAGGATTAAGCAGGAGATTCTTAGCCTTTTCTACCCTGATGCGTCCCAGATAGTCTGTGAAGGTGAGGCCCGTAGCTTTCTTGAACATTTTGCAAAAGTAGAAAGTGCTCACGTGCATTGTGCGCGCAATCTCGTCCAGGCCAACTGGATCACGATAGTGGCCCGCGACATAGCCCTTGGCCCGGCGAATCATCGGCGGTTCGGCTTCTGCATCCTGCAGTGCCATGCGGTTGGCTGCAGCGGAAAGCTGTCGGCCAAAGATCTCCAACAAGCAGATGACAGCCGCGTGCTGCCGCTGCGTGAGAACCTTTGAATTGAGATAAGCCTCCTCGAGCCGAGCAAGGTCCACCTTGAGCCCCCATTCCATGATTTGCGTTTTTATGCTCTTAAAATCGGCTGGGCTTGGTTGTTTTAGCGCAACCTGACCCGTTTGCAGAAATCCAATTCGCCTCTCGCCAAGTTTAACAGGCACTGAAGTATCAGCGAGACCTGCAAAGCAAGTAACGGTCGCCGGCCGGTCGTTGGCCGCTTCAACTGCTCGTTGTTGAGCTTCCAGGCACGCGGCACAACTACGATTGTTCTGGGCCATCATCGCACAGAACGGATTCTCGTTATGCCGATTCCGGTGAGGAAGATTCCAGAACTCCGGTGGACGAAGGGCAAGGGGCAAACCGGTGGCATCTTCAAAGGCTGCCTGGTATTCGGAAAACATTTCGGATTTGCCGATCCGCCGAATTAAGTCATCATCTACACGCATAGCATCTCCATCTTCCGATTATTAGTTGCATAAGAAGCTTGTTTCCCCGGTTTGCACCTCCGGACCCGGCAAAAGCCCTTGGAGAAACTCGACGGCTTTGCTAAGACCATTGAGTTTGTCGAAAATCGCGGCAGCGCCCAGTTCCATGCATTTGGCTCGAAGCTCTTTCGATGGATCGAAGGTCAAAACCACAACACGAATCTGCTTGCGCCAGCTTCTGATCAGTTTGAGGACCTCAACACCGCTGCCGTCCGGCAGGGAAATGTCGAGAAGTACCGCCTCCGGGGAGGAGGAATAAATTCCCTCTCTGGCGTCCCGCACTGATTCGGCTTCTCCGACAACTTCAATATCCTTCACTGGTGCCAAAGCATTAGCGATATCCCTGCGGGTCTGCGGAGCATCCTCTACAATATAAACTTTCATGATCACAAACTGATTGCTTATCTCCACTCTAGCCCGGTTCGCGATGCGCAAAAATTGCCGTTCGGCTGAAAATCTTGTAGGTAACCCGCCTACAAGAGCAATGGTGGGGTTCGGAGTTCGGAGTTCGGGCTCCCGACTCTTGAACCCCTGACTCCCGACTCCCGACTCCCGACTCCCGACTCCCGACTCCCGACTCCCGACTCCCGACTTCTGTCTTCTGTCTTCTGTCTTCTGCGTTCTGCCTTCTGCCTTCTGTCTTGCGTCTTCTGGTGACCCTTGGGTCCGCGGCCAAAAGACGGCCAGCATTGAGCAGATGAGGGAGAGTAACACTTCGCGGGCGGCGTCAGCTTCATCGTTAGATGACACCATTTATCGAATCTTTAGGGGAGTGCCGATATCTGTCGCCGTTGGGTCGCGCGGGTCCCGGCGTGGTAAAATTTAAGACTGATCGCGATCAGATTCTTTGCGATGATCGGGCGAACGATGGTCTCGAAACAGGTAGGGTATCACAACTAACTCGGGCTTTTGAAATCGCCGGCCCTCGAGAGCGAATCTATTTTGACCCCGAAAAAACCGTCGCTGCACTGGTGACTTGTGGCGGCCTGCTTGGAGTGGACATTTTGTTCACTATCGGAGGCGATGGCACTCTCAAGGGCGCTTCGGCCATGGCGGCTGAGATTGAGCGTCGAGGTCTTCGAAAGAGCGTGATCGGGATTCCGAAAACAATCGACAACGATATTGAGTATCTCGACAAAAGCTTCGGCTTTGAGACCGCTTTCGCAAAAGCCGTGGAAGCGGTCTCTTGTGCACACGTCGAAGCTATCTGTGCGCACAACGGCAACTTTTTGACCACTGATTCATCCGCTACCGACGCCTCCGGGAACAAGCGTTTGGGCGACATCGGCATTTTTTTGCGAGACAAGATTATTCAATTTTTCGATTCGAGAAATATCCCAATCACGCTAAAGTACATTGATCCCAGCTACGCCATTCGAAGTGTGCCCGCTTCGCCCCAGGATAACGTTTATTGTTCGATTCTGGCACAGAATGCGGTTCATGCGGGGATGGCCGGAAAGACAAACATGTTAGTGGGACGATGGCACGATTCATTTGTGCACATACCGCTCAAACTCGTAACCCAGAGCAGGCGCAAGATCGATCCTGAGGGTGACGTATGGCGCTTCGTACTGGAAGCGACCGGGCAACCCGCCAGGATGCTCTAGGAACCACTCTTTAATACCATGACCGCGTCCTATCAACTGGCAGTTATCGGATCCGGCGCCGCCGGGAGAGAAGCGGCAATCTTAGCAGCTCGAAACGGGCTCCGTGTCGTATTGATCGAACAGAATGGATTGGGCGGCACCTCTTTTCATCGTGGCTACTATGCTGTTAGAGCGTTTCGCGCATGCGCTGAGAGATCGCGAGCGGTCCCCGGGGTAAAAGTACCAAATCCGCCATCGGGACAAGAATTGGTAGAGTGGTTAAGCACGCGGGCACGAGTGACTGCTAGACTAGTTCGTGAGCTTCAGACAACCCTTGATCGAGCCGGCATTGACATTTGTTATGGGCGCGCGTCGCTTCTGGAGGCCAATACCATACGCATCGCAAGCAATTCGGGCGAAGCGGATCTCCTCCATGCCGACTACATCATTCTCGCAACGGGCTCGCGGCCGAGCCTTGACGGCAAAGACCTGGGACCCGCCTTCGTAAATATCAATCAGTTCCTCGACCGATCGCATTTCCCGCAACGCTTATTGATCGTCGGAGGAGGCTACATAGGTTGCGAGATCGCCTCCATTCTTCAATCACTAGGATCCAGGGTTACACTGGTTGAGAAAACCCGCCTCTTGCCCGGCTGGGACGAATTTATCAGTACATTTATTGCACGAACCCTGCTTGATTCAGGCGTGGGGCTGCATTTCGGGCACGAGGTTGATCTGCAGCACCCGAGCGGCACAAGGGAGGAGCCGTCTTTTGCGCTTGGAGGAGGATTAAGCGTCTCCGCTGATCTCGTCCTGGTAACCATCGGCCGGCTACCAAATGTTGAAGGGCTCCAACTCCAGCCGCTAGGAATCGACGCCACGCCTTTTATCCGCGTAGATGATCACCTGCGAACATCACTGCCGCACGTTTTTGCCATTGGCGACGTCAACGGCATGGGTTCGATGGACAGTCTCGCGGTCGCACAGGCGCGCACGGCTGTAGCAACGATCCTCGGAAAACAGGTGTCATACACCCCAAGATGGCTGCCAAAATGTGTTCATACCAATCCAATTGTTGCGTCTATCGGTTGGACTGAGGAAGAGGCTGGTCGCGCGGGCCTAAGCGCCATCTCGCACAGCGACTCCTTCCTTACTGTTACAGAGGATGAGCGAAGCGTGCTTGAACCCATCCGCCTGATGCTGAAGATTCTTGTTGATTCAGAATCAAGACAGATCCTGGGTCTTCATGCAATCGGACGTCATGCCGCTGAGTTAGTGAATACGGCCGCCTTGGCGATTCAATCCGGTATAACGATTGACCAATTAAGCGAGATAATATTTGTTCATCCGAGCTCGATCGAAGCAATTCAATCGTTTTCAAGCCGTCTGCGTTCTCTCAGAGATGGCTAGACCGCAGCCCGCGGACGCGTCATAGGGGCTAAGATAAGCGCAAAGCAGGCGAAGCGTCCTGGCGTTGCACGGTGCAAACCGAGACGGTTCCCCTATTGGAGAGAAGGTCAGGCTAACGGAAACCGCATCGGAAATGCGCTCACCCGCCAAGGGCGGTGAGAAAATCTTTCCAAGGCGTCGCCACCAGGGTCTCGGTTGATGAATGACCGTACGAGCGAATAATCATCGCTGCCTTCTCGACTTCTTCGGGCGCGGCGGCTTCTACGATGTCGACCACATCAAAGCGTCCCAATGTTGCATAACTGTCTTTCCAGGTAACACCTGGACATTGTCGCCTAATTTCTTCCGATACGGTCTTGGCGAGGTCCTTGAAGTGCTTAGGATCCTTGACCGCTTCCGGGGAAATACGACTGAGAATCACATATGTCGCCATAACTCACCTCCTGCGGCCCCTAAGCTACACCCGGCTTCCGTCAATCACAAATCCGAGACCGGCACCATTGACCACACGTCGAAGAGGTGCTGTTGCTTGGGCCCCGGAGCTTTTTGTTAGGCTGATCCGTCAAAGCCAGCAGGCCAAGGAAGGATCTATTTCCGCCAAATCGCGGCGAGCGCTTCAGCATTTACGGATGAATTGTTATGCCCATGAAGCCTATTTCCCAAGAAGTTCCAACATTCGGTAAAATTTGGGCCAACATCAACACCACATCGCACGACGGCTTTTGCCGCGCACACCGGGGCGAGTTCAGCGTTTGGGCGGCCTTCCTTTTGGTGGTCGGGCCAATCGTTCGCTGGTTGCCCGGACTCCGGGGCTAGCCCGCATCGATCACAAATTTCAGAGAATTTTGATTTAAAAGACTAACTGATCGATTCAGGCTCCAGCTGCAGAATCCGCCCCCCGCGAAGGCGGGGCCGATTTCTGCCGTTTTTCGGAAAAGAGAATTTTCAAACAGAATGTATCGAATCCTCTTGTTTAGAAATCTGCTCTTAAACGGGCGCGAAGCGGCTGTTTAAGAGCTCTCTAGCCCGCAATGAGCGCGTCGCTGCGGCTTCGGCGTGATTCTTGCGGGCTAGCTCCCAGTTCGGCTCCTACAAACAGCCTTAAAGCGGCATCAATCCCATGGCTGAGATGCGTGGGTTTCCTGCTGATTTCCCTGTGAAAAAGATTGAAGCTATTATTGATCCAGCAGCCCTGGACGCGGTCAAGCTCCACCTTGCGCAAGCAGGAATTGACGGGCGACTCACCGTGACAGAGGTCAGCGGTCTGGAGAATCTCAGTCGATTTTATCAACACCAACCAACCGCTGAAAATCCTTGGAAACCGCGTTTGAGAATCGACTTGATCATTTCGGATCGTCAAACTGAATCGGCAGTCAACATCATATTGCGGCAGGCCAACCTTGCAGGCGGGCAAGGGACCGGCGGACATATCAATATTCTCCCTTTGGATGCGACTCTTGAAATTAGCACGGAAGAGCTTCGTCAATCTTCCAAAGAAGAGGCGGCGCCAACGGACCGGGCTCCTTCCAGGTCCCGATCAAAACTTCGATAGCCGTGTTTGCGAAGGCACGTTAAACATATCGTCCCGGCCTGCCCGACGAAGCCTCGGCGAAGTCGGGAGGGACGCCTTGATAATAGGCCGGCGCTTCAGCGCCGGTTATTGACGGTTCCAAATCGGCCCCGTCCCGGAGGGCCGGGGTGAGGCGTCGTTTCTGTTTAGCGTAATCACACTCTGCAATTAAGGCTTTCAGGAGGTGACACCTCGGGAACACGCCGCAGGCGTACCAGCCCGGGGTAAAGCGAAGCGGAACCCTGGATCTACGCCTTCGGCGTGTCAAAAACTCCCCTGGCGCTATGCTCATCAAGATCACAGGATTTCTCAACGTTAGCCGTTATGCGAATGATAACGGCAATTTTGTTCTCGCTGTCCATCGGCTTGCGGTGCCAAATCTTAAAAATCGTCCTCGAACTCGTCCTCGAACTCGAACTCGAATGGCCAGAGCATTTGGCTCCGGAACCAAGGTGCACTCTTTGGCCTTGGGTGAGTCAGCGTCGCAGTTAAGGCTTTCGAGGACGAGTTCGAGTTCGAGTTCGAGGACGATTAGCCGCTTAGGCGTACGCTAAGCAGATACGAAGCGCCGGCCTATTCTCGGAGCGCCTCTCCGAGGCGCCGTCGGTTCTACTCACCCCTAGCCACCCCGCGTCCCGTGTACCAGTCATTTCGAACCGCAACACCGGAAAGCAACATGGGGAGAAGTTCCACCAATTTTTGGCAAGCAGGTTGTCCCAAAAAGTATAAAGAAGCTTATATGAACACCGTTGAGAATATCATCGGGACCCACCCTTTTTGGAAGGAGCTAAATCCCCATTATTTCCACATTCTCAGGGAATGTGCTGTCTATTCGAGATTCGGTGTGGGCCAATGCATTTTCGAAGCTGGGAGTGATGCCGAGCATTTTTATCTGATCCATAATGGCTATGTCGTTCTAGAGACATTGATGCCCGGAAAAGGTCGCGTCACACTGCAGGCCATCGGTCCGGGTGAAGCACTGGGTTGGTCTTGGCTGTTTCCTCCCTATCGTTGGCATTTCAGTGCTCGCTCGACTGAGGTCACCGACGCGGTCTGTTTCGGGGCACGATCTCTCCGTGATTACGCCGAAGAAAATCACGATTTTGGCTATGACCTCGCGATGCGTGTCGCACGCATCGTGCTGGAACGTTTACAGGCTGCACGGTCGCTATTAGCAGATTTTGATGGAGGTACCGTCGAGTGAGGGCCACGGCCCATTCACCTAGCCGGTACGGCTAGCTTAATCCTTGGAGCAAATATGAAAACAAACTACCTATTAGTAACTCTAATCGCCGCCATTTTTCCGTTTGCGGCCATTGTCGCTCAAGACACTGGTAAGGCTGACGCGAGCGACCAGAAGCAACAGCAGAGCGCTGACACGATGAAGATGAAATGCATGGGCGAAGGGCCTATGATGTCTAACTGGAAAGATCAGGATGCCGAGCTCCAGAAACTCGTCGCTGAAATGAAGAGCGCTCCTGCCGACCAGAAACTCGACGCTGTCGCAACTCTGTTGACGAAACTAGTCGAACAGCGCGCGACGATGCATGAGCAGATGCAGAAGATGATGGCAGCCGACGGTAAGCAAGCAATGAACATGTGCCGGATGATGATGGGCATGGAGATGAAGGGCGAGCACTGACATTTGAGAAACCTATGCAGTCCGAACGTCATTCGAGAAAGGCTGAGGGAGGCGAAGGCAAACAAAAACTTCCAAATCGGCATAGAGAACTGAGCCGGATGCAGCACTCACGCCTGAAGCGTGCTTTGCTCGGAGCACTGAGAAATTTTGCGAACGAGACCGGTATGGATCATACCGAAATCGCACATCAGCTTGGGGTCAGCCCTGGGTCGATTTTGGGATGGATGCACGGGACCGTAGAGTTGCGGACAGCGACGCTCTTGGCGATTAAAGATTTTCTTGGTCAGCATCTACCGGAAAACCTGCAGGCAACGCAACTGTACGATCAGGAGGACAGAAATGAAATCAGTTGGCACTCGTTTGTGGAATATCCTTCAGGAATCCAGGAATCGCTTTCGTTCCGCTGCTGAGATCCCAAAGTCCATTCCCGAAGGAGGAACGCGAAGCACTGTCTCTCCGATTATGGGAATGTAGCTATGAGCCATCAATACCATCTCATCGTTATCGGATCTGGATCGGGCGGCAAAGACGCGGCAATTATGGCCGCTCAGGCCGGTCTCAGCGTTTTGCTCGTGGAAAAGGAAAGTCTGGGCGGCACCTGTTTTCATCGCGGCTGTTACGCTGTTCGTGCGCTCCGGGCGTGCGCCAAACATTGTGGCGAAGCCGATAGGCGTTCCCGATTCGGACGCTCAGTCGATCTTCCTGAAGCGGGATTGGGGGACTGGATTGGCACGCAAAGGCGAGTAAGCGCCAGGCTCACGGAACGTCTTAGCCAAACGCTCGAATCATGGGGCGTTCGAATTCGTTTCGGGTGCGCTAAGCTTTTAAATCCGAACGAAATAGAGATTTCTGACCCTTACGGAGCTCGAGACCGAGTTTCTGCGGAAAGCATCATTATCGCTACCGGTTCGCGGCCTGCTTTCCCGAGCATCAAAGACTCGAAGATTCTGAACAGCGATCAGATGCTCAAGAACGTTCAGATTCCGGAACACCTTCTGATTATTGGCGGAGGCTACATTGGTTGCGAATTTGCCGCGATTTATCGAACGCTGGGAGTCCGCGTCACCCTGATTGAGGAAAAACAAAATTTGCTTCCAACCTGGGACCCTGTCGCCGGCAGCCAGGTCTGGGATTCGCTGCTGAAGCAGGGTGTAACCGTTTACCTGAACGCTAAAGTCGACTTGCCGGCTCAGGACGCCTGGACGGGGCGTCCGGTTTTCGATCTGCGCTACGGCACCAATGTATCCCCGGACCTCACGCTGATTGCGACAGGACGTAAGCCAAACGTTGAAGAAATACAGCTCGGATCAATCGGTGTCGCCACCGACAAGTTCATTCCGGTGAATGAAAAGATGGTGACAGCGCAACCAAACGTCTTCGCGATTGGCGATGTGAATGGGTTAGCGTTGCTTGATAGTGTCGCTTTCGCCCAGGCGAGAGTTGCCGTGGCGACTATTCTCGGCAAGGCTGCCCGCTTTGACTCGCGTTGGGTACCCCGTTGCGTCCATACGGATCCGCCGGTCGCCTCGGTCGGTTGGACCGAAGAAGAGGCGATTAACGCGGGCCACGATATCGAAGTCTTGGAAGAGACGCTGCGATTGGTGACGGACGACGACCGCAGCGTCGTGGATCCCGAGCCGCTACGAATCAGGCTGGTCGTTAAACCCGAAACGCGAACCCTGCTCGGCTGCCAGGCTGTTGGCGAAAAGGCGGCCGAAATCGTGAACCTGGCCGGAATGGCGCTCGGTACGGGGCTATCTGTTAGCCAGCTTGTCGACCTCACAATGGTTCACCCAAGCGCCTCTGAGGCGCTCGTCCGCTGTCTGCAGAGTCGTTTTGATAGGCCTGCGCGATTAGCTTTTAGCACTTGAAGCAAGCCCAAAAACTGCTCGAGCGTTTTTCGAAGAACGATTATCGTTGACCGCTTCGAATGCGCGCCAGCGCCTCGGAGAGGCGCTCAGAAAATAGGCCGGTGCTTCAGCGCCGGTCTGGTGTTTGGACATTTTCGCCGCGGAACCAATATTAACCCAGAGGTTGAGGCGTGGATCGCCGCGCAGCGGCTAAACAGATTAGCCCAGGCGCCGTCGCTTCAGCGACGGCGGCCTGGGCTATTCTGTTAGACCGCTCCGCGGTCATAGGACA
>Ga0306920_100014411_pt1 | contig 10793 bp, 11 predicted proteins | sample flu12Cox44000170_FD_204666 | JGI IMG/M metagenome (GOLD analysis project Ga0306920, IMG submission 204666) | Lab enrichment of tropical soil microbial communities from Luquillo Experimental Forest, Puerto Rico - flux4day.12C.oxic.44.000.170 (v2)... | ecosystem: Environmental > Terrestrial >... | reverse complement strand
TACTCGGAGTAGCTCACGTCCACACCGAGCCCGCTAACGTCAGAGAAGCCTCCGACCACGGTGCCTAAAGAACCGTCGCCCTGGGCACCGCCGATGGAAACGATGTAATTGAACGCTCCGTACGGATTGTCCCGAAAAGTTGGCATGACGTCCTCCTGCTATTGAGTTGCATCCGCTGTCCACTGACCGATTCGAAAGATCACAAACTCCGCCGGCTTGACGGGGGCTACGCCGATTAGGCAGATCATGCGGCCATTGTCGAGATCGTTTTGAGTCATGGTCGTGCGGTCGCAGCGCACGAAGTATGCCTGCTCGGGCTTGTCGCCCAGCAGGGCACCGTCGCGCCACGCGACCAGCAAAAAATCTTCGATCGACTGCCGAATATTGGCCCACAACTGCGGACCGTTGGGCTCGAACACGGCGTACTGCGTACCGTTGTCAATCGAGTGTTCGAAATAGATGAACAGCCGACGCACGTTGATGTACGTCCACTCGGGGTCGGAGCTCATGGTGCGCGCGCCCCAGGCGCGGTAACCGCGGTCTTCGAAGAAGCGGAAGGCATTGATACCTTCTGGATTCAGCACGTCCTGCCGTGTTTTGGTGATGTTCACCTCGAACTTGGTGAGGCCGTTGACCACCTCATTGGCCGGGGCCTTCCACACGCCGCGCGCGTCATCCACACGCCCATAAATGCCCGCCATGAAAGGAGATGGCGGAAGCGTGATGCGCGGTGGCGGGGCACCCTGCGCAGGCCGCTGCGTGGGGTCGAGCACCTCGATCCACGGATAGTAGATCGCGGCGTACGTACTATCAAACTGCGCGCGGAAGGCACGGATTTCGCTGAGGGAAAGGTGGTCCGGAGGATCTACGATCGCAAATCGATACTTCAACTTTTCGGCGTTGCTGATCAGGGCCTCAGCGGCTGCCTGGCATTCGGTCTGGTCATCATACGTGCCGCCATCGGGGAACGCGATGATGGCTATATCCGGAATCTCTCCCAGCGCCTCGAGTCCGGTGGCTTTGATATCGGCGTTGTCGGGGTCGGCGGGCTGACCTGCCAGGTCGGTCGCCAGAGCCAGAGTGCCGTCGTGACCGCCAGCCAGCCTTGTGTTGGCGGCGCCTTGCAGCGCTACCATCAAACGCGCCGGCAGGAACAGGTCAGGCGGGTTGATTGTGGTTGGGTCCCAATCCAGCCATACCACAGCGTTCTCGTCCTCTGGATTGTCCGCCTGGAGGATTTTGGCGATGTAACGCTTCTGCGTCGGGTCCGTCCCCAGGCCGTCGTACACGTCGGTCCGCTCCGCAGTAACCGAGACCGTTACGGTAAGTTCGACCAACTGGATTACTGCTGTGGCAGAGGGTGTAACCGTACCCCCCTGTCCGATAAATGCCTGTGGGTCGACAAGGTCGTCCTGAACTACGGCCAGTTTGCTGACGTCTAACGGCGCGTTTCCGACCGGAGGCGTGACACCGTCATAGATCTCCACCACCGCGCCGTTCTTGGCGCGGTTCACCTGGGTGATTGCCGGCCCGCCGAAGGCCGTGCTCTGGTACGCGATATTCTTGCTGCGCGTGACGGAGGTCTGGACTACAACATTGCCGTAGAAGCCTGGCCAACGAGCACGCCACGTGGCAAACCCGGTGGAGACAGGGATAGTTAGGCTGGCCACGCCCCAATCGGGCCCTGCCTTGGGAGCGAAGACCCTCGAGATATAAAGCTGCGTACCGCCATTGTCGAAGAACGACTTGACGGCCAGCCCCGTGAAGCATAGACGTTCGCCGGTGTCGGGCTCGAGAGCGGTCAAACCCCCGTAGATGCTCTCGTACTCCGTAAGGCTGCCCACCAGCCTCGGCTCCGTAGTCTTCGGGCCGTTAGGATATTGGACCGGACCGTATTGCATCATTCCGGCGAACCCCGTCGTGCTGGTGGCCACACCCTCGATGCTTTTCGATCGGAAACTGACTTCTTCGACATAAACTCCCGGTGACAAGTACTCGGGCATCGGTTGGCTCCCTTTCTGCGCAGTTCGGCGCTATGTAATTGTGAACGCCGCAAGACCTGTGCGGAGTTCTCCCAAGTTGAAATCAATATTGACCGCCGTACTCGCGGTGTAATTGGCGGGCAGTGCTTCCCCAGTCGAGACCGAATCTGGTGAACCCGGCGCCGGAGGCGCCTCCAACGGCAAATCCCAAAGAGGATCCAGCGACGGCAAATCCGGTGTAGCCGGTACGGGTATAGAGTGCGGCCCAAAAACAGTGACCCGCAAGGTGAGCGGGTTTACGAGGTCGCCGACGGGAATGGCGTTCGGACCAATCACCAACAGGAATTCACCACGATCATCGCCATGCGCCCGTCCTACCACTTGGCCCCCGACCGGCAACGTCGCCTGCACACGCGCCCAGCGCATCGGATTGCCGCCGCGAAGCACGCGCCCGCGAATCCCGGTCGCGCAAGCATCCAGCTCATAGGCGGCACCGGGGAAGAGATACGGTCGCCGCGCGCGGTCGGCGGAAGGGAAATTGTCCACGGTAGCAAGCGTGTGCAACGGAATGGTGAAACGCCGCGGCACGAACTGGCGGAGGTTCTCAAAGACTCGGACATCCACACTGTCAACGAGCGCTGGATAGTACAGGAGAGCGTGCAGACAAGAGGGGTGCCGAACCACGGCCGGCTTGGCGCCTGCCTTCGGAGGTCGCTCGACCGTAATCGAAACCGGGCGCGCTATACGATGCAAGCGCTGGGAGTCAATCGGCTCGATTCCCAGCGCCAGTCGCTGGATGTCTTCGACGTAGCGAGTGTCCAGTATTTGATTCACGAGAGAGATCCCGCCACACCCGAAATCACGGTGGTCACTGGCAATTCCGGTGCCGCCTTGAGACTGTCGATGCGCACCATCCGCGCAATATAGGGAATGCTGAGCCGATAGTCGGTTGGCAGCGAATCGAACGTCCGCATCACCGCTTCGGTCGAGATCTCTTCCAGGACAAGCGATACGGTTTCGGTTGGTGCCCAGCTCCCGGACGAGTCAAGTAGAGGACCGCTCAAAACCGGTTTGGTCTCGAGAACCTGCATGGTACGACCGATAATGCGGTGCTCGAATTCGGCGTTGTCCGCCCACGCTGTAAGCAGAAAATGGAGGTCGAGCACAAGGTGCCCCAACCCGTCCTGGTTCCCCACCGCCGACCACGAAGCCCGCATGGTTTTATTGAAATCGGCGCGGTAAAGATAGATGGAAAGGGCTGGTGATCCAATCGCCGTGGGAACGTTAGCTTCCTCGAAATCCGTCGTTCTCACCAGAACGGCGCGACTCGTCTTTCCCGATATCGGCTGTACATCGGCAAATGCCTCGTTCAGGATCCGTTCAATGCTTTTGCCAGCGGCCGCGATTGCGGGAAACCCAGCCAATTCTTAGCCTCCGCTCTGATATCGAAACCTGCGGTAGCCCGAAACTCCTGAATTCCTTACACTTCTGTTTCGCACAACCCTCGGTTCGGAGCCACAAAGCGCCCTCCGCCTGGATGTTAGGCGTATCGCCCGATCGTTCTTAATCATTCGCCAAAAGTCGGTAGATTTCCTGATGCTTGAGGCGATTGACATGGTAATACGAGGGTTGCGTACCAATCCGGATCTCAAGGATCAATTCTCTCGAAAGCAGGAGGCGGACCGCTTGTTCGATATCCGCAACTCTTTGATCAGCCCACTCATGCGACAGCCACCATTGGGCGATGCCCTCTACCGTATCCTTCGCGTTGGGGTGAGCTTGCAGATATCGCAGGATTTCGCGCGCGATCTCCATTCCCTGGGTTTCAGGCGATTCCGCACTCACCGGGGCTGTCTCTCAGACCTGCACGGCTAAATCGACTCCGACGCGCCAACGTCCCAGGGGCACAGCAAGATCTGGGCCAAACCTAACAGATTGCCGCGCCTTGGTCCTTCTTGGGGTTGCGATTGCACACAAGCGTTAGGGTGGGTGAAAACGAGCCCAATGGGACAGTTCTGGAGGGGCGAGATAACGCTAGATGGCGGACCGGAAATGCATGGGCTATTTTTGTCGGTCTCTGGGTCAAAAAGTACCCGTTAGCCGATCGGTGGACCCCTGGTCAGCCCGCACACGAAAATCGTCCGTGCTTTTCGATTTGATATTTCTTGATCAGACGTCCGAGCGCCCGCCGTTCCTTATTGGCTGCCCGGGCCGCGCGAGTCACGTTGCCATTATGCTTTCGAAGCAGATCCACGATGTAATTACGTTCAAACTCTTGGACGGCTTGCGCCTTCATCTGCTTGAAAGAGTTGCTGCTGCCGGTCGGCGAATCTGCCTGGAGGATCGGAAGATGTTCGGGCTCAATCGTTTCAGATTCGGCGAACACGATGACCTGCTGGACAACATTCTCCAGTTCGCGAACGTTCCCGGGCCACGAATATCTGCACAACAGTTCGATGGCTCGCGTCGAAAACCGCAGCTCGCGCCGACCGTGTTTCCTTCCATAGACCCGCAGGAAATGCGCCGCCAATAAGGGAATATCCCCTTTACGCTGGCGCAGCGGCGGCAGTGCGAGCGTGATGACGGCCAGTCTGTAGAAGAGATCCTCTCTGAACGTCGCTTCCTTGGCTTTCTGAAGCAAATCAACATTCGTTGATGCAACGATCCAGACGTCGGCGCGCTTGGGTTTCGCAGAGCCAATCGTATAGTAGGTCTGGTCCTGCAGAAAACGGAGGAGTTTTACCTGGCATGCGAGGCTAAGGGCCTCCACCTCGTCAAGGAACAGGGTACCGCCGTCGGCTTCGGCAATAAGGCCGGGCTGCGCCGCAAGAGCACCTGTGAATGCGCCCTTCTCGTGTCCATAGAGCTCGTTCTCGAAAAGATCCACGGGGATCGCCCCGCAATTCACCGGAAGAAAGGGCTTGCCGGCACGGCGGCTTAGGTAGTGAAGTGCTCGGGCACATCTCTCTTTCCCGGTCCCTGTTTCTCCTATTAGAAGCACGGTCGACTCAAACTGCGCCACCAACGGGATTTTCCGTTTGAGTTCGACGAGCGATCTTTCTTCACCCACAAGTTGCGCCAGCCCGCATTCTTCATTCACTCGGTCATCGGTGCTGGGATTTCGCTGGTCGGTGGTTGTGCGCAACGATCGTGCGACGCGAGTCCGGATTTCAGAGTCTCGAAGAGGCGCGACAAGAAAATCGCGACTCAAAAGCAGTAGGTCATCCAACAGCTCATCCAAGATCTCCGATGGTGCGACTGGCAAGAATAACGTGTCAGGTCGTATCGCCTGCAGGTCAGCCAACAGTTCTCTTGCTCTGGTTCTGGAATTCGGCAGAACAGGCAGTACTAGGGACTGGGTATCCCCGCGAGCCGGTTCTTTCACCTCGAGCAACTGGTCGACGAAAGCAACCCGATAGCGCCCATCCGCCAGAAGGACCGCGTTTAGCTGAGACCCAATCTCTCGCCCGGGCCCCTCATCAAGGATAACGACAGGAGTCGGTATCAAGTGGCCCTCCATTCGGAGCGTGTCCCTAAATCAAGGTGGAGCTTCTGGTAGAGATCGGGACCGCGCAAGAGTCGGCTCCCGCTCTTGCGCCGAAGCGCGCCACCGACAAAGGGAGCTATAGTGGCGCCGTGTTGCCTCTAAGTCGGTGGTCAAGCCGGTTTCCAGGCACGCCTCAGTGTTCGAACTAATTTAGAATGATTCTTTGTAGTGAAGGCCCCGTACCCTTGTATTTTGTAGACTTGTTCTTGTCAAGTATTAAAAATTCTATCTCCTCGTATTATGTTAACTGATGCATAACTTACATCGTTATAGACGGGGCCAGGGCGGGGTTCCGATGAGCGTTGCCGCCCTAAAGAGGAGCCTCCCTGCTGGTTTTCGCACGCCACCAAACCTGCTTCGCAACCTTCGCGTTCAAGATTGTGCGACACCAGCAAACCCGGGGAGCCCGGGAGGGAACGCGGGGTCGCGCAGCCTGAGTTTGAACCCGGCAGCGGACGCATCCCGAAGCGCCCTCCGGTTCGTTTATCGGTCTTCATGGGCGATTGCCCCACACTCCAAGTTCAGCATTATTGCGCGCAAATCGCGGATTGCTGTATCTTGGTCCAGAACGAATTTGATGAATTTGACTGGAAGTTCATGCAGGAGTTACGAATGAACGGAGTCCATTTCGCGGCCGTCGCCTGCGCAAATCTAGTGTGTTTTCAGCGGGGCGGGTTCAAGTGGTAGGGGCAGCGCACGCTGCAGACAATGAGAATAAGGACCGACAGTTTAGGCGATTGGATTGAGATCAGGTAGGCTGCTTCAGTGACCGGGTTCGACGTGTCGCCCGCGAAAAAAATTAAGTGCGGAAGGCATTGGAGGCCGACTCACCACCGCAGTGGTTGGGGATACGCCATGGACAGCCTCGACTGCCTGCATTGCGGGGAAGGTGTGTTCCTGGACGGTTTCATCGAGAAGAAATTTGCTTGGGGCAGCGACCCTGGCGAAAGATTCAATGGGTTGACACCCTACCAGGAACCGTGGATCGGATTCATACACAATCCTCCTGGTGTTCCAGACTGGTTCAATCTGAACAAACAAGGGCCGAGAGATATTCTCAAGACCCAATGCTGGCGCGAAAGCATGCTTTGCTGCCAAGGGCTCTTCACACTCTCCACTTATCTTAAGCAATGGCTCAGACCTCAAGTCCCTGTTTCGGTCTGTAGCCTAATAATACCGACAGAAACGCCCGAAAATCGTTTCAGCGCGAGCAAATATTTACTGAACAATGAAAAACAGGTCGTCCAGGTGGGCTGGTGGCTGAGGAGATTCACTTCGATATACGATCTGAGGCTGAGGCGGCTGAAAAAAACTCTGCTCAACTTGGGGGAACCTTGGACAGAAGCAGTGCGCCGGAAGCAACTCGGCTTTGTCGGCGACCGCGCTAAGCTTGCGTCGGTTCAGGTTGTGCCTTACTTGCGCAACGAGGAATATGACGAGCTCCTCTCCAAGAACATCGTATTTCTGGATCTCTACGACAGCAGCGCCAACAACGCGATCGTAGAATGCATCGCTCGCACCACGCCGATACTGGTGAACTCCTTACCGGCCGTCGTTGAGTACCTTGGCCGGGGTTACCCCTTCTACTTTGAAACTCTCGAAGAGGCGGCCGATAAGGCAGAAAATGAAGCCCTCGTCTTACAAACTCATGATTACTTGAAGGCTCATCCGATACGGACGAAGCTCACACGAGAGCATTTTCTTCGGTCATTCGTAGAATCTGAGATCTATGAGAGTTTGCGACTTCCGCTCCCGGCGACACACTGTGTACCGGTCCCAGCGCTAAGGGAGAGCCCACCGCGAGTGAACTTTGTCTGCACAGAGCCCGAAAGCTCAAGCGCGGTACAACGGTCTGGCGAAGAGCCGCTCGTATGCGAATTGAGCCAGGAGTGGCAACGAGCGCTCGCAGGCGACGGGCAGGCGCGCGCGAATTGGCAGATCGTTGAAGGAGGCGGCGGGTGGTCCTGGCAAGAGAACGCGATTTGCGCCAGGAACAATGGTTCAGAATGGTCTGCCTATCAGTACTCGCGGTGTGATCCACAAGTGCTTAGAGCTCTGAAGAACTTCGTTGTCGAGGTGACCCTCAGTGGCAGCGCCCAGGCGGCCGGTGTGAGCTTTGGCCCGTACAAAGATTTCCTTACCGAATTAGACCCGCAGATGGGACCGCGTCGTGTTCAGTTGGAGGTTGATGTCGTAGGGGATACCTGGGCCTTTCGGGTGGATGGACGGTTAGCGGATCGGCACTGGTGGGATTCCGCAGTGCGAAGTACTGCGGACCTCGTCAGTGGAAACCTGACTTTCAAAGTTCGTGGCGTGAGGTGTGCACTGTTCCAGGATCTGGCTATCCATACGTTTCTCAGGTCCTGCGAATTCTCCGTGATCACCACATGCTACCGCTTCGCGCAGCGTTTGCGCATAAGCCTGCGGAATTGGGTCTACCAGAACCTCAGCTCCGGTACGCATGAGATTCTGGTTGTTAACCCGAACAGTCCTGACGGCACCCACGAGCTGTTGGCCGCCATATCGAGTAGTTACCCGCATGTGCGCGTGCGAGAAGTGCCAGTGGCATCCTCTCTGGCTACCTATAAGGGAGCCATGATCAATCGCGCGCTGGAATTGAGCCGTGGTCGATGGATTTGGTTGACAGACGCTGATTGTCTCTTCCCTCCGACCTGCGGCGATGCGGTGTTGCTCAAAATTGCGGGGCGAACGCAGCGAGTCTTCTACGGAGAGCGTCGGCACCTGTCTGCGGCGCAGACGAATGCGGTCCTGTCGGGACGCCTCGATGGGCTCTCGCAGTTCGACTTGTTGGCTCGCAGTATCCCTCCCCGGCCGGCCGAGAATGTTCCGTGGGGGTACACGCAAATCATGGAGCGCGCAACCCTTGATCTTGTCCGGTACCGGGAAGACCTGAACCACTTCGCTCATAGCGACAGCCAGTTCATAGAAGATTGCAAGCGGCGCGGAATAGTCCCCGAGCAGGTCGAGGGCTTGTTCTGTCTCCAGCTAGACCATCCGTTAGGGTTGTATGGCTCACACACGTTCTTGTAGACGCGGCAAACGAGACACGTCAAACCTACTGCCGTTCCAGTTTCTTAAGAACCCTGAACTCGGATCGTACCTGGAAGAAAAGTTCGAGATCTCGTATGTCCCCAGCGCCACCATCCCGGCCGGCTCACCCGCCTTCCCGACTTCACAAATGGCCGCGTACTCGCAATAGCGAACCAGGAGATAACCAGCGCCATTACGGAATTGAGGGCGATAAGCAAGCTCTACCGGGGTCACGCCAAGGTCACTGAAGTCCCAACCAAAGCAGCTGCTGAAGAACTGGACAGACAACTACATCCTGGTGCATCTCACAGTTCGCAGCCCTTCGACGAAAACAATCCTCGGCTGTCATACGTCGAGCTCGAGCCTGCGCAAGGCGATGACGGTCGGCTTACGGCGGCCGAAATCTTCGGCCTGCGTCTGCCGCAGAATAGCGTTGGTGGTGCTTAGCGCCTGCGACCCGGTCGCGCGCAAGCACACCTGGCTACGCTGTTCGGCATGGAGCCGCATTGCATTTTGCTGGGGCAAGTACGCTCGTGCTCTCCTCCTGGAAAGTGGATGCGGATTCCGGTGCAAGTTGCTCCAGATTCCGAAATCATCCGGAAATACTCCGAAATGAAGCCAATCACGATTCCGGGATGATGCCGATGACAGATTCCGATTTCTAGCGGTCACTTTTCCGCGGCGGGCGCAACCCTGACTGGCTTCATTATGTAACGCTTCCCACCGGGCGAAAGAAGCCGGGCAACAACGCCAGCCATAAGGCTCCATTGGAAAGTGGAGGAGTCACATTGGTTGTCCATGAGACGTGCCCGACCCGATTATGTGCCCGGCAGCCCTGAGCTGCTTTCCAATCGATGTGGCTTGTGTCGGTCCGGCAACATAACACCTGCAGGGATTGCAGCCAGGCCACCGGTGAGGCGTCGAAGTCCCAGGCCGGCCGCGAAATCCTATTCAACCCGTCGGGCAAGACCCACTTTTTGAGAGCGGCGTGCTTGGTTCGAATGGTGATTTCGGTGTAGCGCTTCGTGGTTCCCAGACTGGGCCCAGACTGGGCATGTCGTTAGCTTGTCAAGATATCCGGTTTTATAGCACATGATCTGTCCGGTTTTGCCTTTTCTTCGCTCCTCAGTTTTTCCTTGCGAGTCAGCCGCCGTCGACGCTGTGGGAATGTGGAAATCCGGCGGTTTGGGTTTGGCCGGATTTCCAAGCGCGGTGGAAAGAGTGGGAAAATCCGCCTTTTGACTTTTCCACGCTTTCCACGGCGCGTCATTTCCACAGCGTGGCGCGCGCGGTTTTTTCGCGACCGCCAGCGACTGGCCTTGCGCCGTGTACCGTGCGACCACGTGAGGACCGTAGAGGATGGTCACCCGCCCGTCCAAGTGCTCGCAGATGGTCACCCGGCAATCCGCCAGCGTCCCTCGCCACGGTGTCGGCCCAATCTGCCACACCCGATTCGCTAGCCGAACGGTGTTGTCCTTGGCCACCACCCTCTCGGTCTGCACCGAGAAGATCCGGTCCAAGTCCGAGCCTCGCACGGGGACAAACGCGTGGCCCCTCTCCGCCGCCGCTACGCCGAACTTGCGGTTGATCTCCGAATGTAACGCTCGCGCAGAAACCGGTTGGCTTCTTCCACCCCGATGATCCCCGCCAGGCGCAGCTCCTGCGGCAGCCGTCCTTGCCAGGTCCCAAAGCGTCGCTCTCCCCGACCTCGCGCCTGCGGCGAATAGGCGGGGATCATTTGGATTCCCAATTCCTTCAGTGCCCGCCCTATCTGGGTCAGGCGTTGCCGGTCACCGGCCCGCCCGCCTCCGGCGTCTCGAAGAAGTGGCTGGCCCGGTCACTGTACAAGGCACAAAATCGCCCCTTGCGCTCGATCACTTCCTTCAGTGCTGCCATTACCGTCCGGCTTGACTCCTCCTCCAGCAGCTGCGCGTAATAGGTCTCACTCGTCGCGTCGTCCAGCACCTCAATCAGGTCGTACCAACGATCATCCTGGAACCACCGGTGCTCACTGCCGTCCAAATGCACCAACATCCCGGGCAACGGCCGGCGCGGTCGTCGCTTGCGGTGCACGCCCCGCTTCCGCCCCTTCTTCACCAGCCCCGCTCCTTGCAAGGCTAGCTTCACCCACGTGTAGCTCAGCTCGATGCCATGTTCCTCCCCCAACTTCTCGTGAAAGTGCCGCACGTTCAGATCCCTGTACTTCTCCTGGT
>Ga0306920_100014410_pt1 | contig 10793 bp, 13 predicted proteins | sample flu12Cox44000170_FD_204666 | JGI IMG/M metagenome (GOLD analysis project Ga0306920, IMG submission 204666) | Lab enrichment of tropical soil microbial communities from Luquillo Experimental Forest, Puerto Rico - flux4day.12C.oxic.44.000.170 (v2)... | ecosystem: Environmental > Terrestrial >... | reverse complement strand
ACAAAACACAATCCGTCTGCGGTGATCTCGAGATCGACATCACCGCCGGGATCGTTGCGCAGGAACGGGTAGCGCAGGCGCTCTGCCTTAGTGCACGACCTCGAACAGGCCGGCGGCGCCCATGCCGCCGCCGATGCACATGGTGACGACCACGTTCTTGGCCTTGCGGCGGCGGCCCTCGATCAGGATGTGGCCGGTGCAGCGCGCGCCGGTCATGCCGAACGGATGGCCGATCGAGATCGAGCCGCCGTTGACGTTGAGCTTCTCGTTGGGAATGCCGAGCTTGTCGCGGCAGTAGAGCACCTGCACGGCGAACGCCTCGTTCAGCTCCCACAGGTCGATGTCCTCCATCTTGAGTCCGAAGCGCTTCAGCAGCTTGGGAATGGCATAGACCGGGCCGATGCCCATCTCGTCGGGCTCGCAGCCCGCCACCACCAGGCCCTTGTAGATGCCGAGCGGTTTCAGGCCGCGCTTGGCGGCTTCGGCGTCACTCATGATCACGGCCGCCGACGCGCCGTCGGAGAGTTGGCTGGCATTGCCGGCGGTGATCCACTTGTCGGGGCCCATCACCGGCTGGAGCTTGGCGAGGCCCTCCAGGTTGGTGTCGGGCCGGTTGCCCTCGTCCTTGGTGAGCTTCACCGTCTTCTTCGACACTTCCTGGGTGTTCTTGTCGGTGACCAGCATCGTGGTTTCCATCGGCACGATCTCGTCGTCGAACTTGCCGGCCTGCTGGCCCGCCGCGGTGCGCAGCTGGCTCTGCAGCGAATACTGGTCCTGGTACTCGCGGCTGATCTTGTAGCGCTCGGCCACCGTGTCGGCGGTCTGGATCATGGTGTGATAGATGCCGGGCACGTGCTCCTTGACCCAGGGATTGACCAGGCGGTTCTTGTTGCCACCCGGCGGGCCCTGGACCAGCGACACCGATTCGAGGCCGCCCGCGATCATCACCGGCACCTTGTCGACCAGCACGCGCTGGGCCGCCATCGAGATGGTCTGCAGGCCCGACGAGCAGAAGCGGTTGACCGTCACGCCCGAGACGCTGACCGGCGCGCCGGCGCGGATTGCCGACACGCGCGCCACGTTGGAGCCGGTGGTGCCTTCCGGCGCCGCGCAGCCCAGGATCACGTCCTCGACTTCGGCGAGCTCGACCTTGGCGCGCTCGGCGGCGTGCTTGATCACGTGCGCGCCCATGTCGGCGCCGTGCGTGTCGTTGAAGATGCCGCGGAACGCCTTGCCGATCGGCGTGCGGGCGGTTGAGACGATGACGGCGTCGGCCATGAGCTTTTCCTCCAGTTCGAATTGATCAGACGGTAGAGAACTTCTTGCCGTCCTGCACCAGCTTCTTGAGCAGCGGGGCAGGCTCCCAGAACGGGTCACCCGAGGCGTCGCGATATTTCAGCAGGGCGTCGTGGATGGTCTTGAGCCCGACGACATTGTCGGCCCACCACATCGGGCCGCCGCGATAGACCGGCCAGCCGTAGCCGTTGACCCAGATCACGTCGATGTCGAGCGAGCGCTGCGCCATCTTCTCCTCAAGGATCTTGGCGCCCTCGTTGACCATGGGATAGAGGCAGCGCTCGAGGATCTCCTGGTCGGAGATGGCGCGCCGGGTGATGCCGAGCCTCTTGGACGTCTCCTCGATGATCTTCTCGACCTCGGGATCGGGGATCGGCGTGCGGTCGGGCAGGTTGTACTTGTAGTAGCCCGCGCCGGTCTTCTGGCCGAACCGGCCGAGCTCGCAGATCGCGTCGGCGACGTAGCCGGTGTAGCGCACGTTGCGCGCCTCTTTCTCCTTCTTGCCCTGGCGGATGCGCCAGCCGACGTCGTTGCCGGCCAAATCACTCATGGCAAAAGGTCCCATCGGGAAGCCGTAGTCGAAGACGACCTTGTCGATCTGCTGCGGCAGGGCGCCTTCCTCCATCATGTAGGCCGACTGGATGCCGCGCTGGCGCAGCATGCGGTTGCCGACGAAGCCCTCGCAGACGCCGACCAGCACCGGGATCTTTCCGATCTTCTTGCTGAGCGACATCACGGTGGCGATCACGTCCTTCGACGTCGCCTTGCCGCGCACGTTCTCCAGCAATTTCATCACGTTGGCCGGCGAGAAGAAGTGCATGCCGATCACGTCGCCCGGCCGCTTGGTGTAGCCGGCGATCTGGTTGACGTCGAGGCCCGAGGTGTTGGTCGCCAGCACCGCGCCCGGCTTGGCGACCTCGTCGAGCTTCTTGAAGACGCCTTCCTTCACTTCCATGGTCTCGAACACCGCTTCGATGATCACGTCGGCGCCCTTGAGGTCGTCGTAGGAGAGCGTCGGCTTGATCAGCGCCATGCGCTTGTCGACGTCCTCGGACTTGATGCCGCCGCGCTTGGCGGTGTTCTCGTAGTTGGTGCGGATGGTTTTTAGGCCGCGATCCAGGGCTTCCTGTTTCACTTCAAGAAGCGTGACCGGGATGCCGGCATTGGCGAAGTTCATGGCGATGCCGCCGCCCATCGTGCCGGCGCCGACGATGCCGGCGGTCTTGATCTCGCGCTGCGGCGTGTCGGCCGGCACGTCGAGCACCTTGGCCGCCTCGCGCTCGGCGAAGAAGTAGTAGCGCTGCGCCGCCGATTCCGGCGAGACCAGCAACTCGAGGAACAGCTCGCGCTCGCGCTTGATGCCCTCGTCGAACGGCAGCTCGACGGCGGCCTGCACGCACTTGATGATGCTCCACGGCGCCTTGAAGCCGCGGGCGCGCCGGGCAATCGCCTTCTCGGTCTCCTTGAACAGGTCAGGCGATTCCAGCGTCACCTTGAGGTCGCGTACCCGCCGGCGCGGCGCCTTCTGCGCCACCAGCATCTGGGCGTGCGCCACGGCGCCCGCCAACAGGTCGCCCTCGACGATGGCGTCGATGATGCCCTTCGACTTGGCTTCGGGCGCGGGAATGTGGCGGCCCGAGATGATGGCGTCTAATGCGTACTTGGCGCCGGTCAGCCGCGGCAGGCGCTGCGTGCCGCCGGCGCCGGGCAGGATGCCGAGATGGACTTCGGGCAGGCCGACGCGCGTGCTGGCGACCGACACGCGATAGTGCGCGCCGAGCGCCGTCTCCAGGCCGCCGCCGAGCGGCGTGCCGTGCAGCGCGGCGACGACGATCTTGGGGCAGTTCTCCATGCCGGCGATGACCTCGTTGAGGTTGGGACCCGACGGCGGCTTGCCGAACTCGCGGATGTCGGCGCCGGCGATGAAGGTGCGGCCGCCGCCGATCAGCACGATGGCATCGATGTTGGCATCCTTGCCGAACGCCTCGACGCCGTCCTTGATGCCCGAGCGCACGGCGGCGGCGAGCGCGTTCACCGGCGGATTGTTGACGGTGAGAATGCCGATCCGCCCCTGGGTGGAGCGAAGCACTGCGTCTGTCATGGCGATTCTTCCCTGATTGAGAGGCGTTTATGGTGGTCCGTCTTAGCAATCCCGAGGCGCCCCGCCCAGCGAGCTATAGTTCCGCTTTGCGAAGATTTTGTAAGGTGAAGACCGCGGAGACTTGAATGTCCACCTACGTACTTGTGCCTGGGGCGTGGCTCGGCGGCTGGTGCTGGCGTGACGTTGCGGCGTCTCTGCGACGGGCCGGCCATGACGTGATCGCCGCAACCCTGACCGGCCTCGGCGACCGGGCGCATCTGCTCAGCCGGGAGATAGGACTGGAAACTCATGTGGCGGACATTCTCGGCGTGTTGCGCTTTGGTGATCTGGAAAATGTGATCCTGGTCGGCCACAGCTACGGCGGCACGGTCATCACGGCGGCCGCCGAGCGGATGCCGGAACGCATCGCGCGTCTGGTCTACCTTGACGCGTCCGTGCCGCATGACGGCCAATCGAACAATGACGTGATCGGGCCGGATATGGCGAACGAGCTGCGGTCCTGGGCGCAATCGAAAGGAGATGGTTGGCGCGTGCCGCCGGCTTCCTATGTCACCGAACGGATGTCCGGGCCTTTGCGCGCGTGGGTCGGGGAACGGCTGGCACCGCATCCGTGGCGCTGCTTCGAGGAGCGGGTGCACCTTCGTTCGAAGGATGCGGCGAGTCTTCCACGCGCGTTCATTCGGACCACTGCGTCCGACCTCTATGACAGGTTGATCAAAGAAGCGCGCCAGGCGGGCTGGTACTGCCGCGAGCTCGAGGGCGGTCACTATGCGATGCTGACGCAACCGCAGGCCGTTGCCGCGGCGCTGAACGAATTGGCGGCGTAGTCATGGCGGCACAAGAGACGATTCGTTTCGACGGCCAGGTCGTCCTCGTCACCGGCGCCGGGCGTGGCCTTGGGGCAGCCTATGCCAGGCTCATGGCGTCGCTTGGTGCGGCCGTTGTCGTGCACGACGCGGGCGTAGGGCAGGACGGCCGCGGCGTCGACCGGTCGGTTGCGGATCGCGTCGTATCGGACATCGCCGCCGTGGGGGGCAGGGCTGCCGCCAGCTACGAGAACCTCGAGGACGCCGCGGCCGCCGCACGCATCGTCGAGTTGGCCATGGACAAATTCGGCCGCCTGGATGCCTTGGTCAGCAATGCCGGGCTGGTGGTCTTCGCCAGCCTTGAAGACACGGATCCGGCGCTGTGGAGCCGCATGATGGCGGTCGGTATCGATGCGCCGTTTCGTCTTGCGCGTGCCGCGATCCCTCATATGCGGCGACAAGGCTACGGACGCATCGTGCTGACGACGTCCGGTCGATCGATGCGGGTCGAGGACTGCGTGCCCGGCCTCGTCGCCTACTCGGTGGCCAAGATGGCGCAGGTCGGATTGATGGTCGGTGTGGCGGCAGAGCTGAAGGGCGTCGACATCCAGGTGAATGCGGTATCGCCGGTCGCCGCGACGCGGGTTCTGCGCCGCAGCGCGCCCGAGCTCAAGCCTGAGTTGGTGGCGCCAGGTGTCGCGTTCCTGGCGTCATCGTCGTGCCGGAGGTCCGGTATCGTCTTGCGCGCCGCCGGCGGGCGCTTCGCGGCGGCGCGATGGGACGACGGCGACGAGATCGACCTCGGGCCGCAGCAGGCGTCGCCGGAGCAATTCGCCGAGAACTGGCACCGGATCATCCAAGAGGAGTGATTAGCGGTGTTGGTGCATCAAGCCGGTCGTCGCGAACGGCTGGTTCGCGAAGCGGCGCGGCTGAAGGAAGAAGTTGGGATAGTAGAAGACGTAGCCCGGATAATAGGTCGGCACGTAGACGACCTCGGGAACGACCACCGTCGTCTGCACGACCACCGGCGGCGCCGGCGGTGGCGGCGCGCTGGCGCCGCGGAGCACAGTCACTGAAGCGTCGGCCGACTCCGCCAGGGCAGGCGAGGCGGCGCCCAGCAACAGCAAGGCCAGACCCATCAGTCTCATGGCGATGAAGCGTGCCACAGTTTGGCAGGCCCGGCGAGAGGGCGTAGGTTTTACGCGGTAATCAAAAACAACTGAGGGAGTGAGCACCCATGCGTATCTCTCGTCGTACTTTGGCCGCCGCCGGCGCACTCGCCGTCGTCGCGGCGGGCACGCGCGTCCATGCCGAATCGGCCGACGAATCGGCCGTCAGGCAGGCACTCGCCGACCTCACCAAGGCCATGCTCGCCGCCGACAAGGCCAAGCTCGAGGCGCTGGTCGCCGACCAGCTGAGCTATGGCCATTCCAGCGGCACGATCCAGGACAAGGCAGTCTTCGTCGACGTCATCGCGAGCAAGAAGACGGTCTACAAGTCGATCGATCTCACCGACATCAAGGTCAATGTCGTCGGCAACGACGCAATCGTGCGCCACACCTGGGACAGCGTCAGCGAGTCCGCCGGCAAGTCGAACACCGCACATATCGGCGTGCTGCAGGTCTGGGCGAAGCAGGACGGCAAGTGGAAGCTGCTGGCCCGGCAGGCCTTCAAGACCTGAAGCCATTGTAGAGAATGGGCGATTTCCTTCCGGGAGCGCGCTAGTCTCGCGTTCCCGGAGGGAGACCCATGGCATTCGCCGGCACGAACTATCTGGCTGTTCTGATCGCGACCCTGGCGGCCTACGCCTGGGGCGCCGCCTACTACACGACCCTGTCGAAGCAATGGCTGGCGGCGGTCGGGCTGACCGAGGTCAAGCGCTCGGCCACGCCGTTCGTCATCACGTTCTTCGCGCTGCTGGTAATGGCGTTCGTGCTGGCCGGCTCGATCGGTCATCTCGGACCCGGCAACGTCACGGTGAAGAACGGCATCATCTCCGGCCTCATCCTGTGGGCCGGCTTCGTGGTGACGACGGTGTTCGTCAACAACGCTTATCCCGGCCGCAAGTACATGCTGTCGATCATCGACAGCCTCCATTGGCTGGGCGTGCTCGTCATCCAGGGCGCCGTGATCGGCGCGATGGGCGTGTGACGCATGAAGCGGCCGCGCATCGAAGGCTATGCCGTCATCTCCAAGGAGGGAATGATTGCGGCGTCCGACGGTCATTTCCCCGAGCACCTCAAGAATCCCGCCGACCACGCGTTCTACATGGCCTCGCTCGACAAAGCGTCGGCGATCGTCAACGGCCGGCATTCGGCCGAAGGCGGCGAGAAGGAGAAGCAGCGGCGGCGCATCGTGCTGACCCGGCGGGTCAACATGCTGGCGGTCGATCCGGCAAATCCGAACGCCATCCTGTGGAACCCCGGCTCGACGCCGTTCGACGAGGCGTGGCAGCGGCTGCGCATCGAGGACGGGGTGCTGGCCGTGGTCGGCGGCACCGACGTGTTCGGCCTGTTCCTCACCATCGGCTACGACGTCTTCTATCTCAGCCGGACGGACGTCAGCATTCCGCGCGGCCGGCCGGTGTTTCCCGGCGTCGGCACGCGCGGCACGACGCCGGAGGAGATCATGAAGAAGAACGGCCTGGTGCTGCGCGGTACGCGCATGCTCGACGAGGCCACCAACTGCCGCGTCGAGGAATGGGGGCCGGCGAAGCGCTGAGGCCTAGAACTCCACGACCAGCCCGTCGTGCGCCGCCTCGAGCGCCACCTCTTTCTGGCGGCCCAAAAGTTCGGCGCTCATGTGGGTGATGATGGTGCGCTTGGGCGCGATCTCGGTGAGGTGCTTGGTCAAGGTCGTGTAGTCGATGTGATACTTCATCACCTTGTCGAAGAAATAGGCCTCGCAGATGAAGAGGTCGGCGCCGCGGCCGGCCGGGATCAGCTCGTCGACCCACTCGGTATCGCCTGAATAGGTCAGCACCTTGCCGTCGGTCTCGATGCGCAGCGCATAGGACGGCGCGCCGCTATAGTGCTTCATCAAATAAGGCGTGACGGCGAGGCCGTTGATCTCGGCGCGCTGGTGCAATTCGAGCTCGCGGATGTCGAGCGCGTGCTTGCGCTCGATCTTGGTCGAGCCGGCAAACATCGCCTCCATCACCGTCATCAGCCGGTCGCGAAAGCCCGGCGGGCCGGCCAAGGTCAAGGGCGCGATGCGGCGGCTGATCAGCTGGGCATCGAGCAGGAAGAACGGCAGCCCGGCGAAATGATCGCCGTGCAGGTGGCTCACCAGCACCGTCGAGATGGCGTTGGGCTCGACGCCCCATTTGCGGATCGCAACCATCGAGGAGGCGCCGCAATCGATCAGCAGGTTGCCGTGCCGGGCGCGCTCGAGATGAAAGCAGGTGTTGAACCGCCCGCCGCTGCCGAAGGCGTCGCCCGAGCCGAGGAATTGCAGCCGCATGGGGCGTCTCTACACCCGCCGGGCGGCGGCGTCTTCGGCGGCGATGCGGCCAAGGCCCGCAAGGTTGCGGGCGACCAACGCCTGGACCGCGGCGCGGCGCAAGCCGAGCAGGAACCGCCCGACAATGTTGCCGGCCTTGATCACGGCGGTGCGCGCGTCGAGATGAGTGCCGGCGGGCGTCTTGGCGAGGTCGTAAGTGAAGCGGATGACGCCGCCGTGCGGCAGGTGCCGGTCGAGGCTGAGGCTCTCGAACGGCCGCCAGTCGACGATCTCGAAGTCGCGGATCTCGGTGCCGTGGGCGCAATGAAGCATCGCGCCCTTCTCCATGGCACCGTCGATGCTCATGCCAGTCATCCCCTCGACCCAGCGCAGGCGGCGGCCGGTGTCCAGCAAATAGGTCCAGGTCTCCGCCGGCGAGGCGGGCAGATCGAGATGGGTGGCCTCGAACCACAACGGCGCACCCGGCGCGATCCAGGCGCGCTCGGCTTCGCGTCGTTCCCGCCACATCGGCGCCATGTCCTTCACCCAGCCCGATACCGCGCCGACACCGTCCACCGTCTCGTCGTGCCGCACGCGGCCCCGGTAGGCCAAGGCCTGCGCGGCGGCATCGGTGACATAGAGATAGGCCGCGATGCCAGTCGCCTCGCGGATGCGGTTCTTCATCAGCCGGTGGACGATGACCACGGCGGTGCCGGTCAGCTCGCTGCCGCCGGCGATTTCCTGCTCGACATATTCACCATGATGCAACACGAACTTCAGCCCGAGATCGGCGGCGCGGCGGCAGGCGCGGCAAGGACAGGTCGTGTTGCGCAACGTATGCTCGAGCGTTGCCGAGAAACGGGCATAGAGATCGTCGACGCCGTCGAGCACGGTCTGTGGTCTGGTCACCGTTTCAGAGGGCGCGTAACAGAAGAGGGCGTCGCCCTCGATCTTGGCGAGCTTCAGCGGCGGGGCGATGGCGCCGATCAGGCTGCCGAGCAGCGACTGCATGATCGCCTGCGCATGCTCGAGTTCGGAGCCGGCCAGGAACTCAGTGTACCCGGAAATATCGGCGATCAGAAAAAACCCGGTGCGGGCCATCACGGCCTCAGGGCGCCTGCTCCAGGCTCGACACCTCGTTGGTCAGCGTGGTGCGGCGCATGTCGCGCACCTGGGTGTGATCGTAGCGCCGGGCGCGGTGCATGGTGGCGCGGTTGTCCCACATCACCAGGTCGTGCCGCTTCCAGGCGTGGGCATAGACGAACTTGCGCTGCGTGGCGTGCTCGGTGAGGTCGCGCAGGAAGGCGCGCGCCTCGGGCACCGGCCAACCTTCGATGCCGCCGGCATGGGCGGAGAGGTAGAGCGACAAGCGCCCGCTGCTCGGATGCCTGCGCACCAGGCGCTGGCGCACCGGTGCCCACTTCACGCGCTCGGCATCGGTGAAGTCAGTGAAGCCCAGGACGCCGCGGGAGAAGATCTGGCTGTGCGAGCAGATCAGGTCCTGCACCTCGCGCTTGGTCTTGTCGTCGAGCGTGTCGTAGGCCGCGCGCATGTCGGCGAACTCGGTGTTGCCGTCGGCGTCGGGGATGGTGCGGGCCGACAGCAGCGAATACTTGGCCGGCACTTCCTTGAACGAGCTGTCCGAATGCCAGAGCTGGTTGCCGAGCCCGAACAGCCGGCGGCGATCCTCGCGCGGCAGCACCTCGCTGTGCTTGTCGAGGTTGGAGATGTCGCCGAGCTCCATGCCGAGGCGGCGGTCCTGCGGGGCGGCGATGTCGCCGGTCGCCGTCTCGAGCGGCCCGAGCTGGCGGCTGAAGGCGAGTTGCTGGTCGTCGGTCAGGTGCTGGTTGTGGAACACCAGCACGCCGAAGCGGTCCATGCCGCCGTGAATTGCGGCGACCGCCTCGGCCGAGAGCGACCGGGTAAGGTCGATGCCTGAGACGACGCCCGCGAAGAACGGGCGATCGATCGGATCGACGGGTTTGATGTCGATGGCCATGGCGTGAAGTCTAGCGCGGCAGCGGGCCCGAGTCAGGCCGGTGCTTGGGCAGCGCCGACCATTCGCGGAACAGCCGGCCATTGTCCTGATCGAAATGCTCCTCCAGCACTTTCGAGGCCTGGATGCGCTCGACGCGAAAATTCCGGTAGTCGGCTCTGAGCTCGCACCAGGCGCCGACGAGAGTGGCATCCAGGTAATAGGCCATGGCGATCGGCCAGACGGTGCGGTTGGTGCGGCGGCCCTGCTCGTCGGCGTAGGCGATGTAGAGCTTGCGGCTGTCGCGGATGGCGGCGCGGATCTCCGCCAGGTCGGCACCCTGGGCCTCGGCCCGCATTCCGGGCGACACATAGATCGGCGCGTCGGCGACGTACGGACGCAGGCGCTCGGGCACCACGACAGTGACCTTGGCGAGCACCGACTTGGCTGCCTCCTGCAGCTTGGGATCGCGCAGCCGGTTCACCATCCGCGCGCCGACAGCGATCGCCTCGACTTCGTCGATGGTGAACATCAAGGGCGGCAGGTCGAAGCCCCGGCGCAGCACGTAGCCGATGCCCGGCGCGCCCTCGATCGGCACGCGGCGGGCCTGCAGGGTGGCGATGTCGCGATAGACCGTGCGCGGCGTCACTTCGAGCTCGGCCGCCAGCATCGCCGCCGTCACCGGCTTCGACGCCGTGCGCAGGCGCTGGATGACATCGAAAAGACGGTCCGAACGACGCATTTTCTCTAGTCTTTCCAATATCTTATCACTACTGACACAACGCTGTCAGGAGGACCTCTTTATGTCTCTGAAACCGCCAAACCGCAAGGAGGCCCGCATGCTGACCAACTGGATTCCACCCGCCACCCTTTCGGCCCTGAACGAAGGCTTCGTGGTGGCGATCATGCTGGAGGCCAAGGAGGGCGAAGGCGACGCGCTCGCGGCGATCCTGCACGACATGACCCCGCCGACGATGGCCGAGCCGAAGGTGAAGCTCTTCCTGCCCTACCGCTCGCCGACCAACCCCGCGCTGTTCTTCGTTTTCGAACTCTATGTCGACGAATCGGGCTGGGCGGCCCATGAGGCCACCGACCATTTCAAGGCGGCGGTGAAGGAGCTGCTGCCTCGGGTCTCGCGGCGCGAGCGCGTGCCGTTCCTTCCTTTTCTCTGACG
>Ga0306920_100014409_pt1 | contig 10793 bp, 15 predicted proteins | sample flu12Cox44000170_FD_204666 | JGI IMG/M metagenome (GOLD analysis project Ga0306920, IMG submission 204666) | Lab enrichment of tropical soil microbial communities from Luquillo Experimental Forest, Puerto Rico - flux4day.12C.oxic.44.000.170 (v2)... | ecosystem: Environmental > Terrestrial >... | reverse complement strand
ACCGATGAGCGTGCGGACATGACGGATGAGACGTTCGCTCGGGAACGGCTCGGTGAATGGCTCGACATGGATTCCGGGTCGTCGCTGGTCGCCGGGTGGGTTGCTACCGAAGACGACACGTCGTCGTGTGAGTCGATCGGGGCGTTCGGTGTTGAAGTGTCGCTGGACCGGGCGTGGACGTCGATCGCGGTCGCCGGCCCGGACGGGGATCGCACGCATGTCGAGTTGGTGGAACGCCGGCAGGGCACGGGTTGGGTTGTGGACCGGTGCCGGGAGTTGGAACGCGCCCACGGGCATGCGGTGTTCGTGATCGCTGCCGGCGGCCCCGCGGCGTCGCTGATCGACGACATGAACGCTGCCGGCCTGTGGTTGGCGGTGCCGGACACCCACGGGCTCACGACGGCATGCGCTGATCTCGTTGACGCGGTCGCGCAGCGCACGATCAGCCACGGCCCGCAGAAGGAACTCGAGGTCGCGGTCGCTGGCGCCCGTCACCGTCCGCTCGGTGACGGGGCGTGGGCGTTCGGCCGGAAAGCGTCCACGGTGGACATCACCCCGCTGATGGCGGTGACGCTCGCACTTTGGGGTTACAGCGGGCAGCAGCCGTTAGGCCCGGACGATGTGACAGTCAGGTTCTGAGGAGGCCCCTGATGGACTACACAGGCAAGCAGATACGGAACGGCGCGACCGGCACGGTCAGCGACAACCCGAGTTACGCGCAGCCCGGCCCGGACGCGTCCGGGGACATCACGGCGGCGAAGTCGACCGCCGAATCCGCGGCGGACGCCCGGAAGCAGGAAACAGCGGGCTTCATCACGTCGCCGCAGGGTTCCGGAGTCGGCGGTCATCAGATGGGTGGCGGCGGGTCGATGTGGGAATGGGATTCGGGATTGGCGGTCAACGAGGTTTCCGGGGAGTCGTGAGATGAGTGGCACCTATGAGGTCGAGAACCAGACTGCTCCCGGTGGGTTGGGGGACACTGCTTCCACCGTTCAGGCCCTTGTCGCGTCTTCGGCGCGCGTCACCGACGCGCAACAGGCCGACGCTGGGCGGTTCATCCGTGAGAACGGCCATGACGTTGTTTCTGGGCATGCTGACGTCGGTCAGCCACGCGACTAGACGGCTGCTGCGGGCGCCGCAAACCCAGCTGCTGTCCGCCATCGGCGGGATGGTGGGTGGGGCGTGGCTGATCGCGCCGTGGATGGTCGGCGCCGTCCTCATGCTCGGTAGCGCCGCGTGGGGTCTGGACGCGTTGCTGCGGCCGGCTCAGGGCCGCCGTAGCGGTGTTCCGTCGACGCATGAGGAAGTGCTGGAGCGGTGGCGGCGCGCGGCGTGAGACTCCTCGACCGGGTCCTCGACCGGTACCGGGATCAGGGCTACTACGAAGGCATGGCGTCCGGCGCTGCCGTGCTCATGACGACCAGCATCGACCAGCGGCGGGAGTTCTCCGCGCAGAACCTCACCTCCGCCGCCCTGCAGGCTTACTCGACGAACGGGGTTGTGTTCGCGGTCTGCCTCGTCCGGCAGATGCTCCTCTCGCAGGCGTCGTTCGTGTTCCGGAACAAGGTCGACAAAACCATGTACGGGACCGAGGATCTGCGGATTCTGGAGTATCCGTGGCCGAACGCGACGTCAGGTGAACTGTGGGCGCGGATGGATCAGGACGTATCCATCGACGGCAACGCCTACATTTGGAAAGCCGAACCCGACCGGCTCGTCCGGCTGCCGCCGCGGGAAGTGTCGATCATCTCCGAAGAAGTCGACGGACCGTCCGGCCGGTACCGGAACATCATCGGCTACTTGTGGGATCCGTCGATGGGCACCGGACGCCGCGCCGACGAAGCGCAGATGTTCACCGTCGACGAGGTGGCGCACTGGTCGCCGGAACCAGATCCGTTGGCGAACTTCCGCGGCATGTCCTGGTTGACTCCCGTCGTCCGTGAAGTCGCTGCCGACTCCGGGATGACGCAATACAAGAATCTGTACCTGGATCACGGCACTCCTGTGCTGGCGGTGAAATACCCGCAGGGCACGAAGCTGCGCCCGGACACCGTCGACACGGTCATCGAGCATCTGTGGGCGAAATACGGTGGGGTCGGGAACGCGTTCAAAACGCTGGTGTTCGACCAGGGCGCGGACCCCGTCCTCGGCGCGGGTTTGAAGGACCTCGACTTCGCTGACATCCAAGGTGCGGGCGCGGAACGGATCTGCTCCGCCGGCGGGGTCGACCCGATCGTCATCGGTCTCCGCGGCGCCGCGCGGTCTGTCGGCGCCGCCTATGCGGATGCGCTGCGCCGGTTCGCGGACATCACCTGCCGGCATCTGTGGCAGACCGGGTGCGCGTCGCTGCAGAAACTCGTCCCGAACATCCCTGCCAAGGGCATCGAACTGTGGTACGACACCACCGACATCGCCGCTCTCCAGGCCGCGGAGACGGAACGGGCGCAGGTCATCCAAGTTGAGATGGCGGCGATCCTGACCGGTGTCCAAGCCGGGTTCACCCGTGAATCGGTGCGGGATTCGGTGACGGCCGGGGACACGTCGCAACTGGTGCCGGACCCGAACGCGCCACCACCCGGCACCCAAGGCGGCGGCAGCACTGGCGGTGCGCGTGTAGGCACCCCGCCGGGTGGTGGGCAGGTGCTGACGCAGGCGCAAACACCTGCGTTCAAGGCGCCGCAACCCGATTCGTTCCCCACGCCGGCCATGTCGCCGGCTGGGTCGGCGAAAAACCCATCCATGAACGGGAACGGCCGGGCCTGATGGCCGGGCTCGCGCACGAGAAAGTCGGGCACACCGAGCAAGGCCTCTGGCACCACAAAGGCTGGCAGTTGCCCGCCTACATCCAGCACGTCGCCAACGATCTCATCGAATCCGGTCACTCCGAGTCCCGGGCTATCGAGATGGCAGTCGGCATCGTCCGGAACTGGGCCCACGGACACGACGGGCACGGCCACACGATCCACCCCGACACCCAAGCCAAAGCCGCCGACGCGGTCGCGGAGTGGGACGCATTGAAAGCGAAAGCAAGCAGCTCGAGAAGGAGCGACCCCATGTCGTCACGGGCGCAGATGACCACGCAGTCCATCAATGACCTCCCGGACTCGGACTTCGCGTACATCGAACCCGGCGGGTCGAAGGACGCGTCAGGGAAGACGGTGCCGCGGTCGCTGCGGCATTTCCCGATCCACGACGCCGCGCACGTCCGCAACGCGCTCGCGCGTGCTCCGCAGTCACCGTTCGGTGACAAGGCGATGCCGAAGATCCGGGCCGCGGCGAAGAAGCTAGGTGTTGAAGTCGCCGACGACTCGCAGCAGAGCAGCAACCGCACCAGCGGGTTCTTCACCCGCTCCTACGTCCTCGACGACATCTCCATCAAACCCGGCGACGGCCGCACCGTCGACGCGTACGCCGCCGTGTTCAACGTCCCCAGCCAGGTCCACGACCCGGACGGCGAATACGAGGAAGTTATCGACCCGGCCGCGTTCAACCGCACCCTCGAACATTCCCGCCGCTCCGGGTCCGGCTTCCCGGTGCTGTTCAACCACGGCATGACCCTGTTCGGGACACCTTCAGAGCGGTACTCGGTGCCGATCGGCGTGTCAGAAGAGGTCCGAGTCGACGGCAACGGGCTGTTCACCCGGTCCCGGTACCACAAGACGCAGGCCGCCGACGAAATCCTTGAAGCGATCCGCGACGGGTCGATCACCTCATACAGTTTCAACGGCCAGTTCAAACGGTCAGATCCGCCTACGCCACGCGGCGGGTACCGCCGCAGCCACGCCGGTCTACCGAGGGTGCGGCGCGTGGAATCAACGCTGCGGGAGTTCGGTCCCGGCACATTCCCGGTGTACCCGGACGCGGCGATCGTCAGCGTCCGCGCCGAACAGGCCGCGTTGCAACTCGCCGCGTTGCCACCCGACGAATTTGAACGGCTCGCATCTTTCTTCCGCTCAGGCACTCCCTACGGGGACCCGTCTGGGTTTGGCACATCCTCCGATGAGGGTCCCGCCGCCGACGACCCGCCCTATCTAGGGCACTCGATTCGGTCCCCAAGAGAACAACTGCGGACCCGACGGGCGCAGTTCCTTATCAGACACGGAGGAAACGATGTCTGAACCGTCGCAGGGGACGAACCAATACCGGTCCCTGCAGGAGATGGACAGCCGGATGCGGACCATCCAGGCTGAACTCCGGAAGATCGACGAGATCCAGGACCCCACCGAGGAAGACGTCAACTGGCAGGGTTCGCTGATTGCCGAGTACGACAACATCGACGCGCAGGCGTCGCCGCTGCGGCAGCGGATGCAGGACCTGCGCCGTGTGCAGGCCAAGGCCGCCGACGACGACAACCGTGAAGACGGCACCACGGCCCGTAGCTCCTCGGTGCGGACCGGCGTTGACGTGCTCGTCCGCGGCAACCGTGACCCGCTCGCCGACATGGACCGGGTCCGGGCGAACCTCGTCCCGCCGTCGGAGCTCCGCGGCCGCGCCGCGGACCTCATCGAACGCGACCAGAAACGCTACGAACTCCCCCACGACTACGCGGAAGTCGCCGCGACCCGCGCGCAGCACGACGTCAAGGGGAAGATCGCGCAGCACATCCTCATGACCGGCACCCCCGAGTACCGGGAAGCGTTCCGCACCTACCTCGAACACGGCGTCCCCTCCGACACGTTGAAGGAACACGAACTGTCGTTCCGTGCCATCAACCTGTCGCTGGGTTCCGGCGGGTACCTCCTGCCGTACATCCTCGACCCGACGATTGTGCTGACGAACAACGCGTCCGCGAACCCATTCCGCCGCGTCGGCCGCGTCGTGACCACGACATCGAACGCGTGGCAGGGTGTCAACTCCGCCGGCGTGACCGCGGCGTGGATCACTGAAGGTACGACCGCATCCGACATGTCGCCGACGGTCGGCCAGATCCAGGTCACACCCCAGAAGGGTGTCGCGTGGGTCCTCGGTTCGTATGAAGCGTTGGACGACACGAACTTCGGTGAGCAACTCCCGGGTCTCCTCGCGGACGCCCGCGACCGGTTGGAGTCGGCGGCGTTCGCGACCGGTTCCGGCACGAACCAGCCGCTAGGTGTCGTTGCTGCGCTCGGCACCGCGTCCCGTGTGGCGCCGACCACCACCGGCACCGCGTTCAACGGCACCGCCGCGATCCCCGACGTGTACAACCTGCAGGCCGCGCTCCCGCCCCGGTTCCGTAACGCGCCCGGCGCGTGTTTCATGGGGAACCTGATCGTCCTGAACAAGGTGCGGGCGTTGGACCAGTACGGCGGCGGCGCGTTCTGGGCGAACCTCACCAGCAACACGCCGGCGTCGCTGCTGGGTCAGCCGACCTACGAGGCGTCGGACTTCCCGTCGGTGACGACCGGAACGTCCGCCGCGTCTGGCACCGGCTCGACGACGTTGATGTTCGGTGACTTCGGTCAGTTCATCATCGCGGACCGTGTCGGTGTCAGCATGCTGTACGAGCCGATGGTGAAGGGCACCGGCAACGCGCAGCTCCCCACCGGGCAGGCCGGCTGGTACATGTTCTGGCGTACGTCGTCGACCGTGTCCACCACGGCCGCGTTCCGGTACCTCACCATCTCCTAACCCCGACCCGACTAAGGCCGCTGCGGCGGGCAGTTCTCCCATGCTGCCCGTCGCAGCTCATGGGAGGCCACTTAATGCACGTCTACAAGATCGCGCAGGAAGCCGTCGAAAAGCACGGCGCGTTGCAGAAAATCAACGAACTCGCCGGGTTCCTCGCCGTCATCATCGACCTAGCCCCACAGGTCATCGTCGAAATCGGGTCCGACGTCGGCGGGACGCTGTGGGCGTGGCAGCAGATCGGGGCACGCCGCGTCATCGGCGTCGACCTACCCAACGCGAAATTCTCGTCCGGCTGCTACGCCATGCGAACATCCAACGCTCTCGACGCGCACGGCTCCGAAGTTGTGTACGGCGACAGCCACACCCAAGCCACCTACGACGCCCTCGTTCAGCTCCTCGCCGGGGACCCCGTCGATGTGCTGTTCATCGACGGCGACCACTCCTACGACGGCGTGAAACAGGACTTCGAGACGTACGGACCCCTGGTCCGCCCGGGCGGGGTGATCGGCTGCCACGACATCTGCAACCACGGCCGCCCTGACGTGCAGGTCGACGTGTGGTGGCGTTCCCTGCGGATCGACCGCGAGGACATCGTCACCGACCCCCCGACGTGGGGTGGTATCGGGTTCACCCGCATGCCCCAACTGGTTGGGGCGGTGGCCTGATGCGGACGTTGAAGATCGGCGCTGTCCCCCACAACACCGACGGGTCTGGCTACTACCGGTTTTACCTGCCGTTCCAGCACCTGGCAGAGCAGTCGATGCACATCTACGCTGCCACAGCCCCCGGTCCCGCACCGTCGCTGCAGCAAATTGAGGGGTTCGACGTCCTCGCGTTGCAACGCCCCGCCGGCCGCGCCGGCACCCACCTCCTCGAGCAGTACATGGGGCACGGCATCAAACTCGTGTACGAAACCGACGACGACATGCTAAACGTCGACTCGTCGGGGCTGCCGCACCTCCACGCCGAACAAGCCCGGGAATCGGTGCGCCGCTGCCTGCGTCTCGTTGACATGGTCACCGTCACCAACGAATACCTCGCCGACACGATCCGCCCCTACAACGACAACATCCGTGTCCTCCCCAACCACGTGAAAGCCGGCCTCCTCACCTTGGCGCGGCCGAAAGCGGACCGGTTGACGATCGGGTGGGCCGGTGGCACCTCCCACCTCGTCGACATGGTCGAAATTGAGGAGCCGCTGCGGGAGGTCCTCACCGACAACCCGGCCGTGGGGATGCATTTCATCGGGCATGACCTGTCCCCGCTGCTGCGGGGGTTACGGGCCCGGGCCCGGTGGACGGGTTGGCAGCAGGACGTCGGTGCCTACTACAAACTCGTCGACTTCGACATCGCCGTAGCACCGTCCGCCGACATCCCGTTCAACCGAGCGAAGACGTGGCTCCGGGCCCTGGAGATGGGTGCGATGGGGATACCGGTCGTCGCCGCGAACCGTCTCCCCTACAGCGACTACGTCATCGACGGGAAAACCGGGTACCTCGTCAACACCCCGGAGGAGTGGCGGTCCAGGTTGAACGACCTCATCCACGACGAAGCGATGCGGGCGGAGATGGGTGCCGCAGGGAAAGAACAAGCCGCCGGATGGACCATCGAAGACGGCTGGAAACTGTGGGAATCCGCATACGAAAGCGTGGTGTCTGATGGCTAAGAGACTGAAGTTGACTCAGACGATCCTCGACCCGGTAACCGGGGAAGTCCTCCATGAGCCGGGGAAGATCGTGAAGCCCGGTGACAAACTCGTGGATCTCGCCGGGCCGACCGCGTTCCAGCCGGTCGACGTCGAAGACGAACCGGAACCGAAACACGAACCGGCCGCGCCGAAGAAATCCACGCACTGACCGATGGCCCGCTACCTGGCCGGTATCGACACGGTCCGCATCCCGGTGACGGTCACGGATAGCACCGGCGCGCTCGCCGACGCGTCCGCGATCAGCATCGTCATGCATCAACCCGACGGAACCGTCAAAACATATTCGTCGCCGACGCATGACAGCACCGGGAAATACCACCAGGATCTGCCGCTACTCGACACTACGCCGGTCGGGTTCTATCCGTACGTGGTGCAGACCACAGTCGCCGGCTTTGGCGGTGGCCGCGCCGACAGCTTTACCATGGCTGACCCGTTCGAGGTCATCGTTCTGCCGCTGCAGGACGCGAAAGACATGCTGAACATTCCGCAGTCGGACACCAGCAGCGACACGGAGATCCTCCGGAAGATCGCGACCATCACCGTAGGGTTCGAGACGATCACCGGCGGCCCCATCATCACCCGGCAGATCACCAATGAACGGCTCCGGGTCGGCTCCGGGTACCGCACCCTCACCGTCCGGTACCGGCCACTGGTGTCGGTCGTCTCCATCGCCGACGTCGCATCCGGCGTTGCGTTGTCCCTGTCCGATCTGGACGTCGACACCGCAACCGGGGTTATCCGCCGGAAACTGGAACTGCCGTTCTGGTCATGGGGGCCCTACTACCTCGTCACCTACACCGCCGGCCTCGGCACCGCTGTCCCTGCACCGTTCAACGAGGCAGCAGCGTTGACCCTCGATAACCTGTGGCAGACGCAACGCAGCGGCGTGACCGTGGTACCTGGCGTAGCCGCTGACGAACTCGTCACCGTGCCGGGGGTGGCGTTCGGGTTGCTGCCCCGCGTCGTGGAGCTGCTGCGCCCGTACGCGCTCGAGGCGTACTTCTAGATGGCCACCACCGTCTTCGCCGCGTACAACGGGTTCCTCACCGCCGTGCAAGCCGCGGTCACTGCCGGGACGGTGGTGTATGACGGGCCGCAGCCGACGGTGCCGACCGCGTTCGACTACGTGGTTGTGGGCTGCGACGACGTCCTCGCGCAAGGCCCCACGCTCGCTGTTGATAATGGGCAGCGGGCGTGGATCGGGATCATGGCGAACGCCGGCCGGCACGCCGACGAAACGTTCGACATTTACACGACGGTGGTGTCGTCGACGGGGAGTAACAACCTCCCCGACTGCCGCTCCCGGGCCGCAGCGAACCACGCCGCGATCGAGGCAGCGGTCCGGAGCGACCTCACGTTAGGTGGGGCGTTGACGGGCCCGGGGTGGGTTGTGGGGCTGGCTGTGGTGCGGGTGCAGCAGATCACAACCGCCGGGGCTGCGGTGCATATGCTGCTGCAGCTCGCGTGCCGCGCCCGGGTTTAAAGGCCGTCAGCGTCCGCCCACGGCATCGACGCCTTCCGGGCCTTCACTGCCTCAGCCTTAGCTGCCTGCTGCCGCTGCAGGACGTCACCCGGGGTCGCGAACGCTGCGATCAGCAGCCCAATCGGGCCCAATAGCAGCCCCGCAACCGCGTACCAGCCCGGCGGCCGCCGCTGATTCTGCGCGATCAGGGCAGCGAACCCGGCGCACACCACCCAGATCAGAACACCCACGACAACGGTCACACCCGAAGTGTGAACCCGACATGTAGACCACGCAAGGTGCGTTGCCCGGAAGGGAACCGGATATGGCGAGCCTCACCAACGTCAGCGGGGAGCCACTCGAACTCGCCCTACAGCAGGGCGAGATCGCGAAACGGCTCATCGACCCGGGGGAGACGGTCGACATCTCCGACTACATCCTCGCTGGGTACGCGTGGCCGGCAGCGACGTGGCGGGTCGACGGCACCGACGTGGTGACGTTGCAAGGCGACGTGTACCTGCCGCCACCCGAACCCGCACCGGCTGTGGTTGACGCGCCGCTACCCGACACTTCTGAGGAGTAGACCATGCCGTACGGGTCAGGGCTGTCCGGTCAACTGATGTTGGCTGCGGAGTCGACGTGGGCGACCGCGGTCACCGTCACCACTGGCTACGAGTTCCTGTCGGAGTCGTTCCAGTACAACCCGACGTATCTGGACGGGTTGGGGTTGAAGTCGGGGCAGGCGTATAAGCGTGGTTCCCGTACCGCGTTGTCACGGTTCTCCGCCGACGGGGATATCGGCACGTTCGAGCACGGCGACCAGGGCCACTTCGGTTTGCTGTGGAAACACGCCCTCGGGTCGACGATCACGACCCCGGCGAACATCGCGACGACCGCGTACAAGCAGGTCCACACCCCTGGCACGAAAGCCGGGTTCGGGTTGACGGTGCAGTATGGGGAGCCGCAAACGTCGGGGCCGACGGTGCAGCCGTACACGTACAACGGGGTGAAGGTCACGCAGTGGGAGTTCTCCTGCAACGACAATCAGTGGGCGCAGTTAAAGTTGACGGGTACTGCGCAGAACGAAACCACCGCCACCGCTTTGGCTGCAGCGTCGTACACGTCGAACGTCGGGCTGTTTTCGTTCGCGGACGCGTCGACGTTCACCCTCGGCGGCACCGCGTCCACCGCAGCCGGTGAGACCACCGTCTCGGCTGGTGTCGCTGTCACGTCGATCGTGACCGGGTTCACGCTCACCGGCGCGTCACCGATGAAAGAGGACCGGTACGGGTTCGGGAACTCCGGCGCGAAGAAAGAACCGATCGAGAACGCGATCCCCACCATCACCGGCCACCTCGACGCCGAATTCACCAGCCGCACAGAAATCTATGACTTGTTCAAAGCGAACACAGCAACCGTGCTCCAGATGGACTGGGCGCATGGTGACGCGGGCTCGTCGAACCCGTACCGGCTGTCGTTCATCCTCCCGCAGATCCGGTTCAAGCAGGCCGCGGTGAACATCCAAGGCCCCGATGTGTTGGCGTTGTCCGCGGATTTCGAGGCGTACGACGACGGGTCCGGCACCAACCCGGTGCTGCAAGTGAAACTCGTCTCCAAGGATTCGACGCTGTGAAATTGACGACGGGGGAGTCAGCGTTCTGGCGTGTCACCCTCGAGGGTGACACCTGGGATTTCGACCCGGAAGATCTCACCGTCGACGAGATGGTGTCGATCGAGGCGGAAGCTGGCATGTCCGTCGACGAATGGCTCGCCGAGTTGCAGCGTGGGATGGGTCGGGCATTCAAGATCCTGGTGTGGTGGCTCCGCGGCCGGAAAACACCAGCGGACGCGGTGAACTTCCGGATCGGTGACCTTAACCTGGAACCGGTGATCAGGCCGGTGAAACGCGCCCCAAAAACGGATGGCAGGAAACACGAAACCGGGCCCTCCCTGTCCTCCTTGCCAACTACCCGGGCCTCGACGTCGAAAAGGTCGGCCGGTTAACCCGATACGACT
>Ga0306920_100014408_pt1 | contig 10793 bp, 12 predicted proteins | sample flu12Cox44000170_FD_204666 | JGI IMG/M metagenome (GOLD analysis project Ga0306920, IMG submission 204666) | Lab enrichment of tropical soil microbial communities from Luquillo Experimental Forest, Puerto Rico - flux4day.12C.oxic.44.000.170 (v2)... | ecosystem: Environmental > Terrestrial >... | reverse complement strand
CGTGCTCGACGACGGAGACTGCGAGCGCCACGTCGAGCCCGCCACTCGGCAGCGCGCCGAGGGCGTCGGGGAGCGGCCCCTCGATCGCCCGCACGCGGGGGTCGCGCTTGAGGTCGTCGGCGAGCGAAACGTCGACGAGCACGAGCTCGGCCGTCTCACCGACGACCGTGCGGGCGAACGACGCTTCGTAGCCGCAGCCGAAGTCCCCCACCCGCTTCCCGGCGAAGCTGGGGACGAAGCGCCGGAGCTGGCGCGCCGACAGCCAGACGCCGAAGCGATCGACCAGCGTCGCCTTGCCGTTCTGGAGGTAGGCGGCCGACCGGACGGTCACGGCCGGCGCCTCACCGCCACGCTCGTGGAGTGGAGGAGCAGCGTGAAGATGAAGGTGAGGAATCCGGCGACGACCAGCAGGAGTCCCGTCACGCCGAGGTTGTTGATCGGATCGCCCGCCCGCAACGCGAACCCCTGTCGGACCCACTCGCGGATGAGGAGCGCCCCGAGCGCCAGCCCGCCCACGAACAGCCCGCCGGCGATGGCCACCGTCCGGTCGTAGCGGAAACGGCGGAACCATCTGGCCGTGACCTCCCCGGAGTAGTCGAAGAAGATCTGGGACAGGATCCCCATGTAGACGCACTCGAGGCCCAGGATGGCCAGCGACAACCCAAGCAGCATCCAGTAGAGCGAGAACGTGACCGGCCCGAGGCTGAGCGGCCCGAACGACAGCGGCAGCGTCAGCAAGAGGCCGGCCGCGAGCAGCAAGAGGCCCGGCTTGTAGAGGAAGAAGTTCGCGCCGTAGACGAACATGGCGCGCAGGTTGATCCAGGCCGCCTGCCAGGGGGAGAACCAGCCGGCGCGGCGGTGGTGGCTGAGGCGCCCCTCGCGGTCCTTGAGGAAGTGGATGGGCACCTCCTCGGTGCGCAGCCGCATGTGCACCGACTTCAGCACCATCTCCGAGGCGTACTCCCACGACTGCGAGCGGAGGTCCATCCGCGCCAGCGCGTCGCGGGTGATGCCGCGCATGCCGCAGTGGATGTCGGAGAACCGGCTGCCGAAGATGACGTTCAGGATCATCGTCGTGACCGGCGTACCGAGGTAGCGGTGCAAGGGGGGCATGGCCCCCGGCTCGATCGTGCCGCGGAACCGCGACCCCATCACGAACTCCGCGCCGGCCCGGAACTTCTCGACGAACGGCGCGAGCTGGCGAAAGTCGTAGGTGCAGTCGCAGTCTCCCATGACCACGTAGCGGCCGCGGATGTAGGGGAGCGCGTCGATGTACGCGCGCCCGAGGCCCCGCTTCGGCGTCCGCAGCACGCGGGCGCCGCCGGCGCGCGCCAGCTCGGTCGTGCGGTCGGTGCCGCTGTCGATGATCAGGATCTCGCCCACGATCCCCGCCGCGGCCATCCCTTCGCGGCACCAAGCCACGAAGTCGGAGATGGTCAGCTCCTCGTTGAGGGCGGGGATGACGATCGAGAGCTCCGGGTCGGCCACGTCGTCGGCCGGCAGGAGCAGCTCGACCTCCGGATCGGGCGGGGGGACGGGCGCGGGCATCGTCTTGGCGGCGGGGGCGCTCACATTCGCCCCGCCTGCATATCAGGGATCATCGCCTGGATCGACGCGCGCAGCGCCTCGCGGCTTCCGCGCGCGCAGCGCCAGCCCAGCGCCTGGATGCGCGCCGTGGCCAGCCGGACGATGGGGACGTCCCCCTTCCAGCCGCGATCGCCGCCGCTGTAAGCGAAGGTCACCCGGCCGGCCGCGAGCCCCACGCACTCCACCGCCAGCGCCGCGATCTCGGCGACGGTGATGTAGTCGCCCGTCGCCACGTTGTAGGCCGCGAACGGCGCCTCGGTGCGGGCGTGCGCGGTGAGCACCGCGCGGATCACGTCCTCGACATGGATGTACGACTTCGACTGCGTGCCGTCGCCCAGGATGCGCAACGTGATCGGGTCCTCGCCCGCCGCCACCGACACCAGCAGGCGGCGCGCGAAGTCGAAGCCCACGCCGTGCGTCTGGCGGGGGCCGACGACGTTGCCGAACCGGAAAGCGCAGCCGCGGAGGCCGAACATGGTGGCGTAGCTCGCGATCAGCGCCTCGCCGGCGAGCTTGCTCGCACCGTAGGTCGACACCGGCACGAGGGGGCCGTGGTCCTCGGCGGCCTCCACCGTCCCGAGCTCGCCGTAGACGCCGCTGCCCGAGGCGTAGAGGATCCGCTTGGCGCTGGTGGTGCGCATCGCCTCGACGACGCTGCTGGTGAGGGCGGTCCCCTGGGCGAAATCGATGGTCGGCTCGCGCGCCGCGCGCGCGATGTCCGGGTTCGAGGCCAGGTGGATCACGACGTCGTGGCCGTCCATCGCCGTCGCCAGCGCCGCGGTGTCCTCCACCTCGCCGCGCACCACCGCCAGCCGCGCGTCGCCTGCGTGGTGGGCGTAGTGCCACGGGCGCCCCGACGAGAAGTTGTCGTAGAGCGTGACCGCAGCGGCGCCGCCCGGCCCGAGCAGGTGATCGCAGAAGTGGCTGCCGATGAAGCCGGCGCCTCCGACGATGAAGAACCGCTGCCCCGCTATTTGGTCGATTCCCACTTCGTGGCCGAGCGCTTGAGGGCCGGGTGGCTGACGAGGAGGTGCCAGACCACCGCGCACAGCCCCTCGGTGTGGGGCGTGATCCGGTCGGGCGAGACGGTCGGGATCACGACGCAGGCGGCGGCGGCCGCCTTGGTCGCGCCGCCGTCCTTGCCGACGATGCCGAACACCGCCGCGCCGACCTCTCCGGCGAGCTCGAGCGCCCGCACGAGGTTGGGCGACACGTTCTTCTCGCGGTTGCCGCCGCCGACAGAGAACACCAGCACCGCGTCGCGCGCACCGAGCCGCGACACCTTGAGCCACTCCGAGAAGCTGGTCTCCCAGCCCTCGTCGTTGACCCGCGCGGTGAGCTCGGAGACGTTGTCCGTCGGGGCGTAGGCCTCGAAGCCGCAGATCTTCCGGAAGTCGTTGACGGCGTGGCTGGCGTGGCCCGCGGACCCGCCCACGCCGAGCACGAACAGCCGCCCGCCGCCGTCTCGCACCCGTCCGAGCCCGACGGCGACGGCGTCGACGACGGCAGCGTCGAGCTCGCGCACCGCGCGCAGCGTCTCCTGCAGGTAGAGATCGACGAAGCCGCGGCTGGCGTCGCTCACAGCTTGTACCCCGCGCTCTCCGCGTCGCGGTGGAACATGCGCACGGTGTCCAGGCTGAAGGCGCCGAGATCCTTGCCCACGAGCGGCAGCTTCTTGAGCAGGTCGGGCGTGACGGTGATGATGTCGCAGCCGACCTCGGCGGCCTGCACGATGTTGAGCAGCTCGCGCGGGCTCGCCCACAGGAGCTCGATGCCCGCGTCGGCGGCCCGGCAGACCGCCAGCGCCTCGCGCATGTGGGGGACCGGATCGCGCCCGGTGTCGGCGATACGCCCGGCGAACACCGAGATGACGCCCGGCGCCCCGCCGGCCAGCGCCGCCGCCGTCTCACGCACCTGCGCCAGCGTGCAGAGCGCGGTGACGTTCAGCTTGACGCCCGCGCGCGACAGCTCGCGCACCAGCGGCTCGGACGCGACGCCCGCCGTGTTCGTGATCGGGATCTTGACGTAGACGTTCGCCCCCCAGCCGGCGATCTCCAGCGCCTGGCGCTTCATCTCGGCGAAGTCGTCGGCGAACACCTCGAACGAGATCGGCCGGTCGCGAATCGCCGCCAGCACCTCGTGCGCGAACGCCCGGTAGTCGGCGACGCCGGCCTGGCGCATCAACGTCGGGTTGGTCGTGAAGCCGGCGATGCGCGGATCACGCGCCGACTCCAGCATCGACGGCAGCGAGGCGCCGTCGGCGAAGATCTTGATCCGTTCGTGCAGGGGTTTGTCGTCGGTCATCGCAGCAGGAACCGCGCGAAGTCTCGCAAATCGCGCCCCCGAAAGGAAGGTTCGACCTCCGCGGCCGCGAGCCGCGCGTCGGCGCCGGCCTCGGCCGCCAGGAGCGCCGTCCGGAGACCGAAGGCCGCCCCGGCGAGCACGTCGACCGCCCGGTCGCCGGCCATCCAGGAGCTCGACCGGTCGAACCCGGCATTCTGGGCGAACGCCTCGGCGAGCAGGCCCGTCCCGGGCTTGCGGCAAGCACAGCCGTCTTCGGCGCGGTGGTAGCAGATGTGCGAGCTCAAGATCACGCCCCCTGCGGCCTGGGCGCGGGCCAGCACGAGCGCGTGCGCCGCCTCGAGATCGGCGCGCGTCGTCTTCCCCTTGGCCCACGCCGGCTGGTTGCTGGCGATGACGATCCCGAACCCGGCCTCCGTCAGCTCGCGCAGCACCTCGGGCACCCACGGGAAGACCGCGACCTCGTCCGCGCGCATCGGGCTGTCCGGCGCGGGCTCCGCCGGGTTGTCGATGAGGCGGTTCAAGACGCCGTCGCGGTCGAGGATCAGGAGCCGCTGTTCCACCGTCCCCACGCTCAGCTGGCCCCGCCCCCGCGCAGCGCGAGATCGACCGTCATCCCCAGCAGCACGCCAAGGGTCAGGGTGGTGGGCGCCGTGGCCGGACCGCCGTCCGACAGAGCGCAACCTTGCAGCGGTATCGAGAGCGAGGCGACGCCCAGGGCGAGCAGCGCGACCGGCGGCAGGCGGAAGCGCACGCCGGCCCCGAGGCTCGTCCCCGGCCGCTCGCCGTCGTAGCAGCTGGAGCCCGTCCGGGTCTCGGTCTGAAACCCGACGCCCGCCGTCATGTCCAGCACCGGGCTCAGCGCCAGGTCCGGCAGCGCCGTGAGGCGCGCGTTCACCCCGACGAGGCCCGTCGTCACCGTCGAGGAGATCGTCTGCGTCGTCCCGTCCGACGCGATGAACGGCGCATGCCAGCCCGCCCGGGCCGCGGCGCCCGCGAGCCCGAAGGCCCACCGCCGGGTGGCACGGATCGCCACGCCGCCCGCGATCGACGCGCCGGCCCCGAAGCTGCCGTCGCAGGTCCCAGGGGAGCAACTTGGCTGCGCCACGCCGGCGAGCGCGGTCAGCTCGAGCGCCGGCGTGCGGCCGTCCTCCGCCGCAGCGGCCGCAGACGCGGCGCGGACCAGCCCCGCGGCGATGACGAGCGCCGCGCCCCCGATCGAACCACGCACGCCCTCGACGCTAGCACGGGCCCGGCGGCGGTGCGCTTCAGGGCCCCGGCCGGACGCGGCGCGCGAAGTCCTCGAGCCCCTCGGGCGAGCCGATCTCGTAGAAGCGCTCGAACACCTCGAGCCCGGCCAGCTCGCCGCGCAACGACAACCGGTGGTAGACGTCAGCGAGGTCGGCGCGCGCCCCCGCCGGAACCTCGTCGGCGACCACCCGGCGCTCGAGGGCAGCGAGGCCGTAGTCGATGAACGCGAAGTCGGTCGCCGGGCGGCCGCGGCGCTGCTTGTCGTAGAGCGTGACGCGCGCGCCGTCGAAGATGACGTTGCTCGTGTCCCAGCGCCCCTCGTTACGAAAGACGGTCATGAGCGCGGGCGTCCCCGCGCGCTCGAAGGCGGCGTACACGGCGCCGAAATCCACCGGCAGGTACGAGTCGCCGTAGGTGACGAGGAAGCGCTCGGCGAGCGCGCCCTCGTCGAGCGCCAGCCGGAGCGCCCCCGCCGTGCCGCGCAGCGCGGTCCCCTCGTCGACGTAGACCACGCGCAGGCCGAACCGCGCGCCGTCGCCGACGTGGGCGCGCAGCGCCTCGCCCCGGTAGCCGATCGACAGCACGACCTCCGTCACCCCGTGCGCCACGAGGTGGCCGAGCTGGTGGTCGATGAACGGCCGCCCCTCGACGGGGATGAGCGCCTTCGGGCGATCGTCGGTGAACGGCCGCATGCGGGTGCCGAGGCCCCCCGCCAGGACCACGCATTGGACGGGGAGAGGCACGGCCCGGGAAACGCCGCTAGAACCGGTAGGCGGCGCCGATCAGCGTCTCGAAGCGGCTGATGGCCGCGTGAAAGTGCGGCTGCTTCGGGCTGGTCGCGATGGCCGGCCAGACGAACACGCCGACATTGGGGTTGATCCGGTACTGCAACGCCGCGCCGAACCGGGTGAGGGCCATGCTCTGGGCGCCGTTGATCATCAGGCTGTCGCCCCCGTCGAGCAGGGCCGAGGACTTCTTGAGGCCGGTGATGGCCATGACCCCGATGCCGATGTCGAACGACAGCACCCATTTCCCGGTCGACGACAGCCTCACGTCGAGCGTCGGATCGAGCAGGAGGGAGAAGAAGTGCTCGGTCCACTGAGTCGTACCCGAACCTTCGCTGAGGAAGGTCCAGCCAAAGAGAGCACCCAGACGGAACCGGACGCGCGCGGACGTCTGGCCGAACGTGTACCCCGCCCCCAAAGTGAACGCGAACGATGGATCGGCGCTCCCTGCCAGGCCCGAGGTCCAGACCGCGCCACCGATGCCGCCCGCGAGATCGAAGTGCCGCGGCGGGAACGGCTGCTCGGGCGCCCCCTGGGCCGTCACCACGGGCGGCCCTTCCGCGTACGTCGCCGGGGGCGGCGTGGGCGGCGGCGGCGCTGGCGGCTCGGTGGTCGGGGGCGGCGGCGGAGGCACCGTCGTGGTCGGCGGTGGAGGCGTGGTGGTCGTGACCGGAGGCGTCGTGGGCCCCGCCGTCGGCGGCGCCTTGACCCCGGTGTCGATCTGCTTCTGGAGCGCCGCGATCCGCTGCTCGACGTCGGCGCGGTTGGCTGCCTTCGGCGAGTTCCGGAGGTAGCTCTTGTAGAAGAAGATGGCCTGCTTCGGATCGTCCTTCTGCCGGTAGGCCTGGGCGATGTTGAACAGGAAGCTCGGATCGGGCTTCTGGTCGTAGCCCTGCTGCCAGGCCTCGATCGCCTTGTCGAACTGGCCGACGTCGTAGAACTTCGAACCCTGGCTGAAGAGCTGCCGGGCCTTCTCGGCGTCCTCGGCGCGCGCGGCCCGCGGGCCCGCGACGAGCGAAGTGACTAGAACCACCCAGGCGACCAGACCGAGCCTTACGCGCACTCCCGCCATCGTATCCGGAACCGGACAGCGCGGCAAATTCGCCGTCAGGACCGCCGGATGCGCGGCGCCAGCTCGAGCGCGGCCCGCCCTTTGCGAAACACCCGGACCGACCCCGAGGTCTGCGAGACGACGATGGCGATGGCGTCCGAGTCGCGCGAGATGCCCGCCGCCGCCATGTGCCGGGCGCCGAGGCCGAGGGGGACGTCCAGCTCCTGCTCCTCGTCGAAGTTGAGGTAGCGGCCGGCGGCGACCACCACGCCGTCCTCGCGCACGACGAACGCCCCGTCGAGCACCGCGAACGCGTGCAGGGCATGGCGGACGTCGGGGTTCATGATGTTCTTCTCGTCCTCGGAGTAGCCCTGGAAGGGGTTCAGCGTCAGCTGCCGCGACTTCTCCATCACGGTGTTCGAGTCGCCGACGACGAACAGCGCGCCGACCGGGCGCCCCTCCCACCCCTCGACGCCGATCGAGACCGCCAGCTCGATGAGGGCGTCCATGACCCCCGCCGACACCCCTTCGGCCTGCAGGAAGCCGAACGAGCCGTCCTCCTCCTCCTGGCCGACGGTGACGACCAGGATGGAATCGGGCATCGCCGCCGGCTTGCGCGCCAGCAAGCTGACGACCACGTCCCCCTCCTTGTAGAGGCCCCGTGCGATCCCGCTCACGAGGGCGATCTTGAGCTTCTCGGGCCGCCCGAGGTCGTACTCCGGGAGCGGCAGCACGGGCACCCCCTTGGCCTCGATGAGCTCGCGCTGCGAGGGGCCGACCACCGCCTGGGCCAGCTTCTTGCGTGCCCGCCCATGACCCCGAAACACGTCCTCGGGCAGCGGCAGATCACCTACATAGAGCAGGTGATCGACGCTGGCTTTGCTGGCGAGCGCGACCGCGGCGCGGATGATCTCGGTCTGGGTCGCGGTGGGGGTCTTCGCCATGATTTCGGTCGACGGGAACCGCCATGCTACGCTGAAAAGCCAGGCACGCGATGAAGTTAAACCCGATTTCGAGCTGGTTCCGGCGCTGGTTCCCGGGGTCGCTGCCCCTGTGGGCATCGCTGGTCATCATCGGCATCGCGTTCGACGTCGTCACCCGCTCGCGGCTGTCCGCGACGACGGGGATGGTCTGCGAGGGGGAGTACGCCGACTCTCTCCAAGTACAGTCGATCCACACGCGCGACCTCGAGCAGGGTCCGAGGAGCCAGTACAGCTACCTCGTGCGCTCGAGCGCCAAGTACGAGTGCCCGTTCTTCGGCCCCGACGGCAAGCTGCGCCGCCGGCGCGTGCAGGCCAGCGAGCTCGGCACCGCCTTCGCCTACGAGGTCCAGGGGAACGACACCTACCTCTTCACCAACGAGCACGTCGCGGCCTGGCCCGACGTCACCGACGCGCTCCACCGCATCGAGGGGGTCCCCGAGGGGTGCAAGCGGGTCGAGGACAAGCTGCGCATCGTGCGCGACGAGCGCGACGACTTCGATCCCGGGCAGATCCCGCTCCTGCGCGTGGCGGTCGATCCGCTGCTCGACGCCGCCATCTTGAAGGCGAGCCAGAAGCTGACGATCCTCCCCTACAAGATCGGCAAGAGCGCGGCGCTGCGCCAGGGGAACGCCGTCGTGGTGCGCGGCTTCCCGCTCGGCGTCATGCAGGCGGTGTCGAGCGGCAAGGTGGTCAACCCCTACGACCGCGATCAGGAACAGGGCTGGGACCACGTCGACTTCGTGATCGACGCCCTGCTCTCCGAGGGGAACTCGGGGAGCCCGGTGCTGGCCACCTCGTGCCGGTCGCGCAACCTCGAGCTCGTGGGCGTCTACCACGCCGGCTACAAGGGGCACGGCGCGCTCAACGTCGTCGTCGGCATCGACCAGCTCACGGAGTTCATGCACAAGAAGCGCCGCCTGCCGCGGTCGATCTCGCCCGAGGGGTCGCCCGGCTCGCCAGGCGTCGCCGAGCGCGGCAAGATCCGCGACACGCTCGCCACCGGCACGCTGCCGCTGTTCGACTTCGGCGGCCTGGTCGTGCGCGCCGAGTTCAACGACGGCCCGCTCCTCTACCACATCTACGGGCGCCAGTTCCCGCTCGACGACCGGCGCGTCGCGGTGCTGGAGGACATGCCCAAGAGCGGCGCCTTCGGCGAGCTCGGCCGCCTCTGGGTCCAGGGCGCGACCGGCTGGCGCGAGTGGCCGCCCGGCGCCCTCGGCGCCGACGAGCGCGATCTGCTCGCCCGCGTCGCCGACACCATCCGCCTGCAGATCATCCACACCCTCGACTACCGCCACGCCCTCGCCAACGCCGCCAACCCCGACGAGCGCAAGCGCGGCCGCGAGGTCTCGCGCACCATCGCCCGCGACATCCCCATCGCCCGCGATCTCGCCGCCAACCTCCTCGAGACCGTCGACCGCCTGTCCTCCGCCGGCCCGGGCCGCGAGTCGCCGGGAGCGACGAGCCCCGTCGCATCCACGACCGAAGCGCCGCCCAGCACCGTCCCGCTCCCGCCGCGCGGCGCGCCCTGAGCGGCCGTTGGCGCGGCGATTGCTGGGATCGCCGGCGGGAATCGCAACTCTCGTGAAAGGGCGTGGGTCATGAACCAGCGTTGTCAGGAATTCATGTGGGCCTGCTTAGGAATCGTCGCCGTCGTTGGCATTGCGTGTGACGCGGGTCTCGAGCGACCTCTGACGACCGACGAGCCGGCTGGCGTCTACCCCAGTCCCGGAGGGCCGGCGTCGACCGTCACGTCGCAGCCAGACTCCGGGGCGCCCGACGACGCCGCGACCCCTTCCCCGCCCGCCGACGCCGCGCCGCCGTCGACGCGGGCGGACCCTGGGTTTCCCCTCACGATGCCCTGCACGGACGTAACGCCGGAGACGACCGTCGTCACCACCACCGAGGCGTCCGGCCCGGCGCCGCAGGGACAAGGTGGCACGCTCGAGGACGGGATCTACGACTTGGTGTCGATGGCCTACTACAACGCGGCGGGCGCGACCGACACGCCCGACCGGGAGACGATCCGGATCTCCGGGGGCGGCACCCGGCTCGAGTACATCTCCGGCCAGTACGGGTTCTCCATCGCGCTCGCGATCGCCCCGGCGAACGGCGTCCTGAACGACACCGAGGTCTGCCCCGCCGACAAGTCGTACCTGAACATGTTCGTGGGACCCGAGTACACGGCTACACCGGGGCAGTTCGTCACCGGAAACGGCAAGTCCTACCTCAAGGTCTTCAGCAAGCGGCCCTGACGCGCCGGCGGCCGGCGCGCGCGGCTCGGACCTTCCCGGGAAACGCCGGTTGGGGGTCTAATGCGCGAGATGGGCCAGCCGTGGGTCGAGGCGCTGTACCGGCGTTACGGACCGCTCGTGTTTCGGCGCGCCCGGATGCTGCTGGGGAGCGACGAGGCCGCCTGGGACGTCGTGCAGGAGGTCTTCGTGCGCGCGCTCCGCGCGCGGGACGGCTTCCGTAACGACGCGTCCCAGACCACCTGGCTCTATCGCATCACCACCAACTACTGCTTCAACGTCACGCGGGACCGGACGCGGCGGCAGGCGCGCCTCGCCGAGCGGCCGGCCGAGCCCGCGGCCCCGTCCGCCGCCGCGGGTGCCGGCCAGGAGACGCAGCTCTTGCTCGCGGAGATCCTGGAGAAGATCCCCGTCGAGCTGTGCGAGGTGGCGGTCTACTACTACGTCGACCAGATGAACCAGGACGAGATCGCCGCCACCGTGGGGACGTCCCGCAAGACCGTCGGCAACCGGCTGCGCGAGTTCCGCGCCCGGGCCCAGACGTTGCTCGAACCCGAAAGCGAGGCCTCCGCATGACGGCGCT
>Ga0306920_100014407_pt1 | contig 10793 bp, 9 predicted proteins | sample flu12Cox44000170_FD_204666 | JGI IMG/M metagenome (GOLD analysis project Ga0306920, IMG submission 204666) | Lab enrichment of tropical soil microbial communities from Luquillo Experimental Forest, Puerto Rico - flux4day.12C.oxic.44.000.170 (v2)... | ecosystem: Environmental > Terrestrial >... | reverse complement strand
GCCTGCCGCGAGCTGCTCGGGAATCCCGATCCTGCCGCTGGGATCCAGTGCTGGCCGATGCAGCACCCAGAACTGGCGTCGGCGCTGTGGTCGCTGACCTTGCTCGCCGTGACAGCGCCGCTGGCCACGTGGCTTTACATACGCCGGACCCGGCGATGATCATGCCGGGTGCGTCTGACCCGCGGGAGGGCACGATGCGCATCATGGTCGTCACCGACCAGTACGAACCCATGGTCGGCGGCGTTCCGACGGTCACCAGGGAACTCGCTCACGGCCTGGCCGAACGCGGACACTCGGTCGCCCTGGTCGTGCCCAGCCCCGGCTGGCGCGGCCGGCGGACCACCGCCGGACGGGTCAGCGTCACGTTCCGCGGCTCGTTGCGCTGGCCCTGGTACGAAGACATGCGGCTGGGCTGCCTCCCGGCCTCGGCGGCCCGCAAGCTGATCTCCTCGTTCGCGCCCGACGTGGCCCACATCCACTCCCCGGTCACGCTCGGGGTCATGGCCCGGATCGGGGCGAGTCGGCGACGGGTCCCGGTGGTGTACACCAACCACTACCTTCCGGCCAACGTGCGCCCGTCCACGGCGCCGCGCTCACGGGTCCTCGACGACGTGTTCTACCGTCACGTCGTCGGGTTCTCGAACCGTTGCAGCTACGTCACCGCGCCCACCGCGACCGCGCTGGGGCTTCTGCGCGAGCGCGGGCTACGCGTCCCGTCCGGGGTGGTCTCGAACGGCGTCGACCTGCGCGCGTACTCGCCGGGTCCGGCCGACGGCCAGATCCGGCAGCGCCACCGACTGCCCGCCGGCCGTCCGCTGATCCTGTCGGTCGGCCGGCTCAGCCCCGAGAAACGCATCGACGTCTTGCTGGACGCCGCGGCCCAGCTGATACACCGAAACCCCGGCGCGCGGGTCGCCGTGGCCGGCACCGGCCCGGAAGAGGCCAGGTTGCGAGCACACGCGCAGCGGCTGGGCCTGGCCGGGCAGGTGCGATTCCTCGGATTTGTCCCCCGATCTGACCTGGCCGGCCTCTACCGGCTGGCCGACATCTTCGCCATCACGTCCGAGGCGGAGTTGCAAAGCCTCACCACGATGGAAGCAATGGCGACCGGCCTGCCCGTGGTCGCCGTCGACGCCTACGCGCTGTCGGAACTGGTCCGCCACCACGACAACGGATTCCTGGCCCGGCCCGGGCACGCCGCCCAAGTCGCCGCCTACCTGGACCTATTGTGCTGCGACCCGTCCCTGCGGGCCCGGATGTCCGCGTCCAGCCTGCGGATCATCAAGGGCCACGAACGGCAACGCATGCTGGCCGAGTGGGAGTCCGTGTACCGCACGCTGGCCCCGGCCCGGGCAGGTGCGCGATGACCGGCCGCCGACAGCCGCCGGTGCGGTTGCTCTTCCTCATCGGCGACACCGGCGGCGGCCACCGGAGCGCCGCCACGGCCGTGGCCCAAGCCCTCGACCACGCGTACCCGGGCCGCTTCGCCCCGGTCATCTGCGACCCGCTGCGCGGGCCGGATGCTCCGCAGTGGACGCGCTGGCTCGCCGGCCTGTACGGACCGATGGCCCGGGCGACCCCTTGGCTGTGGGGCGCGATCTGGCGCGCGGCCAGCTCGCCCCGGGTCCTCGGCTGGGTCCGGCGGACCCTCATGCCCCCCGTGTACGACGGGGTGGCCCGGGCCGTCGCAGCCGGGCGGCCCGCGGTGATCGTGAACTTCCACCCGCTCACCGCCGATCCAGCCGTACGCGCGCGCGACCGCGGTGCCGCCGGGCTGCAGGTCATCACGGTCATCACCGACCTGGTCACCGCGCACCCGGCATGGCGGGACGCACCGGCCGACCTCGTCGTCGTCCCGTCCGCGGCGATCGCCGACCGCTGCGCGCGCGACGGCATCCCGGAAGGGCATTACGCGCAGACCGGGCTGCCGGTCGCGGCCGGATTCTGCCAGCCGCCCGCGAGCGCCCCCGAGCGTCACGTGCTGAAGCGATCCCTCGGCCTGCGCGGAGAGTTCCTGGTCGTGGTGACCGGTGGCGGAGAAGGCTCGGGCGGCCTGTACCGTCGGGCCGCCGCCATCCTCGAAACGGTCAACGACGTGGACGTCGCCGTCATCTGCGGACGCAACCAGCGGCTCCGACGACGGCTCACCCGGCTAGCGGAACGAGCCGACAGTCGGCTGACCGTCCTCGGTTTCGTCGACAACATGGCCGACTGGCTCCGCTGCGCCGACATCGTCGTGGGCAAGGCCGGACCCGGCACCATCGCCGAGGCAGCTTGCTGCGCCGCCCCGCTCGTGCTCACCTCGTATTTGCCGGGCCAGGAGGAAGGCAACGCCGAGTTCGTCGTCCAGGCGGGTGCGGGCAGTTACACACCCAGGCCCGGCGACCTGGCCTCGGAGATCGCGCGCCTGCGGGCAGATCCGGATGCCCTCGTTGTCATGCGCGCGGCATCGGCCCGCATCGGCCGGCCCCGCGCCGCGGCCGACATCGCCGACCTGCTCGCCAAGGCCGCCGAGGGCACCGAGATCGCCGAGATCGCGATCGACTGGAGTGAGCCAGCCCCGGCCGACCTGACCGCCCCCATCGAGCCGGACCTGGTGCCAGCCGGTGAGAGCTGATGACCGTAAAGGACATGCCATGTACCGAGTCGATTCCTTCGTCGTTCCCCCGACCGGACCGACCGGAGTGAGGGCGGAAGCTGAGCACCCCGACGCCCCCGCCGCTTCCGTCCCGCCGCTCGCGGTGCGCGCACAGGGCTCCGGCCAGACCTTGCAGGCGGGAGCGGTCTACTGGATCGGTCGCGATCCGGAGGCGGACATCGTGGTCGACGAGCCGGTAGTGTCCTGGCGGCACGCGGTCGTGATGGCATCCGGCGACCGGTGGCTGCTCGAGGATGCCGGCAGCACCAACGGCACCTTCGCGGGCGGCCAACGGGTGCGGCGCGTCGAGATCACGGGTACCTGCCAGGTCCGGCTCGGCCACCCCGATGCCGGCCCGGTCGTCTCCTGCTCCATCACTGATCCGCCGGTCGCCCCGGCGGTACGTTCGGCCACCGCGGTGTGGTCGGCCCAGCGGGCGGGGACATCGGACGAACGGGCACCGAGCGCCGTTATGCCTCTGCCGGCGAGGACCCTGCGCATCGGCCGGGCCGACGACAACGATGTTGTCCTGGCGGATCTGCGCGTATCACGTCGTCACGCCGAGCTGCGCAGGTCACCCGGCGGCGAGTATGAGATCGCCGACCTGGACAGCTACAACGGCACGTTCCTGAACGGCCAGCGGATCACCAAGGCCGCGGTGACCGAGGCCGACGACATCGGCATCGGCTCGACCAGCTTCCGCCTGGTCGGGGACGAGCTGCAGGAGTTCGTCGACACCGGCGATATCTCGCTCGAGGCCCGCGGGCTCACCGTCACGCTGCCGAACGGCAAGGTGCTGCTGGACGACGTCAGCTTCCCGCTCGGCGGGCGATGCCTGCTGGGAGTGATCGGGCCCAGCGGGGCGGGCAAGTCGACCCTGCTCGGTGCCCTGACCGGCATCCGGCCAGCGAACGCCGGATCGGTGCTGTACGACGGCCGCGATCTTTATGCCAGCTACGCCGAACTGCGGCACCGGATCGGCCTGGTGCCCCAGGAGAACATCCTGCACACCCAGCTGTCCGCGCACCGCGCGCTGGGCTACGCGGCCGAACTACGGTTCCCCCGGGACACCAGCCCCGATGAGCGGGAGCGGCGGATCACCGAGGTGCTCGGCGAATTGTCGCTCACACCGCACGCCGACACCCGCACGTCGTCTCTTTCCGGCGGCCAGCAAAAGCGCGTCAACGTCGCCCTCGAGCTGCTCACCAAGCCCTCGCTGCTGTTCCTGGACGAGCCCACGTCCGGCCTGGACCCCGGCCTGGACATGTCGGTGATGGAGAGGATGTCCGGCCTGGCCCGCGACGGGCGGACGGTCATCGTGGTCACCCACAGCGTCGCCAACCTCCACGTCTGCGACCGGCTGCTCGTCCTGGTGCCCGGCGGGAAACTCGCCTATTTCGGGTCTCCCGCCGACGGGCTGCGCCATTTCGGCCAGCCGGGCTGGGCACAGGTGTTCCGGGCCTTCGAGGCCGAGCCGGACCGGGACTGGGCCGGGGAGTACCGGCGCTCGGCGTACTTCACCCGGTATATGGCCGCACGGTCACAGGCCGAACACGAGCCGGCGACAGCCGTCCGGACGGCCCCGCCCCCGCCGAAGTCCGCCAATCGGCTCGCACAGTGGTCGACCCTGGTCAGGCGGTACCTGGCGGTCATAGCCTCGGACCGCAACTACGTGGGCGTGATCGCGCTGCTGCCGATCATTCTCGGGGGCCTGATCAGGGCGATCCCCGATCCCGGCGGGCTGACCGGGACGAACAACGGCAACGCGATCCAGGTCTTGCTGATCCTGGTCATGGGCGCCTGCCTCATCGGCGTGGCCAACGCCGTCAGGGAACTGGTCAAGGAACGCCCGATCTACGCCCGAGAACGAGCGGCCGGGCTGTCCGCGGGCACCTACCTGGCGTCCAAGCTCACGGTCCTCAGCCTGATCAGCGCCGTCCAGGCGGTCGTGCTCGTGCTCATCGGCCTGGCTGGCCGCCCGCTGCCCAGGCACGGAGTCGTGCTGACCGCCGCCCCCCTGGCCGAGCTCATGCTGGGGATAGCCGTGCTCGCGGTCGCGTCGATGGCAGCCGGGCTGCTGATCTCGGCGGTGGTCAGCTCTTCGGACAAGACGATGCCGCTCCTGGTCGTAGCGGTCCTGGCCCAAGTCGTCCTCAGCGGCGGGGTCTTCCGCCTCAACGGCAAGGCCGGACTTGAGCAGCTGTCCTGGCTCTCGCCATCGCGGTGGGGCTTCGGCGCAGCCGCGTCAACCTCGGACCTGAATCAGGTCACGCCGCCGCCTCCGGGCAACACGCCCGATCCGCTGTGGCAGCACAGTCCGCACATCTGGCTCCTCGACATGGCGATGCAAGTGGCGCTCACCGCGGTTCTCGCCGGGCTGATCTGGTGGCGCCTGCGCCAGGCTAGCCCCGGCCGCCGGTGACCGCCACGGGCAGGAACCCGAAGGCGGAGCCCGGCGGCTGACCGGGCTGCGTCTCGCAAACAAGGATCTGACGCCTGAAGGCCAGCCGGTCGGCAGGAAGCGACAAGCAAGGAGATCTGTCGTGACTATCCACGATCTGCCTGGCAGCGGCGTGGCCCGGCACGGCACCGGCCATGCCGGCCTGACCGTCATGATCGCTGCCCCTCGGTCCCGGCACGCCAGCCAAGGAATCTCACCGGACGTAACAACGAGGATCCGGGCCATGGATACCAGCACACGCCTGAGAGGAATGCAGGCGACTTCATTCCTCCGTCAGGTCTCTGTTCTCGCCGCTCTTCCCGAGAAGCTGCTCGAGCAACTCGCCGGGCAACTACGGGAGGTGGACGTGCCGGCCGGCAGCTGGATCCTGCGGGAGGGCGATCCCGCCGACAGCATGTTCATCGTGACCAGCGGCCGGGTCCACGTGACCCGCGAGGGGCCGCCGGAAACCCTGTTGCGCGTCCTGCGACGCGGTGACGTGATCGGTGAACTGGCGCTGCTGCAGAAGGGGGCGCGCTCGGCTTCGGCCCGAGCGCAGCGGGACACCACACTGCTGGAGCTGGGCAGAGCGGAATCCGAGAGCCTGCTCCAGAATGTGCCGAACTTCGCCCTCGGCATGGCCCGGGCGCTGGCCGCGCAGGTCGCCGTGAGCCGCAGTCAAAGCGTGTCTGCCAGTCCGCCCGGAGTGATCGCCGTCGTCGGGCTCGATGGCGCCGCACCAACGGCCGAGGTTGGCCTGGCGCTTGCCGATGCGCTCCGTGCCCATGGCTCAACCGCGTGCTTGCTTTCGGGTGACGTACAGCGCATCGCTCGAGCCGAGCAATCCTCGCAATGCGTCGTGCTAGTCGCACCGGGGCACCCGCGAGAGCAGTGGACACGGCTGTGCCTGACAGAAGCGGATGTCGTGGTTGCCGTCAGCACCGGTCGGCCCGGTCCGGCGTGGCTGATGCAGGCCTCCGCCTTGCGTGGCTGTGAGCTGCTGGCCATAGGCGCGGCGGTGAATGAGGAGACGCTGCAGATCCTGCAGCCCCGGGAGGTACAGGTGGTGGCGGAGCACCTGAGCCGGAAGGTGGCGCTCGACGCACTGGCGCGGCGCCTCGCTGGCAAGGCACTCGGCATCGTGCTGTCCGGCGGCGGTGCCCGGGCGCTGGCCCATATAGGCGTGCTGGAAGAACTGCAGGCGGCCGGTCTTCGTCTCGATCGCGTTGGCGGCGTCAGCATGGGAGCCCTGATCGCGGCGCTGGCAGCAATGGGGCTCGACGGGGAGGAGGTGTACAACGCGTTCGTGAGCGCGCTGGTCAAGAAGAACCCGACCAGGGATTACACGCTGCCTGCCTACTCCTTTATCCGCGGCGCCACAATCCGGCGCCTGCTCCGTGAGATGTTCGGTGAACGGCGGATCGAGGAGTTGCCGCGCCGATTCTTCAGCCTGAGCTGCGACTTGATCCGCGGGGAAGCGGTCGTGCACCGGACCGGCCGCCTCTTCGACGCGGTATACCCGAGCCTCGCGCTCCCGGGCGTGTTCCCGCCGGTTTCCAACGGCCGCGACCAACTGCTGGTGGACGGCGCGATGCTGGACAACCTCCCGGTCTCCACGATGGCCGGCCGCGCAGAGGGCCCGGTGATCGCTGTCGATGCAACCGAGCCCCAGCGCCAGGTCAAGCGCGCACAGCGCCCGCTGCAGGCCCGCATCGCCCGGCCCATCAGGCGCGTGCTGACGGGCAGCGAGCACCACATCCCCCGGTTCACGGAGATCATTGTGCGCAGCATGACCCTCGCCAGCGTCACCAGCGTCGCGGCAGCGCGCCCGCGCGCAGACCTGGTGATCACGCCGGCCATCGAAGGGATCGGCCTGCTGGACTGGAAGGCGGTCCACCGCATGCGCGAAGTCGGCCGAGCTGCGGCCCGCAAGGCGCTTGATTCGGACCCTGGCCTGCTCGTGCGCCTCGGCGCCTGAACTAGGAGGCTGTCGTGTACGAAATCGCGAGCTGGCAGTCCGACATCCTTGGGGCCGGCTACGAGATCACGACACTCGCTATGGGAAGGGATTACGAGGGCGAGGTAATCGCAACCCTGGTACGTCGGCAATCTGGCCTAGCGGGGGCCGGGCAGTGCTGTACGTGCACGGCTACAACGACTACTTCTTCCAGGAACATGTAGCTGAGTTCTATACCGGCCTTGGCATTGATTTCTACGCGCTTGACCTACGCAAGCACGGCCGGTCTTTGCTGCCTTATCAGACCGCGTGCCTCTGTCGGTCCGTACGGGAGTACTATCCCGAAATCGACGCCGCAGTCGATATAATTAAGCGGGAAGGCCACGAGCTGGTGCTTGTGAGCGGGCATTCGACTGGAGGCCTGATAGTCTCGCTGTGGGCAGCTGAAGGGGCCAACCGGGATCTCATTGATGCTGTTATTCTCAATAGTCCTAATCTTAGTTCTGGTGTGCCTGCAGCAGTCCGGTTCATGGTAGATCCTATCTGCCGGATGATTGCCTGGCGCAATCCTGCTGCGGCGTTCCCGCTCCGGCTTTCGCCACGTTATGCTAAAAGCCTGCACCGCTCTTATCAAGGTGAATGGGATTTTAATACCGCCTGGAAGTCCGTGAGCGGTACGCTACTCAGACCTGCCTGGCTTGCCAGCATTCATCAGGGCCAGCGACGCGTACGCAAAGGCCTGCTCATCACGGTGCCCGTTCTCGTCTTGTGCGGGACTGCCAGCGGCAACCGGAAGTCTCCACCATCGGACGTGCTAGCCGCGGACATCGTGCTGGACGCCGGCCAGATAGGACGTCTGTCAGCTAGGCTGGGCCGGAATGTGACGTGCATTCGGATCGCCGGGGCGATCCACGATGTCTTCTTGTCTCCGCTGGCCGCCCGCCGCCAGGCCTTTGACGAGCTTTCGAACTGGCTGACTGTGTTCGCGCCGGACCCTAGCGCCAAAGGTCGCAGCGTATCAGCTCATCTTTGAGCAGGATCGGCTCATCGGTCATGATACCGTCAACCTTGAGTTGAATCGCCTGTTGAATGGTCGGCAAGTCGTTCAGAGTCCAGACGTGCACCGGCAACCCCATCTTATGTGCCTTGTCGATCAGCTTTCGGGTGACCACGGGAATTCCTTTAGTCGAGAGCGGAAGTTGGAGCACGGCAGGCTGTGAGGCCTTCGCATAGTTGTTGGGGCGTATCAGGAAATGAAGAAACTCGGAAACCGGCGCTCCTGTACAGACCGCGTCGGTCAGGTGGGTGCGAACACACCTGATTCTGGCTGCAGAGAAGGAGTTGATACAGACTCTATCGCAGGCAGCATTCTGCCGTACGATCTTTGGTACTAGCTCGGCCGCCCGCCAGTCCTTGACGTCGATGTTGAACCGTAGTCCAGGAAACTCTTCCAGGATATCCAAGAGCAACGGGATATCGCCGACTCCGCTAGCTTTTGCAGCTGACTGGAGTTCGCTGAAGGTAAGACTGGATATCCGAGTGTTTAGGCCGGTGATACGGCGCGCCCGGGCATCATGGAATACGATGACCTTATTGTCCGCAGTACACCGGACGTCAGTTTCAATGTACCTGTAACCGAGCTGTACGGCGGCAGAGAACGACATCCTACTGTTTTCAGGCACATCCAAATGGACCCCACGATGGGCGAAGGCCAACGGCACTGGGCTGTCGAGGAATGTCCAAGCAGAATTTAGCAAGTCAGCTGACCTTCAACTCGGTTCGCCCGAAGAAATACCCGTTGCCGCCGTAGCCGAGGCGATTCCAGTGCGGCCGGTCGGGCTGCGTGCGACCGGCCAGATCGGTTGCGCAGGCGGGCGCGGTGCCGCATCTTAGGCGGCGAGCCGGTGCGCCCAGCGCATCCGCCAGGCCGCCGCGTCGGGGTGATCACCGAACTCTTGCGCCATGATCTCGGTGCAGCCGTGCGGGCCGAACCGCTGCATAGCGGACCTGATGGCGGTGGCGATCATGTCGGCGGTCAGGGTGTCGGATGGCTGCAGCGCGGACGCGAACAGCGCCTCGCACCGCGCGTGGCTGAGGGCCTGCTGCATCGGCAGCCGTGGTGTCCTGACGTGCATGGGGCATCTGCTTTCTGTGGTGGTTCGTGGCCGGGCTCGCAGCCGACGGCGCAGGGTCAGGCATCACCTGATCGGCGGATGCGCGGCGGGCGGCATGAGATTCCGTCCGGGACAGGCGAGGATGTGGCGATCGGCGTGGCTCTTGGTGACAGGGCGGGATCTGATGGCCGGATCGAGACGGCCGGGGTGATCCGCTCGGGTCGCAGCCGGGCGCTGGTCATCGCCGCGCGGACCGCGTCGGCCGAGGGTGCCTGGTACAGCCAGAAGCAGGTCTCCTCGTGGGGGACGAGGACCGCGCCCAGGAACCGGACCGGGGCGCCGGGTTGGCTGGCCTGATCCGCGCCTTGGGCGATGTCGCCAGGGCGAGGCACGGCGGGGGCGGGGGCATCGCGGGGGACGTAGGTCTCGGCCAGGAACTCGGGCATGCGCCCACCGTAGGTCCGCACCCGCGATCAGAAATCCCGGAAACCTGGGAACTTTGACCGCCGGCGGGCGGGGCGCGGTGCTACGCCGGGGCGCCCAGGGTCCGCGCGAGCTGGGTACGCGAACGGATGCCGAGCTTGGCGTACACGCGGGACAGGTGCGCTTCGACGGTATAGACGCTGAGGTACAGCTGCTCCGCGACCTGCCTGTTCGACAGGCCACTGGCCACCAGGTCAGCGACCCGCTGCTCGGTGGGCGTCAGGCCGCCGCCCGGCGCCGCGCGGCGGCCGCTGACCCGGTCCAGCTCGGCGGCCGCCGCCTGGGCCCAGCCCGGGCACCCCAGCCGCTCGAACCCGGCCCGGGCCCGCTCCAGGCAGTCCCGGGCCGCGGCCCACTTCTTGGACCGCCGCCGGGCCCGGCCCAGGATCAGCAGCGCCCGGGCAGCGTCAAAGCCCAGCCCCAGGGCCCGGTAGGCGGCCGCCGCCCCCGCCAGCTGGGCCGCCGCCGTCTCGTCGTACCCGCCTGCCAGCGTGACGACGGCCGCCGCGCGGTCCGCGGTGGCCAGCCCCCACGGGTGCTGCTGGGCGGCGGCCAGGCCGGCCAGCCGGGCGATCACCTGGGCGGCCGCCTCGAACTGGCCGGTCTCGGCCAGCGCCTCGGCCAGATCGGTGGCGACCGGGAATGCGCCCGGGTCTTCCACGCCCTCCCGCTCCATGTGTTCCCAAACCGCGGCCAGGCTGGTGACCGCCTGCTCCGGGTCGCGGGTCAGCAGCGCGGCCAGCCCGGCCACGCGCAGCGCCTCCAGCCGGTCCCACTCCCACTCTTCTGGGTTCGGGCCGCTGGCCTGCAGCACCTCCGCAGCCAGCGCGGAGGCGCGCCCCGCATCGCCGCGCACCGCCGCCAGTACCGCCTGCACCCACACCCGGCTCCCGGTCATCCAGTCCAGCGCGGCCCACTGATCCAGTTCCTGCAGCGCCCGCGCCGCCGCGAAGGTGTCGCCGGCACGCAGCTCGACTTCGCACAACTGCTGGGTGAACACCGCCCCGGAGCGGGCCTCGCCCCGCTGCCCGGCAGCCGCCAGCAGGCCCGCGAACACCTCCCGGGCGGCGGCCAGCTCACCGCGGAACGCCAGCCGCACCCCGGCCGGCCCGTCCACCGAGCTGTCGTACAGGCTGGCGGTGCCCGGCGGCAGCGCCGCCG
>Ga0306920_100014405_pt1 | contig 10794 bp, 8 predicted proteins | sample flu12Cox44000170_FD_204666 | JGI IMG/M metagenome (GOLD analysis project Ga0306920, IMG submission 204666) | Lab enrichment of tropical soil microbial communities from Luquillo Experimental Forest, Puerto Rico - flux4day.12C.oxic.44.000.170 (v2)... | ecosystem: Environmental > Terrestrial >... | reverse complement strand
CCTCGGCGCGGTGGGCATCCCGCCGACGCGCTTCGACCACTACCCCCACGAGTTCTCCGGCGGGATGCGCCAGCGCATCATGATCGCGCTCACGCTCGTGGTCCGTCCGAGGTTCCTCATCGCCGACGAGCCGACCACAGCCCTCGACGTCCTCGTCGAGGCCCAGATCATGGCGATCCTCACCGATCTGAAGCGGAACTACGACCTCGCGCTGCTCGTGATCACCCACAACCTCGGGATCGTCGCCGAGTCGTGCGACCGGATCGCCGTGATGTACGCGGGTCGGATCGTGGAGCAGGGCCGGGTCGAGGATGTCTTCTCAGAGCCGCTCCACCCCTACACCCAGGAGCTGCTCGCCTCGACCATCTCGCTCACGACGCGCGAGCTGCACTACATCCCTGGGGCGCCGCCGGACCTCCACGAACCGCCGAGCGGGTGCCGTTTCCACCCGCGGTGCCCTCACGCGATGGAGATCTGCCGCGAGACCCAGCCGCTCGACGAGGGACGCGTGCCGGGCCGCCCGGTCGAGTGCTGGCTCCGCGTCGCGCCCGGCCGGATCCCGGTGGGGAAGGACGCGCCGATCGCGCGCCGCGAGCTCGGCGTCGCCGAGGAGGCCTGATGGCGAGCGCACGGGCACCTGGGCCCGCGAGGTCGAGCGCGCCAGCCAACGGCTCGCGTGACCCGCTGCTGGCAGTGCGCGACCTCAAGGTTCACTTCGCGCTCCGCGGCACGTTCACCCAGCGGATGCTGGGCCGCCACGTGGGCGCGGTCCGGGCCGTCGACGGCGTGAGCTTCGAGCTGCGCCGTGGCGAGGTCCTCGGGCTCGTCGGCGAGTCCGGGAGCGGGAAGACGACCTTGGGGCGCGCGATCCTCTCGCTCGTGAAGGTGACCGGTGGGGAGATCCTGCTCGAAGGGGAGCTGGTCTCGGGGCTGCCGGAACGTCAGTTTCGGCCGCTTCGACGTCGGATGCAGCTGGTCTTCCAGGACCCGCATGCCTCGCTCAACCCGTCGATGACCCTGCTCGAGGCGGTGGGCCACCCGGTCCGCATCCACCGCGTCGCGCGCTCCCGCGAGGAGGTGGCGACCCTCGTCGGCGCGGCACTCGAGCGCGTTGGGCTCGTCCCGGTGGAGCGGTTCCTCTCCAAGTACCCGGGCGACCTGTCCGGAGGGCAGAAGCAGCGCGCCGTGCTGGCGAGGGCGATCATCCTCGGGCCGGAGCTGGTCGTGGCCGACGAGCCCGTCTCGATGCTCGACATGAGCGTCCGGGCAAAGGTGCTGCAGCTCATGCTGGACCTCAAACGCGACCTCGGCCTCACGTACCTCTACATCACCCACGACCTCGCGACCGCGCGGTTCCTCTGCGATCGGATCGCGATCATGTACCTCGGGAGGATCGTGGAGATCGGGTCGGCCGACGAGGTCTACGAGAACCCGCGTCACCCGTACACCAAGTCGCTGCTCGAGGCGATCCCCGCGCCGGACCCGCACCACCGCATCCCGCGGGACCTTCCGCGCGGCGAGGTGCCCGACGCGGCGGTCCCACCGCTCGGGTGCTCGTTCCATCCGCGCTGCCCACGTGCGTTCGGGCCGTGCGGCTGGGAGAGCCGGGATCTCCGCGCGCTCGTCGAGGCTCGGTGGGCGACGCTCGACCCCGCGGAGTACCAGCGCGAGCGGTCGACGCTCGGCGACCTTGCGACGCTGTCCGAGCCGACCCCGGAGTTCGTCGTCCCCGCAGGGTCGCACCACTCGGGCGCCGACGTGGCCGACCTGCTCAGGGCGCACCGCACCGCGGACCCCGACGAACCGATGTGGCGGGGGATCGTGGCGATGGAGCCGGTCGCAGCCGGCGTGCGGATCCGGTTCCGCCCGTCCGTGGACCCGATCCTCCAACCCGTCGGCGGTGACGGAGACGAGGGCCGCGCGAAGGTGGCCTGTCACCTCTACCGCGATGACCTCGTGACGCGCAGCGGCTGAGCGACGCCTCGACACCCAGGTCTCCGCCGAGCAACTCGAAGGTCAGAACCACCGCCAGGTGATCCTCGTCGCCAGGGAAGACCCCGCTTGGTCAGGTCTATTTGGGATCTGAACCCGTACGTCTTCGAAATGCGCGGTGCGACGGTGACGTGGATCGAGCACCCATGGCTGCTCGCTGGATCTTGCCCATGAACTTGAGCAGCATGCGCTGCTCGTTTGGGGAGAGAGCGTCGTCCATGACATGCCGCTCTCTCGCGTGCATCGCTGGTAGGAGTGCATCAACGATGGACTGTGCGGCGGGCGTGATGCTGATGAGCAGCTTGCGGCGGTCTTCGGGATGAGGTTGGCGGACGATGAGGTCGCGCTTCTCGAGGTTGTCGAGCAACGACGTCATCGAGGCGGTCGTGACGAGAAGCCGGCTTGCTATGACGCTCGGCTCGAGGGGCTCCCCCGCCCCGTCGACCACGGCGAGGACCTGTCGGGCTCCGGGCGAGAGTCGATACTCGTCAAGGCTCGGCCGGTTGTGCAGCTCCATGAGCAGCTCCGCTGCCCTCAACAGGTTCGTGTAGCACTCTGTGGCGAGCGCACTCGCATCCGGGTACTCGTCCTCGAAGTCATCATCGACCCGGACGAGCGGCACTTCGCGGTTCGTCGGCCAAGGCGTACGATCGGTCCCCCTCGATCCGGTGTGCGCCCTCGGCACCTAGTGAGCGCCTTGCAGTTCCGGCATGCGCTTCGTCAGCTCGGACCAGTCGTCGCCGATGGCGGCGTGCACCAGTGCCGTCGCACCAGCGAACGCCTCGGGCGGCATGACCATCTGCCAGATCCGGGTCATGTTCTCGCGGTCGTCGTGGCCCATGAGCGGGAACATCCACGCCACAAGCTCAGCAAAGCGGTCTTGGGGGACCGTGCTTGCCATGACACCGACCGCTCGACCCTGGTCCGGTAGTGAGACTCGCTCCTTGATGAGCCGGTACAGATGAGTGTCCTCCTTGTACAGATGGACGTCCAAGAAGTACTTGAACGCCTTCGTGGCTCGGGCCGTCTCCAAGGGGTCGTGTGCAGATACAGCCTTGCTCAGCACCTCGAAGGCAGCGTCCAACGCTCGATGGTCCTTCTCGTAGGCCTCGGCGACGGAAGGGGCAACCGTTTCCAGAGCCGGGAAGATCGCGAGCTCTTCTCCGTGGGCGTGCCACTCCAGGACCTCCTCGAAGAACCGGAAGCGCTCGACGGTGGCCTCGAGGCCGGGCTTGCCCCGTGCCGCGTCCAGAGCGGCCGCGTCGATCATCGTCATGTCCTGTCGGAACGCGTTGTGGATCGCCATCACCGCGTCGATCGGTCCAGTCATCTTCCCTCCACTCTCCCAGATACATAGAATCCACGTTATATGGATTCTAGGGGAAAGTCAAATCGTCGAGGCAGATCTGGGCACGGCAAGGGTGCGAAGAGGAGCGGGACGGTTGAACCGCTCCAACGAGTGCGTCCGGCGAGCATCTGACGCAAGCCCCGCCCGCCCGGGTTCGTCTCCATAGGTTGACAGGCCATGGTCCGACGGCTGTTACGAGAGTCGCAACGGACAGTTCACGTCAGCAACAAGGTCGGCGCCACGCGGTGCGGACTCGACTTCGCCTCCACGGCCTGGTGGTGAGACGACGACGCGAAGGTGACGTGTCCGGGATGCCTCGAGGTGATTCGCGCGGAGGAGCCGCCTCAATAGCCAGGACGTGGTCGGGCGTGAGCTGGTGTTCGCCGACCGTGCTGTCCCACGACCCTCGAACCCGGGCGGGCGGGCGGGTTGTTCGGGCTAGCGGCCCGAGCAACCGGCCGCTCCTCTAGGCGCAAGTGCACTTTCGTGGCGCAAGGAGGACAGGTCCCTCCGCACCGGACAGGGGCGTAACAGGGCAGGCGGGGCAGGCGGCGTTTGGAGGAGCGTTACGAGTGACCTACATGCACGGGTGTCCTACGTCGGCGCGCGTGGCCCTGCCAGCAACGAGCGTTATCCCCCGTCTTGCCCAGGGCGCCTCAGTCGAGACGAGTTCATATCGACCGGGTTGAGCTCTGAGCCGGAATGTCGTGTACCTCACATTGACTTGCTGTTCCGAAACGGTTGCACCGTGTTGACGAAGCATCACCATGCCGGTCCAGTTGTCTGGTCTAACGACCACACCCGCGCACTGGTACGTCTGCCCGACCACGGTTGCCGGACCCACGCCTGCTAAGGGCGACTCCGAAAGATGTGTTACGCAGCGGCTCGTAGGCAACATCACTTGCACGTCGACGCGCAGAGCAGTGGCGTTTGCTCCGACTGAGACCGATGAATACTCGATCCTCGGTGCCTTTCCGGGCTGGTTGGATGCCAGGGTGACTTCGGTGAAATACACCCTGGGCACTCCGGGACCGCCTGAGTAGCCAGACTCGGTGACGGTGGCACCTGCTGGAAGGTGGGTTCGGACAAATGCCCGCCAATCGGTCGAGGGGCTGATCTGAAACACTCTGTGGAGATCCCAGAGGGGCGTACAGCCGATCATCGAGGGCGGCCCGTTCAAGCTGTTGAACGACAGATCGGTGGCACGGGAACCCGGAGGGATGGGGGCCTCGCTCAATAGGTCTCGCGCAAGTTGCCGTCCCGTTAACGGCTTGCTGTTCCGCTGAGCGAGGAAGCCACCACCGATAGCAATGGCCGCCACCACGATTGCCGCCACGACCGACAGTGCGCGAGTTCTTCTTGTCCTTCGTGCCACTGGCGTTCCCTTTCTTCCCACCCCGAAGGTACCTGTCCAAGAGTCTCGGGGCCTTACTCGACATCGCGGGGTGGTTCGCAGGAACCTGCCTGACCGCCTGCGTAGTGTCCACCTACGTGACGAAGGCGCGGGGGCGGCCCCGCAAAGGTGAGTTGGCCGACATGACGATCCACCCGCCGGCGGACAACCTCTGGAAGCCTTACCGCGACGGACCGCCGACCGGCCACACGGCTGACCTGGGGGATTGCCGCATTGAGCACCGGCTCTGGCACGACGGCCAGTTGCTTACGGACTTCGCGCTGGTTCTTCAGGTTCCTGTCTGGGGTGCCGATCTCGTTGAACCAGAGGGCTGGGAAGATATCGTCCGGGTCGACTGCTGTTACCAAGAGGTCCACGCCCATCGGCTCTACGCGAAGAACCCCGACGACGTTTACAAGGTGCTGAAGCCGATCCGGACGCCAGAGGATCTGAGGGAGGGCGCGGAACTTGCCGAGGCATTGATCTACGGGGACTGGGAAGAGCATCTCGGGATGCCAGTCCCAGCAGCGGAGTGGTCATGACGGCGATCCCAACCACCTATACCGTTCAGGCGGGAACGGCGAAATAACGGGAACCAAGTTGCGAGATCGATCTCAGGTAGATGTCGCGCCGGGCCGAGCCGTCGCTTGCATGAAGGCTTGCAACTTGGAGCTGCTGCGGATGCCTGACGTAGGGAGGCGCTCACAGAACTCAGCACTCACACCAACTTGAGGGTTGTGCGCGAGGGTCTGCTCAGGGAGGCAACTTTCCACGGCAGGGTTCCCGTGCAATAGGGATGTCAACCAGACTCTGAGCAGACCCTCAGGTCGACGACCTTGGGTCGGGGAGACCCGAACACATTCGGCAGTACGGCGGATAACTGACGACTCAGTCCACAACCTCCTTGATCTCGTTCGAGTAGTTCGGGATGTAGGACCCTGTACCCAGGTACTTCGCCTTGATCCTCCAAGTGCCACTTGTCACGTACGTCACTGAGCATTTCGCGACGCCAGACGCCGAAACCAGTACCGACTCGCAGGCCTCGATGACGTGCGCGCCACTCATGAATGCAACGTGACCGCCAAGCACTGGCGAGGTTCTAGACCGTACGACAGCTCTGTACATGATCGACGTCGATGTGGAAGCCGGATTCTTCGAGGTGGTTAGGGATGTCGATGTGGGCGCTTTCTCACCTGGAATGACGAACGTTGCTGCCACTTGTGATCGTCCAACCGAATTGTGTGCAACGATGGTTATCCGGTACCTCGCACCATTCATCAAGTCGTTGAGCTTCACGGTCGTAACCGACGGTCTGACGGTGATCTCTACCTTCATTAGATTCGGCTCTGACATCGCCATGCCACTCGCAGCCACAGAAGAGGGACTGGCTGTGATGGTGTACCCAGTCAGAGCAGACCCGCCATCCGACTTCGGCCTAGACCAGCCGATCTGTGCCGCACTGCGTAGTGGTGCTGCGGCCAGGTTCGGCGGCGACAGCGGGGGAAGACTTGGAAGCGTCACGGTGGTCGACGGACTCCCTGTGAGTGCAAAGGCATCGCCGCTCGCCGCACGCACCGAGTCGACTGGATCAACCGCGTTTGCATAGGCACTTTCGTTGGCGTCGATGACCATCGGAATCGAGACCTGGCCATTCGAGTCCGCGGTGGAGTACGAGCCAGTCTGCGTCTGGGAGCAGGAATAATTGCTTCCGCCGGACAGGCCGCCTCCGCTGCAATCCCAACCGGTTGGTTGCACCGGGGACGGCCGCAAGATCCTGACGAGAGCTCCTGAAACTGGGTCGCCGTTCGTGTCTTGGACCATCACGTGCACCAACTGAATCGGAGGCAGGCGAAAGATCAGATCGGACGTGGAACTCGATATCGAGACCGTCGACGCGACGGACAGGCCGGACGGCAGCCCATCTGTCGAAGGCTGTTCCGAGCCGTGCGCTTCAATGTTCACGCTCCCCGCCAAGATTCCGCTGAACGAGAAGTCACCGCTGGAGTTGGTTGTCGTCGACAGACCGCCGATCCACATTGGATAGTCGGGTACAGGATTGCCGCTGGCGTCCACGAGTTGACCAGAGACGCTGATCACGGCTGGCAGGGAGACAGTTGCTGACGGGCTTCCCAACAGTGCGAACTGAGCACTCTGCGCAGCCCTGGGCGTGTCATTGGGATCTTGTGCGCCGGCGACTGCTGGATCACCTGTGCTGCTCACCATGGGGATCGAGACTTGGCCAGATGCGCCGGTCTTGTAGGGCCAGTTTCCATCCACGGATTGGAAGCAAGAGTTGGTCCCTCCCGGCAGCCCGCCACCGGAGCAAGTCCAACCACCAGGAGAGGTCGTCGGGTCCAGGATCCGAACGTTCGCACCTGGCACGGGTGAGTTGTTTGTGTCTACGACTGTCACGGAGACGGAGATCGAAGGTGGAAGCGAGAAGACAAGGCCAGACGTCGAGCTCGCGAGATCGATGGTGGACGTGACGATGAGGCCAGCGGGTATGCCGTCGGCGATGAGGCCTTGGCCACCGGCCTGGAAGCCGACCTGGCCACTCAAGATCCCGCTGACCGAGAAGTCGCCGCTGGAGTTGGTTGTCGTCGACAGACCGCCGATCCACATTGGATAGTCGGGTACAGGATTGCCGCTGGCGTCCACGAGTTGACCAGAGACGCTGATGATCGACGCTGCCTGGGCCACAGGTTCGACACAAACGAGGGTGGTGGAGAGGATGAGGGTCGCAGCAACGAATCCAGATGCTGCGACCTTGGACGACCGCACTGTCCATCTACCCCCGAATCCCTGTTGCCAAACGCTACTTCCGAACGGTGGCCCATCGGTCTGCGCCGGGATCCTGACCGGCACCTGCCGTCGATGAAGACGGCGCCGTGAAGAGGCAGCACGTTTGATGCGACGGGCACTGGGCAGCGTCACAATCGCTTGCTAGCGCCGGGTGGTCGGGACAGAGACCATCCCCATCAAAACTGACGGCCTTCCGCGACCAAGAGGGCTGGTTTGGGGAGAAGGATGCATACCCCGCACTAGGCAAGCTTGGTTGGAGGAGGGTTACGGGTGGTGGCGCCACACCGCCTCACTCGTGTGATCAGAAGTGCTGTACGAGGACGCTCGCGGGAGCAGCGGTGGAAAGTGAGACCGCGCCTGACTCGTTGAGCACATTGAGCACACGTGCATGGCTTGCCAGCACGAGCACGCAGAGAGTCATCTTGGCGGCGGGTCGCTGCGCATTGAGGGCGTTCGACCAGGGGAACGATCGGTATAGCTGCTCATTCCTCGCCCAGTACGCCTCGACCGTTTGCCCGCCCCGTAGGGAGCCGCAGGTCGAGAGCGGGACGCCGCCAGAGACGGTGAGCTGGTAGCCGGGTTGCTCTGAGCGACTGCCGATCCATAGATCGACGAACGTGCCGTAGTTCGAGCCGATGAATCCCAACGCCTGATGCCCTGGCGCAAACAGGGCGCTGAGTGCGGGCTGAAGCCGGGCGGTCTCACCAGGATTGAGTGTGAAGACGAAGGTGGTCCCGATCGCGGTGGTCGCACTCCCCTTGGTCGCATTGCGGACGTCCAGACGCTGTCCACGATCCACGACCTGACAGGTAGGGCTCACTGCGGCGAACCCACGGTGCGGTACGAGCGAGATGGTGACGACCTTCGAGCTTGGATCGCTCGTACACGGCCCGAGCTCTTCGGAGACGTTGTCGGGGCGCACGCGCACGAAGGCGGGCGGCACGAAGGGCTGATCGTGCCAAGTGCTGCCGTCCCAGCTCGCCGCCATCTGTTCGGACTGAGCCGAGACCGGCGCGGTGGTGCCGAGAACGACGCACTGTTGCGGGGCTGGACAGTCGACCGCATTCAGCCCTGAGCTGCGCGTACCGATCGACACAGGAGGGCGCACCTTGGACACGGCACTGCCGGCGATGGTCACGACCTTGGTACCGCCCACCCCGAGACACGATCCGTTCGAAGCACACGAGACCGCCGTGATCCCGGCATCGAAGAGGCCCGGCAGCTCCGACCAGGTCGTACCGTCCCACGCGAAGCCGAACGATCCGTCCGAGCCACCGCCAAGAGCGACGCACCGCGTTGGCGATGCGCAGGAGACGGCGTCGAAGCTCGGCGGTCGGTACACAGGCTCCGGACATTCCCGTTGGCATCGCGAAGCGGTACCGAAGCTTCCGACCGGCCTCGGCGTCGAGCGCCATGCGGAACCGCTCCATTGCATCGCGCCTGGTCCCGGTACGGCGTGGTCGAAGCTCGACCCGACCGCGAAACAGTAGGTCGGCGTGGGACAGGACACCGCTGCGGCTTGGCCTTGCACGCCCGCTGCCGGCATCGCAGCCCACGTGGAGCCGTTCCACCGTGCCGCGGCGAAACTACCGCCAGACAGCAGCCCGACGCCGACGCAGTCTGACTTGCTTCGGCAGTCGATAGCGGAGAACGCACCGATCGCCGACGTGCGGAGGAGGTGGAGTCGACCGTTCGAGATAATGGCGAAGGTGGGGTAACGGACTCCCACTCTGATACCCGTGAATTCGACGGTCGTCATGCACCACCAAGCAACCGGACAGGACGGGTGACCAAGCTGCGGTGGGTCGGAGCTTTGGGCGTTCCCGGTTCGAAGCACCTGATGCCATGAGTCGTTGCCGTAGTGCATCAGGAGCGTGTACATCGGAATGCCCTGACCCTCTGGCACGGTGTCTTGTCCCGTCGCCCAACAGTCGTGCTCGGAGGAGCAGGACAGGTCAGACAGGTACAGATTGAGGTTGCCGTGCGTGACGTTGGAGTGAACCACCGTGAGTGTCGGAGAGCCGGCAGCACCGTTGACGGGCGGGGAGGCAGACGACACGCAGCCCGAGAGTGCGATGGCACTCGCCGCCGTCAGGAGAACCGCGATCCTTCTGGCAACAGCCGAACGGTGCTGGAGTCTCATTGAGCCTGACCTCCCGAAGCCGTCACTTCCCGATGCACTGGACGAAGGCCAGGACCGTTGAAGTGCTACTTACCCGGAGCGGCCCGCCCGCGGTGCAGGTTGCTTCCACTCCGTTCACGGTGAACATCCGGCTGTGCCCGGTCGCCAACCACGTGCCCAAAGGCAGCGAGATCCTGAAGCGTCCGGAACGTGGGACTCCGACTCGGATCATCAAGTGGCTCACTCTCGCTGGCCGGAAGATGATGACTCCGTGCATCGGGTGCCATGTGTTGTCCAGGCCGGCTTGGTATCGAAACATCCCCGCCACGACACCCGTGCGACCCGGTGGACTCGCAACGTGCGGGTGCCTCTGGCCAGAGGGTGCGGCTGCTAGCCCTGCTGCCACGACAGCCACAACCACCGCGACCCCGATGACGAAGAGGACCGTGCGCTTCATCTCGGTCCCTGATCAACCGCAGTGCGCGTACAGGTTGAGATAGGACTGCACGCCACTGGACGTATGCATCGCCCCGCCTCGGTGCCCGCTCGTGCGGACCACGTAGCGCCCGTTGGGTTCGGCGGGTAAGACAAATTGGGAGAGCCTCGTGCCCACGCCCTGCCCACGATGGTTCCGTCATGGGAGACGGTTACCGAGACCGGGACCCTCATTGACGCGCGGGTTCCAGACCATCCACATCCGGTGGCTTGGATCAGGACGGACGAAGTCTCAGGGCTGCTCATGGACATCTTTCCTTCATTCACGATCGTTACGGGCGCAGCCGGCGCCACAGTGGCCCCCTTCGGCAGGCCGAGCTGCACCACCTTGACGGTGTACACACCGAGAGGAAGCTGTGGCGATCCGAACTTGGGGCACGGAGGACTCGGGCCTTGAGTCCCTCCCGAACCTCCGCCACGCTGGTGTACGTCGTTGACACTGATACGGCCACGCGGCGGCTCTGAAGGGGGCCGAGCGGCGTCTTCCCGAAGCAGTCGTCTGCGATCGCGGGGTTGAACGGGATGCTGGCGCTCTGTAGCCCGACAAGCAGCCACTCGGCGGGACATCCTTCGAGCGCCAGTCGCCTCCGGGTGTTGTTCGTGAGCAACACGTATCCGTTGAGATTCAGCCCCGCAACAACA
>Ga0306920_100014404_pt1 | contig 10794 bp, 12 predicted proteins | sample flu12Cox44000170_FD_204666 | JGI IMG/M metagenome (GOLD analysis project Ga0306920, IMG submission 204666) | Lab enrichment of tropical soil microbial communities from Luquillo Experimental Forest, Puerto Rico - flux4day.12C.oxic.44.000.170 (v2)... | ecosystem: Environmental > Terrestrial >... | reverse complement strand
TGTTTATTGTTGGTCTCCTTCGGCTGCTGGGTGGGTGCCTTCTAGGAGCTGTTTGAGCGTGCCGAGGTTACGCGCGACGGCTGTTTTGACTCTGGGTATCGCGAGCGATCCGAACGGCCGCAGCAGCGATGATGCGGGCTCTAGTTCGACATCGTTGGTCAGCCGGGTTCCGCCCACCGTCGGCTCCAGCAGGTAGCTGCTGCTGGCGTTGAAGGGGCCAATCCGTCCTTGGATGGCGAGCCGGCTGGGTGGGGTGAAGTCGGTGACCTCGAAGGCTTCCTCGGTGTGGCGGGGGATGGTGCGGGTCTGCCGGTAGGTGGCACCCACCGTGGCTGGCCCGGGCGAGGTTTGGACCGTGCGCGCGATCGCGTAGTTCCATGCCGGGATGTTGCTGAAGTCGGCGAGAAACGCGAAGACCTCCTCCGTGGGCCGGGCGATTGTGACGGTGTTCTGGAATGTTGCCATCGTGGTCTCCGGTGTCAGCTGTCCAGCAGCCGCTGGGCGGCTGTGGGGTCGTGGGCGGGCAGCACGACCAGGCCCGGCTGCTGCTGTGCCAGTGCGAGGACCTTGTGTGAGCTTTCGGCGAGCCGCCTCCGGTTGCCGACGCCGGGTAGCTGGCCGCGCTGGAGGATCTCGGCTCCGTAGGTGAGGTCGCCCGCCAGCAGGAGCGGGGGCCCGCTGGCGCGGCGGACTAGCAGTGACATTGAGCCTGCGGTGTGGCCGGGGGTGGGCAGCAGCACCAGTGATCCGTCGCCCATCACATCCAGCGACTCGGTGAACGGCGCCAGCGATGGATCGCGGGTGGGCTCCGGGCTGACCTGGCGCCATTGCAGTCCCGGCAGCTGGATGTGGCTGCGCAGGAAGCCGCGCAGCTCGGGGCCGGGCCTGGCCAGTTCGGCCCATTCAGCGGCCGAAACCAGCACGTCGGAGCTGGTCAGCTCCGGCAGGCCGCCGATGTGGTCCTGGTGCAGGTGGGACACGATCGCGGTGCCCACATCTGAGGGGGCGTACCCGAGCGCGGCGAGCTGGGCGGTGAAGGTGTCCTGCTCGCCGATGTCGAACCGGCCGAGCCGACGGTACAGGTAGCCGGTGACGCCGCTTGGGAAGTAGGTGGGATCGGTGACCGAGGCGCGGTCCTGGCCGGTGTCGAACAGGATGAGCCCCTTGGCGTGCTCGATGACATAGACGTTGATCGGCCGCGGCGGCGTCCAGTGCTGGGAGGTGAGCAGCCACCAATACAGCGGCTTGCGGGTGCCGTAGGCATGCTCGGGCCGGATCCGGACGGTCCCGGTGCTGATCACTGAGACGGCCTTCACCGCGCCCGCCGATCCGGGCTCGGTCCGTGATGTCGCGATCGAGGAGCTCATGGCAGGGGTCTCTTTCCTTGCTGGTCGCCCGGATCCTCCGGGCCTGACCCAACCAGGCTGCCGCTGTCTCACGGCTGAGTCAGTGACCTCGATCGCGTACCAGGCGACTAAAGTCACAGGCCCGCGGCACTCCCCGATTCGGCGTACAGCCGCGCCGCGTCGAGGATCACGACCGAGTCCGCCGCGGTGGCCACGATCCCGGCGACCCGGAAATCACGCAGCACCCGGGCCACCACCTCGCGGACCGACCCGGCCGCGTCCGCCAGCTCCTGCTGGGACACCCGGGCCACCAGCCGGGCACGCGGGTGCTGCTGGGCCGAGGCGAGATCCAGCAGGTGGGCGGCGACCCGCTGGCGCACTGAGCCGAACGCGTTGACCGCGGTCTGTTCCAGCGTGTCGTACAGCCGACGGTTCAGCTCCTCGGCGATCGCCCAAGAGACCCGCGGGTCGCGCCGGGCCGCCGCGGTCAGCGTCCGCGCGCTGATCCGGAACACGCTGGATGGTTCAACCGTCTGCACGCTGGTGCTGGCTGGCCCGCCCACCAGCACCGCGATGCCCAGCACATCACCGGGCCGGGCATACCGGACGGTGACCTGCCGCCCCTCTACCGACATCAGGTAGACCCGCAGCAGGCCATCGACGACCAGTGCCGCCTGCGGGGCCGACCCGGCCCGGTAGACCGTCGTTCCCGCCGGGTAGTCAGCGCGCTCGCCTTCAGCCCGCAGCTTGCCAGCCAGCTCACGCGGCAGGTCCGCCAGGAAGCTGCGCGCCAGCGCGTCATCTACTTCCCGGTCGGCCATGCCTACGACATTAGGCCGGGGTGGCTGTCACGTCTGTCCATGCTGTCGAGCCAGTCGAGCTGCAGTCTCATTCGTAGTCTCATTCGCCTGAGTTCGCAGGCGTCCGCCGCGACTCGCCAGTTACGGCTTATTCCAAGTCACGGGCTCCCAGGCCGGTCGTGACCGCCGGGATCAGCCTCGGCTGTTGTGCCTGGTCATGGGCGTAGTGGACGGCCTGAACGGGCCTGAACGGAGGGATGCACGCCGCCGAGGCGGGTTGGGCTGCCCTCCGGGTAGCTTGCCGGCTGCCACAGATTCCGCCGCCTCGTGCCGTACCGCCGACCACGCCCGCTGCCTGCCCCCGAAACCACCCAGAACACCTAAGGTTAGGGCCGCTAGCAAGCCGGCGAGCCCCGCCTAGGGGTTCTCGCAGTCAAGGTGTGCGGTGACTGGCCTGGTCGGGCTGCTGGGCTGGCCGGGGCTGGTGCAGCCGGACCGCTCGTAGTTCGAGGTAGCGCTGTTCGGGCAGGCTCGCGGTCATCTTCGCCGCCCGGAGGTAGGAGTCTCGGGCGGCGGTGGTGTCGCCAGCTTGTTCGAGCAGATGGGCGCGCACCGCTTCGAGGCGGTGGGTGTGTGCCAGCCGCCCGTCAGTGTCGAGGGTGCCGAGCAGGGCGAGCCCGGCCCGGGGTCCGTGGACGTGGGCAAGGGCGACGGCGCGGCTGAGCGTGACGACCGGCCCGGGGGCGATGGCGGTGAGGACGTCGTAGAGCGCGAGGATCTGCGGCCAGTCGGTGGCCGCGGCGCTGGTGGCCTCGTCGTGCAGCGCGGCGATCGCGGCCTGGAGCTGGTACGGGCCGACCGGGCCGGAACCGAGCGTCTGGGTGAGGATGGCCTGTCCTTCGGCGATGGCGGCGGTGTCCCACAGGTCTCGTCGCTGGTCGGCCAGGGATACGATGCGCCCGTCGGCGTCGGTGCGGGCGGCTCGGCGTGCGTCGGTGAGCAGCATCAGCGCGAGCAGCCCGGCGGCCTCGGCCTCACCGGGCAGGAGACGGTGCAGCAGCCGGGTGAGCCGGATCGCCTCGGCGATCAGATCGGCCCGCTGCAGCACCGGGCCCGAACTGGTCGTGTACCCCTCGTTGAAGATGAGGTAGAGCACGTGCAAGACCACCCCGAGCCGCTCGGTGCGCTGCGGCTGGCCCGGCAGCTCGAACCGCGCCCCGGCGTCGCGGATCCGCTGCTTGGCCCGGACGATGCGCTTGGCGATGGTGGCCTCGGGGACCAGGAACGCGGCCGCGATTTGGGCGGTAGTCAGGCCGTCGACCGCGCGCAAGGTAAGCGCGAGCTGCGAGGGCGGCGACAGCGCGGGATGGCAGCACAAGAACAGCAGCGCGAGCGTGTCGTCGCCGTCGCCACCGGCCAGGTCAGCTATGAGATGGGCGGCGAGGCCGGCGGCTGGCGCGCGGTCGGTCGGGTCGAGCGCCGCGGCGGTTTCGCGGCGGCGCCGGGCGCTGTCGGCGCGCCATGCATCGACCAGCGCACGGCTGGCCACGGCCAGCAGCCAGGACCGCGGCCGCTCCGGTATCCCCTCGCCCGGCCACTGCCGTGTCGCCGCGAGCAGCGCCTCCTGCACGGCGTCCTCACAGGCATCAAACTGCCCGTACCGGCGGATCAACGCGGCGAGGACCTGCGGCGCGAACTCGCGCAGCAGATCCTCTACCTCTTGCTGACCGGTCACCGCGCCGCTCCGCACACCGGTCACGGCTGCGCCGAATGCTCCATGATCCGCCGAACCTCCATCGGGTACTCGGTGTAGCCGACTACCCGGGAGGCGATCTGGAGCGCCCGCTCCTCGTCCACCTCGACAACCCAGTAGCCGGCCAGGGACTCCTTGACCTCGGCGAACGGCCCGTCGGTCGGCACCGGGGCGCTGTCCACGAAGCGGACCGTCTTGGCCTGGCTTGGATCCGCGAGCGCGTCGCTGGCGACACACTCACCCGATTCCTTCAACTCAGCGTCGAGCTTCATCAGCAGCTGGTGCATGCCAGCGATCCACTCTGGCGATCGGTTCTGCGTGGCGGCGCCAAGACCGCCAAACATCATGATCATGTACTTCATGGCGTGGCCCTTCCGTGACGCCGTCCCCTTGCGGCGCTCGGCGTCTGGTCGGAGCCGCCACCCGGTTCTGGACATCCCACTCGCGATTTTCCTCTCCCGCTTCTGCGGGCGCCCAACCAGGATTCACCGAATTCGCCAGCCAAACCCAAGCACCGTGAGATGTGACCGATGGCTACGGCCCGCCGCCTGCTGCGCCGCGAAAGGGCGCGAGCTCACTAGCCGACGCTCGGAGCTCACTGCGCGGCGGAGTGTTCGGCCTCCAACGGGGCGAGGCTTGTGCCTGTAGCGGCGGAGGTGATGATCGGGGTGCGTTGCGGGCGGGAGTGGGGGTCTTCGGCGAGCTTGAGGATGTACCAGGCGACGTCGGCGCGGGAGATGGTCTTCATGGCGAACCGGTCGCTGGCGTGGACGTGCCCGGTGAGTGGGCCGTCGGTGAGTTTGATGGGGCGCAGCGCGTACCAGTCGAGTTCTGTGGCGGCGAGTTCGTCCTCCATGGCCTGAAGGTCCTTGCCGACGCGGCCCAGGTTGGGGGTTACGACGGTGCGGAAGAAGCGGAACAGCAGGCGCGGCCCGGCGCCCATGGCGGCGTCGCCCGGTCCCATGCTGCCGGTGCTGACCGAGATCAGCCTGGCGGGGGGGCCGGGGTTTTTCATGGCGGCGGTGAGGGTACGGGCCAGCCGCTGGTGCAGGTCTGGCGGCGAGATCATCGCGGTCCTGGGATTGTGGCGCTTGGTGAAGTCCGGGCCCAGGGCCGTGACGACTACGTCGGCGTCGCGGATGGCCTGGGCGGCGAAGCCAGGGTCGAAGATGTCCGGGCTGATGAGGACCTCGGCTTGGGCCGGCGGCGGGGTTGGCGGGGTGGCCCGGTAGACGGCCCGGACCCGGTGGCCGCGCTGTGTGGCGAGATCGACGACGTGGGCGCCGATTCCGCCGGAGGCTCCGAAGACGGTGATGTTCATGGTCAGGCAACTCCTCTGGTCAGGGCCGCGGCGGGCGGCGGGCAGCGAGCCTGCCTGGGCGGCATGGCCGGCCCTCCGTACTGGACTAACTGGTCCAGTTGACGGTAGCAGCTAGTGGACTGATTAGTCCAGAGCGGGGGCCCGGTAGTTCCGCACGTGCGCGAGCGCTGCCTCTACCGCTATCCGCAGCGACGCCGGATGCTTGCGCGTCTGACTTAGCAGCAGCCCGCCCTCGATGCTCGCCAGCAGCGCGGTGGCCAGCGCACCGGGAGACGCGTCAGCGCGCAGCTCGCCCCGCTCACGCATCCGCTCCAGCGCGGCCGAAAACAGCCCCTCCCAGGCGTCGAAGGCCGCAGCCGCCCGCAGCCGGGCCCCCTCGTTCCGCTCGGCCACCTCGCTGGCCAGCGACCCGATCGGGCACCCCGGCAGGCCCTGCTGCTCAAACCCGGCGACAAAACCCGCGAGCATAACCTCCAGCTCCGCCAAGGTCGCGATGTCCCCAAGCGCTCCGGTCAGCCCCCCAAGCACCTGGCCGCAGCGGCTCGCTACCGCCGCCGCTATCAGGTCGTCCCGGCCGGCGAAGTAGTGGTAGAGCTGGCTCTTGCTCGCCCCCGCCGCCGCCAGCACCTCATCGAGGCTGGTCCCCTCAACGCCGCGCTCGGCGACCAGCTCCGCAGCCCTGTCCACGATCCGCTGGCGGCTGGCGCGCCCGCGCACAGTCCTCGGCTCACCCGGCATGCGGCCATGCTAGCCCGTCATTGGACCGAACAGTCCAGGAAAAGGCTCCCGTACGGACCGGCCCTGCCTGGGCGGCGCCACCGCAGGCAACCCGCAGCGCGAGCCCCGGCGTGCTGCCCAGATGTATGGAAGGCAGGTGCCAGGACCAGCCACCGTACCAGTTGGGCGCGCCCTGCGCTCGAGCGGGAGTCAGGGCGGGGACCACACCCGCGACGCCATGCGGGATCAGTGGACCCGATGGCCTCGTCTTCCCGTGCGGGGAGACGAGGCCAACATTGAGCACCGGGCGGGACCACCCTCCAGCACCATTGGCGCTGGCTTCCCATTGGTTATAGCGGAGGTAGGTTCTCAAGGACCAGGGGATTCTCGGTCGCTATGAGATCGCCGAGCGCCACCTTGTCAAGCGGAAGCTCCCAGAAGAATGTAAGAACCCAGTTGTTGTAAATCTTCGTTCCGCTTGGCAGGTGAATCTCCTCGACTTCCCGGCCACAGGCCTCGCCGATCGTTCTGCTGATTTGCCGGACCAGTCTCTTCTTGGCGGCGTGCTCAAGGTCCGGCGGGACGGCGAGCGTGCAGATCGGGCGCATCGGTACGTTCTCGATCCGGCCATCCTGGCTCACCGCTTCGTTCGGCCATTCCCTGATCAGGACACGCGTATCAGGAATCGGCCAGGCCTCGTGGATCTCTTCGTACAGCTCCTGGAGGATCTTCTTCTTGGCGCCGTCATTAACGCCAGCCGGAATGTCGACGTAGGCGACGGGCATATCTGTCTCCTCTCCTGGCCTCTCGCACTTCGGACGTGGTGTTGAAGGGTGACGATCACGCAGCGGCTCCCTCGGTTACCTTCTGATCAGTCCAAAAGCCCGGGGACCTGGCCGACCTCGATCAGGTGGCCGTCGGGATCGCGGAGGTAGGCACGGATCTCGCGCCCGTGGTCTTTGGGTTCAGTGAGAAAGTCCGCGCCCCGGTTATCCGGCTAGCCATTGGTAGGCGCGGTCTCGGCTGGCGAACCATCCGGTGGGGAAGGTCGCGGGGCCGTCGGGCGCTGGGTCGGCGCCGGACTCGACGGTCGGGAAGGGGACGCCTTCGCCGGTGATGAAGGCAAACTTCGTGACGCCGCCGGCGTTGTACTGGGGAATGATCTCCTTGTCGCGCCAGGCCATCATGTCGTCGGCCCACCGGTGGAAGAACTCGGTGGTGTCCACGATGAGGAACTGCGGCTTGCGCTTCTCGGTCTCGGCGGCGAACAGCGCCATCGTGTCTCTGGCCTGTGCCTCGGTGGCGTCCTTGGTGGCGGGCAGCCACTTGAGTTCGAGGGTGTTCCACTCGTCGTGGTGGATGAGCACGCCGTATTCCGTGCTCGCGACTTCGGTCGGCATTTCGCTGTTCCTTTCGCTCGTCGGGTTCGAATTGAGTGACTCGGCCTGATCGCTCCCGCTAGCTGATGGACCGGATGGTGGGCGGCTCATCGGGGTCAATCCCGAACCTGGTCCCGGTCTCTGCCAGCGCCTTCAGCCGGGTGCCGACAAGCTCTGCCCACCCGCGCGACATCGCCTCGGCCACTGCGGCATCTAGCACGCCGATCGCCCGGAACGAGAACCGCAGCAGGGTCCCGGCACCGGACTCGGCCAGGTCGAAGGTGGCCACGCCGATGCCTACGCCTGCGTGGAACGAGCCGGTCAGCTGCAGGTGCTCGTCTTGCGCCCAGCCGGTGACCGACGCGATGACCTGCCCACCGTTGTCCCACCGCTCGGTGAACAGCCCGCCCAGCCGCGGGTCCAGGGCCAGGGAGGTGGCGCGGGCGGTGACGAACGGGTGGCCCCACCAGCCGCCGGGGTCTTTGGTCAGGGCGGCGAATACCGCGGCGGGCGTGCCGGTGATCTCGATGTCCAGCGCTATGTCTATGGTCGGCCGGGTCGGTTCCATGGGCCTGCCTTCAGCCTCGACGGTGTCTTGCAGCCGCAGTAGCGCGGACGCGAACCCGGCTGCGGCCGGATCGGCCCACCGCCGGTGCAGTTTCTGCAGCGGGACCGTGTTGAGGTAGTGCCACCGCTGCCGGCCCCGCTTGCGGCTGACCGCGAGCCCTGCCTCGGACAGCACCTCGAGATGGCGCATCACCGCGATCCGCGATACCGGGAACTGCGCGGCGATCTCGCCGGTGGTCAGCGGCCGCTCCCGCAGCAGGTCCAGGATCCGGCGGCGGGTCGGGTCGGCCAGCGCACGCCACAGCGGGGCGGTGTCTTCCTCGAGCCCGCCGCGGGCTAGCGGCACGACGTCGGCGCGCATACATGTAACTCTAGCATTACATATCAGCCGTGTGGTAGGGCCCGGGACCCAAAGCGCCATGAGGGGTCAGGCCACCCGCTGGTTCATCAAAACTCATATACCACCCGGATCGGCCCGGCGACGGGCGTTGACCTCGTCGAACTCCTGGCAGGCCCCACAACTCCAAAAGATCGGAAAATTGCCCCGGGGCCAGACCAGGGCCGGGTCGTAGCAGGCGGTTACAGCCGTGCCGTGGCTCAGGAGGCACAGCATCAGATGATCTGCGCGTTCTGCTCCGCAGGGCCTGGGTTACAGGCCGCGCCGAATCGACAACTGGTATGCGTAGGTCGCGCGTCATGGTCTCGGGTAGTGAGGAAGGTGTAGCTGCGAGCGTGTTAGCCTCAGCGCGGTCGTCAGCGCTGCTGCTCACCGACGGGGGCCAGTTCGAAGACCGGATGGCGGTGGGCTTCGGCGGTGAAGTCCGCCGCCGGCGAGTCCTTGCCCGCCTGGAAGTACGGTCGCGTGGCGGGCGCGATCTGGATGTAACGCCGCAGGATCGGCCCGGATTCTGCGGGCGGCAGCTCCCGGATGGTGCACTCCTGCCGGTCACGCCCGCGGCGCAGGGTGACCCGCCCGGCGGCGCGCGCGTTCAGCACCCACGAAACCGCGCCGTAGGGGGCAACCAGCCACCGCTGCTGGTCCTGCACCACCAGGATCACCGGCGCGGTGCGCGCCCGGCCGGTCGTGCGGCCGCGTGTGGTCAGCAGATGGGCCGGGCCGATACCAGCCCGGGCGAGGATGCTGAAGACCGCGTCGCCCACCCGGTCGGCGCCGCTCCTGCGGAACTCACGCACCGGCCCGGTTCGGCCGCTGCCCCCTGAGGGTGGCGGGCCAGCGGTACCGGCGTGATCGTCAGGCTGACGCCGGCCAGCGTCCCTTTCATCACTGGGCTTGGCGTCTGGCACGGTTGCTCCTCGGCGTTCGAGCTATCAAGGCCGCCTGCACGGCCAGCGTGGGCGCCGTTACCGCCGTCAGGCAAGACTCTGCCGCACTCAGCCGCAGTCTGGGCCGGTGGCGTTACCGGGCAACAATGCGGCCGAGGATCGCTAGGCGGCCTGTCGGGAGGGGACTGCTTGGGTTCGTGCCTGGGCCGCTCGTTCGATGTTCCGTTTGAGTACGGCCAGCATGCGGGCCTGCATCGGCCAGACAACGGGGACGTAGAACCAGTAGTTGGCGAAGCGTTCCAGCCATCGAGGGCGGAGGGTCTGGTAGCCGCTGATGACCAGGCGGGTGCGCCCGCTGGGCAGCTCGTTCAGCAGGAAGGCCCAGAGCCCTTCGGTGTAGGCGGATGGCCGTGGCTGCTTTGGGTCGAGCTGGCGGCCTCGCAGATCTCTCAACCCACGCAATCCCAAGAACCGATCCGGTTCCAGCGCTGCCACCTCCCAGGCGTCCACGGAGCCCTTCCGTGTCCAGTACTTCACGTAGTCGCCGAGAGCGAGGTCTTGCCACTCCGGGTGGACTTGTGTGGCACTGGGCCGACCGCCGTTGTCGAGGCAGTCCCAGGAGTACCAGCCCCCACGGTCGCCGCCCATCTGGACTAGCCACGGCCAGACCTGATCTGGCGGTGCGTCGATTGTGACGGCCATCGTCGCCGCTCTCTGGCCGTGGGGGACCAGTTCGGCGCCGGGATACGCCCCGGCGACTTCCTCATCCGTTGCGCCCCAGCGCATGAGCCGAGGACGCACCCAGGCTGCATAGATGACAGCCGCCGCCCCGGCCACCCCAACGATCTTGCGTCCAACGTTCATGCAACAACAGTCGGAGGCTCTGTGCGGCCTCCGCAAGGGACCAACGTCACGACCTGCGACTTGGCCGGGCGGCGGGGCTGGCTGGTGTGCGGGATAGCGCTCCCACAAACCGCACACCCACCAGCTGGCGCTCCGGGCGTCAAGGGCGACGGCCGTGGTGGTCGCCGGACGTGCCTGTCCCAGAAGTGGACGACTATCCCGAGGGGTGATCGTGCCGCCAGGTCTCCCCCGCTGGCCGCCCGCGGATCCAGGAAGTGCTTAAATCCGTGCCGGTGAGAACGATCTTGCTTGACGGACTCCGGAGCCGTGTGCACAGGTTCGAATCCTGCTGAGGGCGCTGATCAGAGGCGTAAATTCGGATACTCTGACAATCTTGGCGTGAAAATGAGCCAAACCTTGTGATCTGCGGAAACGCTCAGGCCCTTCCGGACCTTGCGCCCGATACGGGTCACCACCAGTGTCGTGATCGCCCTGCTGACGCTAGCGAACCTGGTCGCCGCAGCCCGCCTCGTCGGCGACATCATCACCTGCGAGCAGGGATCGGTTGCCGGTAAGGAGCCGGGATGAAGGAACTCGAATCGCTGGACGCGGCTTTCATCATCGACACTTTCCTGCTGCTCCTGATCGGGATCGGACCCAAGATCGCCCTGGTGCCATTCCTGGAGGCGACGGCGGACATGCCGGAGGCCACCAAGCGCCGCGTGCTGCGCAAGATGCTGACCACCGCCGCCACCGTCGCTGCGGTCCTGCTGATCCTCGGTGG
>Ga0306920_100014403_pt1 | contig 10795 bp, 7 predicted proteins | sample flu12Cox44000170_FD_204666 | JGI IMG/M metagenome (GOLD analysis project Ga0306920, IMG submission 204666) | Lab enrichment of tropical soil microbial communities from Luquillo Experimental Forest, Puerto Rico - flux4day.12C.oxic.44.000.170 (v2)... | ecosystem: Environmental > Terrestrial >... | reverse complement strand
TACGAGCTCGACGAGGCGGGGCCTGGGTTGGTCGTCAGGTCTTCGGTGTCGAACAGGGCCCAGTAGGCGTCCTTGATCTCGGCCTGCATCCAGCCGCGATCTTGGCCAGGACGTTCCTGGCCCGGAGGACTAGGCAGCGCTGTCGCAGCGCCTTGGAGAAGGCCTGCTCGATCGCGGCGATCAGGCCAGGTGCGCAGTCGCTGATGACCAGCAGCGGGGAGGCCAGGCCGCGGCCGGTCAGGTCGGTGAGGAAGTCACCCAGGCGTCGGCGGACTCGCCGGAGCCCGGGGCCAGGCCGATGAACGCGGGCTTGCTGCCGGTGGTGATGCCCCAGGCGGCCAGCACCGGCTCGGCCGGGGGGCCGGGGTGCACCCGGAAGAAGGAGGCGTCCAGGAACAGGTAATCCAGGACGAGGTCGTCCAGGCGCCGCGCCCGCCCAGGCCTGGTATTCGTCCTTGATCTGGCCGCAGATCACCGAGACCGTGGACGTGGAGATCGCGGCCTGGTCACCCAGCGCCTCGGCCGGGTGACCTTGACGTCGCGCACGGACAGGCCGCGCACGAACGAGGCGATCACCAGCGTCTCCAGCGCGTTCGTCTTCGTCACGTATGCGCCGGACAGCCGGGATGCGAACGCCTCGGTGGTGCCACGCAGCTTGGGCCGTGCCAGGGTCACCGGCCCGGCGGTCGTCTTGACGGTCACTTCCCGGTACCCGTTGCGGGACCCGGGCCGGGCTTCCTGGCAGGCCGCGGCACGCTGGTACCGGTCGCGGCCGAGGAACTCGGTGACCTCGGCCTCCAGTGCTGCCTGCATCAGCAGCTGCGCGCCACGCCGGGCGACGTCTTCCAGGATCTCCGGCAATCGCTTGTCCTGAGCGAACAACTCGTCGATGTGGCCGCGGATGCGCTCGGTAGGGATACTCGGTGTGGCATGGGCGTAGGTCCTTCCCTTCGATGACTTGGCCGTCTTGAAGGGAACCTACGCCCGTCTTCATTTGCACCGGGGTTTGGACGTCACCGTACTCCGCGTGGCCCACGACGAGTTGGCGCTCAAGTTCGGTGCTTGAGAACCCTGGACACCCCACCCCGACCGAAACGTAATCAACCCAGCATTCGGTGCGGTCACTGTCGTGCTCCTTATCGGGCGGGGATCGAAATGAGCGCCTGCCCGGCAGGAACCCCTGGAGTGTCCACACCAGAGGACGAGCCGACCGACGCAAAGCGCTCAACACGCGGTGACAGTCGGACGGCGAACGGCCAACGACCTCAATTGCCGGGGTCCTCCGCTCGGCTTCGCTGGTGTTCCGCCTTACGCCGATTCGCGTGCGCAGGAACTCCGCATGGGCTGCCGCGACGTAGAAGTCGTCGTAGTTGGTCGTGAGGACTAGCGGCCAATGGAAGCGCGCCAGAGTAGCGGTCGACGACGGAGGCGGCGCCGGGTCGGACTCTAGCAGAGCATCGCGAACCACATCCGCACGCCGCGCCCGCCACGCTGTCCGCCGACGAGCTGCGGCACGCCTACCTGGCCCTTCGACGACGAGAAGTCGTTCTGGATGTCCAAGCACGACCTGCAAGCCCGCCCGATTTACCACCACAAGCGAGACTCGATCGAAGCCCACCTGACCATCGTCTTCGGCGCGCTGACAGTCAGCCGCTCGATCGAGCACCGCACCGACTGGAGCATCAAGAAGTTCGTCAAGACCGCCCGCCGCGACCGCACCGTCGACATCCAAGTCGGCGCACGCACCATCACCGCGCCCCTACCCGACGACCTCCGCCAGGTCCTGGACCGCATCTACCACGAACTCGGTGCGCACTAGCGTGATCAAAGTCGGGGCTGAGCCGATCGCCCACCGGAGCCAGTCGTCGTCCCCTGCCGTTCACCTGCGGTGACTGAGGCTCGAAGTGGCCCGGTATCGCCTCGAATCTTGAGCATCCGTGATTCATACGCGACGCCCCAGTGACGGACTCGCTGTTGAGTTGAACGGTACCTATCACCCAGGCCACCTCTGGCGGAGCGCAGTGTTTCAAGGGACTCGGAAAGCGCACGGCTTCACCGAGCCCGACCGAGCCCAGGAGTCCCCGGCCGAGGGGAACACCAGCTCGGCGGGGATCAATCCGCTCTGGCATGCCCTGGCCACGAGATCCATATCGGCGGCGGCCAACGGCACCCGTTCCAAGGAGCCGATTTCGCCGGCCGGGCCACCGGACCCTCTTGCCCGGGCCGACGGTGGCGGAGGGCCGGTGGCTGATCCGTCGCCGCACTACGTGCAAATGAAACCTGCCGTGGGTGCGCCCAATGACCGGCTGGAGCAGGAGGCGGACCGAGCCGCAGCTGGTCCGCAGGACCGCGGCCTTCTGGCGCATGAACTGACGCACGTCGTACAACAGGGCACCGACGTCCGGCGGAAAAGGCCCGACCACACCGGCCCACAGGTGAATACCAGCAGCGAAACGGAGGCGCAGGACACCGCCGCTATAGCCGGGGGTACGCCCGATATTCAGGCGACCTGGTACAACTTCAGCATCCCGTTTACCGACTACGGGTTCGATCCGAGCATCAGCGGGATCGAGACCTCGGCGGGCGTGGTGAAGGATGCGGCTGTCGATGCTGACCGTGGGGCGGAGCGCCAGCCCGCGTCTTCTCATGCTTTCCGGGCCAAGGCTACTGGATCACATGCGTCCCAGCCGCAGGCCAGGCTTGTCGTTGGCAGCGTGGATGATCCCCTGGAGCACGAGGCCGACGCGGTAGCCATGCGTGTCCAGCGCGAAGCGACTCCAGGGGCGTCGCACGGGGGGCGAGTTGCGCCCGCGTCTTCGGGTCTGGTCGAACGTAGAAGCGTTGAGACGGGTGATGTCGCGCCAGAGGTGGAGGCGGGTGACGGCCTGTCCCATCGTGCTTCCGGGGGTGGGACAGCGGTAAGCCCTGAGGTGCGCTCTGCAATCGCCTCTCCCGACGCCGGAGCACCGCTGTCCGGGAGCGTGCGTGCGCGCATCGAGTCTCACTTGAATACCGATTTGTCCGGCGTACGCGTGCACAGCGACACGGGCGCGCAGCGTGCGGCGGCAGACCTCAACGCAAAGGCCTTCACGCATGAGAATCATGTCTGGCTCGGCAGTCAGCAAAGCGCCGAGGACGTCAGCTTGATGGCGCACGAAGCCACGCACGTCGTGCAGCAGGCCGGCGGCGTTCAAGGCATGGGTGTGCAGCTACTCCGCGCGGACTCGGTAGGCTTGCCGCCGGTCTTCGTGCAGAGGGCCCCTGCGAAGGTGGTCCGCGACATCCGGGCGGACGGTACGGACGAGCTGCAGGCCTGGATGCTGTTCCGCGGCGAGTACCTCGTCATCGTCCTGCGGCCTGACGCGGGCACGCTCGCCCGCTTCGACGCCGATCCCGCGCTCCTCGACAAGCTTGGCACGTCGCTGACCAACGCGCTCAACCCGGCGGGCGTACCCGTACCCGAGACGAGGGGGTTCCTCATCGGCCCGGTAGTGCGCACGCTGGTCGAGGAGGAACTGCCGCGCTGGGTCGACGCGCCAGACTCCGGCCTCGCCGGCCTCGCGCGCGTACTCAACGAGCGAGCCGCCGAATTCCGGAAGCAAGCCGTGCGCGCGGACCTCGAGGCTTATCTCGGCGTGAATCCGGGCACAATCGACTGGCCTTCGGTCCTGCCCGGCATCCGCACCGACTTCTACACAAAGGGGAAGGACTCGCTCCGCGGACAGTCACTGCGCGACCGCGCCGACTTCGTGCTCCTCGTGCTCGAGACCGAGGTCGCGACCGCCCCGGCCGTAGTGGGCGGTGTAGTGCCGCCGAAGCTGAGCGACTCGGTGTGGGACTTCGCGATGTCGTTCAATGTCGCAAAGGGCACGTCTCCCGCGGCGTTCAGCGAGAAGTACCTCGGCGAGTACGTCAAGTTGATCGCGACGCTCGAGTTCGTGCCCGCCGGCTTCGACCTGGCGCGGTACAAACCGAGCGGCGCCGACCTCGCCGCGGGCGAACGCCACAAGGTTCTCGACGCGTGGGTCGCCGCGAATGCCGTGGAGGCGACGACCAAGGTCGTGCTTGACGATTGGACCGCGAGCGGCCTCGACTTCAGGATCTACGCCTCCAAGCTCGACCTTGACGCGAAAAAGTCCAGAATCCTCGACAAGCTGACCGACGCCTTCCTGAAGGCGGCGAGCGGCGATCAGGAACTGAATCGCGCGCTGCTTCGGATGGCGGATGCGCAGGCGACATACGCCATCCTCACCAGGCTCGTGGCCGCGGGCCGCAGCGCGGAGAAGCGCAATCGCGAGCTGATCGCGGCGATCGACGCTCCCGATCCGGACAAGCACCCGGAGCTCGACGACCTCGCCGGCGACCCGCGGACGATCTACGAGGGCGAGTTCTACATCGCGCAGGCGATCAACAACGTGCTGTCGCACGTGCAACTCGGTGCGCGCGTCGACTTCGAGCTGGTCGCCAACTCGGTCGCGATCGCGGGCAAGGCCAACATCTCTCCACATCTCGGCTTCCTGGTGTTCCTCCTCACTATCGGCGCCGAGCTGGCCGCGCTCCTCGCCATGCGGGACACGCAGCGCGCGCACGCGCGCGAGGACATCGCTGAGCGCGTCGATCTGAGCTGGGAGGCGATCAAGAAGATCATCGACAACCGCGGCAAGGAGGCCGAGAAGTTCCTCGACGGGACCTGGATCCCGATGCTCAAGAAGGTGGCGGGTGAGTGGGTCGACGCGAACTACAAGGAGTTGAAGGACGCCTACGACCACTTCGCCACCTGGGCGCCGCAGTCCAGCGGGCGCTACAAGCTCACGGCGTGGTTTATCGAGGACACCGCCAACAAGCTCGAGTCCGGCGAGATCAAGTCGGCGACGCTCAACGGCGCGACGGTGACGGCGGACAACGTCAAGGAGCTGCGCACGGCGGTGACGGTGCTCCGCGAAAAGGCCGCGCAGCTGGACACGCCCCAGGGCCGCCACGAGAAGCGCGAGGAGATTAAGAAGGCAGTCGATGCTTACGCGAAGGTGAAGGCAAACATCGCAGACGGCACCTACAAGCCAGAGAACTACGGCGAGGCGGTCGTCGTCGAGGCGAAGAAGCGCCTGAAGATCGGGCTCTTCGAGTACACCTCGCTCTGGCAGCAGGCGACGCGTCAGGTGGTGGTCAGGGACAACCCGTTCCAGGCCTACACCATCGCGATGTGGCGCGTCGAGAACATCGTCGACAAGGCTGTCTCCGATCTCCTGACGGGCTTCCTGCGCGGCGGCCTGCTGATCGGCTCGCTGATCGTGCCGGGCGTCGGCGGCCTCATCCTCGCCACGATCGACATCGGCATCGGCCTGCACGCCGCGGAGAAGAACATCGGCGAGTCGCGGCGGCGGCTCGACCTCGCGCGGCTGGATACGCAGCTGAACATCCAGGGCATCTCGGTGGAGGACGCCGAGCACGCGCTGACCATGGCATGGGTCTCATTCGTCGTCGAGCTGGTGCTGGCCGGGTTGTTCGGAACGCTTCTCGGCAAGATGGCGCTCAAGGGTATCCAGGCGGGGCGGATGCCGTTGCTGACGAAGCTTGCGGAGACCGATGCCGCGCTCGCGGCGAAGCTTGTCGAGCGGATCGGCGAGGCCAAACTCACCGAGACGCTGCTCGGGCACTACGCGGGCGACGGCAACAAGCTCTTCGAGGCGCTCGCCTACGTGAAGGACGGCAAGTCGCTTACCACGCTTCTCGGCAAGGTCAAGGATGCCGAGGTGCTAACGAGCTTGCTGATCAGCACAGGCTCGGACGCCAAGCTCCTCGAGCTGCTCGACAAGTTCAAGAACGTGAACAAGCTCGACACGATGCTCGGCATCGCGTCGCGCCAGCAGTTGCTGCGCCTGATCGCGCTCACGAAGGACGAGGCGATGGTGGCCAAGCTGGTCGAGGGCATGGGGCCGAGCCGCGCGCTCACGCTGATGGACGCCGGCCTCACCGCCGAGCACGCGATCGCGCTCGACCGGCTCGGCGAGGACGCGGTCAGGGCGTTCAAGAACATCGCGGCGACTGGTGACGCCGAGGCGATCGCGGGCGCCGTCGAGCTGCTCCGGCTCAACCAGAAGGGCACGTACGCCAGTGAGGTAACAGTCCGCGCGCTCGAGGAGACGGCTGCATTCAGCCAGAAGTACGCCGGGCGCGTCTCGGGTGACTTCGTAACGAAATTCGCGCGCGTCGCGGAGCAGGAGGCCGCGGTCGCGAGAATCCAAGGGAAGATCGCCGACCTCAAGGCGGCGGGGAAGAACACGGCGATCGCGGAAAAGCAGCTTGCAGGCGCCCAGGCGGAACTCAAGCGCGCGACGGCGGAGACGAAGGCCGCGGCCGACATCCTCGAGGGCAAGACCGTGTTCGGCGAGGGCCGGTCCGTACGCGCCATTCCGGAGAGCAAAATCAAAGGCGTCGTGACGCCGGAGTTCAGCGTGACGGGCGGCGGCAAGCCCGATACGCTTGCCGAGGTGAAGGCGCTTGGAGACGAGTTCGGGAAGATCGGAAAGGACGCAATCAGGCGCAACTTCAAGGATGCCGCGTCGCAAATCAGCGGGCAATCGGCGGCGACGGGCCAGACCGGCGGGCTCGTCCGACTTGATGCTGTCGACGGTACAATCGCCAAGACAAACGCGCAGATCGCCGCCGAAATTAACGGGGAGTGGAAAGCCATAATCAAGCAAAACCCGGCGCGCGGCGACGACATCGGCTGGGTGGAGGTCTTTGACAAGGGAGCGGCGGGTGAGTCGCGGCGTCTGCTCCTGAAGCTGGACAGAAGCGGCGCCACTATCGACACTCCGGGGACGACGCGACCATGAACACCGACGCAGCCGACGACGACGCACCTTCGCGCGAGGAAATCGCCGATACCTGGCGCTGGAAGCAGGATGCCGCGAGCTGGCAAGCTAGTCTTGCGTTCCCCGGCGGCGATCCGGCCACCGCGAACCGCTGGGTGGCGGAAACCGTCGCCGGGCTGCTCGACGACTTCACACCCCTCGCGCGGGTGCGTACCGCGATGCTCCTCGCCGATGACGGGCCGACGCACCTCACGCTGCGGGCGGACGAGTCGTACGCGCAGTTCCGTGCGCGGCTGCTCGACACGATAGGCGGGCATCCGCTGTCACTGACTGATGTCGAGCTCGCCGTGGATATACGGGTCCGGGTGCGCACGACCGATTCTCCGGACCGTCCGGAGCTCGCGTGGCTCTCGTATCCGCGAACTGAGCTCGCACTGCACCTGCTTCCCGAGGAAGCGCGCGCGTGGGTCGATTTCTCGCTTGCCAACACGCTGTTCAGCGCGTTCACGTACCCTGACAAGGACCCGAACCCCCTCTACCCGCTCAACCAGCCGCTGCTCGAGGCTGGGCTGCGCCGGTTGCGCGCGCGCGCAACCGATCCCCTCGATCGGTCGGGCGAGCTCCCTGGCAGGCACGAGTTCGGCTTCTCCCCCGACCGAGACGACTACTAGGGGCTCGCAGATTATTAACACGCTTCTTTGATCTTGTTCTCTGGGTTGCCGTCCGTCCGGGGACATGTGGCGGGATGCGGGCGGGCAGGTCCGGCGGGGCGGTGACCGGCTCGATGCGGTGCCCGTGCTGGTCCAGCAGGTGCCGGGTCTCGTCGAGGGCTCGTCTCATCGTGCTGCGGCTGGTGCCGAACAGGTGGGCGAGAGTGTCGTCGGGCAGGCTGAGGCGCAGGTGGAGCACCGTGGCCACGACGCGGTCGGGGAAGGGGAAGATCGGTGGCCGGCCGGAGCGGGGCTTGTGCCGGGCGTCGCTGCCGGGCGTCGCTGGCGGGTGGCTGCGCGCCCGCTGCTCGCGCTGGGCCTGCCGCAGGGCGGCGAGCTGGCCCCACCGAAACGTGAAGACCTCCTGGTGGGCGCAGCTGGGTTCGAACCAGTGACCCCTCGCTTGTAAGGAGAGTTCGTGCCGTCGCAGAACGTTGCTTGGCGTGGCCTGATATGGCATCTAGCTGCAACGATTGTGGCTGGACGTGGCCTGGTGACTCCCCGCGTCTGCGGTCGTTGGCTCTTAGTTTGGCTCTTGATCTGGCACTTGGCCATCGCCACTGCCAGTGGGCTAGAGCTGCGCTCACTGCCGACGACAAGGAGGCGTCCGTGCCGATCACGATGAGTGATTACCGCATAGTCGAGTTGCTCACGGTTCGAGTGCCGAACGAGTGATACACGGGTGATCGTCTCCACATAGCTTTCCGAAAAATTGAGCGAGGATCACCCGTGTATCTAGCGTTATACGGCCGAAGGGTAGTGATCTGATCTTCGATCACCCGTATAACGCCGATTCGGCGCGAACGGCGATCGCGCTCTGGTGGCAGATCGCCGCGCGCTGAACGTCCAGTTCTGGTCATGCTTCAGATTGCGTACCTATCAGAAGAGGACGGATTCGCGCGTCGATGAAACAGAACGAGGGTCCCGCAGGGCTGAGAGCACGCCGACGAACTCGCCGGGTCGACGGCGCGTAGTGCAGTGTCTGGTCGCGGTTCGGCTCCAGCGAGCGTGCCAGCCCCTCGGCCGCGGGCCGCCGATTCAGGGGTGGAGAACGAGACGGCCGTTTACCGAGTGGTTCTCCAGCCGTTCATGTGCCACTGCTGCGCTGGACAGGGGAAGCGTCTCCACATGGGCCTGGGCGAGGCCGGCGGCCGCAGCACGGATCGCAGCTGCCGCGGCAGGCCGTGCCAGATCCTTGTGGCCCGGCAGGAAGGACCCCGCCGAAAAGCCGAGCACAGCCAGGTTCCCCCGCCAGATCCGGTTGCTGTCGATCTGGTGATTCCAGTCTCCGCTGGCGTTACCGACCAGGAGCAGGCGTCCTCCCGGCGCGAGCAGATCGATGCTGGCTGTCCGGACCGAACCGCCGACGGGGTCGATGACAATATCGAAGCGCTCGCCCGCCAGGCGTGCAGGCAGCTGCGCGGAATCGATGATCTCGTCGTAGGGGAGCCTTGCCTGCTGTGCCGCGCCCAGGCCGCTGGCGCGGACGGTGCCGGTGACCCGGGAGGCGCCTAGCTGGCGGGCGATGCCGGGGAAGCCGGCGGCCAGGCCGCCCAGGGCCCCGTGCACCAAGACCCGCTCGCCGTCGTGCAGGCGTGCGATCTGGGTCAGCGCGAGGTAGGCAGTAGCGCCGTTCGGCACTACCGCGACGGCCAGCGCGGGGTCCAGGCTGACGTCCTTCATCGATGCGACGTACGCCGCGTCGCTGACGAAGATCGCGGCATAGCCCCCCGTGCCGCTGTTGGCCGACAAGGTCACCACGGGCTCGCCGACCTCGAATCCAGCCACGCCTTCGCCCAGGGCACGCACCGTGCCGGCCACCTCCAGCCCTGGCACGTACGGCGGTTGCGGCAGGCCGGGCCGGTCACGGTACAGGCCCTGCCGGATGAACACGTCGATCAGGCCGACTGCCGCGTGGGTGACGTCGACGGCGACTTCGCCCGGCCCGGCGGTGGCATCAGGCAGCTCCGTCGGCCGCAGTACCTCCGGCGCGCCGAAGCTGGACACCTGGATTGCCTTCATCGCTCCTCCTGTTACGCAAGCCTCGTACGTTGCTAGCTGCTGGCCCACGCAATGCGCGCCTGACGTCTTCCTCTGGTCAGGCGCATCGTATTGGCCGGGCGCCATGGGGTGCCTCGTCTGCTATACGGACGCCGCGTCTGTCATCGGAACCGCCGCCCATCCGATCTTCCCCGGGTACGTTCTTGAGCGGGAAGCCGCAGTTTTGGCTGGCCAATCGGGCGCTCATAGGACGATGCGCAGGGCTAGCCATGGCGGGCAGCCGCGCTGCACCAGCGCGGCGATCTGGTGCCAGTCGACGCGGGCAGCGAGAGCATCGGCTAGCGGCTCCGGGATCCCCAGCCGGGTCAGCTGTCCGACGCGCCACTCATGGACGAGCGAGTGCTCGTCGTGGATGATCTCGTGTGCGGGGATCATGAGGATCACTTCCATCTTTTGTCTCTCCGGAACCCTCGCGGGTCGCTGCGGCGCGTCCGTTGAGGGCTCCGGGTATCGGATCGTGACTACGGGTGCCGTGCTCCGGAGGCGGTTACTTCCTGCCACAGGCCGCCGTTGAGGTTGAGGTTGTTGCCGTTGGCCTGGCCGGGGTGGGTGTCGGCGATGTAGGTGTACAGGGGGTGCCCGTTGTAGGTGGCCTGAGTGGAGCCGTCTGAGCGGGCGATCGTGCCGAGCCGGCCGGTGACGCCCGGCCCGGCGGTAGGGGTCCCGGTTACCGGCGGCCAGTAGGCGGCGCATGACCCATTGCAGTTCGACTTGCTGGCGGTGTCAGGGGCGAACAAGTAGAGGGTGAAGCCCTTTGCGTTGGTGAGCACGCTCACGCCAGCGATGTTGGCGGTCTTCAGGCTGCCTGCGGCCGCTGGTGGCGGCCCGCCAGCCTGACCTACCGACACGCCGAGGACGACCAGGGCGGCGGCCGAGGCGACGACGGCCGCCCATCCGGCTCCGGGCACCCCGGCGCGCAGCCGGGCGAGCGGGCCGTGACCGGCGGCCGCCGATCCGGGCGGCTGAGGGTGCGCGGCTGGGGCAAGGGCGAGGACGGCGAGCGCGGCAAAGCACGCTACTTCGACGATTCCGGCGCTGATCCCGGCGGTGGTGCGAACCTCGGTGAAGCCGAACAGGCCGGCCCACACCGACAGCAGGTATCCGCCGAGGGTCGCCATGGCGAACCCCGCCCCTGCGGCCGCCACGATCCTGCTGCCCCGGGCCAGCACCGCCGCGGCGAGGAGGAAGGCGGTGATGACCTGGACCAGG
>Ga0306920_100014401_pt1 | contig 10795 bp, 9 predicted proteins | sample flu12Cox44000170_FD_204666 | JGI IMG/M metagenome (GOLD analysis project Ga0306920, IMG submission 204666) | Lab enrichment of tropical soil microbial communities from Luquillo Experimental Forest, Puerto Rico - flux4day.12C.oxic.44.000.170 (v2)... | ecosystem: Environmental > Terrestrial >... | reverse complement strand
ACCGATCCCAAATGTAATTTCGTCGTGCTGAATATCGGTCTGGATCAGGGAGTCAAGGAGTACGGAGAATTGCTGGTCAACCGCAACGGAAAGCTGGTTGCAAAAGTTATTATTCGCAGTGCTCAAAAAGATCGTTGCATCGCCAACGTAATGCCGGGCTGGCAACTGGGAGAGGTCATGGAGGGGGATCAAGTGACGCCTGCCCATCCTGAATCATGAAGCTGTTTAGTGCTCGTGTGGTGTTCTGCCTGATACTGGCGCTGATCTCCTTTTGGCTTGGGGGTTGTGCCAGCTCTGGGGACCCGGATAATGCGTCAGCGCGTCCCTGGAATGCGCCCATGGGCTGGGAGAATGGTTTGCCCAGCAATCTGCAGGAAGGGCGCTGATCAGTCCGTCCCTACTTCGCCACTTCAATACACCGGGTTTCACGGATGACCGTGATCCGGATCTGGCCTGGATACTGCAACTCGTTCTCCACTTTTGTCGCTAAATTTCGCGCCAGGGCGTACGCGGCTTCGTCATCGACACGTTCCGGCTGAACAAACACCCGCAACTCTCTACCTGCCTGCACCGCAAAAGCTTTCTCTACGCCGGCGAATGTAACGGCGATTTTCTCGAGGTTTTCCATCCGCTTGAGGTAAGTGGTCATGTTCTCCGAGCGTGCACCCGGACGGGACGCGCTGATAGCGTCGGCCGCACTGACCAGGATCCCCAAGGGGCCAATCGCCGCCACATCGTTGTGATGTGACGCCACTCCGTTGACCACTGCATCCGACTCGCCGTGACGCCGGATAAACTCGGCGCCGACCACCGCATGAGGACCTTCCACTTCATGATTTACGGCCTTTCCGATATCGTGCAGGAGCCCGGCCCTTTTTGCCGCCATCATATCCAAGCCCAGCTCAGAGGCCATCAAGCCCATCAAGTGAGCCACTTCCACCGAATGATCCAAGACGTTTTGAGAAAAGCTGTGCCGGAAGTGCAACCGGCCCAGCATCTTTACCACCTCGGGGGCAAACGCCGGAAGCCCCGCCTTCTGAACTGCTTCTTCGCCGCGGCGCATGATGGTCTCGTTCATTTCCTGCGAGACCTCAGCGACAACCTCTTCGATGCGCGTTGGGTGGATGCGCCCATCAGCGATCAGCCGCTGCATCGCCTCCCGGGCAATTTCCCGGCGTACCGGGTCGAATCCTGATAACAACACCGAGCCGGGTGTGTCGTCGATCATCACGGTCACACCCGTGGCCGCTTCGAACGCCCTGACGTTGCGACCTTCGCGGCCTATGATCCTGCCCTTGATGTCCTCTACGCCCGTCAATGTGATACTTGCGGTGGTGTTCTCAAAAGTATGCTCCCCGGCATAACGCTGAATGGCGACACTGATAATCCGCCGGGCTTTATCCTCTGCTTTGCAGCGCGCCTCTTCCAGGATATGACGCGAAAGGGCGTTGGCGTCCTTAAGCGATTCCTGTTCGACCTGCTTGAGAAGTGCTTCGCGAGCCTCTGCCTGGCTCAGATTCGCGATCCGTTCCAGCTCCTGCCGGGTCCGGTCCTGGAGCTTAAGCAACTCCTCGTCTCTCGCGCGGAATTCCTGGGATCGTTTTTCCAGGGTGTCCTTTTGTTGACTGAGAGTTTGCTCGCTTTCTACGATCCGTTGGAGCTGCGAGTTGATTAGGCTTTCGCGTTCCGCCAGGCGCCGTTCAAGTTCGAGTTGTTCAGAGCGCCGCGCCACTTCTGCCTGTTCGAATTGTTCACGGGTTTTTAGCGCTTCCTGGCTGGCGGCCAATCGTGACTCGCGCAGAAGGGTTTCCGATTCCTGCTTTGCTTTCTCCAGAATTTCACGCGCGCGGGAATCCGCCATTCGACCTCTCTGTCGTTCCCTCCATTTTAAGAACACATAGCAAGCTACCGCGCCGCTCAGCAGCAGGCTGCCGGCGTGCTCCAAAGTGTCTACTAACGAGCTCATTCCAAAACCGCGCGCCAATTAGAGCTCGATCCAGCGCGTCGGCGTCAAGATCCAGTTCACGTCTGAGTCATGCGGTTCGACAGGCACTCGGAGCACGATCTGTTCATCGAACGCAACTCCGCACTTGTGCCCGCGTATGGCCGCCAGCAATCGATCGTAATACCCTTTGCCTCTGCCAAGTCGGCGGCCCCGCAAGTCAAAAGCTACCCCAGGTACCAGGATCAAGTCCAGCTGCTTTAATGTTACTGTCTTGCAACTTGACCTGGGTTCACGAATCCCATATCGACCCACGCCCAGATCCTGCTGCAAATCTTCAATTTGGCGCGCACCGTAGCAGTCGTTTGAGGGGACGTACAAAGGGAGCGCAAGCAACTTCCCCTGTCGCAGGGCCAATTCACCTAAACACCAGATGTCCAATTCGTCTGGGGTCGGTGCATAAAGCAAGACCGAAGCGGCCTTTTGCCAGACCAATTGACTGGCTAACAGTTCGCAGACCCGGACTGCGGCATTTGCCCGGTCCTGCACTGAGACCTTCTCAAGCCGCTTTCTGACTTCCTCTCGGATGCGCGCTTTTTCTGCTGGTACAGTCGCGGGCGTCATTATGGCCTTACCCTTAACAAGTTAACTCAACCACAGATGAACACGAATTCACACTGATGGAAGCAACCAGGCTGGTCGTGCGTTAATTCGCTCACAAAATCCGTGTTCATCGCTGTCTATTCGTGGTTTGAATTGCATGGGCGTGGTTTACTCGGCGCCTTCTTTTCGTTCGCGGCGAGCCATCTCCTTCCATTTCTCGAGCCGTTCTTTGATTTTTTTCTCTACTCCCTGGTCACTAGGCTCGTAGTAATGTTTTTGTTCTCCCAGGTAATCCTGGGCGACAAAGTGTTCGGGAAAGTCGTGGGCGTACTTGTAACCTTCCCCATGGCCGAGCCGCTTTGCCCCGGGATAGTTTGCGTCCCGCAAATGTTCCGGTACTGGCAAAGTGCGTCCAGACTCGACGTCCTTCATCGCCGAACCAATCGCGGCCACGGTGCTATTGCTCTTGGCGGCGGTCGCGATATACAGAGTAGCCTCTGCAAGTGGAATGCGGGCCTCCGGCCAGCCAACGAATTCCGCTACCTGGGCCGCCGCATTGGCCAGCACCAACGCCATTGGATCTGCCAACCCAACATCTTCCGCCGCGTGAATGACTATGCGCCGCGCGATAAAACGCGGGTCTTCTCCGGCATGGATCATCTTTGCCAGCCAGTACAGCGCTGCGTCCGGATCACTGCCCCGCATCGACTTGATGAAAGCGGAAATCGTGTCGTAATGGGCGTCTTCGTCGTCATACACCACCGCCTTTTTCTGGATGCTCTGCTCCGCGCTAGTCAGGTCAATGCGAACAACTCCATCCGGACCGGGCGCCGTGGTCATCGCAGCGATTTCCAGCGCATTCAATGCCTTGCGCGCATCTCCATCGGACAACTTAGCCAGATGCCTTAGCGCCGCTTCTTCAGCCTCAACCTTCATTTCGCCCAGACCTCTTTCCTTGTCGACCAGAGCCCGTCGCAACAACTCGTACAAATCTTCCTCGCTCAGCGTGCGCAGCTCAAAAATCTGAGAGCGCGACACCAGCGGTGAATTGACAAAGAAAAATGGGTTGTGGGTGGTTGCGCCAATAAGCCTGACGACGCCCGCCTCCACGTCCGGCAATAAAACGTCTTGTTGTGCCTTGTTAAAGCGATGGATCTCGTCAATAAACAGAATCGTCGATTGGCCGGTGTTTTCAACCCGATTAGCTGCCGCCGAGAGCACCCGCCGCATGTCGGCCACGTTTGATTCCACACCGCTTAACCGTTCGAACTTATTGCGTGTTTGGCGAGCGATAATCTGTGCCAAGGAAGTCTTTCCCGTGCCAGGCGGGCCATAAAAGATCAGGGATTGGATGCGGTCGGCCTCAATGGCCCGCCGTAGAAGTTGGCCAGGCGCGAGGATGTGTGTTTGCCCCGCGAACTCCTGCAAGTTGCGCGGCCGCATGCGAGCCGCAAGCGGTTGGTGCCTTTGCGTTTCGGGGTTGGCGCTGGATTTTGACGCCGCTGTGGAGCTTTCAAAAAACAGGTCATCACGCGCCATATGGGTAACATATCAGGCGTTTTGACGCCTCAAAACTAAATTGGGACCCGGGGCCAGAGAAAAAAAGCCCCGCCATTGCCGTGTGTAACAGTTCCTTTGAACTTATTAGAAACAGGTGGAACCCGCCGGGCTGCTTTCGACTTCCAATTAAGGCCTGTCGGCCACAACCTCAACTAAAGTTCCGCGGATTATTTACTACGGTTCAAGGACATAGTTTCTAATCACGTGCATAGGCAGGGTAAATTCACAATGTGCCTTCTGCGAAACGATTCGTAACTGACAAAGAACGCCAGCGCTTCTCCCTCGTCGATCACCGCGCTCGTTGAAACTACCTTGCGCGATCTGTCCCGGGTTCTCAAGGAAAAAAACATTTCTTCACCCCGAGAAAAATTCCCCATTGACGAACTTCTTTTTTTCGGTCTCGAGCTTGTCAGGATGAAGAACTGCTCGGCTTAGCAACAACCGCTCCTCGCTCAGTGAGTTTGGACCTCGATTGTCGCAACCAATACTTCACTCTGGGCAAGAGTTGCTCCGGGCTTGCGGGTTTCGTGACATATTCGTCTGCTCCGGATTCCATGCCTGCAAAGCGTGTGAATTCACTCGTCAGGCCGGTCAACATGATAATGGGAATGGAGGATGTTTCCCGGCTGCGTTTCAAAGCCTCACAGGCCGCGAAGCCGTCCAGTTCCGGCAGTACCAGGTCCAGCAAAATGACATCCGGCGAAACGCTGCGTGCCTTCTTGATAGCCTCCAGACCATTTGCTGCGGTGCTGACCGAGAAGCCCGCCTGTTTGAAACCCAGGCGCATTAGCTCCAGCAGTTCAGTATTATCTTCTACGATCAGCAGCTTTTTTCGCATAAGTTCATGGAGCGACCGATTAGAGAATTCCAGCGCGGCCGCAACAAAGCTCTGCGCGTCTTCACAGAGTGGTCTTAAGCAGGATTGATGCCGAATTTTGCATCGGCCCGGTTCTCATGCCGTTCTCACACTGTTGAATATTTGGGCAATTGTCGGTTACAACCTTAACCATTTCTTAAGGTTTCTTCTAATACAATGTGTTCGGAAAGTGATGGAGGTCCGAACGGTTTTGGCAGGCTTTGGCTGCCTTAGCTGGGGGCTTTCAGGTCCTTTGGCTCGGGTGTTATTCACGGGCATTCGGGCAGGCGGACCTCCTCACTTCAGGACTTGTGGACGAAGAACACGAGGAAGCTGAGGCCACGCAGGCTAAAAACGTTAAAAGCGTTGGCGCAGGCTCTTACGTCCCAGAAATCGGGTCGAAGCGAAAGCATTTTGAGCGATACTGAGAAGGCAGGGGACCAGCTCCTTGGGTCTGCGTGGGTTTCGACTTCGGACCTGTTCTTTCTTGTGCTGTCCCAAGCGCTGTTGCACTTTTGGTTTTGGCATGAATCGCAGGCAGTTCGTCGGAACCATTGCGGCCAGCCTGGTCATCAGCCCCGTCCTGGCTGCCCCCCACTCCAATAAGCTACCTTCACGCCCGTTTGGGCGGACGGGGATTCGGGTACCTATTCTTGGCTTCGGTTCTGGAAGCCGGTTTTTGATGTACGAACAGGAAGAAAAAGCGCTTGAGGCTCTGAGCCGTGCGATTGATCTGGGGATTACCTACATTGATACGGCCCATTCTTACGGCGATGGGCGTAGCGAAGAACGGATTGGCCGGCTGATGACCGCGCGCCGAAGAGAAGTCACGCTCGCCACCAAGATCCCTGGACGTACTGCTGATGAAGCGCGCCGACAGATCGAGTTGAGCCTGCATCGACTGCGAACCGACCATCTGGACGTCGTGCATATCCACGCGCTGAAGGACCATGAGGACTTGCAGCGCATTGAAGCGCGCGGCGGCGTGCTCGAAGCTCTTTACCAGGCGCGCGAGCAGAAGGTTACGCGCGCCATAGGGATTACCAGCCATGCTGACCCTGCCGCATTGCGCGACGCGCTGGACCGTCACGATTTCGACTGCACGCAGATGGCCCTCAATGCAGGGCTGGCGAGCATGGCCGACACACCTAAAGGCATGAAAGCCACACGCGCAGGAGATGCATGTTTCGAAAAGCTTGCTCTGCCTGTCGCCGCTCGCAAGCGTATGGGCGTGATTGCGATGAAAGTCTTCGGCCAGGAGCAGCTCCTGGGTGCCGCGCCTGCTGATCGCTTACTGGCATATGTTCTTTCCCTGCCGGTGAGTCTGGCAAGCATAGGAATGCCCTTGATCGAGCATATCGAAAACAACGCGCTGTGGGCTCGTTCCTTTTCGCCCATGTCAAGCCGCCAGCGCAAACTCCTTGAAGAATCCATCGATTCAAGCCACAAACTTGCCATACACCGTTTCCTCGCCGGTCATAGCGACGCCTAACCCACATATTCAAAATCTCAAACTAAACTCTCTCTATTACACTTTGGGATTACTAGTTCCAAAGAATATGGAAACGGCTTGAGGTCTGTACCGCGAAGCAGCTGAGTGTCCAAATTTCGATCATCTGCCGGCTGTTTCGCAATTCTGATTTAGGTCTTTGGATTCGGATTGAGCCTGCTTTGCACCAGGTTAGTTTCTGCTCGACACACCGGATCGGCGCCTTTCAATTAGCCTATGTCTGCTCAATCGGGGATTGCCTCCCCACGCATAAACAGAAGGGATTTTCTCTGTACCGGGATGGTTCTGGCCGCGGCCGCAATCGACTCATTTGTGGTCGCCGCCGAGGATTCCCAAAAGACATCTTCCCCAGTGAAATCGCCCACGCTTGTCGGTTCTAACATTTACGGGTGGGGCCAATACGCCCAGCGGGAACAGAAGAACCTCGATGTCGAGGGCGTCATCTCCGCTCTGCGCGATACCGGATACGATTACCTGGAGGCAAATCTGAACGTCTCGCAGCCTGATGAAAACAGCCGCTTTGCCGAACAGCTCAAGGCTAAGGGATTGCGTCCGGTCAGCCTTTACACAGGCGCGAGATTGCATGAGGTGGACAAAGCACCCGAAGTAGTTTCCGGAATACTGAGGGCCGCAAAAGTATGTTCACAGGCAGGCTTCCAAGTCCTTAGCTGCAACGCCGACCCTATCGGGCGTGAAAAAACCGAACAGGAACTCAACACCCAGGTATCGGCCTTGGCAGAATTAGGCAACGGCCTGAACGTTCTTGGCATGCATTTGGGCGTTCACCAACACATGCCGGAAATGGCGAACCACGCGCGCGAATTTCATTACAATTTTCAGCACACAAAGGCATCAGTCGTTGGATGGTGCTACGATGTCCATTGGGTTTGGAAAGGCGGAGTCATGCCTTTGGACGCACTCAAACAATACGGCGAGCGCGTCGTGACGTGGCACTTGCGACAAAGCCGGAATGGAATTTGGTGGGAACAACTCGATACCGGCGATATCGATTACGCCGCAATCGCACAATACGCCAACGAGCATCGCCTCCCCCGCCGTTACTCGGTCGAACTCGCGCTCGAGGCCGGCACGAAAATTACGCGCTCGGTCGTTGAAAACCACCGGCTCAGCCGTGAGTTTGTCCGCAGGGTTTTTGAAGGCTAACCAATTCGTCGCTTTTTGTTCAATCAAATGACTTAGCGACTCCCGCTGCTTTCAAGAACAACTGTTCCGGAGCCTCGCCCCAGATCGATCGATGGCCCGAACATGGCGCTGGTGAAAAATGAAGAAGACTCTTTTGGATACCGCCATCCCATGCTAAGGAGCGGCTTCCACTGGCCTTGCGTTTGAATCATCTCAAAGCTCGATGCGATATCCTCTCCGTCGGTTGTTAGCACATGGAAAAAGAGCCGTGTCTTATCCGCTGCACCTTGCGGTATTGGCGCAAGGTTAAATGCCGATAGCCTGTCAGCGGCACGCTGCAACATTTCCAGGTAGTCTTGCTTGGATTTCTCCATCAGGCTTCGATCTTCATCCGTTATATCTTCCTTCCATTTCATGTCCCAGTAAATCGCGGATTCTATTCGAACAGGATCACGGGTCTTTAGCGTGGTCAGGAATGATTGAAAGGCTTGCTGAGGAGTATCGGAGCCAACATCGTTCCACTCACTGGAGGGTACAAAGTCTTTGTTCAATGACGACGATACGAGGTTCGAGCTCGGTGCTTGCTTCCGTGATGCCAGCGTAACTCGCTCACGTTCCTGTTGCCGCAGAGTAGCGATTTCCCCGCGCAGCCGAAGCAGTTCGGCATGCTCTTGCCGTAGCTCGGCCGGGTCGTCGGCGTCTGCGGCACTGTTTGTGGCCGCTACCGCCGAGGACTCCTGTTGCATGGCTTGAGCTGATCGTGAAGCCAACTCAGCTCGTAACTCCACGTTGGTCTGGTGTTGCACCAGGACTGTTGTTGCAAGGCAGCCTGCTGTTAGGACTGCCAGACCGAGTTTAACATTGGTTGAAAGCATAAGATTGAGAAAGCTAGAACCTGAAGCTGAAACAACTGCTCCCAGTGAATGTGAGGTCACGGACGCTGCGAGGGTCACCGGGGCTGCTCGCACGGCCTGTAAAGAAACGGCCCCGACCAATGCGCTAACGGTGACAGTCACTCCGCGTTCACAGAGGAGACCGCGTAGTTGATCCAACGCACGCACCACGCGCTTTTGTGCCGCAGCCTCGCTCAAACCAAGACGCTCTCCTATTTCGCTCGCGGTTTTGCGTTCGAAGTAGCGCAGGAGCAACGTATCTCGATCGACGGGCGCGAGTTTCTCCAGGGCGTCGTCCAGATGAGGTGCGAGCCGGTCCCATGTTTCGTCGGTCGCTGAACAGTCTTGGTTCATGATGGCCGCCTTGTTTTCGCGGGCGCGGCGCCTTATCTCGGTTCGGACGGTCGTCCCCGCAAGGTTTCGGGTAGTTCGGTGAAGCCAGCCAGCGAGCACCACGCAGTGCTGCAGTTTTTCTGCGGACTTGGCGACGGTCAAAAACACCTCCTGGCTAACATCCTCGGCAAGGTGCGGATCGATGACCATGCGCTGTGCCGCAGAGTACACCAAATCGATGTGCCGTTGGACCAAAGCCGCAAAGGCAGCTTCAGATCCGTTTCGAGCGTACTCACGGAGGAGGTCTTGATCGTTCATTTCTGTTATCCGTACCTTAGGTAGCCGTCCTAAGCCTAACCGGACAAAGAATTTCTCTCGATCCACTTAGGACATGCCGTAGTTATTCCCGTAAGCCCTTTGCTGGCGAGTATTTCTGTTTGCCAACCTAATGTCATCGTAGAAAGCCATCGACCAGTGGTGCCAGCTTTGCAGCCACCTGGGCGGCGAGGAACGCCGCGAATGCGCCGGCCACGACATCCAGGGTATAATGCGCCCTCAGGACCAGCACGATGAGCATCTCTCCCAACGCGACGGCTGCGGCTGCAAGCGCCAGCCAGGTTGGTCCCAGATACGCCGCTTCCAGTGCACCCAGCACGGCCAGCGAGGTGTGACCGGAAAAGAAGAAGTCGTTGCCCACACTGTAAGTAACCAGCAGGGCCGGGAAGCCTGGGTTTCTCCAAATGATGCCGGGCGGCGGTGGCAGGGTGCAGAGGCCCTGGCAGATTTGCCTCAAACCGAAAACGATCAGCACAGCCAGGAACGGTGCAAATGTGCTGCCAAAGATGGCCGCGCCGATCAGCGAAAGACCACACAGGTCAATGAAGAAGGAACTGATAATCAGCGCGGCATTTGCCGCACGGTTGTGTGTGGAAAGGTACTCGTGCCAGGATGCCGTCAGATCGTGAACAACGTCTCCAATCCCATCCTTCGGTGCGGCCTTGCGCGCGATGAGGGATTGGGTCCAGAACCAGGCCACGAGAGCCGCGGCCACGACCCCTGCGCGCAGCCCAATGATTGGCCAGTGCAATGTTGCCAGAATAGGTTCCATAACAACAGTGTTAGCTGCGTCGGCGGTTCTTACTTTCCTCCAGCATTTGTTCGAGCTGTCGCCGTAGTTCCTGCGCTATTGGATCACTGTCCGCAGTGCGATCTCGTGCGGGCGTGGCTTCGATTGCGTCTCCGACGCTGATGACCGCGCGCAGCGGCGGATGCGGGCGGGCAGTGTCGGTCAGGTCTTCCTCGTAACGCTCCACCGTTTCCAGAAGGCGCTCCGGGGTCGGTGAGCCTGCCAGGTAATCCCCTGAATAACAATGCAGCTGCTGGGCAAAATACAAATCGGCGAGTTGCCGCCACCGACGGGCAGATTCCTCCTCGTTGAGTTCACCTTGGATGATGTCCGGCACGATGGCGCTGCGCAAACGCTTGATGCGGGTCATGGCATCGGGCTCCCGCCGTCCGCCGGTCCATTCCTTCTCTAGCGGTTCGAGGAGACGTTCAAGCAAATAAGGAAGTCGTTCCTTCACGGAACCGGATTGCGATGCTCCGAGGTATTCGATTTCTTTGAGAGCGAGCAACGCGTGTCCGGTTTTAATGATCCGTTCGCGCATGGACAGCTGATTTTGCGGCTGCCAGGATAGCCGGGTTTCGATGTCCTCAAGGACAGGAGTGACAGTCGCAGTGAGGTCGCCCTCGAAAAAGTAGCGAACAAAGATAGGGTGTATCAGGACCTTCCCTGGCGTCGGAGATGCGGCACGCTGTTTCCCGGCCATGCGTGCTAGAAACGTAACACCTTCCATCAGGTGCATCAGCCGGTCGTTATTGCGAGTGATGAAACCTTCAGGGAAAATGGCCAGAGGAAATCGCGCTTCAGCCAGGATTCCAGTGGCACACTTCAG
>Ga0306920_100014400_pt1 | contig 10796 bp, 7 predicted proteins | sample flu12Cox44000170_FD_204666 | JGI IMG/M metagenome (GOLD analysis project Ga0306920, IMG submission 204666) | Lab enrichment of tropical soil microbial communities from Luquillo Experimental Forest, Puerto Rico - flux4day.12C.oxic.44.000.170 (v2)... | ecosystem: Environmental > Terrestrial >... | reverse complement strand
TCGAGCGGTTCGGTAATCGTTGCCGCCGCAAAACAGAACAAATTGGGCACCGGCATAACCGCTTTGCTGGTGTTGGCTTTGCTGGCAGCCGCAGGATATGGGATCTACACCCTCCTGCATGCGAAAACCCGCGTCCCATTCGAGCAGTTTCAAGTCAGCAATTTGACCAATACCGGACACACCTCGCTTGCCGCGATTTCACCTGACGGTAAGTACCTGTTGCAGGTTCACTTGGAGAGCGGACTGCAATCGCTTTGGCTTCGCCATATCGCCACGGGCAGCAACACGCAGGTGGTCGCGCCGGCCGCCACGCGTTACCAGTCTCTGACCTTTTCGCCGGAGGGCAGCTTCCTCTATTTTCTGCGGCGTGACGAAGAAGAACATATCATCGGAATTCTGTACTCTGCGCCGGTCCTGGGAGGCACGCCACGCGTGGTGAGCCGCGATGTGGACAGCCCCATCACTTTTTCGCCGGACGGCCAGCACTTCGCCTTTCTGCGCGAAAAACATGACACTTCCCTCTGGGATCTGATCGTGGCCAAAACCGATGGCAGCGACGAGCGGCCCCTGTTCAAGGAAAAGTCTCTTTCGAGCGACAGTCTGGTGCCGGCCTGGTCGCCGGACGGAAAAGTCATTCTGATTCCAATCGTGCAGCCGTCGAAGGACGCGATCGGAGGATTCCTCTCGGTGGATGCCTCTACCGGCAAGGATAGCTACTTCGGCATCGCCAAACAGACCATCTACTACAGTCCAGCCTGGTTGCCAGACGGCAGCGGCCTGCTCCTGCCCGCGAATGATCTGGGAGTTGGCGCCTTACAGCGCCAGCTCGGATACCTGAGCTATCCGGGCGGAACGTTTCGCGCATTCACGCACGACACCAACGACTACGGGAGCCCCAGCCTGGCCGCGGACGGCAAATCTCTGGTGGCCACGCAGGCGCGGCGTCGCTTCGAACTGGGAGTCGCGCCGGCCTCCGCCCCGTCGGAGGAGAAGACCGTGCCGTTAGAGTCCCACTTGGATCTTTGGCGGTGGACTTGGCTTCCGGACGGGCGTCTGCTGGTGCCGCAAGGCGACGACCTCAAGGCCATCAGTCCGCAAGGCCAGGAGATGATTCTGCACTCTGACACGGTACACATCGCCGACCAGGTAACCGCCTGCGGGCCGCGCTACATCGTTTTCAGGCGTGTGAATCGGGGCGGAGAGGCAGTCGTCAATCTTTGGCGCATGGACACGAACGGCAGCAACCTGGTCCAGTTGACCTCCGGCCTGAACGAACGTGAGCCCGACTGCTCGCCGGATGGCAAGTGGGTCTACTACGTGGAGCAGGCCGAAAATCGTCTAGTGAAGCGGGTGCCGATCGACGGGGGAGCTCCAGAAGTCGTCGTCAAATCGCCTATCGGAGCGTTCGAGCTTTCACCGGACGGAAAATGGCTGGCATCCCTCGATATCCGAGAACAGGACCACAAGTTAGTGTATCGCCTGGATTCGACAGAAGGACAGCCTACGCGCTACTTCGAGGCCGACCAGCGCATCATCTCGTCGCCTGTGTTCACGCCGGATGGCAAATCTTTCCTTTATGTGGTCCGCGAACGGGGCGTCGACAATCTCTGGCGGCAAGGGCTGAATGGAACCGACAGCAAGCCAGTAACCAATTTCACCAAGGACATTATCTTTCGCTACGCGTATTCCCCGGATGGCAAGCAGATCGCGCTGGAACGCGGCGACATCGAGTCGGACGCTTTCCTGTTCAAGGACACCTCAAAGTAGCTGCGCCGAACGAGAGAACCGAGTTCAGGGTTTCGATTGCCCCGCAGGAGGTGGCGGGGCGGCGGCGCTGTTCGCGGGAGTCGCCGCGGCGGTGCGCGATTTCGCAAAGTAACCGCGACGCGCCCGGACCTGATAGCCGTTGTGATTGGGTATTTCGATTTTGATTTTGTGGTATTTCCCGTTGGCGACGAAGTTGGTCGGGCTGTAGGTGATGGTGTACTGATTGCGGAGTTCGTCCCCGATGTCCTGGAAAGACTGGCTCAGATCGTCCACGTGATAGGGGAAAAATGCGCGCCCGCCGGTCTGTTCTGCCAGGTCTTTGAGAATTTCGTCGCCTTCGGTCAGGTGTATCTTGCGGTCTGCCATCTTATAGGGATCAGTTTGCTCCAGCTGAATCCATTGCGTGCTGGTGCTGATGGTGTAGATGACCACATTGGTGCGCTGGGCGATTTCGATGGCTTCCGCACGGGTGCGGTTGGAAAGGTTGTCTTCGCCGTCGCTGATGAGCACCATCACGCGGCGAACAATGTCGGGCTGGTCACCGGGCGGTCGGGGAGGATTGCTCAGCTGCTTGGCGCAGGCTTCATAAACCGCATCGTAAACAGCTGTGCCGCCTCCCGCGCGGGTCTTGTTGATTTCGTCGCGCAGCTGGCCGCCGTCCCCAGTGAAGGCCTGGATGACCTGCGGCTCGTCGTCGAAGGTCATGGCAAAGGCCTGGTCCTTTTCGTGGCGCAGCACACTATAGAGAAAATCGACGGCGGCTTCCTGCTCGAATTTGATGCGGTCGCGAATGCTGTTGGAGGTGTCGAGCAGCATGCCGATGCGCAGCGGCAGATCGGATTGCTTGCTGAAATAGCGGACCTCCTGGGGGACGTTGTCATCGGTGACTTTGAAGTCGCCTTTCTCGAGATCGGGGACCAGTTTATTGCGGCGGTCGAGAACGGTCGCCAGAACGTCCACCAGGTTGACTTCGCGGACGAAAGTCGGAGCCTGCTGGGGATTGGCGGGAGCCGCCGGCGGAGTCTGCTGAGCAGGAGGCGGGTTCGTTTGCTGAGAGCCTTGTTGGGCGCAATCCGCCGACGGCAGCGCCAGCATCGTCAAACCGGCTATCCATGCTAGAAGAGGGCGATTCATGATTAGAAAGTATAGGAAGCTTGCGGCCACAGCGTCAATTTTGAGCTGGCCGGCGGAAGCGTGGAATTCTCGCGAGCGGCAAGATCAGAAATACGCTTCGGCCCCGGCAAGACTCCGCGCCTCTGCAGCCGCCAGTCGGCCCAGATAATCGCGCAGATCCGCGGCGAGCGGCGCGCGAGCTTCCACCCAGTCTCCCGTACGCGGATGCGGAAAGCCCAGCCTGGCAGAATGAAGGAACTGCCTCCCCAATGCGGGCAAGACCGTTTTGCCGGTGCGCAGGTGAGCCGCGGCTCCATAGAGGGTATCCCCAACCAGCGGGTGCTTCAGCGCGGAGAAGTGCACACGAATTTGATGCGTTCTCCCGGTGTGGAGTTGGACTGCGAGGAGGGTGGCCGCTCCGAGATCCGCGAGTTTCTGCCATTCCGTAAGCGCCTGGCGGGCGCGTCCAGCAAGGCGGGGTCCGCGGCCAGCTGCGTCGTCGGCGAGGGCCTTCATGCGGGTACGGCGCACGGGATCGCGGCCGATCGGTAAGTCGATTTTTCCGCTGCTCTTTTCAAACCTGCCTTCTGCCAAGGCGATGTAGGTTTTCCGGACGGCGCGGCTGCGGAAAGCTTCCGCGAGCTTGGCGTGAGCGAAATCGTTCTTGGCAATGGCGATGACGCCGGAGGTCTCCTTGTCCAGGCGGTGCACGATTCCCGGTCGCATACCATCGCTCACCGCAGCTCCGCGCGAAAGAGCTTGTCCGCGCCCCAGCAGCGCGTTCACCAGCGTGCCGCGGGCATGGCCGGCCCCGGCATGAACGCTCATGCCCGCCGGCTTGTTGACCAGGAGCACGTCATCATCCTCGTAGAGAACTTCGAGCGGAATGGCCTCCGGCTCGGCGGTCAAAGGCGGACGCTCCTCGGCTTCAACGTTTATCCTGTCGCCTGAGCGGAGCCTGTGGGCCGCTTTGCTCGGCGCGCCATTGACCAGCACCCGCGATTGCTCGATCAGCTCCTGAACACGGGCGCGAGAGAGATTTGCGCAATGCTCACTGACAAAGCGATCGAGGCGGACCCCGCGGCCCGCCTCCTCAACAATCAACTCACTGCGTTGTGACTTGGGACTCATGATTCGCACAAAACGGGGCCGCCGGAAGCGGGGGGCATTTTTCGCAACTCCCCGATCCGACAGTACATCTTCAAACAATCAGCGAGCCGGGCCCCACGATCAGATTGCGCTGCAATGCTAGCATCAAACAGTCGGGGGAGCTTCGACCGCCCGGGGAGCTGCTGCAGCTTGCAAACCGCACCAGCAAGAGAATCGGAAGAACTGTCGCAGGGCCATTCTCCCGTCGCACCGCAGGGAAGGTTTTCCCTGCGCTGGGATACCCTTGCGATTGTTCTGATCATTGTGCTGATGGCAGGAATTCGCTTTCGATTGCGCGAAATGCCGTTGGAGCGTGACGAGGGCGAGTATGCCTATGCCGGGCAACTGATCCTGAGAGGCATTCCGCCTTACCAACTGGCCTATAACATGAAGCTGCCCGGCACCTATGCCGCGTATGCAGCGATCATGGCGGTGGCCGGCGAGACCGCTTCCGGAATCCATCTTGGCGTGATGGTGGTCAACGCCGCCTGCATTTTCCTGGTGTTCCTGATTACCAGGGAGCTTTTTGATTCAGTCGCGGCAGTGGTGGCCGGAACTGCCTTTGCGTTGTTTTCGATCCGCCCGCTGCTGCTGGGGTTGGCTGGGCACGCGACGCATTTCGTAACGGCGTCCGCGCTGTTGTCGATTTACCTGCTGCTAAAGGCCTGCGGCAGCGAAAAATACCGGATTTTTTTTGCGAGCGGAATCTTCTCCGGCTTGGCTTTGCTGATGAAGCAGCCCGGGTTTTTCCTTGCCGTTTTTGCGGCACTCTACTTGCTTTGGCGGGAATGGCCGGGCGCTCTATCCGCAATATGGTTGAGAAAGTTTGCGGCGTTTGCAGCAGGCGCGGCTCTGCCTTACCTTCTCACCTGCCTGGTACTCCTGGCGGCGGGAGTGTTTCCCAAATTCTGGTTTTGGACGGTTTCTTACGCCCGGGCCTACGGTTCCGAGCTCTCTCTACGCGAGGGGCTCTACCAGTTTGCAAATCGCATGGAACTGCAGAAAGAGCACATCGGCCTCATCTGCTGGCTGGTGGTGTTCGGCATGGCCGCTTTTTTGTGGGACCGCAGGCTCCGCCCGCATGCCCTCTTCATTTTGGGGCTGCTGGGCTTTTCCTTCCTGGCCGTAAGCATGGGTTTTTACTATCGCGGCCACTACTTCATTGTCCTGTATCCGGCTGTGGCGATTTTGGCCGGCGTCGCGGTGAGCTCCGCTTGCGATTTGCTGCGCCGGCGGACCTGGCCGCGCGCGCTTGCCGTTGTTCCGGTCATCGTTTTTGGTCTTGCGTTTGGGAATGCGCTGTACGCCGAACGCGCTATCTATTTCAAGGAATCGCCGCATGAAGCATGCCGCGAGATTTACGGCGTAAATCCCTTCCCCGAAGCCGCGGAGGTTGCCCGCTACATCCAGGCCAACTCGGAGAAGGAAGCGCGCGTTGCCGTGTTGGGATCGGAACCGGAGATCTACTTTCTGTCGCACCGCCTGTCCGCGACGGGCTACATCTACACATATGCGCTGGTTGAAGAACAGCCCTACGCTCGGGTGATGCAGTCGGAATTCATTCGCGAAGTGGAGTCCGCGGCGCCCGAATTTGTCGTTTACGTTTTGCTCGACCGGTCGTGGCTGCGGCGGGCGCATTCCGACGAGCACATTTTCCACTGGGCCGATGCGTATACCCGAGAGCAGTATTCCCTGGTAGGCATCGCTGACGGCGGGGGCAATCACGACATCTACCGCTGGGGCCCGGACGCTTTGGCATATCGCCCGCGCAGACCGGAAGTGCTGCTGGTCTACCGGCGCAACCGCTAGCGCCTTCTTCAGTGTTTGATCAGAACCAACCGCCAGTTCGGGTTGATCGGAATGGAAACGGTCGTACCGGGAGCGGCTTTCTCAAACTCCGCCGCGAAAGCCTTAAAATCATAGTCCACAAACGGTTTGTATTCCCAGTCGCTCAGAATTCCGATCGGAAGGAGCATCAGCAGTGCGATCGCGGAATAGCGGGCAAATTTACCGACCCCTGCGGAGCTTGTGGCCAACCAGATGAGCGACGCGAAAAAAGCCAGCATCGGAAAGAAATAGTATCGGTTGCCAACGCCGGGGATCTGCAACTGCTCCCATTGTTCAAGAGCTCCGCCAAAGGTGGCCACCGGGTGGATGAGCGCCAGAAGCAGGATGGCGGTCGCGTAGGCCACGAAAACTTTCAATTCCAGCGGGCCGCGTACGACTGCGTAAGCCACAATCGCGATGCCGGCGACCATGGCGATTGATTGCAGCAACAACAAATAGCTGGCATGCCCAAAGAAAAGCCGGATAAAGGTCCGCACACCGAATGTCGCAGACAGGAAGATTTGGCCTCCAACTATGGCAATCAGACGCGATAAAGAAGCGCCATTCGGCGCCGGACGTCGCGAATTCGACACCAAAAGGACGGCCGTCTGGAGCGCGGCTCCGGAAGCCAGGACCAAGAACCAGGCTTTGAAGCGCGCTTCTCTCCGTTTCCACAGCAGGAACCCCGCCACCGGGGCCAGCAGCATACCGGCCGCACCGTCAAGGACAGAAAAGGCCAGCAGCAAGGTATCCAGGATGCCCGGTCCCCGCCCAACTTTCCCGGGCGAGAGCAGTAACAGGAGACCAGCCAGCGCCAGGTGCCATTGCACGTTCGTCGCGTTGCCATGGACCTCGAACGAATTGGGGAGAGCCAAATACAGCAGGCTCGCGAGGAGTCGCGTGGCCAGGGATATGTTCGAAAAACGATTGGAGAGAAACAGACTGACCGGGAGGATCTGTACTGCCAATGCGCACAAATTCATGACCAGCGGAGCCACAGCGAACGGAAATAGGAGCGACAGCAAACCGATGATACGAGAGACGGTCTGCAGGTAACCCGAATCCGGTATCAATAGGCAGCGCCAGCCCATGTGATAGGCGTCGGCAAACCACCGTGCGCCGTCTTCGGCATAGAACTGCGCGTTCAAAATTGCGTCAGGCCGTCGCGAGAATAGGATCAGAAAAGAGATTAGGAAAACGCCGGCATGAAAAGCGATTTTGCTGGTCTGCGCTGCGGAGGCATTTCGTCGCGCCGTCGAATCCGGTGGACTAGCGGGCACCATCGCGCCGGCCCTAACGTTTAGTGAGCTGCATCGTAAATACCACCGGGTTGACGGGGACGGTGATCTTGGTCCCCGGTGCGGCCCGTTCAAAATGAGCAGCAACCTCCCGAAAATCTAAGTCCGGAAAAGGCTTATAGACCCAATCCCTGCAAATCCCTATGGGTAGCAGAGCCAGCAGTGCCAACGCCGCGTAGCGTGCGGGCCTGCGGCTTGGCGCGGTTCCGCTCGCCATCCAGACCAAAGAGGCCAGGAAGGCCAGCATCGGAAAGAACCAGTAGCGGTTGCCAATACCCGGGATCAACATCACTCGCCACTCCTCGTCGTAGTTGCCCTGCATAACCACATAGGGACGAATGAGAGCCAGGGTTACCACCGTGCCCGCGTACAAGAGAAAAAGCTTCAGTTCGAGTGGTCCGTAAAAGGCCGCGTATGCGATCACTGATAATCCGATTACCAGGGCCGTTACCTGAGCCAGAAAGAGAAAATGAACCTGAACAAAATAGAGCTGGATAAAGGTTCTAACGCCCATCAGCGAGGAGAGGAAAACCTGCCCTCCGAGAATCCTGGTAAGCCGCTCTATCGTAGCTCCGTTGGGGAGAGATGTTCTGGAAGTGGAAAACAGGATGACCAGAATCTGCAGAAATGCTCCTGGCACTAACACCGATAGCGCCGCAGTCGATTGTTTGTCCCGCCGTTTCCATCGCAAAACACCTGCCACCGGGATCAGAAAGATGCCGAGCGGACCATCCAAGACCGACAAGCCCCATATCCCCAGGTCGAAAATGCGCCCGGCACGACCGCATGCGGGCGGCGCGAGCAAAAGCAGGAAGGCGGCGAGCGCCAGATGCCACTGGATGTTGGTGGTGTTGGCATGAATTTCAAATGAGTTTGGAACACCGAGGTAAATCAAACATCCAAGTAACCTCGTGTCGATGGGAACCGTGCTGAACCGGGACGAAAGCAAAATGTTTACTGGGAGGATCTGTACTGCCAACGCGCACAAATTCATGACCAACGGAGCGAGCGCGAAGGAAAACAGAAGTGACAGCAAGCCGATCATACGACAGACTGTCTGCAGGTAACCCGCACAGGGCATCAACAGGCAACGCCAGCCCCAGTGATAGGCGTCGCCAAACCAGAACGGGCCGTCTTCGGCGTAAAACTGCGGATTCAGCAGCGCGTCGGGGCGGCGCGAAAACAAAATCAGTAGAGCGACCAGGAAGACTGTCGCGTGAAACGCGATTTCGCCATCCATGGTCGTTCCGCCAAGCTTAGGCCACTGGGCCTTGGCACCCGTTAGACTCTCACTCATGGTTTTCTATCACGTTATCGGCCTGCGGGGATTTCGGTCAACAAAGAAACAGGACGATGAGTCCCAAAATGACACATCGCAGCGCTTACCGCAGCTTCTATCGGAAGCTTCGGGCCATGAAATTACAATCGCTCCTGCACTATACTCTTGACCGCAAGTACAGGAGGAATGGCGTGCCGCTCAGAACTTCCCGAGCTGTCGTTCGATATTTCCTGGCGCTGCTGTTCCTGGCAGGCTCGTACCCGGCCCTACCGCACATTGCGCGCGCGCAGGAAGTGGCGATCACGTTCGACGATCTGCCCTCGCACGGGCCGCTGCCTGACGGCACAACCCGCGAAGAGGTGACGCGCAAAATCCTGCAGGCGTTCAAAGAAGCCGGGGTACCGGAGGTGTACGGCTTCATTAATGCAGGCAAGATGCGCGACCATCCGGAAGACAGGCAAGTGTTGCAGTTGTGGCGCGAAGCAGGCCAGCCGCTCGGCAATCACACGCTCGACCATATGAATCTGAACGACAACACTCCTGAAGCGTTTGAAGCAAATATCGCCAAGAACGAGGACGTGCTGGAAAGCCTGATGGGCAAGAACGACTGGCATTGGTTCCGCTACCCGTACCTGAATGAGGGCAACACGCTTGAAAAGCGCCGCGCTGTCCGCAGCTACCTGAAAGACCACCATTACCGCATCGCTCAGGTGACGCTGGACTTTGAGGACTACGCGTGGAACTCCCCTTACGCGCGTTGTTCCGACCAGAAGAACGAAAAGTCCATTGCCTGGTTGCGGGAGAGCTATCTGAATACGGCGGCCGAGTACATGAAGCTAGGTCGGCAGCTCTCCCAGCAGATCTTTCACCGCGACATCAAATACGTCCTGCTGATGCACATCGGTGCGTTTGACGCGCAGATGCTGCCGCAACTGCTGGCGCAGATGAAGCAGCAAGGCTACCGATTCATCAAGCTCCAACAAGCGCAGGACGATCCAGCCTATGAGACGGATCCTGACTTTGCGTTCGAGACTGGCGGCACGCTGCTCGACCAGATCATCGAAGCGCGCCAGCTTGAGTTTCCGCCCCACGCCGAAAAGCCCATGAAAGCCCTCGCGGCGACGTGCCGGGCGCAGTGAAGCCTAGGGCAGCCTGCCCGTGGAGTGGGCTGGCGCCGCCTAAGGACGTTTTCGGCCTAAGCGTTGTTCTTGCTGCGTCGGAGTGTTCCGCGCGGGGAACAGCACATCGAAGAGAATCAGAATGGCGCCAATGGTGATCGCGGAATCGGCCACGTTGAACGCCGGATAGCGGTAGGAGCCGAACCACACTTCGAAGAAGTCGGTAACCCCGCCGTGCAAAATCCGGTCGGTCAGATTGCCCGTCGCTCCGCCGAGCAGCAGCGCCAAGCCCGCGGCGACCCGAACGGAAACCTCGCTGCCCGCCACCAGATACCAGGCCAGAACGGCGATCACCGCTAGCGATCCGAAGATCAGCGCGTAACGCACCCAGGGTGACGCGCTGTCCGCGAACAGGCTGAACGCAATTCCCGGATTCTTGCTGTGCACCAGATAAACCAATCTGTGGATGAGCTCGTGCCGCCAGCCTTCCCCGGTCCTAGCTTCGATGGCCGCCTTCGAAAGGCGGTCCAGAAAAACCACCACGAAGGTGAGGATCAGCCAGCGCAGGCGCGAAGCGTGGATCATAGTGCAAAGTTGGGGCGCCGCGACCCGAGCGGGCGGCGCGCCGCAGCGAGATACGCTGGTTGCCGCCCCGCTAGGGCCGTGGCCCCTTCAAGCATTCTCGATCTCCGCCAGCGCCTCGGAACACCGCTCGCACACGGTCGGATACCGGGTGTTTTCGCCCACGCGGGTCGAATAGTTCCAGCAGCGCTCGCACTTTGCACCTTCCGCTTTGTGAACGCAGACTTCGAGTGATGGAACCAGCTCCGATTTGTAGTCAGCCGCGCCGGCGCTGAAGAAATCCACCTGGGAAACAATGAACAAGCCGGGCAGCTGCGCCAAATGACTTTTCAGCTTGGCCTTCAATTCCGGGTTGCCGTTCAGCAAAACCTTAGCTTCCAGGCCGGAATTGATCTTCTTTCCGTTGCGCGCCGCTTCGAGCGCCTTCAGGACCTCGCCGCGAACCTTGCCGAGCAGATCCCAGTTCGCCGCCGCCGCGGGCGCAAGCCCCGAACGCAGTTCGCTGTCTTCGGCAAAGAGCGCGATGTGCACGCTCGATGGCTGGCCCGCGGCTTTCGGCAAATGCTTCCAGATCTCTTCCGCCGTGAACACCAGAATGGGCGCCATGATCCGCACCAGCGCGCTCGAGATTTTGTAGATCGCCGTCTGTGCCGAGCGGCGCGA
>Ga0306920_100014399_pt1 | contig 10796 bp, 8 predicted proteins | sample flu12Cox44000170_FD_204666 | JGI IMG/M metagenome (GOLD analysis project Ga0306920, IMG submission 204666) | Lab enrichment of tropical soil microbial communities from Luquillo Experimental Forest, Puerto Rico - flux4day.12C.oxic.44.000.170 (v2)... | ecosystem: Environmental > Terrestrial >... | reverse complement strand
CCACCGGTTCGGCGACGCCGCCACAAGTGCCATTGAACTTCACAGTAGGAGCCACCAACCTAACCCTGTCGTGGACAGGGCAAAGTGGCCAAACTTACCAAGTCGAATACAAAGACGACCTGGCCGCCGGAACATGGCTGCCACTGGGGAACGCGGTCGTCGGCACTGGCGCGCCGCTCACCTTTAACGCCGATCTTAAAGTCTCGTCCCAGCGCTATTTCAGGCTAAGAATGACACCCTAATTGTCGCCTCGCTGGAATCGGCACTTGTCCACTGGACCAAATCGTTCACTCCTTGACCCGCCGCCATAGAGAACGCCGATTATGGTGTCGGGGACCGCGTCGCCGCTTGCGGCCACTGTAAGTTTGGCGTAGCCACTGAGTTGGGCGGGTGTTTCCAAGAGCTGATGCCGAAACTAACTCCATATCCGGCACACAGCAGTTTCATCGGTTGAGCCAATGAATCGCTAAACTTCACTTTTTGGACGGTGGGTTTGCTATGGTCAGCTGGTCCCAATCGCTATTGGTTATTAATCTTCAGGAGGGCCGCCGGGAGGACCAAAACCAGGGCCACCGGGAGCACCGCCGCCGAAAGGAACCAGATCGCGACTGATCCCGCTGCGCAATTGTTCCTCCGAAAGCCTCCCACCCCCGTCGGTATTCCAATCGCCAAACCATTTTGCGACGCCAGCCATGAATTCGGCGTGACTAACTTTGCCATCTTTATCGGCATCGAAAGACTCGACAACCCTGCCGGCAAGGAACATCCCCGGCCCGAAGCCATCCGGGCCGCCCGGACCTCGTCCAATAAAATGATCTCCACGACGACCGAACGGACCCAACTCCGACTCCGAGCTCACTGCTCCTTCGGATTTGCCATCCAACTGATCTGAAACAGAAGCGGCGCGAGCAGTCACAAAACCCTTTATAGGTTTCGCAGCCTGCATAAATCCGCCAGGCCGGAACCGCGGGCCGTCAGGACCACCCGCCCCATCATGAAAACGCCCGCGAGGCCCGCCGCCTGGCCCGAATCGGTCCACCGGTTCGCCGCTGACCACCTTGTCGAATCGAGCGAGCTTATCCTCGGATTCCTGCTGAACGGCAGGACGAATCGCGGCAGCCAGTTCGTCGACTTGCCCGGAAAAACGTTCCGGCGCGAAAATGGTTTTCGAAAATCCCTTCAAAGTAGCCAGATAAACCCGCTTGAACGCCTCCGTGTTGAAGACGCGTTCCAGGAACCGATTCGAGCCGCGCCACGGTTTGAGAATGCTCAGTTGCTCGCGCTCTTCCTGTGTGCCTCCCATCGGGAATTGGCCAAACGAGTGGTCGAGGTCCCAGGGAATAAATTCGAACTTGTGCGTCTCCGGATGAAGATAAACGTAAAAGTTTTGACCCATCATCAGGATGCTGTCGAGGGTGGAAAGCCACACCGTAACGGACATGAAGCGTGCAAACTCATCGAGATCCAGAAACTCGGCCAGGTGTTCAGAGAATTCCGGGTCCGAGCCGCTGGTCACCAGTTTAGAAAAATCAATGACGCGCTTTTGTTCACCGGAGGACAACTCCGTTTTCGGATCGTAGGTGTGGTCATAAGCAGTCCAATCATCTCCGAGATGTCCGAATAAGTCCCGAGTGACGGGTTTGAAAATCGCGCCTTCCTTTGAGCCGAATCGGTCTTTGGCAAAATGCGTGTCAACGTCTTCGACGATGGAATAAAGGCCGAAGTACTCGTTATCGTAGGTGCCGGGAACCGTCACAAAGACCTTCGCGTAAGAGGTGCGTGGCGCCGGAACTCCCGCATCACGAAAGAGCCGATGCGAAAGCACTTCGTTCATCCAACTGGCGTCAGTGACATTGTTGTGCAGGTTCAACTTTGTCACTCCTGCCAATTTTTGGCCTTTGACGTATTTGTTTAGATCGATCTTAAGCGACCGCTTCTTGGAATTACGCGATTCCATGTAGGTACCATTGCCTTTGTAGCGAACGGCGACATCGCGCAAGAGTTCACCGTTGAAATCCATGTCAGCATGTACGTATTCAAAATCGATGCCGGCAGCGCCAGCCAGACCGTTGCGATGGCCTTCAGTAGACTGAAGCGGCGGACCTCCCTGCCCCCGATTTGGACCCGGACCGCCGAATTGGGGAAGGACAGAGTTTAAACCCGCCCCAATCTGCGCCTCGTCCAGCTGGCCGCTTTTCGTTTTGTCCCATTTGCCGAACCAGCTTTCGCCAACGGCAAGAAATTCCTCTTTCGATAAATGTCCGTCGCGATCGGAATCGCCTTTGAGAAAACCCGCCGCGAGCAAACCTGCTGGACCAAATTCTCCCGGCCGGCCACCGCCGCCAAAGCGGATTATTTGAGGGCCGGGGCCATGCATCATATTGCCCGATTCGGCCGGCTCTATCGCGCGCCACTGCTCCGGGGTGAACTTCAAATGGATCTTCCAGACCTTTGTCGCCTGAAAGAGGTCTGTGGGTCGAGCAGGAAGATCGCTTCGACCTCCGGCGAAAGAGCTCCAAGAACCTGCGCCGACGCAGGCTAGAATCAGACAGCATAGCCAGTGCGAGGCTAGCTTGCGGCTCATTTGCGCGGGAGCCGCAGGGATCGTTTTCGTCGATATCATACCGGAAACATTAGCAGAACGAGCTTAAGATAAGATTAAGATATCCTTTCGAATCAAGCTGAACAACTATTTCTACTGAAGTGACTTAACAGACGGAATTATCTATTTTGTCTTGGCCGTTTTAGTGCCGCGACCGCAAATCAGTGAATAATCAAAACCGCTTTCAGTCTAATCACTTCGAAACCATGAAGTGCAGCCAGGCGGCGTTTCATTTGAACCCGGTGGGGCGAGGCTCCTGCCGAGCCCTGATTTTCTGTGTGCAACAACTCACCTTACTTAGATCAGTCCTCGAAAAGATTAGGCCTCGGCAGGAGCCTCGCCTCACCGGGAAAAGACTCGCTGAGCTGGCCCAATTGAGTTCACCCACTGAGCTCCAGTCTCTTATTTCCTGTCGTCCCGAAACGGCGACGAGAATCATGGGGATACCGCAGACTTTGCTCAGCCTGCTGGCGCTGGTTTGGACCCTTTTATCTGTCTCGGCATCGTCCGTGCCGCCTCCAAAAGTCGAGACCTTCGTCCAAAATAACTGTGTCGAGTGCCACGATGCGGACACGAAGAAAGGCGGGTTGGACCTCAGCTCACTCGACTTCGATTTACATAATACGCAGACATTTTCACATTGGGTAACGGTTTTGGACCGGGTCAGTTCCGGCGAAATGCCCCCGAAAAGGAAACCGCGGCCAGCTGCCGCCGATTTAAAAAGGTTTACGAATGTCGTAAACAAAGCGTTGTTCAATACGGACATGGCGCGCGTTGCGGCGGAAGGTCGCGCAATGGAACGCAGACTCAATCGCTACGAATATGAAAACACTCTGCGCGACCTGCTTTCATTGCCGTACCTGGAAGTGAAATCGTTTCTGCCAGAAGACAGTGAGGCATTCGGTTTTAACAAAGTCGGCCAGGCGCTGGATGTGTCGCATGTCCAGATGGCGCGATACCTGACCGCGGCTGACTTCGCCCTGCGCAAAGCCATTGCGCCGGACGTCACAAAACCCCAATGCACCACCAATCGCTTTTATACCTGGGATCAGGGCGAATTCTTCGGCGCGATCAAATTGGAAGGGCCAGAAAATCGCCGGACGTTCCCGCTCGTCAGCCTGGAATTGCAGACCGACTTGATGGCGATGAAAAATCCGAAGCGTGAAAGCCCGCCGGATGCCGAACGTCGCGACCGTGAAGCCATGGCGGTAGTGGTCAGCACGTACGAACCGACCGAAATCCGTTTCGGAAAATTTCACGCGCCGGTCTCCGGCAAGTACCGTCTGAGATTCTGCGCCTACAGCATTTGGATGGGGCCGAAGTACGACCAAGTCTCAGCGGCACACCGATCGGAACCTGTCACCATTTACGCAGATACGCCTCCTCGCCTGCTGCGCAAACTGGGTAGTTTCGATGTGAACCCTGAACCGACCGTGCGCGAGTTGGAAGTGTGGCTCCTCGCCGGTGAAAGCATTCGCCCCGACGCCGCTCGTTTCTTCCGCTCGCGTCCGCCCGATCATAAGAACCCGTTGGCCGGGCCGGATGGCATGCCAGGCCTGGCGTTCGCATGGATGGAAGTGGAAGGACCGCTGATTGAGCAATGGCCGCCACGTGGACACCAGTTGCTCTTTGGAAATCTCGCACTGCAAGAGAGAGATGCCGGAAGTTCGAAAGTTGCGGAAAAAGCAGAGGTCGAGGTCACCAGTAAGAATCCTGACGCCGACGCTGAGCGGCTGCTCCGCGGTTTCGTCGAACGCGCCTATCGCCGGCCAGCAACCGACGCGGAACTGGAACGATTTCGGGGCATCACTCATTCCGCCTTGAATTCTGGTTATAACTTTACCGACGCGATGATTGCTGGCTACACCGGCGTGCTTTGCTCTCCCGGCTTTTTGTACCTCGAAGAAAAACCTGGCCGCCTTGACGATCGTGCGCTGGCCAGCAGGCTCTCCTATTTCCTGTGGAACTCGCCGCCAGATGATCAACTGCGTCAATTGGCGGAAACAAAGCAATTGCACCGGCCTAAGGTTTTGCGCGCGCAAACCGATCGCATGCTGAATGACCCCAAGTTACAGCGGTTCGTTGAAGCGTTTCTCAATTACTGGCTCGATTTGCGTTTGATTGAAGGCACGGCGCCCGATGTCGAACTTTATCCAGAGTATCAGCTGGATGATCTGCTGGTAGAGTCTGTCATTGGCGAGACCCAGACGTTCTTCGCCGAGTTGATCAAACATAACCTGGGCGTGACCAACCTGGTTGCCTCGGACTTCGCGATGGTTAACGAGCGACTGGCGGAGCTGTATGGAATGAGTGACGTGGAAGGCGTCGCGCTGCGGCCCGTTAAACTGAACGCACAATCAATGCGTGGGGGGCTGCTCACTCAAGCCAGTGTCCTGAAGGTGACGGCTAACGGCACGACAACCTCACCCGTGAAACGCGGCGCATGGGTCATGACTCGGCTGCTCGGCAAGCCCCCTCCCCCACCTCCGCCCAATGTGCCGGCCCTCGAGCCGGATATCCGCGGCGCCACAACCATTCGCGAACAATTGGACAGACATAGAAATCAGGAAACCTGCTCCGCCTGCCACCGTAACATCGATCCGGCTGGATTCGCGCTTGAGAGTTTCGACGTCATGGGCGCCTGGCGAGATCGTTACCGCGCCTTCGGCAATGGCGACCCTGTAAAGGGAATCGGCCACAATGGCCTAAAATACCACTTTTGCGTCGGTCCGGCCGTTGATCCCAGTGGAGAATTGCCCGATGGGCGTCGCTTTCAGAATGTTCAGGATTTGAAATCCTGCTTGCTCCAGGACGAGGCGCAACTGGCGCGCAACCTTACCCGCCAATTGGTTATTTACGCAACAGGTGCACCCATCCAGTTTTCCGACCGGGTGCAAATCGCAAATATTCTGGCCCACACGCGCTCTTCAGGGTATGGTGTAAAGTCAATCATCCAGGAGATCGTGCAGAGTGACTTGTTTTTGAATAAATGACGGCAAAGCTCGCATGAAGAACCCGCAACTTTCCAAACTCTGCTCCGCGCCGTTTATCACCACTGGGCACGGTATCTCACGCCGGCGCTTTTTGCGAGGAGCCGGCATCGCTCTTTCATTGCCACTCCTGGACGCAATGCTGCCGGCCTTTGCCTCTACGGCAGAACCTTCAAGCCAGATCGGTCCGGACACAGAGCCGCGGCGAATGTTGGCGATTTGTAATAACCTCGGCTTGCTCCCCGACCAATTCTTCCCGAAAGAGGCGGGCCGGGATTACCCCCTCTCGCCTTACCTGGAAGTTCTTAAAGAGCACCGTAACGATTTTACCGTGTTCAGTGGAGTATCCCACCCCGATGTTGACGGCGGCCACCCGGCAGACAATTGCTTTCTTTCAGCCGCCCCACATCCTGGACGCGGCGGGTTCCGCAATACGATCTCACTTGACCAGTTTATGGCTGAGAGAATCGGCCACCTGACGCGGTTTCCGTCACTGAACCTGGGAGTGAACGTCGAACAAGGTCAACGCAGCCTGGCCTGGACCAGCTCAGGCGTATTGATCCCTTCGGAAGAAAAGGCCAGCGATGTGTTTCGGCGCATGTTCATTCAAGGCACACCCGATGAAATGCGGGATCAGGTGCGGCGCTTGCAACTGGGCGAAAGCATTCTGGATGCTGTGGCTGACCAGGCCAAAGATCTGCAGCGCAACGTGGGCACGCGTGACCGGGAACGGTTGGACCAATACTTCACAAGCGTGCGAGAGCTGGAAAAGCGCATGGCCATGTCGCGCGAGTGGGAGCACAAACCCAAGCCGGTCGTCAAAGCACCAATCCCTCTGGATCCGGCGAGTCCACGTGAGTACATGGAGAAAGTGAAACTCATGTACGATATGGCGCGCCTGGCGTTTGAAACCGATTCATGCCGCCTGGTGACGCTTCTGCTCGACAGCGTGAATTCGCCCGTTATCGAGATCGACGGCGTCAAGATTACCGACGGATATCACAACCTCTCGCATCACGGTCGTTCCGAAGCCAAGCTCTCTCAGCTCAAAGCAATCGATGAATGGCACATGAAGCTGTTGGCAGGCCTTTTCACCGAACTAAAATCTGTGCAGGAAGGCCAAGAAAACCTGTTGGACCGGACAATGATTTTGTACGGGACAAACCTTGGAAACGCGAACACACACGTCACCACGAATCTTCCGACGATATTCGCCGGGGGCGGATTCAAACATGGCCAGCACCTCGCATTTGACCAGGAACACAATTATCCGTTGCCGAACCTGTTCGTTTCCATGCTGCAACGGATGGGCTTGGAAGTGGATAAATTTGCCTCGGCAACCGGCCCTATGCGCGGACTGGATTTGGCATGAGGCTTGCCGGATCTACATCGTAACTATTTGACCACCAGTTACATAGAATCAAGAATAGAACAAACCTTGTGGCCCTGGAAATTTCCTAAAGAAAAATCGGATTGAACAAATCTCGCGGCCTGCCAGTCTAACCCATGCCACATCAAACTCAGTTAAGTTAAATATGAAAATAAATACTGTTCTCGCGGGCGTCGCAGGAGGACTCCTGTTGGCCCTGGCAACTTCAAGCCCGGCGTTGGCCGAAGGCAAGGACGTAACCATCCAAGGCGAAGCCAAGTGCGCTAAATGCAGCCTGCACGAGGCGGACAAGTGCCAAACGGTTATTCAAACAAAAGAAGACGGCAAAACCGTCACGTATTGGGTAGCGCAGAATGATGTCGCCAAAGGGTTCCACAAGGAAGTCTGCACCGACAGCAAGAAGGTCAAAGCCACCGGCAAAGTCGAAACCGTCGATGGCAAGAAGAAGCTGACCCTGGCAAAGATCACCCCTGAGTAATCAGCGTGCTCGAGTAAGCAACAACTGATATAATATTTCGCACCGCGGCTTCACACGATGACGCCGCGGTTTTTGTTTTTGGGAAAAAGATGGTCGGAGCGACAGGATTTGAACCTGCGACGTCTTGGTCCCAAACCAAGTGCTCTAGCCAGGCTGAGCTACGCTCCGACAGGAGAGCCTTGAATATCTCAATAAGCAAGAGCTAGCGCAATGACTTTCTCCTATTGGCCTGGCGCGCGAGCGCATCTTGACACCACCACCATAATGGGGCCGTGAAAATGGTTCCTCATCCGAAACACATGAACCTTAACCAAAGAAAGGAATATGAATTCGGATAAACCAGCAGTTCGGTCATTGCGGGATATCGAATTGGAAGTCTTGGAGGAAGGACGCGAATGGATGCGTCGGCGGTTGGAGCAGCGGCTCCAACAAGAAGCTGACCGCCAAGGCGGGGTTTTCCCCCCTCAGCCATCGAAAGGCACATCACCGACGAAAAGAGGTGATGAGTCTACGCACGGTCGTAGGCGTGATAAGAGTAGTGGTTTGGCAGGGTAAAGACCCGACTGATAAGCACTGGGGCTGTCCGATTCGGGAACGTTGGGGCCTGAGGGCGCACCAACAAATGAGTCCAGCCTTGGAGGAGAAGTTGAGCTTCACCGCAACGCTGGCCGGGTCCTACGATGCAGCCGCGCAGATAGCCGGGAAATGGGGCTGCCGAGTGGACGACTCGGTTATCCAGGCTTTAGTGCAGCGGGTTGGTAGTGCGGCGCAGGCCCAAATGCAGCAACGACTGAAGCAACCGGCTCGGGAGAGCGATCCTCAACGAGGGGCTTCCGAGCTAGCCCTCTTAATGATGGATGGTTGGTTTGCGCGTTTCCGCGGCCCTGGCTGGGGCAAGAAGCGAACCAAAAAAGACCGCGTAGAATGGCACGAAGTTAAGAATGGAATCTTTTATCTGCATGAGCAAGCAGCTCGGACCCAAGGAGGTCGCGGTCTTCTGGCAGAGAAGGTCGTGGTGCGCTGCTTGGGCCAGCCGCTGGAATTAGGGCAACGTCTGCATTGGGAAGCGGTGCGTGGGGGGTTAGGACGAACCAAGGACAAATTGGTGCTTGGGGACGGAATCGCCTGGATTTGGAATCTCAAAGCCGACCGTTGGCGAGATGCCAGGGAGTTGCTGGACTTTTGGCATAGCGGGCAGCACCTGTGGGAGCTAGGACGGGCCTGCCACGGCATGGACCAGGTGAAGGTTGCGCAGTGGGTCGAAGAGCGATTACATCGGCTGCGCCACGGCCGCGAACAATCCGTTCTGGATGAGATCAGAGCTCTCAAAGACTCTCCTAGCCAAATGGGCCAAATCATACGCAAAGAGAAGAATTATTTTGCTGGGCACGCTCACCGTATGAATTACAAAGAAATTGCCGTCCGCGGATGGCCCATCGGTAGCGGGCCGGTCGAATCCAGTTGCCGCCAGGACCAATGCCGTTTTAAGCGCTCTGGCCAGAGTTGGACCCGCTCGGGCTTTCTCAATCTCAGTGCGTTAGATGAGGCGCGCCGAAATAATCATTGGGATGAGCTCTGGCTGAGCACCTAAATTGGTGGGGGTATCAAGATGCGCTCCCGGCGCGCGGCGTTCACGCCGCTTCGGGCCTAGCATGGCTATCAACACCCGAATTTCCGAACACATCGAACCTCGCAAGTTGAAGCGGTGTAAACACCGTGCGCCCATATCAAGCGCTCGTTTAGCGCAGTCGCGGGTTTGAAGGTCAGAGTCTGCATCCCTACTTCCCTCATAATTAAGAATTAAGAATTCCCTCAGCCCGTTCACAGCCGTTTCGCCTTTTCTTCCACACGGGCCATGCTACTGTCTTTTTGAGCATGACAACCCAAGCTCCAAGCGCCCCACAAAAAATCAATTTACGGCGGCCGGATATTATGGAGGCCGTTCAGGCCCAGGTTCTGTCGCATTACCGGAGCGAACTGGTGGAACGGATTCGCGCCAACGGCCACGTTCTGTCCTCGGGCGACCTTACGGTCAAGCTGGCAAAGGAGTTCGGTTTTTGCTACGGTGTCGAACGGGCCATCGATCTTGCGTACGCGGCCAGGCGAGCCTACCCCGATCGGCGCATTTTCCTGCTAGGCGAGATCATCCATAACCCGGAAGTGAATGATCAAATCCGTCGCATGGGAATTGTCACCATCGCGGGTAAACCACGCGACGAAGAAATCAATCAGCTGCGGCCGGAGGACATCGTTATCATCCCCGCATTCGGCACCGAGGTAGCCACGCGCAAGAAGCTTGAGGAAAAGGGTTGTCTGTTTGTGGATACGACCTGCGGCGACGTGATGAGCGTTTGGAAGCGGGTTCGTCAGTATTCCAAGGATTCGGTGACCAGCATCATCCATGGTAAAGCCTGGCACGAAGAAACCATGGCGACCAGTTCACAGGCTAGAGCGAGCGGCAACGGCCACTACTTGGTCGTGTTCACGCTTGCGGAAACTGATTACGTCTGCAATTACATCCTCAGGGGTGGAAGCAAAACCGATTTCCTTGCAAAATTTAAAGGCGCGTATTCCGAGGGCTTCGATCCTGACGTGCACCTGCAGGCAATTGGGGTCGCCAACCAAACCACTATGCTCCGAGGTGAGACTGAGGAAGTTCAACGCCGGCTCAAAGCCGCCATGGCTCAAAAGCACGGCGAAGCAGAACTTCCCAAGCACTTCCGATTTTTTGATACGATCTGCGGAGCGACACAGGACCGTCAGGATGCTCTTGAGAAACTGTTGCGCGATCCACTGGATCTGCTCCTGGTGATCGGAGGTTACAATTCCTCGAACACATCACACCTGGCGGAGATGGGTGAGTCCAAGTTGCCGACGTATTTCATTAAGAACGCGGCTAAAATGGCTTCGGACAGCCTGATCCATCATTACGATCAGCATAAGCACGAAGAAGTGGAAACGCGCGAGTGGCTGCCGAAAGGAAAAGTGACCGTCGGCATCACCGCGGGAGCCTCTTGCCCGAACAATTTGATTGAGGATGCGATTCGGCGGTTGTTCGAACTGCGCGGCATTTCGGTTCAGCAGGTGCTCCTGAGTAATGGTCAGGCACAAGCTTAGCTCTAAGATTTTAAATCCGAAACCCGAAGGCCGAAAGAAGTCCGCGATCCGAAATCCGAAAAGGCAAAAACGTAAGGGAGTTTTTGTGGGGATGGAGACTTTGACCCCAATAGAAACGGCTCTTAACCGCGGATTTGGCGAATTTCGCGGATAGAGCAATCAAGGCCGCATCACTGATGAAAAACCACCGTAAGTTTGAGTTAGTCTCCGCAGAGCGCT
>Ga0306920_100014398_pt1 | contig 10796 bp, 9 predicted proteins | sample flu12Cox44000170_FD_204666 | JGI IMG/M metagenome (GOLD analysis project Ga0306920, IMG submission 204666) | Lab enrichment of tropical soil microbial communities from Luquillo Experimental Forest, Puerto Rico - flux4day.12C.oxic.44.000.170 (v2)... | ecosystem: Environmental > Terrestrial >... | reverse complement strand
TTCGTTTGACTGATATGTTCGATTGCGAGCGCGGCGCCTGGTACTATGGGGGCCGCAGGCTGCGCGATCACGAGCCCTACGGTATTTTGTCGGCTGAACAGATCATCACCAAATCCTCCAACATCGACGCTGCCAAAATTGGATTGAAGCTGGGTGAAGAACGGCTTGCTGAGTACATCCAGCGATTTGGGTTCGGTCAAACTACGGGGATTCCTCTGCAGGCAGAGATTAAAGGGATTGTGCATCCTGTCTCAAAGTGGAGTAAAGTTTCTATTGCCCAGATCCCAATGGGTCAAGGGATCGCTGTGACTCGCCTGCAAATGATGATGGCCATGTGCGCGATCGCCAATAAGGGCTTGCTGATGCGCCCGATGCTGGTGAATCGGTTGGAGGACCGGGACCATACCAACGTTGTGCAATTCGCACCGTCGCCGATTCGCCAAGTAATTTCCGAATCCACTGCCCGGTTAATGGTCCAGGCCCTCAAAACAGTAGTGTCTTCCAATGGCACCGCTGCCAAGGCCGCGCTGGAACACTACACGGTGGCCGGCAAGACCGGCACAGCGCAAAAAGTTGAAAACGGCACATATGTTAACAAGTACTTCTCTTCATTCATTGGCTTTTTCCCTGCCGATGATCCGAAGCTATGCATCTCGATCACCATGGATGACCCAAAGGAGGGTCACTATGGCGGCCTGGTCGCCGGTCCGGTCTTCAAGCAGGTCGCGGAAGCCGCCGCCAACTATTTAAACATCCGGCCTGAGGACGGCGATGAAGTTTCTCCTGATTCAATCGCGCCACCACTGGATGCTCAACCGGTGAAAACGGCTGTCGCACGTTCGCGCTGAAATAACCAAAAACAACGAAAGGCTAACATGAGTTCTTTTCCGCTCATCTCGCATCACTTGTTTGTGGCTGCTGTTAACGAAAGGAGCCGCAGTTCACGAGTCCCGAGACGAGTGGACTCCGTGCCAGCAGCGGCGGAAATTCAAATGCGGGAGGTCCCGGTTGAGCTCATCGACTTCGGCAGACCTCTGCCAAATGAAGCGTGTTTCCCGTTCGGCGCTATTCGTCGAGCGAGGCGGATCGGATAATGGAACCGCGTTCCTTGCATTTCATCGTTCGTGCGTGCGCTGCAGAATTGACGCATGGCTGCCTGGAAACCACGATTCGAGGCGTCTGCACGGATTCTCGCCGTTTGCAGGAAGGGGACATTTTTTTTGCGCTTAGTGGCGAGCGCTTTGACGCACATACATTTTTGGCAGAGGTGGTGCGGCGCGCGGCGGCGGTGGTCGTTGCCCACGGGCGTGCTCCAAACAATCCGGGCAAATGCGCGGTTATTTGCGTGGAAGACACCAGGCGCGCGCTGGGGTTGCTTGCTGCGGCGTACCGGAAAGATTTCACTTTGCCGATGGTGGCTGTCGGTGGTTCCAATGGCAAAACTACTACCAAGGAGCTGATCGCTGCAGTGCTGCGTCAGAATCTGGCTACGCTCTGGAGCGAGGCCAGTTTTAATAACGATGTTGGCGTTCCTTTAACCCTGCTTGAGCTCCAATCGACGCACCAGGCGGCTGTGTTGGAAGCAGGCACGAACCATCCTGGCGAACTGGAGCCGCTCATGCGCATGATTGTGCCGACCTACGGTGTGATCACCTCAATTGGGCGCGAGCATTTGGAGTTTTTTGGAGATCTTGCCGGAGTTGCGCACGAGGAAGCCTGGGTAGGCGAACTGTTGCCTGCAGGAGGGAAACTTTTTATTCACGCGGATCCGGAGTGGGTTGTCCATATCACCCGCCGAACCGCCGCCCGGGTTGTGACTGTCGGGTTTAGCTCGCGAGACGAGTGGCGAGCGCGGGATTTGCGCCCCGACAAAGAAGGACTGAGCTTTTCGGTTGAAGGGCCAAAGGGCGCATTATCAGGAAACTATAGGGTCAACCTGCTTGGGCGGCATCAGGCAATAAATGCCTTAATGGCCATAGCGATCGGTAATGAACTTGGGTTGAGCCGGGCGGAGATCGAGAGAGGGCTGGCCCAAAGCCAGCCAGCTCGAATGAGGTTGCAGCTGTGGGAAGTTAATGGTGTGCGCGTGCTGGACGACGCGTACAATGCAAATACTGATTCAATGCTGGCGGCGTTGCGAACATTACAGGAGCTGCCCTGCAAAGGTCGGCGCCTGGCCGTGCTTGGTGATATGGCCGAACTGGGGCAGCATAGCGAGGCGGCACACGAAGAAGTCGGGCGTTGCGCTGCCGAACTGGGCGTCGGTCAATTGTTTGCTGTTGGGAAAATGGCCTCGGTTATGGCCAGGGGCGCGCGCGGTGCGGGGTTGGCGCGGGTCCTTGAATTCGCGGAAGTGGAAGCCGCTGCGCTCGCGGTAAAGCAGTTCGTGCGCGACGGGGATGTGCTGTTGCTAAAGGCGTCTCGAGCGACACGAATGGAGCGGGTAGCTGAGCGGCTACGCGGGACAAAACCCGCACAAACAAACTGAATGCTGTATTATTTGAGTCAACTAGTGTTGGACTGGTGCACTGGAAGTCCCTGGGCCGAGCGACTGTCGGCCCTTCGCTTGTTCCGGTATATTACGGTGCGCAGCGCAGGCGCAGCGGTGACGGCCTTGTTCTTGAGCCTCTTTCTCGGGCCGCGGGTGATCCGCTGGCTCAAACAGCTGAAGTTCGGACAAGAGTACGCCGACAAAGCGGAGTCCGCAGGAGAGATGAAGGCGAGGCTGCTCAGTAAAAAAGGGACGCCGACCATGGGCGGTATTCTGATCTGTGCCGCGCTCAGCGTGACAACTTTGCTCTGGGCGCAATGGACTACGTTTATCGAGCTGACATTACTGTCAGTGGTCGTGCTGACCGGTTTGGGGTTCTACGACGATTATGCGAAGATAATCCAGCAGAGCGGGGGAGGCGCAAAATCGCGTGTCAAACTGCTGGTGCAGGTTATCCTGGCATTGTTTGTTGGCGTGTACCTCTGGAAGGTTCCGGCCACGCGCCGATTGATCACGGATATTATGGTGCCTTTTTACAAATATCCGGTTGCATCAGGCTCGGGTTTGCTGGGGTTAGGCCTGACGATGCTTACCATCGTTGGAAGCTCGAACGCTGTAAATCTGACCGATGGGTTGGATGGGCTAGCGATTGGCTGCACTTTAATCGTCTCTTTCGTATTTCTTGTGTTGACGTACCTCGCCGGCAACTCCAAGGCGGCAGAATATCTGCATATCCCTTTTGTTTCGGGAGCCGGTGAGTTAACGGTTTTTTGCGCAGCGATGATCGGCGCGGGCCTGGGTTTTCTTTGGTTCAACTGTCATCCGGCTCAGGTGTTCATGGGGGATACAGGATCACTGGCGCTTGGCGGCGCGCTGGGAATTATGGCAGTGCTAATCCATCAGCCGCTGGTGCTGGTGATTGCCGGCGGCGTGTTCGTCATAGAAGCCGGGTCAGTCATCCTGCAGACCGGCTGGTTCCGATATACCAGAAAGCGTTATGGGACTGGCCGCCGGATTTTTTTGATGGCGCCGATCCATCATCATTTCGAGAAAAAGGGCTGGTACGAATCGCAAGTCGTCATGCGATTTTACATTCTGGGTATACTCTGCGCTGTGGTGGCTTTGGCCACATTGAAAATCAGATGAGCCTCGATTCGGACCTACAAAGAATAAAATGCCTTGCTCTTGCCGTCAGCGGCACGAACGGAAAGAGCACCACGGCCGCCTTGATTGAGCGAATGTTGCGGCACAACGATCGCCGGACGTTGGTCTGTGGATCGCAGGGGCGCGCGCTGGATTCTGTGGTCGACCGGACCGGGAACTTGGATTTTGTCATTCTTCGGCTGGAAGCCGAGCAAATCCGAACCGCGACAACTTTCCGGCCGGCTGTGGCGGTGCTGCTTAATTTGGCCCACGATCGACTTGAGGACGTCGCCAGTCCCGACGATTACACGCGGGCTTACGCGCCGTTGTTCGGCAACCAGCAATTCTTCGATTGGGCGATCGTCCAAAGCATGGCCTTAGCCAAATTAAAAAAGGCTGGCGTGCCACTGCCTGCCAAGACAATTACATTCAGTGCCACCGATTCCAATGCAGACCTGGTCCTCGACCGGGGGTTGCTGGTCAGCCGACTGCCCACTTGGCCAGGGCCATTGCTGGATTTGGACCACTGCCTTCTTCATGGTCCTCACAACGCCGAGAACCTTCTCGCGACGCTTGCGGTCGGTCATGTGTTAAGGCTCGCGCTTGAAGACATGGTCGACTCGCTTAAAACTTATCGTGCCGGAGGCCACCGTTGCGAGTTGGTCGCAGAGATCCAGGGAGTCCAATTCATTGACGATTCCAAAGCGTGCAACCTGGATGCGATGGAGAATGCATTGCGCGCCGTTCGCGGAGGAGCTAACGGTGAGCCGAATGTCTGGCTCATTGCCGGTGGTAACGACCCTGGCCTGGACTTCCACGCCGCAGGGCCTTTGCTTTCGCGCAAGGTTAAGGGCGCTTTTCTGCTTGGAAAGGTGGGCCAGAAAATTCGTGCTGCGTGGAGTCTTTTTACTCCTTGCATGCTGGCCGCTTCGCTGTTAGAAGCAGTAGCTGAAGCGGCAAGAAATGCGACTTCAGGCGATGTAATTTTGCTTTCACCGGCCTGCTCTGGCCTCGACCAGTTTCGGAACTATCAGCATCGAGGCGAGGTCTTTTGTGAGGCGGTGAAATCAATAGGTAGGGGTCTGGTGGCTTCCAACCCCTATATGCACGGTGTTTCACCACCTGCCTGATGATCGAAGGCAAGCCGTGAATTGGAAGATTTTAACGATTTGCTTCGGGATTTTTTTGAGAAAAAACCCCGAGGCAAAAAAACAGAGAATAACAAGACCTCAACAAGATTGACGCCATAGCGTGCCGATGACCATGAACAACCAAAGTCCCCTAATTCCCCAAGGCTCATTACTGGAACAAAAAAACAAAGGTCGAGCTCGTGTCAAAATAGCCGTCTTCCTCGTGCTGGCAATCCACGGGATAGGATTGATGGCGCTACTGATGCAGGGCTGCAAAAAGGAGCCTGACACAAACACAATCGCTGCAACAAATCCGTCGCCTTCGGTAGAGCCAACCAATACGGCTCCGCCTGCGTTTGTTGAGCCAACGAATTCCCCAGCATTGGCGACCAATGCTTACGTCCCGCCTACCAATACGATCCCCAGTCCGACTCCGGCCGAAACGACACCAACACCGCCTGCGACGACAGCGGCTAGCGATTACGTGATTGTTAAAGGCGATACCTTCAGCACAATTGCCAAGAAGTTCCACGTGGCGACCAAGGCTTTGCTCGAAGCTAATCCTTCGGTCGAGCCGACCAAGCTGAAGATCGGTCAGACCATCCATATTCCAGCAGCGGTTAATACCGCGATGGCGTCCACAGCCTCTTCCGCGGCAGTAACGAGCGATACCGGCAGTACAGGCCAAACCTATGCTGTGAAATCCGGTGACAGCCTGACGAAGATCGCTGGTGAGTTCGGAGTTTCCGTGAAATCCTTACGCTCATTTAACAACCTGAAGACGGACAAAATCGTCGTTGGGCAAAAGCTGAAGATCCCATCCAAGACGTCTACACAACAGGCGAATACGACTACGCTGCCGGCGGGTGTGGGTGCGGGACAATAAACGCCGCCACAGCCGGCGTTTGTTACTGTGTGTTTCTGACGAAAGTAAACCAACGAGCGGTTGCTGGATAGCGTCTGGTTTTAGAGGCTGAGAGTTCGGCCGAAGCAAGTCATATGCGAGTGAAATTGGCCGTTACTGTTCTGGTGTTCTGTGTTGCGGCCTTGCTGTCGCTGGGACTGGTTATGCTTTACAGCTCGAGCATGGCCGAATCCGGTTCGCGATTGGTGCGGGTTCAGCTCATGTGGTCGTTGTTGGGGATTCTGGCACGTATCGTGGGGGTGTTGGTTGATTACCGTTTGTTGAAGAAACTTGCGCTGCCTTTGTTCGCAATTGCGGTGGTGCTGTTGTGCCTGGTCTTTGTGCCACACATAGGCATACATCGCAAAGGTGCAAGTCGTTGGATTGGCTACCATAGCTTGATGTTGCAGCCGTCCGAATTTGCAAAGCTTGCGCTCATCATAACGCTGGCGTGGTATTGCGAACGGTTTCAACGGCAGATGCCGACCTTTAAACGAGGGGTGCTCCTCCCGGGAATGATTATTGCCGTAGTGCTTGGGCTGATTTTCCGGGAGCCGGACCGGGGGAGCACTATTCTCCTGGCGGGTGTGAGTGGTTCCATGCTGTTGATCGCCGGAGTTCGGTGGCGCTTCATACTGCCGCCGCTTTTTGCGGCCCTGGCGGGCTTGGCAGTTTCGTTGGCTCGCGATCCGATGCGTCGCGCCCGAATTATGAGCTGGTGGGAACTCGAGAAACACAAATCGGGTGTTGGCTACCAGGCCTATGAAGCGATGCTGGCTCTTGGCGCAGGAGGGTGGACCGGACGTGGGCTGGGAAACAGCAGGCAGAAGCTTGGATTTGTTCCCGAACAACATACGGATTTCATTTTTTCGATCATTGGTGAGGAACTTGGATTAATCGCCACGGTACTGGTGGTGCTTGGTTTTGTGGCGATCGTTATAAGCGGGATTTATATCGCGATGCGCTCACCTGATACCTTTGGCATGCTCTTAGGATCGGGCATTTCATTCATGATCGGTATGCAAGCCCTGATCAACATCGGTGTCGTCACCAGCGCATTGCCCAACAAAGGCCTCCCACTTCCATTTATCAGCTACGGCGGATCCAACCTCGTGCTCATGCTCAGCAGTATAGGACTTTTACTGAGTATCGCTCGACAGGCGCGTGAGCCGGAACGCGTCGAAGCCAGGGATAGCCAAAAACAGTCGGGGCGCAGCGCAAAGGGCGGCCACAATCCATTCCAGGCGCCGGTTCCGGGATTGGTCGGTAACAAAGGTTCCTGATGTCTTCTGTTGGCAATCATCTAAATGTCACCCTCGCTTGTGGCGGCACCGGAGGTCACCTGTTTCCCGGTTTGGCGGTTGCCGAACAATTGCCTCGGCGGGGTGTCGACATCACGTTAATGGTCTCTGCCAAGGAAGTGGATCAGACTGCGGCGAAAACCGCCACGGGGATGAAGATAGTGACGTTGCCTGCGGTTGGCTTAACTGGCTGGAGGGTAATTTCGTTCTTACGGGGTTTCATACATTCGTATCGCACTGCTTTGGACTGGTTCTCGCAACACCCGCCGCAAGCCGCCCTTGCCATGGGTGGATTCACTAGTGCTCCACCAATACTAGCGGCGCGCCGGTTCAAAGCAGCGACCTTTCTGCATGAATCGAACAGCGTCCCAGGACGCGCAAACCGCTGGTTGTCCTGGGTGGTGAATGAAGCGTTCGTCGGCTTCCCATCGGCGGCCAAACGCTTGCATAATCGCCACGTGACCATCACCGGAACTCCTGTGCGAGCCAAGTTTCAGCCGCGCGAGGTAACCGCCTGCAGGAGTGCCCTGGGCCTGGATCCATCAAGACCGGTTGCGCTGGTGATGGGGGGAAGCCAGGGGGCGCGTGGTATAAACGAGCTCGTCATAAAGTCCTTGCCGCTGTTCGCTTCATGCGGACCTGATTGGCAGTGGTTTCATCTTGCTGGCCCGGGCGATCTGAGTCGATTGCGCGAGGCTTACGACGCTTCTGGTCTCAGGTCGACCATCCATTCATTCTTCGTCGACATGGAATTGGCCATGGGTGCGGCCACGGCGTGTATCAGCCGGGCAGGGGCTTCATCCCTTGCTGAAATTGCCGCGATGCGCCTACCGAGCGTCCTGGTGCCTTATCCAACCGCGACGGACGACCATCAACGGCAGAACGCAGATGCCTTTTGCGTTTCGGGGGCGGCCCGAATGCTTAACCAGCTCGCCGCCGGACCAAAAGACCTGGTTGAGACTTTTGGGGGACTAATGTGCAACGATTCGGAGCGGGAGCGCATGCGGGACGCTCTGGCCAAATGGCACACGCCAAAGGCGGCTGAAGAGATCGCGCAGGCTATCCTGGAGACAGTGGGAAGGTGCGTGCAACCCTCGGTCAATTCAGCTGCTCACCGCGAGCCGCCGCCAAAGGACGTTAGGATCGATCATGGATCGGAGTTGGTAAAGATTGGGTCCAATTATGGCATAAAACTGAGCAGGTCTCATCACGAGTCGAGTCCTTTCAGCTACATGAAGAGGCGAGCGGCATGAACGACCTGGGTGCAAAACCGGACCTCAGCACGGCCGTGCCTGATCTGGCGCGGATCGTCTCGCCGCAAACAATCATTCGGAGTAATGAGCCGCTGGCAAAACGAACGACTCTTCGTGTTGGAGGACCGGCCGATTTGTACATCGAGCCGGCGTCTGAAGAGGACCTTGTGTCTGTCCTGAGATTCGCTCGAGACCAGCAATTGCCGGTGTTTGTGTTAGGGAGAGGCTCCAACTTGCTGATCAAGGATGGAGGATTCCGCGGTGTGGTGATTTGCCTGGGCCGTGCTGCTTTTGCGCAAGTGAACATTTCCGGGCAGCAGCTGCGCTGCGGGGCAGGTGCCCGGTTAAAGACCGTGGCGATAGACGCCAGGCGAAATGGGATCGGGGGATTGGAGTTCCTGGAAGGCATTCCCGGCAGTGTAGGAGGCGCGTTGCGTATGAATGCCGGCGCCATGGGTGGCGCGATGTTCGACGTAGTAGTTTCGGTAAGGACGATAGACTTTTCAGGACATATCGAGGACCGCGGCCGTGGCGATTTGGCCGTGAAATATCGGTCCTGTTCGACCCTTAAGAGTGAAATCGCCTTGGGCACCTTGCTTCAGGGAAAAGCGGATTCCCCTGAAGCGATTGAGCGGCGAATGACTGAGTTCAGCCGCAAGCGGTGGGAGTCGCAGCCAGCGGCATCCAGCGCAGGCTGTATTTTCAAGAACCCGGCCTCGATTCCGGCGGGCAAACTTATTGACGAGCTGGGTTTGAAAGGAGCGAGAGTCGGAGGCGCCATGGTCTCACTTGAGCATGGAAACTTTCTCATTAACGACGGTTCTGCCACCGCCCGCGATGTGCTGGATTTGATCGAGGTAGTTCGGAGCCGAGCGCGAGCAGAACGTGGAATTGAGTTGGAGACCGAGGTCGAAATTATTGGGGAATGAAAACAGCGGTGATAAAACCTCTAAACATTGTGGTTATGCTCGGCGGGCCCAGCGCCGAGCGGGAGGTCTCTCTACGCTCCGGGGCCGCCGTAGCCGAAGCCCTGCGTTCGCTGGGTCATTCTGTGACCGAGCTCGATCCGCGCACGGACAAATGGTCGCTTCCATCCAATACGGACATTGTATTTTTGGCGCTGCATGGAACCTATGGCGAAGACGGCACCGTGCAACAGAGGCTGGAAGAACTGCAAATGCCGTACACAGGATGCGACTCGGAATCGAGCAGAATTGCCTTCGACAAGCACCTCACAAAAGTGCGTTGCCTGGCTGCCGGTGTGCCAACAGCCCGTTTCACATTGGTGGAGTCGGCGGATACAAGCTGGCCAATGGGCTGGAATCCGCCCGTGGTGCTGAAACCGGTACGGCAGGGCTCAAGTGTGGGGCTGCAATTTGTGGAACGCGTGGCGGACTGGAGTCGCTGCCTTAGCGAGGCTTTGCGCTTTGATGACAAAGTTCTGATTGAGGAGAAAATCCTGGGTCGAGAGGCGACGGTGGGAATTCTGGGGACGGAACCACTGCCGATCGTTGAGGTTCGGCCGCAAACGGGCGTGTACGATTACCAGAGCAAATACACGCCAGGGGCCACCGAGTATTTATGTCCTGCTCCTTTCGAGGACCTGGTCACATCGCGAATCCAGGACGCTGCCATGGGTGCTTTCCACGCGGTAGGTGGGCGCGACTACGCACGGGTGGACGTCATGGTCCGATCCACAGGTGAACCGGTTGTTCTGGAAGTGAATACGCTGCCCGGGATGACGGAAACGAGTTTACTGCCAAAGGCGGCGGCCGCCGCCGGTCTGGGCTATGGCGAGCTGTGCCAGAAAATGGTGGACCTGGCGCTATCGCGCCGGGCGATGGACTGAAAATGCATGTGGCATAAGCGACCAGCTAAAAATCGCCGGCTCGGGCGCGAATTTGTACTTGATGTAAGACTGCGTTCCAGCCAGGTCCGGGCGAAAAGGATGAGGGTGGCAGCCGTGGCATTGGGCGGAATTTTCGTTGCTGTCGCTGCCGTCTGCCTGTCCTGGCGGGCGAGCGACCTCGCGCTAAGAGTGCTGCTTTATGAAAATCGCGCCTTCGCCATCCAGCAAATCGTTGCTCAGAGCGACGGGGTTATAGCGCCGGAACAAATTCGGCGCTGGGCTGGAGTGCGGGTCGGACAGAACCTCTTTGCGCTGGATCTGGCTGAGGTGCGACGCAATCTGGAACTGGTCTCAATGGTCCAGTCGGTGTCCCTCGAGAAGGTACTGCCGCACACCCTGCATCTGCAGGTGATCGAGCGAGAACCCCAGGCTCAGTTGAGCATTGCGCGACCCAGGATGAATGGGGGATTTGAGCTCGCGCCCTATTACCTTGATGCGGAAGGCTATGTTCTCATTCCGCTAAGCCCTAACCAGTGTGTTGGCGGAACAATCCTGAGTGCCAACGATGACCTGCCGATGGTTGCCGGAGTCAATCCCAATGATGTGCAGCCGGGGCGGCGTTTGGAATCGCAGCAAGTGCGAGCCGCTCTGGAATTGATTCAAGCCTTTCAAAGATCGCCCTTGCAAGCCTTGACGGAAATAAAACGAGTGGATGTTTCGATGCC
>Ga0306920_100014397_pt1 | contig 10796 bp, 11 predicted proteins | sample flu12Cox44000170_FD_204666 | JGI IMG/M metagenome (GOLD analysis project Ga0306920, IMG submission 204666) | Lab enrichment of tropical soil microbial communities from Luquillo Experimental Forest, Puerto Rico - flux4day.12C.oxic.44.000.170 (v2)... | ecosystem: Environmental > Terrestrial >... | reverse complement strand
CCTCGCCGTCGGCAAACCCGTCCCGGCGGTGTTGGTGATCCCGTCGTCCACGACGACTACGACGACAAAGCCCTAGCCGTCAACCCCGTAAGGCCCTCAGTTCGGCGACGACGCGGCTGAACGCGTCGGAGAAGGCGGCGCAGTTCTCGTCTGTGGTCGTCCAGCCCACGCTGACGCGCAGCGAGTGGCTGGGATCGGTCCCCATCGCCTCTAGGACGGGGGACGGCTCGATCGCCTCCGACGAGCACGCCGAGCCGGAGTGCACGGCAACGCCAGCCCGGTCGAGCCCGATCAGGACGGGCTCGGCCTCGACCCCATGCACACCTAGGCAGACGAGATAGGGGAGGCGGCCTGCAGCATCGAGGGCGCCGACGACTTCGACGCCGTCCACTGCGATCGCGTCGTGCACCATCGTCGCGATCTGCCGGCGCGCCACCGCGGCCTCTTCCTCAATGGCGCTCCCGCCGTCGTTCGCCAGGGCCGCCGCTGCGGCACCGAAGGCGAGGAGTGCTGGGATGGGCTCTAGGCCGCCCCGGCGGCCGCGCTCCTGCGCGCCCCCGACGAGCAGTGGTTCGAACCGGCTGCCCCGTCGCACGACCAGCGCCCCGGCGCCGGGAGCGCCGCCGAGCTTGTGCGCGCTGACGCTTACCAGGTCCGCGTCGAGCGTGCCGAGATCGGTGGGCACGTGCCCGCAGGCGGCCGCCGCGTCGACGTGGACCATCACGCCCGCTTGGCGGCAGAGCGCGACCACCTCGTGGACGGGTTGGAGCGTGCCCACCTCGTGGTTGGCCCACTGGCAATGGACGAGGGCAGGGCGCGGTAGGGCCGTCGCGTCCAGTCGTGCCGCCAGGGCCCCGACGTCGAGCCGGCCCGTTCCGTCCACCGCCAGCGTCTCGACCGGGGCGGCGCGGGCCGAGGCGTCACGGACGGCCGAGTGTTCGACGGCCGCGCACAGCACGGGCGCTCCCGGCGCGGCACGGCAGGCGCCCCAGACGCCAGCGTTGATGGCCTCGGTTGCGCCCGAGGTGAAGACGACCTGGCGCGGGACGACACTGAGCAGCCTCGCGACTTCGCCGCGTGCCTCCTCGAGCGAGTCGCGCACGATGCGACCTTCTTCGTGCAAGCGACCCGGATCGCCGGCGGGCAGCGTGGCCCAACGGGAGAGTGCGGCGACCGCTGCCGGACGTGCCGGCGTCGTGCTGGCGTGGTCGAGGTAGACGCGAGCCAACGGGCTCAGGCGGAGGCGGTACAGGCCTCGTCGCCCCGGGCCCGCGACGAGAGGATCACGGGGAGCGCCGATGTCGTGCCGCACAGTCCGGCCAGCAAACCCTTGACCATGCCGCGGTCGACGGCGCAGAGGACGGGGTTGGTCGTACTGGCTTCGCCGAAGGGGCACTGTTCCGCGATCACGGCCGTCTTGTCCCCGCGGTCCTCCGCGTGAGCGGCAAAACCGTGGGCGGTGAGTGTATCGGCCACGACATGCATGGCCGCCCGAACGGTGCGTTGCCCTTCGGCCGGTGTCATGCGCGCAGCCAGTGACCGCCCGTACTCCTCACCGACGACCGCAGCCATCTCCTCGGCCTCATCGGGCCCGAGACGGCGCATCGCCTCGCCCAGCAGCCGCATGAGGAGGTCGTCCCGGCGTTGCATGAGGCCCAGCGTGAGCTCGTCCTCGACACAGAAGTAGCGCTTGGAAGGGCGTCCGGCGCTGTTCGCATTCCGACCGGTCTCGACGCGCAAGTAGCCGCCGTCAACGAGCCGCTGGAGGTGGTGCCGCGCGACATTGGGATGGAGCGAGAAGGTCGTGGCCATTTCGGTTGCAGTGATCCCGGGGGCAGCGCGGACGTGCAGGAAGATGTCGCGGCGTGTCGGGTCGCCAAAGGCAGCAGCCACCGCGGCGACCGCCGCACTGAATCTTCCGTCGTCTGTTCCGGCCGACCGTGCAGGCTCGACCGTGATCGGGGCGCTACCCACGGTGGGTAGTCTACCGGGGGACCAGCCCTTCGAGCTGGGGTGATGCGGGCTTCGTGCCTCGGGCACGTGCGGCACCAGGCCCCAGGTCCCACCCGAGACGAGGGAGTGCATGGCAGCAGCTGACCAATCCGAGCTCGAGGACGCGCTGAGCGCCATCGTCGATCCGGAGCTCGATCTGACGCTGGGCGAACTCGGCCTCGTACGCTCTGTCCGGCCGAAGCGGCGCCGGGCACTGCTCGAGGTCGCGTTGCCGGTCGCCGCGTGGCCGAGCACCGACGCGTTGGCAGAGGAGATCCACCGTGTGGCACTCACCGTGCCCGGCGTCGAAGAAGTGGAGCTCGACTTCGTCGTGATGGGCGAGGCCGAGCGCGAGCGGTTGCGCCAGCGGCTGCGCGCCGGCATGTTGGGCATCGGGACCGAAGTCGACGGGCAAGACGAGGCGTCCCACGAACACGCAGGCCAGGGTCACGGTCACGCAGAGCCAACGCCGCTCTTCCTGGCGCCCGACGCCAGCACACGGGTCATCGGGGTGTCGTCGGGGAAGGGTGGGGTCGGCAAGTCGACGGTGACCGTGAACCTCGCGATCGCCCTGGCGCGGGCGGGTCACAGCGTGGGGCTGCTCGACGCCGACGTCTACGGCTTCTCGGTCCCCAAGATGCTCGGTACCGACCACGACCCGGTCATCCTCGGTGACATCGTCATCCCGACCTCTGCCCACGGGGTCCGCTGCTTGTCGATGGGCTACTTCGTGCCCGACGACCAGCCCGTCATCTGGCGCGGTCCGATGTTGCACAAGGCGATCCAGCAGTTCCTGACCGATGCGTACTGGGGCGAACCGGACTTCGTCCTCATCGACATGCCGCCGGGAACGGGCGACGTGGCGTTGACGCTGGCCGAGGTCATGCCGCGGGCCGAGATCGTCGTCGTCACGACGCCGCAGCCGGCGGCCCAGCGGGTCGCCCAGCGCTCGGCGTTCGCAGCCCGCCGGCTCAAGCTCTCGGTCCGTGGCGTGATCGAGAACATGAGCTGGTTCACGGGCGACGACGGCAAGCGCTATGAGCTCTTCGGCGCCGGCGGGGGCTCCACACTGGCGAAGGATCTCGGCGTCCCATTGCTGGGCCAGGTGCCGCTCGTCAACGCGGTGCGCCTCGGGGGCGACGAAGGGCACCCGGTCACCGCGGTCGATCCCGGCAGTGAGACGGCGCAGGCCTTCGGCTCGATCGCAGAGAAGCTGGCCGCGTTGGGACCTGCCCGTGTCTACCGGCGGGAGCTCACACTCCGTTGAGCCGCGGCTCGTGCTGCGGCGATCCTCGGCTCGTTCAATGAGACTGGCCCTCTCGCGAGTAGCGGTTGATGCGGCCCGACGGGACTCGGCTCGACGTTGGCAGCCGAACCCACCGGACCCGGTTCTCTAGGGAATAGCCCCGTCGCCGCCTTCGACCACCCGCGTGATCCGGCTGTCGGGGACGAGCCAGACGACAGCGACTCCGATGTAGATCGCAATGGCAACCCATGGTTCGAAGAAGGCAATGATGATACCGACGATGTAGGCGATAGCCGAAAGACGGCCCTTGCGGTCGTTGCCGATCGCAAGGGCCAATCGGGAACTCGGTGGATGCAGGGCCAACAGGGCGCGAGTGAGCAGGAGGTAGGCGATAGCGGAAAGAAGCAGCACGAGTCCGTACACCACCACTGGAGCGGCGTACCGCGTATGGCCACCCCACCACGCCGTGGCGGCAGGTGTCAGCGAGAGTGCGAACAGCAGACCCATGTTCGCCCACAGCACCCGACCATCGATGCGTTCAACGACGTGCATGAGATGGTGGTGATTGTTCCAGTAGATGGCGAGAAACGTAAAGCTCAAGGCGTAGACGAGCAGTCTTGGCAGCGCGTGCTTCAGGTCGCCGAAGGCGTGACCAGCAGGTGGCCTGAGATCGAGCACCATGATCGTCATGATGATGGCGATCACTGCGTCGGTGAATGCCTCGAGCCTTCCACGCGTCACGGCGAGAGCATCGCATACGGCACCTTCGGCAAGGGAAAACCCCAGACCGAGACGAAGGAGCCGAGGCCCTGATTCGTGGATCGGTGAGCATCACGCGGACAGCATCTGGGCGCCGATCTCCGCCAAGCGCTCCCTTGCCGTTCCCTGGTCGGGTCGTGCGAGTCTTCGGGCGGCCAATGAGTGCTCACAACGTGCGGTGTAGGCAAGGACATAGGCCGCAGCGGCCTGTGCAGACCGAAGCTGCAACCGGCTGAAGGACGCCCCGCGTTCCTTCTCGTAGTCGTCTATGTATGCGAGCACGGAGTCCCTGGTGGGGAATTCGGTGCCGCCGGGGTCGGCCGTCACGGACCACGTCATCGCCGCCTGGCCGAGCGCCGTGCTCTCCGTCACCAACGCCAGACTGTCCCAGTCGTAGACCGCAAGGAGTCCGTCATCGTCGAAGCGCACGTTGCGGGCGGACCAGTCCGTGTGCGCCACGATGGGCGTGCTGTCGTCCTGGTCGCGGAGCTGGCGAGCCTCGAGAGCCACTTCGTCGATCCATTCGGCGCCTGCGGCGGTCGATTCGAAATCGAACAACGGGCTGTGTGGCTGTCCGTAGATCCCTGCGCCGGACTGTCGGAGCGGATGCCGATGGAGTCGTTCTGACCCATTGAGATCGCGGCAGAGCGCGATCTGACAGGACAAGCCGCCGGCAGAGGCTGCTCGAGCAGCAGCCGAACCACCCGGGCGCATTCCAGGATCAGGGAGCCAGCTCTCAACGACTGCGAGGTTCGTCCGACCCGGCGCGATCGCGATCGGCGCTGCGAGTGGCCGCGGACACGGAAGGCCACCCTCCGCGGCTCGTTCTTGGCCGGCCTGGACGGCGTCGAGGAAAGCCCGTTCCCAGCGACGCTGATATGCCTTGATGACGACGTCGTCACCGCTCGCAAGGCGAACCCCGAGCACGCAACCCGCCGAAGCGGCATAGAACAAGGCATCGGAGGGTGAGGCGCCGAGCCTCTCCAGGCAGAATCGCTCGAAGATTGCAGCGATCTCGGTGGGTTGATCCGCGCCGAGCACGTCACGCTCGATCGAACCGACTCCGGTCCCAGCCCATCGGGAGAATTGGGCCTCCACGACCGCCGTGACCGTCTGCACGTTGACATAATTGCAGCACGCCGACGACAGTCAGTGGCGTCGCCGATCGCCGCTCGTTCAGGCGGATAGCACCAGCTCCGTGCAACGGAAGAGGGCCAGTCTTCTGTCGGAGTCCTCGTCGGTCACTACTGCGTCCCACACTTGCGTCGTCCGGCCGTTGTGAACGAGAGTGGCTTCGCAGGCAAGCGAGCCCGTTGTCTGGGTCGCCAGGTAGTTCGCTTTGAGTTCAATGGTCGTGAAACCTTTGCCTTCGGGCAGACCGGCGATACACCCGTAACCGCACGCTGAATCGGCGAGAGCGACCACGCTCGCCGCGTGCAGATATCCGTGTGGCGCGAGGTGCACCTGCGCGAGCTGCATGCGCGCACGCACGCCCCCGTCGGTCACCGAGACGATCTCGATACCCAGATGCCCCGGCAAGCAACCGTCGCTGAACTCGTTGAAGTCGGTCGCTGTGCGCGGATGGCGGTCCATGCGAGGCAATGCTACGACGGTTGGAATGAGGAATCCCATGAGTAGCCAGAAAGGTGACGGATCATGACCGGCAGAGGACACATGTGCCTGCCGTCAATTGCACTCCACCGTCAGCTCAGGTGCTGGTCATCTCATTTCGCCGCGTGCGCGAGATCCATCTCCCACCACAGGAAATTCGTGGTCTGGGTGAGGATCTGCGTTCGGTGCTCGCCATAGGGGGCATGGCACGTCTCGTTCCACGATTCGAGGAAGGCGTCGAGGCCGGCTGCCTGCGCGGCGTTTATCGTGTTTGTCGCCAGAGCGTAGGGCACGAGTGGATCGGTCGTGCAGTGGAAGTCCATGGCCGGAGCGTCTCCGCTCGAGATGGCACCGACTCCCGCGACGGCGAGGTAGCCGCCCGACAGCGACACGGCGGCGCGCACCCGCGCCGCAGGGTCCTCCGAGGAGGAGTAGCCGACGTTGAGGGCGGTGATCCCGCCGGCGGACGTCCCGGCGATGGCGATACGGTCGGAATCGATGCCGTAGGCCCCAGCATGCGCTCGGAGGAACGACACCGCGGTTTGCCCATCCGCAAATGCCTCGGCGATCGCCGCGACACAGTTCGAGCTCGTTCCTGAGCAGCCGGGCGATTCGAGTCGATAGTTGATCGATACGCCGACGAAGCCCTTCTCGGCGAAAGTGGTCGCCTCATCGACGATGTCGGCTTCCGTCTTGTCGCCACAGCAAAAGGATCCCCCGTGCACCCAGACGATGGCTGGCCGGGCGTCTACTGGGTCACCGGTGGGTTGATACATGTCCATCTGCAGAGTCACCGGCTGGTTCTCGAGATTCACGGCAGATCCGTACGTGATGTTGGGCGTGACCGTGACGGCGTTGAAGACCTGATCGCGGTAGCGCAAAGGCCCATTGCCCTGAGGGGCTATGTCAGGCCAGTCGCAGGCTGCGACCAAGACGGTCATGACCGCCAGGACGAGCAATACGAGGTGACGCCGCATCTGCGGAATACTCGTGCGTCGTCCGTGGCTCGTCAAGGCCCGAGAACCCGGGTGGACAGACGATGAACCCGTTCGGGAGCGGTGCAGAGCCGAGTGGATATACGGAGCCTCCGCTATCCAGTACCGGGATCCCACCTGAACGACCTCACCCCACCTCCCCATTTTGGGCTTCCTGTGCGGACCTCAGCCCGCGCTGAGCCTCGCTGCAGCCTCCGGGTCGACACCCCATTTGCGGTTGGCCGAGTCCTGCAAGGTCGCCTGGTGCATGACGATCTGATCGCGGCCGGCCCGCTTCGCGTCGTACATGGCATTGTCGGCATCTTGCAGGATGTGCTGTGATGGTGTCGAGTGGTCGGAGGTGACGACGACGCCGATGCTCGAGGTCACCTCGAGCTGAGCATCGCCGAAGGGGATCGGCTCACTGAGCCCGCGCCGGATCCGTTCCGCCATTTCGTAGGCGTCCTCCTCGTGGTTGACCTCGGCGAGAGCCACGAATTCGTCACCACCGAAGCGCGCCACGAGGTCGACCCCGCGGGTCATGGCCGTCATCCGGTTGGCCATCTCCTTCAGGACGAGGTCGCCGGCCGAATGGTCGGCCCGGTCGTTGACGAGCTTGAAGCGGTCGAGGTCGATGAACAGCAGCGCCAGTGACGAGCTGCGCCGACCCACGTGGCCGAGCGCCTCTTCCAGCCGCTCCATGAACATGGTCCGGTTGGCCAGCCCGGTGAGGCTGTCGTGAGAGGCCGCGAACGCGATCTGCTCGGCCATCTCGCACCGTTCGATGGCGAGGCCGACCATGCTGGCCAACTGGTCGAGCTTGCGCAGTTCCTCGCCGCCGAAGTACTGCATGTAGGGGCTGATGTTCACCGCGAGGACGTGGGTGTCGCCGCCGGTCGTCCGCACGTTGATCCGCCGTGGCTCGCCTTTGACGCGATCGAGCTCGCGGTTGCGGTCCTCGGCGGCGCGGCCACCCCATCGTCCGCCGGGCTTGCTGTCCGCCGCAGTCGAGTACTGCGCGACGACGGCACCGTCGCGGGTGAGAATGGAAGCCTGGGTCGCCCCGACCAGGTTGCAGACGTGGGGCAACAAACGGTCGCCCACGTCCTTGGACCCGCCGGCAGAGACGAGCTCGGTCATGGCCTGACTGAACGCACGATCTTCTCGCCGGCTGAACGGCACCCGCACGAAGGACGGGAGGACGAGTGAGATCAGGAACAGCACACCGGTGACGACGGTCAGCATCCCCGAGATCAACCGGGTGGTCGCGCCCTGCACGGCGAGTGCTTCCACGACGACCAGCACCTCTAGCCCGACCACGGCCGCCGCCAAGAGCCGCATCCGATACGCGGCGACCGGCGGCTCACCGAGGCCTGCCGTGAAGAGGCGGATGACGACGTAGGCGAAGAGGAATGTGCATTGCGCGAGGAAGAGGATGCGGAAGGCCAACCAGTGCGGCGGCGCCACGACGCCGGAGAACGGCACGTACCGCAGCCAGAAGGTGAACGCGACGGTCGCGGCGGTCATGGCGACCGCCAAGATGTGCACGGCGTCGGACGCATCGCGGAATGACGTGGCAAAGCGGAACAAGCAATAGGGCATGAGCAAGAGGACCGCGACGACCACCTTGCCGACCGTGACATGGGCCACCCAGCTCGGTGCGAACTTCACCACGAGCGCGATGCCGCCGAGAATGGTGAACGAGACCGCGGCCCAGCCCGCGCCGCGGATCCTGTACAGGACCCACTGCCACGCGGTAAGGACGGCCAAGAGGACGAACTCGACGAGCGAGATGTCACTCAGCACTTGGATCCAATGTTCCACCGCTATGGTCCCCACTTCCACAGCGTCGCCAAACGCAGATCTGCTCTGACCCGGGTTCCGTAACCTGGCGGGTATCTGAGCCGAACTCTACTCGTTGGGGCGGTTTTGTGCAGGGTGGGACCGACATTTCCCCGGATGTCACATGGTTTGCTGAGTTTCGAGCCAGACCGGATTTCGTCGCGTCCGACTACTTGACGGGCATCGGATGCATCCGGACGCGCCGTCCCCAGGTGCCCCGTGCCAGTGCGCCGTGCCGGTGCGCCCGCCGCCCCCGAGCGATGGGGTCGGTACTGTGGGCGCGGAGCGAGCGGGAGGTGCAGTGGTGCAGGACTGGGCCAGGCCCGTGGTGCACTGGGAGATCGAGGCCAAGGACCCGGAACGCCAGAAGGCGTTCTACGCCGACCTCTTCAATTGGAAGATCGGCGAAGGGTTCATCATGGAGATACAGCCAGGCATCGGAGGGCCTGAGCCGGGGCCAGCCGGGCACATCCGGCAGAGCGAGCGCGCCGGTGTGACCCTCTACGTCCAGGTCGCCGACTTGCGCGCGTCACTGGACAAGTCGGTCTTACTCGGCGCCACCATCGTCGCCGAGCCCTTTGACGTGCCCGACGGCCCGACGTTGGCTGCGATCACCGACCCGGAGGGCAATCCCCTCATGCTGGTGCAGGCCTGACGATGTCCGTCGTCGAGGTCACGACGTTCCGTCTCGCCGAGGGTGTCACCGACGAGTCCTTCCTTGCCCTGGACAAGCGGCTGCAGACCGAGCTGATCCCCAATCGATCCGGCTTTCTCCGGCGGACGACGGCGCGCCACGGCCAGGAGTGGCTGGTCGTCACGCTCTGGTGGAGCGAGGACGACGCCGCCGCGTTCTACCGAGAGACCGAGGACGATCCGATCCAGGTGGAGTTCGCACGGGCCGTCGAGGCGGGCACGCTGCACTCGACGCGGTTCGAGACCCTCGACTGAGACCGAGGTGGATCTCTCCGAGCTGAAGGTCACGCGGTACGTCGTGCGCGAGCGCGTCGCCACAATCACACTGCATCGGCCCGAGCGCCTCAACGCGTGGACGGGGCGCATGCACGCCGAGTACCGGGCCCTGCTGGAGCAGGCGGCCACAGACCCCGCCGTCCGGGTCATCGTGGTGACAGGATCGGGCCGCGGCTTCTGCGCCGGCGCCGACAGCCGTGCCCTCGAGGGCCACGTCGAGCGGGGCGGGTACGACGCGGGCCTCGGCGACGATGTCGCGATGCCCGGCTACGGCGTCCGGCCCGAGTTCGACGCCGACTTCGCCTACCAGTTCGGGATCCCCAAGCCGATCATCGCCGCCGTCAACGGCCCGGCTGCCGGCGTCGGCTTCGTCCTCGCCTGTTATTGCGACCTACGTTTCGCGGCACGGGGAGCGAAGCTGACGACCTCGCACGGCCGGCTGGGGCTCCCGGCGGAGTACGGGCTGTCGTGGCTCCTGCCCCGCTTGATCGGCGTGGCCCGCGCCGCCGACCTGTTGTTGTCGAGCCGTGTCGTGTTGGCCGAAGAGGCCGAACAGATGGGCCTGGTCAACCAGGTGCTGGCACCAGGGGAACTGATAGCGCACACCGAGGCCTATGCAGGCGCGCTGGCCCGCGAGATCGCCCCGTCGTCGCTCGCCGCGACCAAGATGCAGCTCTACCGCGACCTGCACCTCGACGCGGCGTCCTCGGTCCGGGACGCGGGGATGCGCATGGCCGAGATGATGCAGGGCGCGGACTTCGCCGAAGGCGTGGCCGCGCTGACCGAGAAGCGCACTCCCGACTTCCCCGACGCGGGCTGATCAGTCGGGAAGCCGCGCTCAGCCGTCGACGCCCGCCGGCAGCTTGGCGACGTCCCAGTCGAGCAGCGCCACCGCCTGGCGGAAGGCGAAGCGGTCCGTCATCCCGGCCACGTAGGCCACCGCGGCGCGCACGGCGTCCTCGCTCCCGGCCACCACGTCGGGCGCACGGTCCGGAGCCCCGTCGTCGGCGATCAGGTGGGGCCGGTCGGCGAAGTGTTCGACGAGCGCGCGCAGCACGGCCACGACGGCTTCGCCCTGGCGGAGCGACGCCTCGCGCAGGTAGATGCGCTCGTAGTTGCGAGCGCGGAAGGCGGCAAGCGCCTCCGCCTCCTCTTCCTCCATGCCGACCTGGCCCGTGCGCAGCGTGGCGGACACCACGCCCGCGATGAAGGCGCCGAGCTGCGCGCTGCGGGTCTCCCCGCACCGGGCGCGCACCGAGTCGGGCAGCTGCGACGGCGCCACGATCCCCGCGAGCACCGCGTCCTCCCAGTCGTGGCACACGTACGCGATCCGGTCGGCCCAGCTCACGACCTCTCCCTCGGGCGTCGACGGCGCCGGCCGGGACCAACTGTGGTTCGCGACG